>Ga0265295_1001546_pt1 | contig 40156 bp, 66 predicted proteins | sample Munlansysbiofilm_FD_192503 | JGI IMG/M metagenome (GOLD analysis project Ga0265295, IMG submission 192503) | Leachate microbial communities from a municipal landfill in Southern Ontario, Canada - Methane capture system biofilm | ecosystem: Engineered > Solid waste > Landfill > Unclassified ... | reverse complement strand
CTTGTATATGTGGAAGGCACTGAATGAACAGCCCTGCCATTGTAAGTCTAACTGTTCCTGCAAAATCAGATATATCACAATGACTAAACAGCCTAAGATATACGGGTTGTGTGCGGCGTGCCAGAACCTCTATGAAAATATGCAACGAGGAGAGGATGAAGATTGTAATAATTGCATACTCACCGGATTTGCATGGATGCCCGGAACAACTTATAGCTGGTCCGCAGGTAAAGAGTGCTGGTGTGAGCAAGATGACTGCAATTCAGCTTATTATCCATTCTTTGAAAATAATGGAGGGCATGCTTATTTGATGGTTGATTGCATCCAACGTGCCATTGCATACTACACACACTTGCGGATACGCGGAGCAGATCCAAATGACCCTGTGCAACATCAGCGGAAAAATTGGTTACGTACAAAATGCCTTGTGTATGATCGTAAAAAAGAAACATATCAGTTTGTAGAAGATATATAAATTTGAGGAGGCACACAAATGTTGAAAATGGAAACACTGCGATCAGATGTGAAGAGGGACAAACGGAAGATCCGCTGTATCAATTCATCAATTAGTGGATTTTCATCCACTACCCTGCGCTTTGGGGATTACTTCCTGTACAGGGAAGGCTCAACTGGACCATTGCAGTTTGCAAAGTGTCATGGAAGAGTGTGCCCGATAGTACAGATTGATCCGAAGGACAAAACCGGATATATGATTTTGGCACTGGTGATCAGTACAAATCATATATTCTCAATGGAACGATGGGTGTCTCCTGAAGATGTGGAAGAGGTGATTCCAGTGGAACGGGTCAGTCCTCATTTGGAAGAGATGTTCCACTCATTACTGGAAGACCTGAACTCATGGACCTTAGAAACGCGCCGAAGATGTTAATTTATTCACCATGAATAAAAAGGAGGAGAAATGAATCGTATTTTGACAGAGGTTGAAGAGATGTTGCCTGATTTTTGGGCATGTGCGCTCGCTTATGGCGACACTGACACGTTTACAGATGAGGATATGGCAGCTTTCCTTGCATGGAACGGTGATCATATCGGATGGAATATGGTTCATGTGGGGGAAGATAGAGAATTCCGCCACACACACGATGCAAGCAGGTATGGGGTGTTGGCGTGTGATTGTTACACCTATACATTCCATGTATACCGGAAATGGGAGAAAAAACATGAGAAGTAAATGTCTGAAACACATGGGATTGACATTCAATCCGAACCATCCACATGGAAACATGCCAGCACTTGAAGGGGAGGTTACAATACAATTCCACACATGGTTGTGCCGGGTACTTATGAGTAACCATATGGATGACTATTGGTATCAAAGAAAGCAAGAAGTTCGTCCGTTCTTCCAAGGCGGCTCAGTTTGCAGACATGATGGGTGGGTGCTTATTGAATTCTGGACAAAGGACGCAGAAGCTGCCCGTATCTTCTGTGAAGATATGTGTATGGCTTTCATCAAGAATGATCCAATTTCCCGCAAACTATATGGAGAATGTGATGACTAAGAAAAAACTGTACAAGGCATTGGTTCGGAACATCTGCAACTATAAACATCATATAGAGCACGGCAATCAGGAGCTTGCTGATAAATTTGAAGATGCTGTCCTGCGCCTTGCTAAAGAACATCTTCCATCTGGGAGTGGATTCGATGCAGGTACGCATGTGGATATTGAAAAATCAACAGAAGAAAAACTGGTAATCACCACCGATTTCCATCATATGGATGAGCATGGATATTATGATGGATGGTCAAGTGATATTAAAGTGATTGTCCGTGCATCACTTGCATGGGATTACAGGATCACTGTAACTGGAATCAGGCGCAAAGACAGATGGCATATGCAGGACTATGTCTTGGATACATTCACATATGCACTGAACAAAGAAGTGGAATAACTGGAGACAAGGTATGCCAAAACAGAAATCAATCCATCTGCGGAGTATGCGTTTATTCAACAATGCGGGGATTGAATTCCCTGTATGTTGTATTCCAAAAAGTGGTCCCCTTGATGTAGATAAATCCAGATTGGATTCTACGGGGAACATGAGTGAAGTAACCTGTAAAAAGTGCATCAAAAAGATTGAAAAACTTAAACACCAATTCTAACCGGAGAAGATCATGCGGAAAATTATCATCGCTGTATTGGCCATTACTGTAATTCATTGCAGTTTCGATGAGGGTGTTGTCCGCTTTATTGTGGATATGCCTGACAACGTGTCCAATGTGGATGCGTATGCAAAACGTCTCTGTGAGATCATAGCAAGGGAAGAGGGACGTTGATTTATTCACCATGAATAAAACGGAGGAAACATGAAAAATAAAACAACACATCAATTCTTCAATGAGTACGCTCCAAAAGCACGAATGTATGCCAGCCTATGGAGTGGTTCCAAATATGCTGGATACACCAAAGAACAATGGACAGCCATGTATCTTCAAGATCCATACTTGAATCAGTTAGGAAATCCATTCTTCGACAAGTATCAGATCATATTCCGTTCAAAGGCAATCAACTCAGCATCCATGAACTGCTGCGCCATGAAACATTACATTATATATCATGTAATTGGAGCAGAGCCTGAGTTTGTGAAGGAAGAGACAGAAGATGATGTAGAAGAGAAATGATTTATTCACCATGAATAAAAGGAGAACACTATGAAAAAGTTTACAAAGAAGACAATAACCTTTACACATGACGTAAAGGGAATTGGAGAGATCAAAACGACATGCAGGACGTTTGGATCACCCATCTGTAAAGGAAAGACCATTGAGCGAGCAGGAACGTGCACAGCATGCACACAGGAAGAGAGTGTCATAACCGCCTGCATGGTGCAGGGCAAAAAGCTGTCCCTGAAGCCTGAGAAGAAAGCAAGAGCAAAGAAGGAAGGCACCGGTCGCAAAGGCGGACCACGTGGCCCAAGAACAACCCCTGAAAATTCTCCGTATGCAATTGTAGTACGTGGATTGCACAAAGGAGTCTCCAAGGACAGGATCATCCAGAAGATGGTTGCCAACGGAGTAAGTGAAGCGAATGCAAAGAACAAGTATGGATCGGTATCGTGCTGCTTCAATGCATTCATGGGAAATTCAAAACGCGATGGTTCCATTGTTCGCTATGCTGCATGGATCACAGCGGGGCGGCAGGGTGAGGCTCCGCAGATTGACGCAGGCTCTCGCTCATACACAGAGAAGACATACGCAGTTATGAAACAATTGGAGGTCTTGTGAAAGTATACAATTACTCCAAGAACATAGTGGAAAGTGCAGAGGTAAAGACATGTCCACGCTGCAAAGGATTCGGAGCACTCAGCACAGATGGCAGTGGACCTTGTACTTTATGCAGAGGACGTGGAAGGATCTGGATGGCAAAATCCGGCAGTGGATGGTGCCGGATGTTATGGGCCAATCTGGAAAGTTCTATACTTTATTGATACAAGTGGAGACTATATTATGAGCACTGACTATGATTATATCAATGAATGTGATAGTGATGATACTAACTTGTCCAATATAAGGAGAGCAGAGAAAAAGACTAGGCACGACCTATACGCTCTGTATAAATGTCTTTACCACTGGGAGTTCATGTGTGCTCCTGGAATAACAGAAAAGGAATCATTCTGGGATTTCCGCAAACAGGCACGGTTGGTATATAGGCCGGTATCAGAATGCTATGCCTGTGCTAATGCAATGGCCAATAATAGCAGCAAAACAAGACTGTACTGCAATAAATGCATACTCATAGGTTTTGCATGGAATCCCAGTTGCCTTTACGTTGAAGAAAGTGTGACTTCTGTATTTTATTCGCTCTATATGGAATGGACCAAGAGTTATGAAAAGCAACAATACTATGCGCAGAAAATGGTGGTTGCTATTAAGGAAGCTATCAAATTCCATGAAATGAAAAGACTAAGGAAATACAATGGATGAGATACGTATCATCGAAATCTATAAGACACGGACCTGCTTTAACATAACATCAGGGCATAGGTGGACAGAACACTATGGAGGGGTGACAGCCTATGAAGTGGCAGGAGGAGGATTCATCCGCACAAAACACAGAACTCTGAAAGGAGCAGAAGCTGAAGCAGCAAGACGTAGATCCATGCGTGAGAAATTTCCCGAATACTTCTTATAACCAAATTTATTCACGATGAATAAATACCAACCAAGGAGAATGATGATGGATCAAAAGAAACAAGGAATCCTGAACAGAATTGTCAAGTTGCTGGCCCTGTCTATTGATCAACAGGGTACGCCGGAAGGTGATACGGCTGAGGATGCAGCGGCACGCTTGATGATGAAGTATTCCATCTCTGAAGCAGAGTTGCAGGCTGCAAAGTTTGACTCTGGCAACGAGGAAGTTCTGGAAGATGAGGAGGGGCTTGACATCCTGTTTGATGAAAAGCGGAAAGTCAATCAGTGGTTTGCACAAACCGCCATCAGTATCGGTTCCACGTTTGGGTGCAAGGTTTATCTCTCATCATACAAAGGTACTGTGCATTTTGTAGGATTGGAACGAGATATTGAAACCTGCACATACTTTGCGGTAGTTCTGAAGAATTTCATGGAAGCGAAAGCATGGGAGTTGTTTCCGAATAGTTATGCAAAACGTGGTGACTTTTACTTTGGAGCATGGGCAAGTATCCATGATCGACTGCAAAGTATGAAAGCGGCCATGAAAGATGTAATGGAGGAACATGTGAATGGTGAACTCATCGTGCTCAAGGATCAACTTGTGGCAAAGGAATATGCTGCATTGAGTGAGCGGCTTGGGTTCACGAAACGTAAACCACCGAAGGTTTCAAAGAATCTCAACAGAGATGCATATCTTGCCGGAGCAGCAGCAGGGAAAAATGCACCCATGAACTTGGGAATCTCTAAGTAATTCAAGTAGTTATAATGTAGTTGACAGATAATTCAGTATGTAGTAATCATCTAATGCTCAATAACGAGCATAAATCACACGGGAGAAATACCATGAAGAGCAACGAGAGCGTATCCAATCTGGTAGAGTTCGCAAATGACAACGGTCTGTCCATCGCAGGGGTAGAGTCCATCCCGGAGCTGTCCATTGCAGAGATTCTTACATCAAATCCATTTGATGAAAATGATGAGGATCTGTACTATGCACGGGGCAAGTTCATCACCATGGCAAAAGTTAATGGAAAGGTATTCCATCATCGGCAAGTGTCTGAGCAGTATCGTGTAACTCCCTATGCAGATACGATCAGGATCACTCTGGATTCCATTCTGCAGCAATCTCCTGAGTTTGGAAAGCCGGAGATCAAATTGAATTTCGTTCCCGGTGGTGGACGGATGTTTGCGGAATATCGCTTCCCTGAAGTTCCGCAGAACTTGGCCCCTTCCAAAAAGAAGCAAGATCCCGGCATCCCCCGAATCATCGTCAAAGACAGTATTGATCTGTCTGGTCGGTTCTCGGCTGTGTCTGGCGTGTTCCGTCTGGTGTGCAGCAACGGTATGATCGTTGCACATCCGGACTTCAAGGCTGAAAAATTCTTTATGATGCACAAGTCCCATGCCTATAATTTGGACAATGCGTTGGAAAGCCTGAACACATCGCTGAAGAAAATCTCTGAAGCAACCGATTTGTGGAAGGCATACATGAAGGAAAAGATCACCACATTGCAATTGGCTGATGTTATGGAAGCATCCAACATGTCTCTTCGTGCACAGGAAAAGGTATTGCAACTGCCCATCATTGGAACTGACACAACTCTGCTCAATTCTGTCAAGCAGGGACGTGTCAATGCATGGACAGTACTCAATGCATTGACTCAGTTTGCAACCCATGAAGTGGAGAACGTGACCGCCTCCGTGGACCTGCAGGAGAGTGCACTTGCTGCCATGGATAATACACTTGGCTTGACTGCGGTGAACTTCTGATCCAATAATTGGAGGGGAGGTTTCCTCCCCTCCATCCATTCACAAAGGAGATATAATCATGCGAATTATGGAAGTTAAAGTATACCCTTTTGCAGAACTTTCCAAAGAGGCACAGGAGAATGCATTAAACAATTTACGCTACCTCAATGTGGATTGTGGTTGGTGGGATTATGTATATGAAGATGCTGAGCGTATAGGGTTAAAGATAACTGGATTTGACCTATATCGGAACAGGTATGCTTCTGGAGAATTCACTGAATACGCCGAAATTGTTGCTGCACGTATCATCGAAGAGCACGGACCTGACTGTGAAACCAGAAAAACAGCGGAAGCCTATCTGGAAGAACGCAAAAGAATTATAAAGGAAAATCATGCGGATATGGAGGATGAGTACATCGCACATGATATTTGCCAAGACATAGACACAGAATTTCTCGGATCACTTCTGGAGGACTATGCTATTATGCTGGAAAAAGAATATGAGTACAGAACCAGTGATGAAAGCATTAAAGAGAGTATTGAATCAAACGAATATGAATTCACTGAAGATGGCAGATTGGTATAGAAATCAGATAAATTCCACTCCAATAATCCACATAAAGGAGATATAACCATGCTGCAAATTGATTCGTTGATCATAGAGACAACCCGCCGATGCAATCTTTCGTGTGGCCATTGTTTACGCGGAATGTGGCAGAATATAGACATGAATATGGATCACATTGAATCCCTGCTCAGTGAAGTTGGTTATATTGGAACTATCACGTTTTCTGGAGGTGAGCCGGGACTTGCTCCAAATGTAATTGCTGACACTATCACTTTATTGAATGAGGGTGGTGTCGATGTGAGTTCTGCATATGTTGCAACAAATGGGACTGTACAAGATATGGAATTTGTACACGCGCTGCTTAACCTTGCTGCATATGTGGATGAAGAACTATACGTGAAAATTTCCAGAGATGAATTTCACGAAATGGAATTCGATTATCATCATAAACGATCACTACTGCGTTTTCTATCTTTTGTCCATGAAGACACATGGACAATCAACAATCCTATAGCTGAGGGAAATGCCAACAATAATGGACTACCTAACAGAACACCCAACAGGGAAGAGCGATTCCTTGTTGATGTGCGCGATGATGGTACGTTGTGCATCACTGAAGGCAACCTGTATCTGAATGTGCATGGTGATATCATCGCCGGATGTGATTGGTCCTATGAATCACAGGACGAGTACAAAATAACCAATGTTTGCCGTAGCAATTGGGTGGAAGAACTGACCGCATATGTTATGGAACATAAGGAGGAAGAATGGGCATCATATCAGCAGTGATCTGTTTCTACCTATTCATTCGTATCTGCAAACTTATCTGGGAGATTGGAAATGACATCATATTGGGATGAAATCGTAATTCCGTTGTACTTCGGAGATATTCCAGTCGAAATGATTATTACAGATTTTGACTATAATCCGGGAGAACCTCCTGTAATGCCATCCATGAATGATCCGGGAAATCCTGGATCTGGTGCTGAGTACGAGGTACTTGAATGGCATATTGAATTCCCTGAATCCATAAGTGGAATTCATATTATGTGCACACAGCAGATGAAGGAGAGCAGAAGACTGGCAGAAAAAATATACGCCGACAAAAATTCGTGGTGGTATGAATTTGTAGAGAAAGCCGATGAAAGCCTAAAGTGGAGGAATGCCATATGAAAAAAGAAGATACCCTTATTATTAACCATGTTGATCTGATTCTGCTGGAACAGCAGAGGCATGCACTTCATCGACTATTCAATAAGCTGCGTGATCTGGAACCGCATCTAATAGCATACGATGAATTCCAAGCATTGGCAGGCATCCTGAATATGCTGGATGATTGGTCCGATGAAAAATGGCATGCCTCTGGAGGAAAAATATGAAAAAGTATGACAAAATCACTGATGAAATGTTTGATGCCATGTTGGTAAAAATATTGGATGAAACCACAGGCACTGAACTGTTATCCATTCCGGGAGTATATGAAGCGGTAAGCGAACATTTCAACAATGAAGTGCTGGATAAATGCATGTCAAAATTAGAGGAGAAAGAAAATGATGAATAAAACTGAATACATTGGATGCTGCGTTAGTCTGCCCGCTGGATTTATCCATGAACTTGTAGATAATATGCGATATATCCAGTACACAACACTTGTGCGGCATATCTCATGTGAGCAACTCAGTGACGCATTTCCGCAATATGATTGGAAAGGGAGAAAAGGAAACGGACTAAGACTGGAAGATGATTTTACTGTACAATTTGGAACATCAACTGTAAAAGGGAGGAAATATTATGTGGTAATACATTCTTCGATAGAGTATATCTGGAGAGTATAATACAGTTGCATTTTCAGTAAAAATAACATACAACACAACTAAAGAGGTTCATCATGCACAGCACTCCTGAGATTTACGCAAAGAAAATCGTATATATTGAATACCCCGGCGCAAAGAAAAGCGACACACCATGGGAACAGCCATTCCTTGTATCCTTGCGGAAACATCTCAATGTATGCTCCGCATACGAGTTGTTAAATCGTTATGGGGATACCTATGATGTCTATAAATTGAAAGCAATGGTAAAATCTATCCAGCAACTGACCATTGCCGACAATGTGGAATTTATCCCCCTTATCAATCCACTTGTTGATAATTATGAGAATGTGCGGGGATGCAAAGGTGATCCATCTCCGTTCATACTTCGTGGGCAGGCGGTTCCTCCTATAACATTCACACTGAGTGGAAAAGGAAGGGAACGTGCATACGTCCATGCTGATTACTACAATTATACAAATCAACCATCAGTGGGACAGAAATCATTTCTCATTAATGTATTTGAAGAAAAGATAAAAGCACTCTATACGGAAGATCTATTTAATTTGCTGAAGGCAGAACTCATGCATTACTCTATGGAATATGTTGCCAAGGATATAGGGCAGATTCGCAGTAAATTGGATAGCTTGGCTATTGATATGGATGACTACGCAAGCGGAGCTAGAGATGCTCTGCGCAAAGCAGCAGCAAAACTCAAATGAGGAGAATGAAATGGAACTCAAGAAAACTAAGATCAAGCTAAAAATCGGCAAAGGGATGCCGAAGAAGGAAAATCCAAAGCCAGCGACAGAGAAGGAGATCCGTGCACAGAAAAGTCCCAAAACTATAATCTCTGGGGCGGTATCCCCTGAGCTACTTGCAAAGTTCGATAAGATAGCGGCCAAGCAGAAAGTGACCAGAAGCACACTCCTGCGAACTGTCATAGAGAATTTCTGCAAGAAAGGGAAATGATCTTGAGTAAAAAACTCTATGTTGTCCAAAATCCACTGATGCCGGGGTGTGATGACGTGTTCTTCGTCAGCGAAGAACACGCCTATCCCCCATATGATAAAAATGGATATACCATACCAAGGGGGTGGTTGAAGACATTCCAAGAAATGGAAGAGCGTGGAGAGACGAAGAACATCGAACCGGGTATCGTATTTTTAATAGTCACTGAACAAAATATGGAGAAATGACATGGGAGCAATTATTGTAGGTGGGAAAGAGGCTAAAGCAATCGAACGTGCACAGGCTATTAAGCTGGAGATTGATCGTCTGAAGGAAGAGTATGAAGACATCAAACGCGATCTGTTGATGAATACCAAGTATGATTTCAGTGCTACTGGATCGTTCGTTACCAAGAATGGCGGTCTGCTGAATGTCACTGAGCGTGCAGGAACTGAAATTCCGCCGAATCCGGAAGAAGTCATGCAGATGCTCAAGGGTATGAAGAAATCCAAGAGCTTCATAAGCATAGTGCAAATTGTTCCGAAGGCTTTCAAAGCACTGGTTGGAGATGAAAATGCCAAGAAGCTGATCAAACGGAAACCGGCTGTATTTGTATGGTCCTTTGCAAAGGAGTAGCGTATGTTCATAATTGATTTACTGATATGGGGCTTACTATATCTGCTTTCTCCATACAAAAAGCCAGTAACAGATGATAATGTCACGCACTTCATATATATGGATGATAGTGGCGATCTGAAAAATATGTGGGAGAAAGAGCAAGAAGAATCCTATGATGGAGACAGATCGGAGTTTGATTTATGAGCAATCCAGTGAAATTAATAGTTGGTGGAGGAGTCCAGTGTTTTGGACTCCCCACCCAGATCCGTGAGCGTGCTATAAAAGATCTTACGTTTGACAACATGGCCTATAAGAATGCTGTCAAATATGGAAAATACATTGCGCCCAACATTCATCCATTCCATGAGTTTTTCTATTATGACCGAGTGAACGACATGTTATTCTGTCCAAAAGGGTACATACGTCCACTACTGACCATGATCAGAAAAGCTGAAGTGAAGTACAAAATAAAGGATAACACATATAGTCTTCCAAAGGATAAACTGCTTCATTTGGAATTCAAAGGCAAACTCAGATCCTATCAGGAACAAGCTGTGTCTGATATGCTGCGATACCCAAACGGGTTACTTGAAGCGAAGACAGGTTCCGGAAAAACCATCATGGCTATTGCACTCATATCCAAGAAGAAACAACCAACTCTGATTATTGTTCATTCCAAGGAATTGCTGCATCAATGGTGTACTCGCATTCGTGACTTCCTTGGATATCAAGCCGGTATTATTGGTGACGGGCAATGCACTGTACATCCAATCACAGTGGGGATTGCGAAGTCCGTTAAGAAACATGCGGACAGCATCAAGCGTAAGTTTGGACTGGTAATTGTGGATGAGTGCCACAAAACCCCAAGTACCACATTCACAGAATGCCTGATAAAGCTGTATGCCAAATACACCATTGGATTGTCGGCAACTCCATTCCGCAATGATGGGCTGGATCGGGCTATCAATGCATTCATCGGACCAACACTACATGTTGTATCTTCCCAAGAATTGGAAGATGTCGGTGCTGTTCTGAAGCCTGAGATCTATTATGTAAAAACCAACTATTTCACGCCAAAGATAGCATATATAGATATAATCCAAGATCTGTCGAAGAATGCCAAGAGGAATAAACTCGTAGCAGAGGTTGCAGTTGCCGATATAAAACAACAGAATGAAGCTATCCTGATCGCTGTGGATCGTGTACAGATGGGAAGGGAGATTTCCAAAATCCTCACAGAATATGGATATCCCAATTATCTCCTGCATGGATCTGTTCCATCAGACAAGCGCAAACGAATAGTTGCTGACATGCGCAGTGGTAATGTGAAAATATTGATTGCCACTGTATCCTTGATTGGTGAAGGATTTGATATGGACAAACTCCACTCACTACTACTCGCATCTCCATTCAAGTATCCGGGCCGAGTGATTCAGGTTGCTGGTCGTGTGTTGCGTCCAGAGAAAGGAAAGACTGCACGAATATATGATTTCAGGGATGATGACATAACTGTGTTGCGCAAGCATGGAGCAGTGCGTCAGACTGTATATAAATCACAGGGATGGTGCCAGTGATAAACCATGTACAACAGATCAAAAAATAAGTTCAGGAGAGGGGGCGGGTATTCAGGAAACAAACTTCCCATAGAACAGGTGGACGTTCTGGATGTTCTGGAAGAAGCAGGAATCCCGTATAAGACGAAAGGTCCAAATATCGGGGCAGGATGGATAGGTGTTTGCTGTCCATTCTGCCACGATGATAATTACCATATGGGCATAAATATAGAATCCAAGAAAATCTCCTGTTTTATTTGTGGAGAGTCTGGTACTATTTTACGCCTAGTTTCTGAAGAAGTGCGTTCATTTGGCAAAGCTCTGGAATTAGTGTCCAAATTAATTCCAAGAGAAATGAAAGCACGTACATTCAATGAACGAATAGCCAAAAATATTCGAGTAGACTTGCCTAAATATGCTGTATCTGGATTATCAGACAGACATAAGGCATATCTGAAAGAGGTTCGTGGCTTTAATCCTGATATTTTAATAGAAAAATATAACCTATTCCACACCGGTCCTGTTGGTCCTTTAGCAAACAGAATCATTGTGCCTGTAGTTGATCGCGGGAGATTGATAACATACACCTCTATTTCCATCGCTGAGAATGTGGATAATAGATACAAACATCTGTCCAATGAGGAATCAATTGTATACATAAAAGATTATCTCTATAACCTAAACACAGTCAGAGGCATTGCCTATGTGGTAGAAGGCTTGTTCGACTGCTGGCGTATTGGTGATGGTGCAGTGGCTACCCTTGGCACCAAGGTGAAAGATGAGCAGATCAAATTACTGGCCAAGGTGCCTAATGTGGTGATCCTATTCGATGGGGATATCCCCGGAGAACGCGCAGGAAATGAATTGGGGGAAAAGTTAGCCCCATTCACCAATGTTCTCCGTATCCCATTGCCAGAAGGAGAAGACCCTGATACACTATCTGAAGAATTTATCCAGAAAATAAGGAGATTACGAGTATGATAAGTGAACAAATTGTTTCGTGGATACGCAAGTTCATTAAATTTGGAAGATACTCCATAAAAGGGGATACACCATACAAGTATATATCAGCGCACCAATTACGAAAACTTCCATACAAAATACAACGGGCATACGTCAGAGAATGGACAAATGCACTCCAACTGAGATGTCCTTACTGTGAGATAATTCAAACTAAATCAACAGCTATAGATGTAATGCTCGCACCTCCTGATTATTGGAGATGTGAGTTATGTGGAAGAGTAATGGGTGTTAAACAAACACATTAATCAATATAGAGATTAAGAAATCATGGATAAAGATATTGAACTTATAATGAATCACCCGCTAGATGTGGTAGTCCGTTTAATATTAGAACACATGGAGGATTGGAAAGTGTCAAAAATAAGAGGTGAATTGGAGCCACACTGGTCAGACGTAATGTATGGTAAATGGTCGTATACTGATCCTTTACTAAAAGAGGTCTTTGTTGCCAGCGGTAAAGATTGGGTGACTTCAAGAGATACATACTCAGGTGACGTTGAAAGAGATTTTGTCAATATTTCTGAGTGTAAATTGTGCGGAGAAACCCTAATAAATGATGAAAGATTTACAAGCGAATTCTATAGTCATTTATTCGCAAAATGTAAGAAAGCTGGAGAATTAATGAAAACATCAAAATCAGAAGATGAATTCAGAGAGAAAGTCTCACAAATGGTTCGTTTTAATAATATTTAAGTAAATCGTAGAACGAGACGCATGTATAATGACACCTATATTTTTGTACGGGGCTGATGCTCTTGGTGATGTGATATGTCCTGCCTGTAAGGCAGAATTGGAAGTGGATGAAGATAAGCTATATCCATTCAATAAAGAGATTGTTGAATGTGGGGTATGTGAGCATAAGTTCTATCTCACCATACATATAAAGACAACATATGAAATATTACCAATACAGGAGAGCATATGAAGAAATACAACACGCGACCAATCGACTACACCGACTGTCATCCGATCATTGCGGAGCATTTGAAGCCGGGTGAGGCGATTGAATGCAAGGTGTGGGATTCTTGCCGGGCAAGAGGGGGCGAAACAGAGGAGTGGATATGCCTATATAATGGTAATTCAAACCTACCGTACCGCTCTGAATCCGACACGCCATGGAAGCACGCCGAACAGATCCCCATCAAGACCCGCCGCATCATGCCACCCGAGCGGGCTATCCCGGTGCTGATTGCCAATGGGTGGACTTATCTTAGCAACGGCAATCTGTGTTATTTTGGTAAAGAATCTATACACACAGAGATGTTTAGTCTTATGGGCCGGAGTGTTGAAGACCCTCATGTAAGAATTCGAGAATGGCCCGACTGCATCATTGAGGAGGTAGACGAATGAAATTTAGCGATATTCCACAACTTACTCGTTCTGCCAGCTACAGAGTTCATCAATCATGGAAATATTTGGAAGAAACCATAGCACGCTATCAAAGAGAGGAATTCTCTGCTAAATTGGATATTGATCCCGAATTTCAAAGAGGACATGTATGGACAAAAAAGCAACAGATCGCCTATGTGGAATTCAAACTGAAAGGAGGGGAAGGTTCAGAACTGTTATTTTTCAACTGCATTGGATGGATGGACAGCTTCAAAGGTCCATTCGTATTGGTTGATGGAAAGCAAAGATTGACTGCGGTTCTGCGCTTTCTACATAATGAACTTCCTGTATTTGGTGGATACTACTACGAAGATTTTGAGGACACATTGAGCAGCACAACTCCAAATTTTATCTTCTGCGTCAATAATCTTCCAAGTATGCAATTGGTTTTGCAGTGGTATCTTGAACTGAACTCTGGAGGCACTCCACATACAAAAGCGGAGTTGCTGAGAGTTCAAAAAATGCTTTTAAACTATGATAAGTAAGGAGCTATACTATGTTTGTAAATGATCTCCATGAAGTCCACAAAGAGGTTGTGAACAATTTAACGAAGCTGATTCTGTATCACCTGAGTTTAGCAGCAGACCAGCAATATAATCCAAGCTCTGATGCTGACCGAATGGATGCAGAAATTGCTGACGCACTTGAAAAAGTTGTTGGATTGCGTAAAATCAGAGAGGACTTTGAGAACTTAGTAACTGGTGTAATTATTCCCAAGCCACTTAAAACACAACAAGGAGAGGACTAATGGAAAGTATCAAAGCACTTATTGATAATACAGTAAGCGCCAACACACGCACAAAATTTGCTGGTGCTATTTTATATGCACAAACCATAGTCGAAATCAATCAATATGACCAGAACTATATGAACAGAACAGTCGCAGCGGATATGGCAAGAATCAAATTTGGATTACCAGAATACTTTACACCTGTGCTTGAGGAACTATTGCATAATCATTGGAATGAAAGTGAGGAATACGCCAACTCTATATTGTCCATAAAATAGGTGCAGTAAAAATGATGCACCTGTAACATACAGGGGTGAATGTTTAATTATTGCATTGTGCCATATAGAGTTAAGGCATTGTTGCAAAATTGACACTTGCCCCTTTATTCCTGCCATGGTAAATAGACAGGATTGTATTTCTACTAGATAAGATACTGATTCACCAACACAATACTATTGGAGAAAGTGCACATGCAGCACGATTCTGATTCCCCTGCTACTGAGCATAACGAATGCTGTAGTATCTGCGGTGGTCGTATTATTGGTGATGGATACACATTGCCCCGTCATTGCGAGAATGTGGAATTACCTCTTGATGTGGAAATGGACTGCAACGTCATCCTCTGCGAGAAACCAGTTACAAGGAATTGATATGGAAAAAGCGTACTATACATTGGTGATGGATGTAGTGTTGAAGTTGAAGGACATCACCCTGTTTCAGAAACTCGTTCTTGCAAAACTACACTCACTGACAAAGAATGGGACATGCAGGGAAACCAATAAGAGGCTCGCATATCTACTTTGTACTTCAGAGAATCAAATATCAAGGGCCATCATGCGCCTTGCAAAGATGCGGTATATCAAAGTCGGTGAAGACTCAGGAAGAAACAGAATCATAATTCCTGAGATGATGAAGATTAAAGAAAATGAGTGCACCTTTTGGGTATGTGTAACACAGGAGGATCTGCAATCCTTACCGCTTACAACAGCACAGATATTTGTCTTGAAAAGCATCAAGCAACTAGATGAACTCCCCCGCCACTGCTTCATATCCTCGAACAGAATAGCAGACAGTCTTGCAATAGACCCACAAACTGTGGCACGTACTCTGAAGAGCTTGAGTGACATCGGTCTGATTTCGAGACGCCATGAAAAAGGACGCAGGATTATCACCGTCCACACAGACATGATCTCCAAGCTGATGAAAGATACAACGGAGCAGATGCAGCACAACAGATTTTATATACAGGAAAATGCATTAGGGCAGGTGCACAGTCCAAACGCACGCACATACATAAAGATAATTCCTAGCAAGTCTGATGACGGACTCACAAAAACATATACCCTACAACACAGAACATTCAAAACACAGCCAGACAGTGACGGAACAAGACAAAAGAAGACAGCACCACAAAGTGGCACCAAGGCAGTACCACAAACGGACCAAAAACAGTGTGCGAAAAATACCAACGGCAGTATGCGAAAAATACCAACGGGTGGGCAGCGAAAACTACAACCTATATTAAAGAATGATAGTAACAATGATAGTAAAAAATTACCTAAAGGTAATTTAGAGAACGCGCAGCGTTCTCGTAAGATCACAACTTTTAAAACAGCATCGGGGAAAAGAATCCCATTAAACTCTGTTCAAGGAAGAAAGAAGATCCCATCTCCTGTTCAGAGGGAAAAGATCCCTGCCCACTCAAAACCAGAACAGGCATCACCTGCTACGCAGGTATCGCCTCGCTGGTCAAAGAGAATCAGGGAAGAGGAATACAATAGCAAGAAAGGATTCCTCCCTGACTCACAGATCTCTCCTGTCGTTCCCAAAGGAATCAACATCCGCGACATCCAACTGTATAATGTTCTGGTGGGCCTCGGGGCCACCAGACATAAGACAGATAGTAAAGCGTATCAAACCACAATGCGAAGCATTCACAGAATGCTGTCCATTCATGCAGAGAATCCATTTGCGCGTGTGATGTTCAAGGATGCAAATTTGCGGGCAATCCAAAAGAATAAGTTCACCCATGATGATATTGTCAGTGCTTTTAGATTCCATCTTGAACAGTGTAAGTTGAATGGTAAACGTCCTTGTGTCAATATCAGTGCGTTTATCCAAATTCCTGCACGCGGCGATAGCCAATCATGGAGTCCGTTTTTGCTGAATTACATGTTGATGAACAAGGCGGTAACTGTTAAGAAGGACTCTACGCTTTCTGATGGAGCTATCAGACTTGAGCGTGAATTCAAACGAATCAATGTCACCTTGGATAACAGAGCATTGAACTTCATCTCTGATAAATTGAAGACATTCACAGATGGATATTCAATCACACCTGCATTGCGCCACATCCATGGTGATTCCATCATATCTGTGTTTGGTGATTATGTCGGGAATCTGCTGCAAAATAACCTTACGTTCAAAGTGAACTACATCTTTGGAGATATATTCTTCACCAGATTCATGGAAGATATGAAAATGCAAGGAGTACTTCTGCAAGGATCGTATGATAGCATTATGAACTCTATGTATGGAGGGAATTGATGGAAATTGTAAATTGTGCAAATTGTGGGTGTCGTTTTGCCTGTCCTCATATCAAAGATGATTTAACTCCATGTCTATTTTGGTATGTTGGTACTGGCTACGGGGGATAGCTAAGTGGCAGGTATCCAAGGACAGTTAGATATGGTTGCCATGTTTCTTGTAGCTATTCGCAAAAGGTTACTGATCCATAATGACCTTGAAACTTTTATAATTTTCATGGATCGTGCATTTTATAACCTACTTGTAAATGTATTATCTCAGCATATGCCTGAGCAGGCCCCTAAAAGAGTCCCCAAGGATGCACTAATACATCCCTTCACTTTTCTAGGCATTACCTGCCGTGTTATATGTGATAACGGGATCGGTTATTCTATAGGATTGATTGAATGAGTGACGATATCTTACCAATTCGCTATTCCAGCACAGAGGAAAAACGGGCAGTAACAGGGTTAATTGTATCCAATGAATTTGCGAAAGCAATCGCACCGATACTTGACCTTGCATACTTCAAGAATAAATACCTTCTGCATGTTGCTACTTGGTGCAAAGTCTTTTATGAAGAACATGGAAAAGTTCCATTCAAGCATATCCAAGACATCTACGAATCTGAAGCCCCCAACCTAAAAGAGACAGAACGTGAATTGATTGGAGATCTACTTGCCAATCTATCAGAGCAATACGATGATGCCTCTTCCCTCAATGTGGATTATCTTGTACAATCCACTGAAGAATATTTCCGAAAACGAGAATTAGAAATACATGTGAATAATATTTCAGTGCTCAAAGAAAAAGGAGCACTGGAAGAGGCTGAAGCTGAAATCGCCCGGTTCACACGTGTGACTGCATCCATGGATGACAGTCTTTATATTGACCTTGGTGATCAGAATACACGTGACAATCTGTACAAAAAGTTATATGAGCAACAAAAGTCCTTTTTCAAGTTCCCCGGTGATCTTGGTGACTTCCTCGGGAACATGAAACCCGGTGATGTTATAGGCATCACCGGAGCAAAGAAAAAAGGCAAAACGATCCGATATGACTCACTGGTGTATCTTAACAATGGCACGTGCAAGACTATCCAATACGTTGTTGAGAATAAGATTAAGGATGTATTGTGTATGGATGACTCTATGCACATTGTTCCGGGGAAGGTAACTGATTGGATCTATTCGGGACTGAAGGATGAATATGTACTGGTCACGAAATCAGGACAGACCATAGGCGCAGCCATAACACATCCTTTCTTTACTCCTGATGGATGGAAGACGCTAGGGGATTTACATGTTGGAGATATGGTAGCGTTGTCTAAGACTATCAGAACTGATCATCTTTTAGGCAATGACTCTCCAATGCTCATGCGTCTATTGGCGTACCTGATAGCTGACGGGCATCTAAGAATGAAGAAACTAGGGTTTACTAAGCATGACAAAGAAATTATGGATGATTTCTTATCCTGTGTTTCTTTTTTCGGAGGCAGATACTCATACGATAAAGCCGGAAAGGCTGTCCGTATTTTAGATGGAACGATACATGATATCATTAAAAAGCATGGTTTGATGGATTGTTTATCTGGAGATAAATTCATACCAGATCATGTATTAAAGTCATCCAATGATAACGTATCCATATTTTTGAATACATTATTCACTTGTGATGGTTCTATTTGGAAAAATCCAAACAATAACAACGTAGTAGTTGAGTACTCCTCAAAGAGTAAACTGCTGGTGCAGCAGATTCAGATGTGTCTTCATCGCTTTGGGTTGCTTGCTAAGATGAAAACCAAGTATGTGAATAGTGTTCCTTACTATATCCTATTTCTTTCTAGTGCTCCATCTGTACGTTTGTTTCTGGATAAAATCGGATTCTCTTTCCACAAAAAGGAAAAAGCTGATAGTCTACTTAGCAGTGTTACCGGTGATAAAGATTATCTGGATGTTATCCCTCATAAATGGGTAAAAGAAGAAGGACAGCGTTTGAGAGATACTGGACGTGGATTTAATGATGAAACATACAGACTTGCTTTTAACAATGGAACACATGCACCTAAAAACATATTTGAGCGTGTCATAGGAGATCATCCTATTCTACACACTGATATTATGTGGGATTATGTTGTTGCTATCCATAAAAAGCATAAGCAAGTGCCAATGTATGACTTGACTGTTGAAGATAATCATAATTTCATAGCCAATTCATTTATAGTCCACAATAGTTGGCTGTTAAATGACTTTTTCAAGCATGCCATTATGAACAAGATCAAGACCGTCAAGTGGGCAATCGAGATGACGGACACTGAAGAGATCGAACGGTTCGACAAACTGTTCTATCCAACAATAGACCGTGCTTCTGGTTTATATAAGTACCCCGTATTTGATTGTCTCCAGAACCAGATCGGAGATTGTGGCGAGCGCGCATCCCGTGTGCTGGTGAGAGAGGACAGCAAGGGTGATCTGCAAGAGCATCCAGATCATGTTGTCTGCACTAAGTGCAGACATACAGAACCTGCACGATTTGTCCCCGCTGTCTATAACGCAACCATACACAGAGATCAGGCAGACAGATTCTCCATCGTCGATAAGATGGAACAACACAGACATCTTCTTCATAAATATTCCAGAATTGTAGTACGTCCGAAGTACACACTGACATATGACATGATGATGTACGATCTGGATAGGATGTACTCAAAATGGGGATTTGTTCCACAAATCCTGCTGATTGACTATGTTGATATTCTGAAAGTAAACTCGAAGTTTGACGATTACCGTTTGGATGATGCCAAGTGGAAACTTTTACAGGAACTTGCCTCTGCCACGAAATGCATGGTGGTCACACCCACACAGGCCAACAAAGAGGGTGAACTTGCAACTACCATGCGTTCTACTGATCAGGGTGGTTTCTACGGTAAAGGTCGCCACGTAAACCTGATGATAGGTATCAACCAAGTAGCCAAGGAGAAAAAAGAAGGACTCTATCGTGTAACGATTATGGATGCTAGGTCAACGAGATCCAATGAATTGGATTATTGCATAGTTCTGCAAGATTTGAAAACAGGACAAATGCACTTGGATAGCTACTGGCCTAACAAAAACTGGAACTATTAACAGGTATATTATGAGTTATTTTCCCATCTATTTCATCTCTGCCGTGAATGTGTATGAGGCTCGTCGGTTAGCCGCTGCCAACAATGTATCTTCCAGCAGTTTCCGATGGATTCCATCACATAAACGAAATTTGTCTGATTTCATGGATGTTGTTGCAGGGATTGAGCTACAGTCAGGCACACAAATAATTGGTGAGTATTCCAAGGAAGAATACTCATTCATGCTGACACGTGTACGAATTCCCGGAGTGATTGGATTCAATAAAAATCCAGTGACACAGATCCATACTTTCAAATTTAAGGAGTAGCCATGCTTGAGTACGCTGTCAGTATATCGAAAGGACACATGACACGAAGTCCTGAAGCAGCATGTGCTGATACAGCATTACTTTGGACACATATGCTGTATGATGTGGATCGTAATACATATCATACGAAAGCAAAAATGGCACTTGATTTATTCGGTAAGCGTATATCAAATTCTTGCCCTTGCTGTGAGTATGTTGATAGTCTAGGGATGGAAGATGTGTGTGCTGGTTATAATTGTAATCAGCATTGTCCGCTGCATGGTTTTTGGAAAGGTTCTGATCCTACATTGACTTTTGATTTTACTCCATACATCAATGCCTCTTGTGAGTGTGAGCAATTAAAATCTGTTTATAGCAATTGGAGAGGGGCCGTCTACAGGGGTGTTGCTACTATAGCATATGCGTATCACGTAGTGATAGTTGCTCTTGAAGGATATCATTATTGGAAAGCTATGCGTGAAATGAATATAACTTGGTGATAGAATGAAACTCAAACTGAAGATAAAGCCAAATCCAAACTTGAGAATCTTATCTGGTGTACATAAAGGGAAACGCATCAGAGATCTTCCAACCTCATATCTGAAATGGTGCGCAGAAAACCTTTCAGAAAAAAATCCAGTTACGAAAGCACTGTGTCTGGCAGCGGATGCAGAATACATGAGACGAAAGAATGGAGAAGTTCTTGATGCCATTGTGGATGAAGACGAAGAAGGCTTTCTCATGGATGATGACGATATTGAGATGCCCCTTATTGACCCCAATTTTGTTGTATAACAGAGTACGAAATGAAGATAAAACTAAAAAGTATTCCAAAGAAAGAGGACTCCCAGACGTTGAACTCTGGGTCAGATCAGAAAGCTCCCCGCACAACTCCTTACGAAAAATGGATGCAGGGGAATAATAAATTCTCAATTCGCAAAAGTGTGAATGCCAAATGCTACGATTGTGTTTGTGGTGAGCGGTATTCTACACGAATCAAATACTGCACAATATTCACTTGTCCCCTATGGTATGTTCGCCCTTATCGAAAGAATGTGACTCAGGAGATGTGCCTTGCTCATCGTGAATACGGTGTTATTGGGCCGAATGATACCCCTGTGAAAAAGACCCGCCCACTGAAAAGATCCATCAAAAAACTTCCACGGAAAAAATAATAAAATGGAAGAGATCTGGTACAGAGTCTACGCAGGTTCGATAAAAGAAGTGACCGTAGTGCATGAGACTCCACGATGTGTGCGTCTGAAAGGTTCCAAGTATGCTATCCCAAAGCAGATAAATATAGGACCGCTAAAGATTCCACGCATCTACACAAAAGATCTACGACTTGCACAGGACATGTGCTACACGTACCTATCTCAGCAAGCAATGGATGCCGCAAAAGCATTCATGCTCTGGAATAGACGTTTGAAGGAGTTAAAAAACAAATATAAACTGGACGGATCACTGTACGATTTCAAGTAAACAGTTGATTCTTCGACAAAATCAATGGAATGCAAGATGGTATACTAAACGCACTATTGTAGTTGACAATAGTACTGTCCAATGCTATTATTTTGCACAAATGGTGTTGTATGTTTCGTTCTGTACTTCGTTTTGGGCTGTACCTTTTGAGATGGCAGGCATCTACTCCACTTTTGTGGGCGGTCTTATGGTGGTTGGGTAGCAGCATGCAGGCAACAATCATCGCAAATTTGATCGGTGGAAGTCTGTTTTTTTTCGTAGACAGACTTATTTTTACCCCTGCTCCATCTGGAGCGAAAGAAGAATCAAGGGCTGAGGAGGTCCAAGAAAATGGAAAAAATTAGTACTGAGAATATTGCTGCTATTCCTTACAAGGAACTGGTTGCTGCTGCCGAGGCCATGAACGAGGTTCTGGACCAGCCTGAGTTCAAGATCAAAACAGTAGGAACAAAGAAAGAACACATCATTACGAAGTTCATTGAGAACATCGCATTGGTTGTTGAAGAGGGTGTGGAAGATCAACTTCCGGAAATCGTCCGGAATTTTTATCAGGAACGGTTACTCCCTGTGGCAGATGGGGCGCGTCCATTTGGACAGGACAAAACTCAGCGTATTGCTGAAAAATCAGAAAAAGAAAAAGAGAGGAATGCAATGAAAACTGAAAAGAAGACTGGAAAGAAAGCCGCTGCAAAAGAGTCTCCCCCGGCTGAAGCAAAGAAGTTCGTTATGCGCAAAGCTACCGGAGAGAAGAAGGCTGTTGTCGAGAAGAAAACTGAAAAGAAGACTGGAAAGAAAGCTGCAGCAGCATCTACAGAGAAAGTCACTCGCAAGCCCGGTCGTCCCGCTGGTACTGGGAAAAAGACTCCTGCCAAGAAAGGAGAAGAGGGTGCCGCAAGGAAGACTGGTCGCCGTGGTCCGGGTCTGGTAGCCCGTGCCGTCGAACTGTACGTTATGCACGGTGTTACTGACACCAAGGCCATCGCTGAATATCTCGACAAGGAATTTCCGGACACGAAGAACCGATCCACTATCGGCCATGTCCGCTGCATCCTTGGCCACATCCCGAAAGGATACCTGAAGATCGAAGCAGCATGACGTTCCGCTCACATGATGCTCCATGAAAGGAAGCAATCGTATGGTTGCTTCCTTTTTTCTTTTGTTTTATATGGAATAAACTATGCAAATGGATAAGAATGTACTCAGCACCTTGTTGATTTCGCTTGGAGAAAGAATTCGTGAAAACCATGATGATATATACATAGACGGTAATCTTACGTTCAGTCAGATCTCTCCAATGAGATATGAAATCTCTGGAACTATATCAATGAATGATAAGGCCGCTGAATCCATCTACAAAAATTATATCCACACAATAGAACAACACTGATTCATCTTTCATTTGGAGGGATTCTGGTGATTATATCAGAAGAGGTTCTGATTCAAGAGATACGAAAAGCAAAAAGAATACTACTGCTGGAACCGCCTTTTCCAAGAAAATATCCACCACTTTCATTAGCAAAAATATCCACGTTCTGCAAGAAGCACAATATTGAAACAGTCTATTCCAGACACATGGTGTATGAGAAATTTGATCTCATTCTCATGTCCACTCTGTTTACATATTATTCTGATGTTGTCAAAGACACAATAAATTCACGTGGGCTATATCACCGAAACACTCCGATCATAGTTGGTGGTGTATTTGCATCCCTGATGCCCAAGTTCTTTGATCAATTTAAAAATCTGAATACCTATGTAGGGTACAGCAAAGAGCTGGATTACAACATCCCTGACAGATCCATCATGGATCAAGCCGATCCTCCTTGGGATTCTTTCTCATGGGTGTTCACTTCACGTGGTTGTCCAAATTTTTGCCCGTACTGCGCGGTGTGGAGAATAGAAAAAGAACGCTGGATCAATCCAAAATGGCAGGATCACATCTTTGATGATAAGCCAAATATTCTTATTTCGGATAATAATCTTTCGGGCACGACAAAGGAGCACTTTCACACAATCATTGACTATGCCAATGCAAAAGGCAAAGCAATCATGTTTGAGGGTGGTGTTGATTGTAAATACGTTGATATGGACTTTGCAAAGAAATTAGCTTCGGCAAAGTATGTGCGCCATGGATTACGCATGGCTTTTGACCGCATAGATGAGGATGGTATCTTCCAGACAGCAGTACGAAACCTTGTCAAAGCGGGAGTGTCCACTGAGTCGAACATGGAAGTATTCCTGCTCTTCAACTTTGACGATACTCCAAGGGATGCATACTATCGCGGGAAAGAGGCATACCACCTTGGCATTCATCAAGTGTATCCAATGTTCTACCGCCCACTGAATGCACTCTCAAAGGCTGATCCTTTTGTCGGCAAGCACTGGACATTCAATTTGGCACGTGCTTTCAGGATGTACTGGCTGCAACGCCGATGGTTTAAGTATTACTCGTTTGAACAGTATCTTGGATTGCAAGGGACAAGGGAGATGTTTAATCTCACTGATGAGGATATGGATAAATGGTACAACCCAACTGTCCCATTCCATGAAGTAACTGAACGAAAACTCATAATCAGGAAAAGGTGAGCCATGCCGCGCCCGGAACTTACCAAAGAGGCCGCTGACGATATTATGCAGCGTTTCTACAATGCATTCCCTGAATTCAAAACAGATCCTGTGTACACAGACGTAGGAGAGGCATTGCGTGAATCATTGGATAACGCACTCAAACAAACACCATCACAAATACCTGAAAAGTAATGCAGAGGGTTGCCTGATATGTTATTTGATATGATGCACGATCTGCTATTAAACGAAATCCCTCTGATTGATGATGCTCCACGTGAATGTCCAAAACACGGTACAGGGAAAATGATGTTTGTTGTAACTCTGTCAGGCAGTGATTATGAGGAACTTATGGATGCAGCATCTGATACATACTGTATGCCCCATATATTTGTGCAAAGGATGATCAGACAGGAACTGAAAAGAATTAGCAAAGAAAAGGAGAACCCTGATGAATAGAAATACACTGCTTTCCATGTTTGAACTTATTAAGCCCGGAGTTGACACGAAAGCCAAAGGTCAGAATGGACAGGATCTGTGTCTAATTACACGCAGTGGAGTATCGGCGTTCAATAACGAGATATTTGTCACATGCCCCGGCAATATTGTTGATGGAAAAGATAGCATTCTTGTTAAGGCATTGGATGTACTCGCTGTTCTGAAGAAGATAAAGGACAAGGACGAGATCAACATCACGATTGATTCTGGAAATTCATTACATCTTGGCACCAAATCCACTAAGATCACAGTTTCTGGTGTTACTGATCCAGAAGCATCTGATCGCCTTACCAGCATTGAATCAAATGTAGCGTCCATTGAGGAATGGGCAGATCTCCCATCCAACTTCAATTATTGTATTCTCATGGCATCCTTCGCTGCCTCAAAACGAGAAGCACAATTCACTCTGGCCTGTGTATACGTGGATGGTAGTGATGTTCTTGGATCTGACAACAACATGATAGCATGGCTGGAAATGGATGATGAGATGGACCACATGCTCATCAAAGCATCCGCTGTCAAATCAATTACCGCACTCAATCCAACAAAGTATTTTATTGATGACTCATTCTATCATTTCCAGAATGATACCGGGGCTATCATCTCCATCAGGAAAGTCACAGGCACATATCCGGTAGAGTTCAAGGATTTCTTCAATTTCACAGAAGATGGTATGAGTTTCGACCTTCCTGTTGATCTGGCTTCTGGCATTGAAGTCGCCAGTGTGTTCTTGGATGATGCTGCTCCTATGATCAGCCTTGACGTTCACAGTGGGCAGATCATTGTCCGCAGTACCAATGCGAGAGGCACAGCAAAGTCCCGTGCAGCAATCACCTACAAGGGTCCAAAATTCTCATTTATGATTGACCCTTCCATCCTTCTTGAATTCCTTAAATATTCCACCACTCTTACAGTGGATGAAAAAATTACCATGGCAAGTATCAAGTCGGATGATGGGGTACTTCGCATGATTACCTCTTTGATGTCTATGGAATAAGGGTGTAACGATGGGATTCTTTTCTACGGGTGAATTGGTAAAGAAGGCTCGACAGGATATTGATCTGGATAGTCTTCAGCCACAATGTCAGAAATGCGGAGCATACAAAGATGCCCGTACCAAGAAACTAGGCCCAACGGGAATGGGTGAAAAGAAGATTTTAATTGTTGGAGATTTCCCATCAGAACAAGATGACTTCCACTGCACTCAATTCCATGGTGAGATTGGAGAATTCATTAACGAGAGAGCACGTGCTGCCGGTCTATCCATTAACAGAGATTGCTGGCGTGTGAATGCTATCCGATGCATTATTTATGACGTGCAGATTGAGCCGGGAAAAGAAGCTGAACGTCTGCGTCGATATATGAATTTCTGCAGGGCCTCTTTGGAAAAGACAATCCATGAGTTAAAACCTGATTATGTACTTCTCCTTGGTGATCTGGCTGTCAATGCGGCTTTCGGCACTACATTTGGAAGTGCTTACAATATAGAACGCTGGCGTGGTGTCTTTATCAAGGATGAGGTATTCAAGTGCACATTCTTTGCTACCTACCATCCACGAAGTTTTGTGAAGTATAACAATAAAGATCTTGGATTAAAAGCTCTCATCCAACGAGATCTGAATCAATTTTTCTTTGCAGCGAGAGACAGAAAAGAGCTATACAAACAACTCCCTGACTACACGCAGCACATATCCATACTGACTGACTTCAAGCATACCTGCCATGTGCTAGATAGGATCATTGCCGAAAAACACAGCATTTACTTTGACTATGAAACTACTGGATTGAAACCATTCAGGAATGGCCACAAGATTGCATGCATTGGAACAGCAATATCTGAAAAGAATGCCTATGTAATTCCATTTCAATACAAGTACACATGGAACAATCGTGAACTTGAATCAATCCGTTTGCGCTGGTTTCAAATACTCAGCGATCCAAAGATCCACAAATCTGCGCACAACATAAAGTTTGAAGATATGTGGTCCGCTGTTATCATTGGCTCACGCATCAAAAGCGTTGAATGGTGTACCCAAATGGGCACACATATAATTGACAATAGATCTGTATTCTCTGGATTGAAGTTTCAAACATTCATGCAATTCGGCATTCGTCCATATGATGATCACATCCATCCATATCTTGAATCTGTTGAGGGAAGTGAATTCAACAGAGTGTTTGAAGCACCTACCAAGGATTTGATGATATACTGCGGACTGGACTGCATTTATGGATTGAAGCTGAAACACCTACAACAATCCTTATTCTCCAGAGAGGATCACAAGGGACGATTCCATGCATTTAAGTTCTTCAAGAAAGGACTTGGTGTCATGTCAGAGATGCAATTGAATGGAGTCAAGCTCAATGAACAGCATTATTTCTACTGCCTGTCTGATGTCTCAAAACGCGGCCAAGAGTTATACAAAAAGCTCACTACAGAATCCAAAGAAGCACGTGCCTTCAAGAATACATACAGCAGAGAAATAAACATAGACTCATCTGAGGACTTAGGGAAACTGTATTTTGAAGTCCTTCAGCATGAAGGAGAAAAGACCGCTGCTGGTAGATGGAAGACAGATAAGAATGCATTAGCGAGAATAAAAAGTCCATTCACCCGTGATCTTGCAGCATACAAAAAGTTGACAAAGATGGGAAATACCTATCTCAATAACATGCTCACTGAGTGTGTGGAAGGTAGAATCCATCCATTCTTTGACCTGCATATCCCCGTCACATACCGTTCCTCATGTATTGCTGGATATGAGAGAGTTTTTGTGATGCGTGACTTCGAGACAAATCCCAATGGTATTCCCATCAAAGATATTAAGGTGGGCGATATGGTTTATTGCTTTGACGCGGAATGTAATCCTCAGATTAAAAAAGTCACATGGCAGGGGAAAACAGGTCACAGAGAAGTAATACGAGTACACTATTATCGGAAAGGAAAGAAAGGTTATTTTGATTGCACCCCTGAGCATCCAGTTAGATTATCCACTGGGGAATATAGAGAAGCTCAAGATCTCAGAAAAGGGGACAGGACTTTAGCATGCTCACGCTCGAAAGATACCCTGAATTTTACAGGACACATTCATAACGGCAGTGGTATCCAAGAGTATAGATTTATATATGACAGACTAATTGAAACAATTGGTCCAACTGATGTGATTCATCACATTGATGGGAATCATTATAATCATCTGCCATTTAATCTTGAGAAGCATACTAAGTCTTCACATGCTAAGTTACACGCAAAGACTACAATATGCTCAGAAGAAGCAAGAAGGAATAATGCAGAAGCTATTAGGAATGGATGGAAAGAAGGTAAGTACACAAACGCAGTTAAATATGGAACAGAACATCCGAATTGGTTAGGATTGACTAGATTTCAATGTTTGAAAATCCTTGCTAAAAATAAGGGGAAGATCAAAATAGCTGCAGATGCTGCCCAAATTGATTTTAATACTTTCAAGAAGTATGTGTCATTTAATAACATTAATTGGAGATCAGTTAAGTTACGATATGATAAAAATGGAGTATATATCTCTAAACACAGACTTCTTGATCTATCCAGAAATGGTAGAAAATATGTCAAATCAGTTCTGGGTCATAACCATTACAGGTTGATCGAACTGTACAATTATTATGGAATAGACACAGAAAGGATATGGGGGAATCAATTCGGATCGTTTATTCCAGGAAATCACATCATAACAAAGGTGGAGTGGCTGCATAGAAAAGAAGATGTGTATGACATAGAAGTAGAAGAGCATCATAACTTTTTTGTGAACGAAATATGCGTACACAATTCTTCCAAACCTAATTTCCAGAATCTTCCAAAGCGTGATCCCGAAGCGATGAAGCAAATCCGATCAGGGATTGTTCCTGACGAAGATTGTGTCATTATGGAGATTGACTTCTCTGGTGCTGAGGTCAACACCTCCTGTGCTTACCACAGGGATAAGAATTTTTATAAGTACCTGACTGATCCAACAACAGATATGCATCGGGACAGTGCCTGTGACATTCTCAAGTTGAGTCACGATGAACTTGCACATCCAGATTTTACCAAAGAACAGAAGAAACTAGCAAAGAAGATCAGAAACGAAACCAAAAATAAATGGGTCTTTGCTGAATTCTATGGAGACTGGTACGAATCATGTGGGAAGTCATTGTATGAAGTATACTACAAGAATACAATGTATCTTCCGAATGGACTGACAACCGCACAGCACATGGATAACTGCGGCATTGGAGATCTGGAAGATTTCCTTATGCATTGTAAGGATATGGAACGTGTAATGTGGGAAGAACGCTTCCCTGAGTATACACAGTGGAAGAAAGATATTTATGATTTTTATATCAAACATGGGTACATTGACACATATCTTGGTTTCAGGTTCCAAGGATATATGAACAGAAAGCATTGCAGCAATTACCCAATCCAGTCCACTTCATTCCATCTACTTGTGTATACCATCATTCAAGCATCAAAGTTCATACGCAAGCATAAGCTGAAAACCAAGCTAGTCATGCAGATCCACGACTCTCTTGTAGCCAGTGTGCCTATCAAAGAAATCAACATCTACGCCCCTGCAATCAATAGCATCATTACAAATTTGCATAAAACATTTAAATGGATGAATGTCCCAATGCAAGCAGAGGCTGAAATCACACGGCCTTTTGAGGATGGTGGGAATCTATCCAGTTCCTATGTTGTGCCCGCACATATGCTTGATACAGGAAAAATAGTACTGAGTGAAGTCTATGGAAAATAAGATCAAGGTCAAACATGACTTCCTTTACTTCACTTGTCCCAAGTGCAACAACATGGTGGAAGCTGTGGTTATCCATAGTGAGGGACAAGGAATAGCGTACACTGAAGATAATATGCCCCCGCATGTAGCCAGTATCACGCACAAGTCTTCCATGATGGGGTATATTCTATGTTCTAAATGCAATACGAAATACAGAGCGAATCTCAGATTGTCATTAACCCCTTTGTAAATTCATTGACAGTGCCAAAATGCATTATTATAGTGGCCATCAATGCCGTAGTTGAATCTTTCCAATCGAGGATCACATGCCAGCATTACACACATTATACCGCCCCAAAACTCTGAATGAATTCATTGGAAACAAAGCCGTCATAAACTCTCTCATATCTGTTTTGAGTAGAGAGAACCCGCCATCTGCATTCCTGTTCACTGGTCCTGCGGGGACCGGCAAGACCACCCTTGCACGCATCGTCAAAGAAGCCGTACACTGTTCTGATTCTGACTTTACAGAACTGAATGCGGCTGATGACCGTGGTGTTGATCAAGTGCGTGATCTGAGTACCAAGATCAAGTTTATGCCATTGTCAGGTGGTAAGAAGGTCATTGTGCTGGACGAGGCCCACATGATGACCAAGCCAGCACAAGAGGCTTTGCTGAAGATTCTGGAAGAGCCGCCGCCTTATGTTCACTGGTGCATCTGCACAACCAATCCAGAAGCACTGAAAGATTCACTCAAACGCAGGTGTCACCAGTACAGTCTGGCCCCTCTTCCTGATAGTGACATGATCCCTCTGCTCAGGGATGTTCTGAAAAAAGAAGGAATCAATCCAAGTAAATTCTCCAAAGAGATAATTCAAAAGCTGACAAAAGTTGCTGCTGGCTCACCGGGACAGGCACTCAAACTTCTCGATTCTATCCTTGATATGGAAGATAAGGATGAGATGTTGAAACTGTTGGATAGTGTATCGTTTACCGATGATTCTGGAGAGATCGCGGACATATGCAAAGTCCTGTCTGATCCTTATATCAAGGATGAAACTATCCGATGGAAGAAATTAGCACCACTTCTACGCGGATTATCTATGGATGGTGAATCAGCAAGGCGTGTGGTTCTTTCGTGGATGGAGAAAGTCCTGCTCTCCCATGGATCTGCCCGAGTGGCCAATGTAATGTTGAACTTCAAGAACAATTTCTATGACTCAGGTAAGCCCGGATTCGTTTTGGCGTGCTATCTGTCTTGTGTAGAAATGGATGACTGACATTAATCTGAACATGTGTGGAATGATCTTAACTGCAACGGAGGATAACGATATGACACAAGAGAACGCATCAGATGGTCCCAATAAAAAAGTATCTTTTTCTGCACAGTTGATGGATAAGTTGGAACGAGAAGGCGCTATAAACAGATACAGAAATACATATGAAGCATTGCCGGGTGAGGATGCTGACGAATCACACGCTCCAGATCCGTACCCCTCTGATCCTAGATGTATTGCAAAGTGCTATGCAGACTTATTCAGTATTTTGGTTAAAGGTTTTCCAGAGATATCAACAGACGAGTCATTTGCTCAATTGCAGACATTGTATTTTCAGGCAGGATCTGTAAAGAGCGATACTGTTAAATTGGAAAAATGTGTCAAGGAAAATGAGCAACTGCAAAAGGTGCTCGATGAGCGTAATAAAGAGTTTGAAGACCTTGTTGCGGAGTACATGAAGTTAAAGAATGTGGCGCACAACATATCTAAAGCGAAAGCTGAGTTGTATCATCTCATCGACTTACACAAAAATAGATCCACATATGCCATACATGAATTATCTGACACATTGTACAGATTGGTGCAACTAGCAGAACACAGCCCTCTGTTCTTTCTGCGGAAAGATTGGAAAGATATGATCGCTGCTGCTTACAGAATATTACAGATGCACAGAATTCGTTCAATATACAAATAGGAGGATGTGATGTCTTCAACTGATGGAGTATTTAAACACTACCCACATTTTGCCGAAGGTGTGGAAGCAGTGCAGTTCACTTCAAAATATAAGAATCGTATTTATCACCAAATAGGTTGGAATAAATCGGCTGAATGGGAATGTGGTATCCCCATCCTGTGCATATATGAAAACAAAAAGTATGGAATGAAGTTCATTTGCCGTCTAGGTGACTGGATTTTTCGCAATACTACACAGAATCTCTACTGGCTTATGAGTAACATCACATTTCAGTATTTACTTCCAGAAGAGAATGGAAACATAGTGACTGCTGTACAATGGTATCCAAATTGGTATGGTACGCGACTGCATGCACCGTTATATGGGGCAGTGCAAAATTCTCCAAGAGAAGCCCATAAAGCATTATGCAGTGGACATGTTTATGTTTTTGATGGAGCATGCCTATCTGTTAGTGTTCAGCGTAAACTTGCTGCAAATAAGGTAGTAAAGTGCAAACATTGTTTACGCATGTTGGAAGATAAGTACGGTCCATTTAACTTTTAATCAAAACCATTATTGAGGAATGCTATGTTTAAACGTGACAAAATCCGATTGGAAAATATTGCAAGAGAGGCCGCTAATAAGACAGAGCATCAACGGGCACTGCTGCGCATTGCAGATAAAGACAAAGAGAATTTAAAGCTGTTTATCAAATCAATGGATAAGCGATTTAATCGGATCTGCTCCGCGTTTTATGCAAAGCACAATACTCCATCTATACAAGTTCCAAGTCTCGATGAATTTATGCGTACCGGGCGCATTAACTATGAAGATGGATATACAGCCGAAGCATGGGAACGTGATGTGGCGCGAGCTTTGGATGTGAATCCAAATGCAGCCATATCCGCAATGTACTCCCGTATGCACTATCAGTTGAATATTCTAAATGTGGAAGTTGATATGCTTGCACGTCTCTTACGTGTGCGAGTCGGTGATAGTGTGGAATACACCTATGCCTATAGTGATGAATTCATTCAAAAGATAGGATTAGATCCAGAGGGACTTGCTGAAATTGTAGCAAATAAATTGGCACAGGTGTATCGGGACAGAAACATCAATAGGCCAAAAGAGAGCCATGAATAAATACAAAGATGATCTCTCCATAAATTCCAATTTACTGGAACAGGAACTTGAGAACCAGCCTATCCTGTATATGGAATATGCCGAACTTCATGCTGCTGCCATTAAAGAAAAAGAACATCTCAAACAGAAGATTGATTTGCTGTACATTGAACTTGACAATAAAGTTCGCGCTGACTATGATAAATACTTCTCAAGAAGGCCAACTGAGAAGCAAATACAAAATTGGGTATATGCCAATCCAGAGTACGTTAAGGCACAAAGGAACTATTCCGAATCTTGCTACAACGTAAACGTGCTGGCTGGAGCAAAGGAAGCAATATTCCAAAAGAGAGCAATCTTAGGAAACATTGTGTCCATGAAGATAGCTGGTATATACGCAACCCCAAAAGTAAAAAAGGAGGATTCTAAAGTCCTGCTCAGACGTAAAACGAGCATAAGGCCAAATAGGAACTAGGGACAGCCCCACTTATCCACAAAGGCACAGGAAACGAAATGTTCAAAAAGAAAAGCAGTACCGGCCGCAATCGTACCGTGAGTGAAAAGTATGAAGAGGCACTTTCACGTTCACTGGCACGGCGACACAAACAACAAGTAGCAAACAAGGATCAAAAAGGTGTTTCCAAACGCGATACGCTTTTTGACCACAAAGCGTTCCCCGAAGGAATGTCCACATGGTATGCAAAAGAAGGACAGCACACCATTGACATCATTCCATTCATTGCTGGTCCCGGCATGCCTCTTGGTCGTGACAGCAGCGAACCAGTTACCGAGGAAGGTGAGTTCGATTACCTCATTGATGTTGAGGTACACCGGAATATTGGTGAGACAAAGACTGATTACGTGTGTCCTCGTATGAATTACGGCAAACCTTGCCCGATCTGTTCATACATGGATAACAACCGCCTTGACATCGAGGATTGGAAGCGAATCAAGACTTCCAGACGTGCTATCTATTTTGTCTGGGTACATGATACTCCGGAAGAAGAAGCGAAGGGCCTGCAACTCTGGCACGTTTCTCACTTCTACATGGAAGCAAAGCTGAATGCACTGGTTACGTTGCCGAAAGGTGGTGGTGTGCGTCAGTTCTCCAATCCAATCAACGGCTACAATGTTGTGTTCGAGGTGCAGAAAGAGGGAAAGACGAAGATCAATTATGTTGGACATGCCCTGTATCCCCGTGAACGCCCCATTCCAAAGAAGTTGCTTGACATGACATTCCCTTTGGAGGATGTTATCAAGCTACAGCCTGACTACAGTGATATGGAACGGGATTTCTTTGGAACTCTCAAATCGCTGAAAAGCGCACCTGAATCATCCAACAGTGCAGCAGGAGATAACTTCCAAGGAATTCCGATGGAGGATGATGTCCCATTCGATTCTGGTGGCGGCACTACTCCAAGCTGGTATGATGAGGAAGAGGATGATGGCAGTAAAGCACATGAAGCAGCGAAGCCGAAAGTGCGCAAAAAGTTCAAACTTGGAAAGCGGCGGTAAACTATGGGCATCCGGCTTAATCCTACAGCTAAACGCTCTGGAAAGAAAGTCGCGGAGGTTAAGGACGCTGTTGCCAGTGTGGCAGCGTCCTCTCCTGCGGTCGAATTGCATCTTGTGCCAACTCCAAGCACAACCCTGAATCTTCGCTGCTCTGGCTCGTACAAGGGAGCATTCAAGCTAGGCACCATTGTCAATCTCATCGGTGACTCGCACACGGGAAAGAGCCTTATTGCATTGGGTATCCTCGCTGAGTGTTCACTAGATCCATATTTTGACAAGTACCAGCTTGTGTATAACGATACCGAAAATGCAAATGGATTTGATATTGCCAATTTGTTCGGTACAAAACTGGCGTCTCGTTTGGAAATCATTAGTACGAAATGCCATGAATATTTTGAAGTTGATGTGCAAAAGAGACTTGACGCAGGGAAGAAGATTATATATGTTGTAGACTCATTTGACGGGATGACCACTCTGGCAGCAGAAGAATTGAGAGCAAAGAACATCAAGCTGATCGACGATGGAAAGGATAAAAAAGAATCCTTTGGTGACGGAAAAGCAAAGCTGTTTTCTCAATTCGGTGGTAAGCTGCAAGAAAAATTGAAAGCAAACCAATCACTCTGTATCATTGTCTCACAAACCCGGCAGAACATTAGCCCCACGGCTATGTTCAATCCAAAAATCAGATCAGGAGGTGATGCACTCAAGTTCTATTCATACCATGAGTTATGGCTTGCTGTAGTGGGAACTGAAAAACACAGCACCCACAAATCTGAAGTAATTCGTGTGGAAACACGAATGACAGTGAAAAAGAACAAGTTAATTGGCAGGAAGGGAATCGCAAACATATCCATTCTTGAAGGATATGGAGTAGACAATATCAAGTCATGTATAGATTTCCTCCTTGCACTAAAACACTGGACTGGATCTGCGAATAAGATTGAAACCAAGGGATTCTATCCAGAGAAAGAAGTTTCACGTAGTAAATTGATTTCGGCAGTAGAGCAGAAAAACAAAGAAGTCCAGTTGGCCATGGAATGTCAAAAAGCATATGACAAACTCATGGCCGATATCCAACCCCAAAGGAAGAAGAGGTATTAACAATGGCACGTATTGGAAAGAAGGCACCCGCAGCAACCGCAGCCCCGAAAGCATCTGAGAAGAAGCCCGCAGCAACCGCAGCCGCAGGCATGACCATCGACAAGTTGGGTGCTGGTCTGAAGAAAGTACTCGGTCTGCTGGAAGAACTGAAAGCAGAGCAGGCTGAGATCAAAGAGAGCATTGCCGCACTGGCCGAAGGGCTTGAGTCCTTGCAGGAAGAGGATGTACCGGGAGCATGTGCTGATGAGGAAGACGGTGAGGAAGCTGGCGAAGGTGACGAAGAGATCACTGCTGATGACATTCGCCAGATGAAGAAGGCAGACATCATCCAGTTGATCGAGGACAATGAGATCCCGATTGATCCGGCTGAGTACCCGAAGGTCAGCGAACTCCGGAATGCCGTCATTGCTCTTATGGAGAGCGACGATGACGAGGATGGAGATGAAGACGGTGAGGAAGCTGGCGGTGGTGATGGAGAGGACTGGTAATACAAGGTAGTTGCTCAGTGTAGTTATCTGATACAAAAGGGTGGTGTACGTTATGTGCACCACCCTTTTTCATGGGAAATTATATGCAATTCAAGAACATAGTAATCGTAGACCTCCATTCCATTATGCATAATGTCAAGCATGGAGTGGGCAAAGTTTCCAAATTGAAAACCGGTGATACGCACACATTCGTAATTTATGGGTTCTTGATGAAATTACGAAATATTCTGAAAACAGTTCCAAATGATGTTGTTGTTTTTGCATGTGACAGTAATACCAGTAAACGGAAGAAGATATACCAAGGCTACAAACAAGACAGAACAGAGAAGACCGAAGATCAGATTAAACTGGATGAAATATCATATCCTCAATTTGACATTATCAAAAAAGAAATACTTCCAGCTATTGGATATAAAAATATATTTGAATACGATGGGTATGAAGCAGATGATATTATTGCTGCCGTATCTAAAAAATACCAATCCATGCACAACAAAATGATCGTCACTCTGGACAAGGACATGTACCAATGCCTTGATGACTGTACATGGATTGTCAAACATGATAAAATGAAAGTGTACTCACAATCAGACTTTGTGGATGAATATAAAATAAAACCAGCACAGTGGGCAGACGTAAAGAAATTTGGAGGCTGTACTTCTGATAAGGTTCCAGGAATTCATGTATTCATGCCAAATGGAGAAATGTCTTCCAGAAATATTGGTGAGAAAACAGCCTTGAAATATTTACGTGGGGAGTTGAAGGAAACCGCCAATACATACAAGGCATTCACTGACCCAAGGAATGCCCGTGTGTTGGCCAGAAACGAGGCTTTGACAGTCCTGCCGCTGAAAGACACGCCTGTATCTGTGATCAGTCCTGACTCACCCTCTGTGCTAGGAATGCAATCTGTTATAAAACGATTCAGATTTAAAAGTTTTGCTCAGGATTTCAATTCATTTGTAAAGTATATGAGGTTGCGCTAGTGAAATTTGCTAAATCAAAATCAGAACCAAAGCCAAAACAACTGACTGCATCTGATGTTCCAATCTATCGTCGGAATATTCTCAAGATGCAGAAGGGGTATTGTCCAATTTGCATGCGACCTGCACACAGTCCCGTACTCGATCACTCACACAGAAAACGTATAGGTGGAAGTGGACTTATTCGTGGAGTATTATGCAGATCATGTAATGTTTTTCTTGCAAAGTCTGAAAATAATTCCACTCGTTATGGAATATCATCAAAGGAGTTGCCCAACACATTACGAGCAATGGCAGAATATCTTGAGAAACCGCACATGCCATACATTCATCCATCGGAGAAACCAAGAGAACCAAAACTGACTAAAATATCATACAACAGACTGAAGAAAAAGATGACATCACTTGGAAAGACAAATTGTCCCTGTTATCCAAAGTCCGGAAAGTTGACAGTTCCTTTAAAGAAATGCTTTGATCTCTATGAAATCGTTCCTGAATTCTATGGAGGTAAGTCGCGTGCCAAATAAATGGCTCAGTAAAGCAGAAATACTTACAGAAGTAGCCACAGTTTTTGATGTTGTGTATGGAAGGAAAAATCGACTTGAGAGATGCCCTGCTTGTGGCAGGCATGGTGTGCGAATACTGGATCACGATTCCAACTGCTTGTATTTCGATTGCATGCATATAGAAACGGAGGATATGAAATGAACGAAAAAGGATTCACAGTTATAGAGGCACTGATCGTGTTCGCAATCATATTGATTCTCGGCACTACTTTCGGCAGCGCACTCCTGAATAACAGAGGGGCCACAGAGAGGCGTGCTACAGAACTGGCTACAAAATTCCTTTCCCAAAATAATATTAAAGTGAAGAGAATAACCTGTGCCGGTGACTCTAATGCAAATGGATATGGCACTTGCTCTGTACTTACTGCCGACAATGAAAAGATGTTTCTGCAATGTCCAACAGAATACTTCGATGTCAATTTCTTTGGGGTATCCCAATGCAAAGAAGTATTTTACACCATGAATATTTTAGACAACTGAGGAAGAACAACATGGCTGGATTCAAATTCGATGTGAAGAAACGGAAACAGGGTGATCTAAAGGAAATTAAATATGAGTCCATATCTATTTCCAAGACGTTCAATGATGGGAACTATGAATCCACGAAAATTGAACTTCGTGCTAATGTGGAAAAAGGAGAATCTGTAGAGTCTCTTGCTAGGGACATCATGGAACAGATCAAAGTGATTCGGGGAAATTTCTTGGAAGAATAATTCAATATTGACTTATATAGTATACGAGTTATTATCTGGTCTGAAGTTAAGCGGCATCACAGAGAAAACAAACAAGAGAGGATTTCATGGGCAAAGTAATTGATCTGAACCAATACAAAGAAGATAACACTGAGTGCATTACTGGAACTGCTATATGTGTCCAGTGCAGACACCAGTGGGAAGCTGTTCAGCCGGTAGATGGTGAAAAATGGCTTGAGTGCCCCTCTTGTAAATTACTGCGTGGTCATTTTTACTACCATGTATCCGCTCCAGACGATGAAGTTTACGAGTGTCAATGTGGAAATCAATTATTCATTGTGACGCCGACAGGGACATGGTGTCCTAACTGCGCCACATATCTCATTATGGATTAAATAAAATGTCTCTATCATTCACCGTTGCTCAACAGCACGAACGCATGCACAAGTGGGATCGTCGTTTCCTTTCTCTTTGCCGGTACATCTCCACATGGTCAAAAGATCCGTCCACAAAATGTGGTGCTGTTATTGTGCGTGACAGGAATCGGATTGTTTCTGCTGGATATAACGGCTATCCAGCAGGAGTGCCGGATGATCATACCCTACAAACCAGAGAGGAAAAATATCAAAGAATCATCCATGCTGAGGTCAATGCTATCCTTATGGCTAAGCAGGATCTGAAAGGATATACCATTTATGTGTATCCATTACTTCCATGTGCTCAGTGCGCAGCAGCTATCATCCAATCAGGGATTGCACGGGTGGTAAGTGTGATCCCGAAAGATCCGGAAACACGTGAACGATGGAAGATTAGCAATGATGTAGCACTGACCATGTTCCACTCCAGTCTGCTCGAAGTTTCAATCATTGAATACGACCATGTATTTGGAACGGAGGCTTCCAATGTTGGGTGATAACGATATCACTGAGTGCGATTGCATTATATGCAAGAAGAACAGTAAGGATCGGATTGAAGTGGAAGGGTATTTGGCACATAAATGGGGTGTAACCCATCTCCTTCCTGATAATCATCCATACAGGTATAAACCACCAAAAATGACCCGTTATGAATATCTCACTCTTGGGTACAGTGATTTTGAGTGCAGCGCATTCAGACGAAAGTATGCTACAGATGGAAGACACAAATGAGCAACTCACTTAAACACATATATCACAAGATCCAAAAAATAGCAGAGACAGCATCCACAAATGCTAAGATCGAACTGCTCAAGGAATTCATGCCCGCCGATCCAGTATTCAGAAAAGTTCTATACGGAACATATTCTGAGCACATTGTATTTGGAATAAACAAATTTCCACCAATTAAAAAAGCAGCATCCTTGCAAGGGGTGTTGTCACGTCTCACCGGGGAAGAAGATATCCTTGCGCTGCTGAAGCAGTTCAGTCTTCAGCCGGGTGTCAGCATGGCAGACAAAGACAGGCTATTCAAGGCGGCATCTGTCGATCCTGAGACATACAAGTTGACAGAGATGATGTGCAAGAAAGATCTATGTTGTGGAATATCTGCCATTACCATCAACAAAGCGTATCCTGATTTTGTCAGAATCACTCCATATCAACGATGTTCAACCGAAAAAGATATTGGCAATATCAGCTTTGATCCTTATGCACTTGCACAATGCAAGGCCAATGGAGTATTTGCTTATTATCATGTACGGGATAAGAAATTCATATCTCGTTCTGGATCTACGTTTCGGCAGATGAAACATCTCATCTCCAAAATAAGTGAACGCCCAAAAAAGATGCACTTTGGCAATAAGTTTGGAATAAACAACGCTCCTCTGCTGCATGACCGCGATGATATTCTCGTTGGTGAATTGCTTGTATTGGATGGTCTTCACAATGTGTATGACCGCAAGACAGGCAACGGCATTATCACATCATGTATTTATGGTACTGCTGATCCAAACATGGTGAAGCATATATGCTTTGTAGTTTGGG
>Ga0265295_1001544_pt1 | contig 40180 bp, 38 predicted proteins | sample Munlansysbiofilm_FD_192503 | JGI IMG/M metagenome (GOLD analysis project Ga0265295, IMG submission 192503) | Leachate microbial communities from a municipal landfill in Southern Ontario, Canada - Methane capture system biofilm | ecosystem: Engineered > Solid waste > Landfill > Unclassified ... | reverse complement strand
CAAAGAATAGTCACACGGATTGTGCGGATCAAACGGATTAACACGGATAAAGATTATATTATCTAATGAATCCGATTGCAGAGCTGCTGGAATTGCGGAACTGCTGGATTGGATGCGTCTCGCGTCCAGTCGCTGAATTTGCCTTCGGTAGCTGCTGAATTCGCCTCCTGTAATCACGATCTTCCCCCCTCCTTGAAAGACTCCAGGTGGGGGTTTCTAACCCCCACGCCACGAGACTGCCACCTGGGTCAAGACTCTTTCCTGGCCTTTGAAGGCCAGGCACCCGCAGCTCTATGAACAAATATATCCCCCAGGCTCATAGAGGCGTATTCTTTATTTATGGATCAGGGTTCAGATAGAATACGGTGTAACTCAATCTGCCCAAGTCCTGCAAAGAATCTAACTTAGATAGCAAAATCCTATATTGGATTTGAACCTTTCTCCCTCTCTCCAAGGCGTCGATCATGTCTTTATCTACCCTTAATCAAGCGTTAATTATTAACGCTTGATTAAGGGTAGATGAATGCATGATCAAGTTCCCGAAAGCAGAAAGAAGTACCCCAGAATGCTGGTTTATCCTCAGGGTGGATACTTAAAAGGGTGACACGCCAGATAACCATAAATATCCAAATATCATCTTTGAACGCTGTGGGTTCTTCTCAATAATCGGAGCCCATAGTGAATTATGCCGGTCTCTTAAATGAGATACCTGTTTTCTGGAGAGCCGTATGCGGGAGAACCGCAGGTACGGTTCGGAAGGGGGGAGCCCAGTAATGGATCGCTCCCCTACCCCTATCAGCACCCTCCTCAACTACGTCAAAACCCAAAAACCCAAAAACGCTAAAACGCTAAAACTCTAAAACTCTAAAACGCTAAAACGCTAAAACCCTAAAACGTCAAAACGCAAAAAGCTATTGACACAAATCCCCCCAAATCATAGCGTTACCCCTTAGATACAAAAATGGAGTAAAAATGCAAATAAATGGTAAACAATACCGCTCAGTCTGGTTTGAACAAGGCCGGCTGATCATGATAGATCAAAACAAGATTCCGTATGAATTTGGCCTGAAGGAATACAGCACTTACCTGGAAGTGGCCGCAGCGATCCGTGAGATGACGGTGCGTGGTGCTCCTGCCATCGGCGCAGCGGGTGCCTTTGGTATGGCTTTGGCGGCCCTGGCCGCTCCAGATCAGAAGTTTAGGGCTTATCTACGCAGTGCGCGGGATGAGCTGATTTCCACCCGTCCCACCGCCGTGGATCTTTCCATCGGCGTGCAATATGTCTATGAATCTGCGCTCAAATTCATCCCGGATCTGCCTCATGCCCGCCAGGTGGCAGTTTTGGCAGCCAATGAATTTGCCAATAAAAGTGCGGATGATTGCCTGAAGCTGGGCAGGATTGGCGCAGAGCTGATTCAGGACGGAGCCCGCATCTTAACACACTGCAATGCCGGAGCTTTGGCCACTGTGGATCACGGCACGGCCCTTTCGGTGATCCGCGAGGCGCACAAACTCGGCAAAAACATCTTTGTCTATGTGGATGAGACCCGTCCCCGCTTCCAGGGCGCCCGGCTTACGGCTTTTGAACTGGAGCAGGAAGGTATCCCGCACGCCATTATCACCGATTCCGCCGCGGGCTTTTATTTCTGGAAAGAGCAGATCGATCTGGTGATCACCGGCGCGGATAGAATCTGCCTGAATGGTGATATCGCCAATAAGATCGGCACTTACGAGAAGGCGGTGCTGGCCCATGTGCACGAGGTGCCTTTTTATGTGGCTGCTCCGGATAGCACCTTCGATCTCGCCTGCGCCAAAGGTGAAGATATTCCCATTGAGATTCGCGATGAAGATGAGATCAAACGCATCAATGGCAGCTATTTGGCCAATCCTGGCTCCCCTGCCTTGAATCCAGCCTTTGATATCACTCCAGCCAAATACATCACCGGCATCATCACCCCCAAAGACGTTTTTACCCCCCAGGAAGCGGCGCAAAAGGTGCAATCATGACCAAATGCGATATGATCATCACAGGTGGCAGCTTTATCACCATGGACCCAGAATTCCGCATCTTAGAAAAGCATTTTATGGTGATCAATGGGGGGCGCATTGTGGATATACTGCCCCTGGAGCAGCTCAAACTCTACAAGAGCAAAAAGACCCGCGATGCCACCGGCTGCCTGATCACCCCTGGCTTTATCAATACCCATAGCCACATGCCCATGAGCTATTTCCGCGGTCTGGCAGATGATCTGCCTCTGGACACCTGGCTGAAAGACTATATCTGGCCTCTGGAAGCCAAACTGGTGAGTTCGGACTTTGTCTATGCTGCCTCCCTGCACTCTGCCGCGGAGATGATTAAAAATGGCATTACCCTCACTAACGACATGTATTTTCACAAAGAGCGCATCGCCGAGGCCTGTATCAGAGCAGGACTGCGCGTGATCGTCAGTGAAGCTATCATCGCCCCGAACTACTCTGGTGATGGTCATGAATTTGCCGAAAAAGTGCAGGAATTTAAGGACGCCTATCGGGATCAAGCTTTGGTGGATTGCGCCCTCGCTCCGCATGCCATCTATACCTGTTCCAGTGAGGTTTATTCCTCCTGTGCCCGGCTCGCTTTTGACCAGGGCTGGCTTTTGCACACCCATCTCAGCGAGACCCCAAAAGAGCTGGAAGACTGCCTGAAAGCCCACGGCAAACGCCCCCTGGAATATCTGGCCTCCCTGGGCGTATTAGAGGCAAAATGCGTATTTGCGCACTGCGTGTGGCTTTCTGGTAAAGAGCTGGAATTGCTGGAAGATAGCCAGTCTGCCATCTCCATCTGCACAGATAGCAATCTCAAGCTCGCCAGCGGCATTGCCCCGTTAAAAGACATGCTGAAGCGCAAGCTGAATGTAGCGATCGGCACGGACGGTGTGGCCAGCAACAACAATCTTGACATCCTTGAGGAGCTCAGCACTACCGCAAAATTGCACAAAGCCATCAATTCCGATCCGGAGTTCTTGCCAGCCCGCCAGGCCTTTGCCCTGCTCACCATCGAAGGTGCCCGTGCCCTGGGCAAAGAGCAGGATCTGGGCTCCCTTGAGGCCGGAAAATACGCCGATCTACTCATCATAGATCTGCAAAATCTGCAAAGCCAACCGCTCTATAACCCTTATTCCGTGCTGGTCTATGCCTTGGGTGCCCAGCAGATCCGGGACGTGCTGATTGCCGGGGAATTTGTAATGAAAGACGGAAAACTCAGCCATCTGGATGAAGCAGATCTGATCTCTACTGCCCAAGAATATCAAAGCAAAATACTAAAAGAGTTAAGCCAATGAAAATCATCAAAAACCGCAGAGCCACCCACGAATACACCATTGAGCAGAAATACGAAGCCGGTATCTCCCTGGTAGGCAGTGAGATCAAGTCCATCCGTGATGGTATGATCAACTTCAAAGATAGCTTTGCCCGCGTGAAAGACAACGAATGCTGGCTGATGAATTTCCATATCTCGCCCTGGGAAAAAGCCTCTTATTTCAATCATGACGCCACCCGTCCCCGCAGATTGCTGCTGCACAAACACGAAATCCGCCGTATGAAAGCCAAGGTGGATGAACAGGGCATGACCCTGATCCCTCTGGATATCTATATCAACGAACAAGGCCGCTGCAAACTCACCATTGCCGTGGCCAAAGGCAAGAAGTTCTATGACAAACGTGAGGCCCTGCAAAAGAAGGACATGGATAGGGAAAAAGCCCGGGCTTTGAGTAATCCGGATCGATAGTTTGGAGTTTTAGCGTTTTAAGGTTTTAAGGTTTTAAGGTGATAACGTTTAACATTTAGCATTAAGGAGATAAAATGGACACAAAACCAGTAAAGTCAGTCAAGTTACAAGCGATTACCAATAGCATTGTTTTATTGCTATTCATCGTTGTGACAATCTGGGTGTTTAGAGCAGGCAGACCTTTCATAGGTGCAGCTTTCGTAATCGCAGGAATCTTACAATTGATTAATATCATTACAGTTGCTACACATAAAAAGGACTTGGATCTCAAGATCAGAATACCGCTTGTCGTGCTGGCTCTAATCCTGATAGTATTGCACTTCGTAGTCTAATACCTGATTAAAAACGTAGCAGATGCTGAGCTTTTCAAAGCCCTGTAAGCTCGTGATACCGGAAACAGCTCACCAAATGGTCATTCACCATCCCCGCTGCCTGCATGAAGGCATAGCAGATGATGCTGCTTACAAACTTGAATCCCCGGGCCTTCAGGTCTTGGCTCATGGCGTCGGACTCTGGGCTGCTGGCAGGTACCTGGCTGAGCTCTTGCCATTGGTTCACGATCGTTTTGCTACCGGTGAATTGCCAGATGTATCGGTCAAAAGAGCCAAATTCCTGCTGAATCTTTAGGAAGTTCTGCGCATTGGAGATGCTGCAGGTGATCTTGCTTTTGTTACGGACGATGCCGGGGTTCTGCAAGAGTTGCTGGACTTTCTGTCCGTCATATTTGGCGATCCGGACGGGGTCGAAATTGTCAAAGGCGGCGCGGAAGTTTTCCCGTTTTATCGTAGTGGCGGACTCCTGTCCCTCTTACACCGCTATTGAGCAATAGAACGCAGATCAAACGGATTTATTGGAATATCAGACGTTTTAGCGTAATAACGTTTAACGCTTAACTCTTAACGTTTAACGTTTAACTCTTAACTCTTAACTCTTAACTCTTAACAATAATATTCATTGACAAGTATATGGGGTTCTAAAAATACTGCGCCATGGGGTTTCAGCTTAAGAATAAGCATAAAATGCACCCCAGGAGGTTTATTATGAGAATCAGATGGATGATTCTTCTTGTACTTGTGCTCATAGCGCTAATGGCTTGTGAGCAGGACATTCTTAAACCGTCGATCTACACACCTGATAATGCCAATCAGGCTCCACTTTTTATCACTACCGGCCTGCTTTCTGCCGATGGCAGCTTCACCACAGGTTATCGCAATTACAATATCAGAGCAGACCGCATCAATCTGAGCTGGAAGGCTGCTACTGATGACAATTTCCTGTGTTACAAACTACTACGGGATAATATTCCGATTCGCACTTTCGATAAGATTAATCAAACTATCTTTACGGATTCACTGTTGAGTTCGGACAGACGCTATCTTTATACCATTGCCACAGTGGTGAATACCGGTATGAACAAAGTCGATACGCTCGGCGTGAAAACGGCGTCTATTGCCTCCCCGATAGTTTATAGCAGAATCAATCAGGATAATAGCATCAAGATCATGTGGCAGGATAGGAGCGACATTCCTGGCGAATTCGAACTCTATGCCGATGGCACTTTGCTGGCCACCATCCCTGAATATACCGGTAGCAAGGCAGATCATATTTACTCATATTTGCATAGCGCTGCCCAGCAGTATGTCAGCTATGATTACACCGTGCAAAAGAAGGGCTTATATTCGGATTCATACAGCGAATCGCACTCTGTTTACAACAGCTATATTATGAGTCCCCCTATCCTGTCTGGTCACCAAAGCAGCGGTGAACTTTCTGTAAATCTATGGTGGGATGACGATTGCACGTCCCAGACTGCTTACTGGGTCTATCGCCGCATTTTGGATAGCAGCCAGGATTTTCAAAGGATTGCTATGCTCAATTCACCAATTCAGAGTACTTACACAGATTCAGAAAATCTGCAGTATGGCAGTACTTATCAATATGCCGTCAAAGCTGTAGATGCAGAAAGTTCCCCCGTGGTGGAAACAGACTATTCAAATACTGTGAATATATCGCTGCAGGAATCAAACGTCTTGTTTTACGATTTTGATGATGGACAGATGCCGGGCAATTTTGATTCATATGGCTATGCTCCATGGTACATTACAAGCAAGTCAGGCGGCAGAAACTATTGTATCCGCTCGGGGGTGATTTCTGATGACGAATATAGTGGTGTGGAGATTGAGCTTCAGATTCCGAACTATGTAAGCGTTACCGTTGATTTCGATTATTACGTAAGCAGTGAAGATTACTATGACGGCTTATATTTTTACTGTAACTATGATTGGTATGGAGGTTGGTCTGGGAATACAGGTTGGCAGCATTTCACGCATAGCTACACCCACTATGGCTATGATTTAAGCTTTGAATATCAAAAAGATGGATCAGGTAGCTCCGGGATGGATTGCGCTATGATAGACAACCTGAGCATCAGCTATATCGAGAATGGAAAGACGAAATATGTCACTTTGGGAGGTGAGTAATGAAACAGATCTTGATGATAATTATCGTGGCAATCTTCTGTTTGCCGCTGTTTGGGCAGGAGATCAATTCCTTCCGCAATCTCAGCACAGGCGGAGTCTTGGATGATGATGCCGATCTGGCCTTTGATCCCATCGAATTGAACTACCTGACGGGCACCCGGATCTTCTCAAACCTCAGTAATTTTGGGGGAACCGATCAGATTTTGAGCAACAGCGGTTCGCAGCACCTTTTACTGGGTATTGCCTCAGACAAGTGTTTTATAGACCACTTTAACAGGGCTTTTCTGATCAAGTATTACGATTACAAGACACCTGGATTGATCGAGTATATGATTGACCCCTCGGGATCTATGGCGTATGCCACGGGAGAAGTGGATTTTACTTGGCAAGAATACTCTGATGTGAACGTTAACGGCTTGTACGACCGATATACTATTCTTCAGCAGCACATCCAGAATATGGACTATTCCAAGGGAATGGACATATATCTGAATCTTGCCTACAAGCTGAATGAAATTAATCGCTTTGGGTTTAAGCTCGGTATTTTGAATTCCGAGACTGGGCATAATCGCAGTAGCACAGGTCTCTTAGGTTTTGATCCAAACAGCCCTAACACCAATTATAGATTTATGTTACAGACCCTTACTGAGATCGATCCTTCGATACCGGCCTATCTTGCTGAAGATAAGAAAATAGGCGATTTTAAGACCGAGCAGAGCTTTTCAAATATACTGACCGAGCTTGCTTACGGCAGAACCATGAATACTTACGATCTGAAAGCAGCACTTGAGTTTAGATTGATCAATGACAAGACCATTCATGATGATACCGCCACAGAGATAGAAATAAGAACGAACCAAGCCAATGATTATGAAATGGAATCATATCTGATTAAACTGGATGAAAAGGGAATTCATACCGCTCTTGCCTTGGGTGTTCGCAAGAATCTCAGCACGGCAGCAGAACGCAAAAACAGTGCTTACATCTCCCTCGGAGCTGGGCTGGGCTTCCTGAATCTGGATGTTAGCGATAATGAAACGATGGCAGGGGATTATACGATCAACGGTCAGTTCCATAATCATGATAGCTACTTTATGAAACAGGATGGGGAAAAAAGCGGTTTGGAAGCCAATGCTCATCTGCGCATAAACTACCCGCTGAATGCCAAAACCTATTTTGGAACCGGATTGCTGTATCACTACTCGAATTCAAAACAAAAAGGGGATTTCAAATATGGTATGGCTTCCACAGATTCCACGTTTTCCTCAGCCAATGGAGCCTGGGCTTTTACTACTGCTCTATCATCCTTAATGTCTGGGAAAACCGAGCACAATTACGACAGCACTACACTCTCAGTTCCAGTGGGATTAGAATACTGGTTTACAAACAACCAGCATTGGGCTGTCCGTTTTGGCTCTGTCTTTACTCAGCATATCAGCTCGGTGAATGAGCTCTTCCGACCTGAGCATGTAGAACCAATTACTATCGTAGAAACCTATGCCGATGGCTCAGAACCCTATATTAGTTATGATGATAACGAATACCTGATCGACAGTGAAAATCGGCTTAGCCGCAGTTCCAGCACCACTTATTGCTATGGTATCGGCTATAAACCCAGCCAAAATCTTCAGATCGATATCATGGGAATCTTTGATTCTTCGGATACAGATCTGTGGAATACGGATTTCTTCCGCAATCTGCGGCTGGCTTTTTCGATCAGATTATAGTCTAAACGCCTAAGCTGGCTCCATAACACATTATATAGAACAGCCCCGAAAAAACTGGGGCTGTTCTGTTTTCGTAGTGGCGGACTCTGTTCCGCCGACAGCTCAATTTCCTTGCCAGATCATCATTCCAGCAAATTCCTCCACCCCCTGGGATGGAAGGGATTCAAACCATCGTGATGTAGCCAGCGGAGTATGCTGCTAACACTTAGCCTTAAGGTCTGGATTCTGTAGGTCCCGCAAGCTCCTGATACCGGAAACAGCCCAGCAAATGGTCATTCACCATCCCTGCCGCCTGCATGAAGGCATAGCAGATGATGCTGCCTACAAACTTGAATCCCCGTGCTTTCAGGTCTTTGCTCATGGCATCGGACTGTGGACTGCTGGCTGGCACCTGGCTGAGCTCTTGCCATTGGTTGACAATCGTCTTGCCGTCTGTAAACTGCCAGATGTATTGGTCAAAAGAGCCAAATTCCTGCTGAATCTTTAGGAAGTTCTGCGCATTGGAGATGCTGCAGGTGATCTTGCTTTTGTTGCGGATGATGCCGGGGTTCTGCAAGAGTTGGGCTACCTTCTGCTGGTCATATTTGGCGATCTTTGCAGGGTCGAAATTGTCAAAGGCGGCGCGAAAGTTTTCCCGTTTGCCCAGGATGCCGGCCCAGCTCAATCCGGCTTGAAAAGCATCCAGAGTGAGGAATTCAAAGAGCATGCGATCATCATGCACAGGGACGCCCCATTCGCTGTCGTGATAGCGGATCATCAGCTCGGTATTTCCCTCCCAACCGCAGCGGGTTTTGTCCTTCATGCTTTCTTCTTCTTAGGCAGAGGGAGCTCTGTTTCTGTAATGCGGATCAATTCCGTGAGCCAGGGCGCATCGTCCCACAGATCTTCCGGGATGAGGAAACAGAGCTTGGCTCCGGGGTAGGGCGGGGCTTCCTGGACATTCTGTAAATAGGCTCTTCCACCTGCTGTGGGTTTGACGAAAAGCTGATCGTCTGCTACTAAGGCAACGATCTTGTCATTGCAATAGATGCTGTATTCTCCGAACATCTTGCGGCTTCTTATTGCTCCTGCTGCGCTGATTTGGGCGCTGATGTAATCTGCTATTTCGGCTCTGGAGGCCATATTGACTCCTTGTTTTTTATGCTTCATTACTCATAAACATCATGATTCAAGGGCAGGTGTATTTGTCAAATAGTTTGTACGTTTGATGCTATCTGAAATGTCGTCCCTATGGGACTCAAAGGGTTGTGGGGCTGTTGGTTTGCTATCTGAAATATCGTCCTGATGGGACTGGGGCCGTTGTGAGGCTGGCGTTTGCTATCTATACATCCCGATGGGGTTCAGGCTACACCCGATCTGGGAATACCCCAACCTTCTACTCTCCAAAAAAACATTGAATTAGCCGTAATTGTTTAGCAAATTTGAATAACCTTGGTCCCACTCACTCCCGCAATAAAAATATAGCTTGACCTGAATTCAGGCCTACATTTTAATGCTATCAGAGGTAAATATGACGTTTATAGCTTCAATTAAAGCAAGAAATGGTGTTGCGATAGTCGCAGACTCGTTGGTTACTACGTCAGTTCCAGTATTGACGTTCGACGACTTTCATAGGTTTATTGAAAAGAACCAAGCTAAATCGGAGTTTTCCGTTAAAGACGTAATTGGTTTGTTTAAAAGTCAGGCCCATCATACAAATGACTATGAGGAAAAACTGATTAAATACGACAAATTTACTGCAATAACAATAGCTGGATCAGCGCGAATCAAAAACCATACTATTTAAGATATTATCTCATTTAAAGCAGAACAAAACAAGTCCAATAGCGATTATAATAATATGACCTTAAAAAATAAGGTGGATGACTTTGAAGAATATATCAAATCAGTACTGAGTGAAAAAGATCAAAAGCCAAACATTGATACACTATTCATATTTACTCATTTTGATGTCAAAACAAAAACAACAGAGATTATAGAGCTGAGCGTTAATGCTATAACTGTAAAAGACAAATATTCGATACACGCCGTTTCTAAGCCCTACCCTAAAGGAATGAAAGTCGTATGCAATGGCCAAAATAACTTAACAACGACTTTATTGTATGGGTGCGCATTAAAAGCTAATGGATTATTGAGGATGTTTGTTGAAAAGTTTATAGACGTTTCTAAGGCAAGAATTTCACAGAATAGGATAGAAGATACGCTCACGCAACTTGAAAAAAACATATACACAGAGTTTCCATCATTGATAAACGAATTAAATGGCTTTAAAATAAGAGATTTAAGCCTTCAAGAAGCGGTTGATTTAGCATATCTTTTGTTGAAAGTGGAAATGGATTTTCAAAGATATACGCAAGACATTCCTACTATTGGCGGCGTAATAAAGGTGGCAACAATAGATCACCGCGGTTATATTGATATATGCGGTAACAGTATAATTAGTCCAACATAAAATAATATACAAGGAGGAACGATGAAAGCGATTAAATCGATTAAACCAAGCAATAGCATACCTGTCAAAGAAAAGGCGGTAATAGCAGCTTTTATCGTCAAAGACCAAGAAAAAAAGGAGAGAGAGTTACGACGTGACTTTATCAGGCAAATAGGTAAGAATGCTGCTGAGAAAAAGATAATCATGCATACTTCTAAGTAAATGTCTATTAATAAGAAGGCCTCCGGCTATAACCGGGGGTCTTTTGTTTTAGCTTTTCTGTCGGCTTATGATGAATGCTCATGGTTGCCTTGGTTTGATGAGCATAATCTGTAGCCCCGAAAACGCTTGACATTTTGAGGCACCTTGCAATTCAGTAAATCTATGCTCTAAATATCTTAGGAGACCATGATGAAAAAGCTTTTGCATTGCCTCATAGCGTTATTATTGTTTAGCCTGGCCTTTGCTGAGGACGGCTCTCAGAAGAGCGGGATCAGGCCGGATCAGGATTCTTTTCCCAGCGCAGCCATGCCCGCAGTAAGGGCGAGCCTGGCGCAGTTTTTGGCCCAGATTCCTCCCCATAGTATGGCTGACTATGGCTTTGCGAATATTGAGGAGATTGACCAGGCCTGGGCAGCAGAACCGCTAAAGCTGTATGAGCTTGATCCTCAGAAAGTGCTGGACTACATTCCGGGAAGCTCTCTGGGTGATCTGCTGCGGCAGAGCCGGGAATGGTTTGTGCCGGTAAGGGCAGGTGCCGGAATCAAGGCTATGCTGCGGCTGGAAGAGGATCAAGACGGCGAGCTGCAGGGAGTATCGTTTGGCTATGTTCCCCTGGCCGGGCAGATTCAGCAGGCTTTGGCTAAGCCAGAGCTAAGAGGCTACGGCCAGCCTGCCTTGATCATCAGTTATCAGGCCAAAGAGTTCTTCCTGGCTTTTCCTGAGGCGAACACTGAGTTTTTGTATGCCCTCAGCTCAGATGAAGCACAGGCTAAGACAGATGATCTGGACGGGCAGATTGCGAGGATCAAAGCTCTGATCAGTCTCAATCTACAGCAGGGGTATTAAGGATGAAACGCAGCCTGCTGATCTTTATTATGCTCTTTGTCTGGCTTGGCGCAATTCAGGGGATCATCCTGGATCTTGCGCAGATTTATCAAGAGGAAACAAACTGGTGTTGGGCTGCCGTTGCAGAGTCTGTGATGCGCTATTACGGCTATGATTATACTCAAACCCAGATTGCCGAATATGGGACCGAGGGTGCCAATGAATGGAATTGGCTGACTGGCGAAAGCTCAAATCCTACCCGGCGTGGGATCGATCTGATTCTGGATCATTTTGCCAGGCTTCAGACTATCGGCTATGATGTCAGCCTTGACTACAATCAATCCAGCCAGAATATGAACGGGATGAAGCCCATCTTTGTGCGTTGGGGCTGGAATTCCGGAGGAGGTGGCCATTTTGTGGTGATGAAGGGCCTGGAAGGAACCACCACTTACCTGATGGACCCCTGGTATGGCCCCACCATCAATACCTTTGCCTGGACCCAGTATGGCGGAGGACACACCTGGACTCATTCCCTGGAAATGGTGACTGCGCCCACCAGCACGGATGAGGCCATAGTTTGCCCCCAAGCCTTGAGTATTTACCCAAATCCCTTCCACGCATCGGTGAAGATTGTCTTTAGTATCAAAGCGGATCCGCAGGCCAGAATCAGCATCTTCAACGTCAAAGGACAATTGATCCGTGAACTAAGCTCCATTCCCGAACAACATGGCACCGCGTCCTTTAGCTGGGACGGCGCAGATCTATGGGGCAAACAAGCGGCGGCGGGGATATATCTGGGGCTAATTTCAGGAGAATCTACCACAAAGCCAGTGAAGATACTCAAATTGCCGTAAAGCTACTAAGAATTTCACGTTATAGGATTGCCGGCGTATCACCTGCCGTGCAAAGACTTACTCAATCTCTTGAAATCCCGTCTTCCAATATTTATATTTGCCAGATTCAGTCACCAGACTATATTAGTATTAGAAGTCTTAACTGCGAGATGGGCTCAAAAAGATAACAATGACGACCTTTAGAGTCTCAACCTTGGGCGGAATCATTCACATTCAGCTGGTTATCGCAGTTATTGTGGTTTTAATTAGAATTATCAGAGGTGGAAGACCTGTATAGCGCACTATAATCTGATAAACAATAAGGATAATGACTATGAAAAAACTAATACTCCTCACTATCATCCTCTGGGCAGCCTTTCAAATGGAGGCCCGGGTGATGGTGCAATTTGGCGCAGGTCTGGATCTGAATGGCAAGCAGTCCTTTTCGAATGCAGCCTTCAGTGAAGACAGCGATGTAGAGACCGGAGCATCATTGTATGCCGAAGTATTATCTTCCGACCAAGTGGGTCTTGGCAAGTTGCTTTTGGGCTTAGGGCTTGAATATCAAATCCCCAGAGAATTAGAAGACCTTTCTTTGGATTCACATACGCGAAAGTTCTCTTATTTGCCCGTCTATATCACTGGCAAATATGTCTTATTGCCTATTCTTCTCTCCCCCGAAATAATCGCACAGGCAGGTTACAATCTTCCTATGTCAAATGACAATTATACACACTCAGCAGTCAATAACCTGGAAGTAAGCGGCGGTTTTTACTGGGGACTGGGAGCTGGGATCAGTTTCAAGCCTTTCGTAATTCAAGCAATGTATAAAAGCAGTAAAAGCACTTATGATTGGGAGGATGTGGATTTTGAAAACCTAAAAACCACCAGCACAAATTCCCAGATCAGCTTACAACTGGGCATCAGATTGTAAGTAAATCAGTAAATAAACCCCAGATTCTATAAGCTCACTCTCAAAGGTGATTGGAAAGTTATTGCCGGTAAACTAAAACAGGGGGATCACGATATTGCGATACAAAATCATCCTGCTATCAGCATAGCTATCCTTAAGTGGATGTGAATATTGCAGATATCCGCGGGAGGTGTTGGTGATGGACCAACTGTAGAGCTTTCCTGCTAAATTATCTCCAAGAGATAAGGATACCTGGCCCCCCACCTGGAAGTGCCTGCCCAAGCCTATGTCCATTCCTGTAGGTAATTGAAAACCCAAGTCTGTGCCCCTACTACCGCTGTTCAGGTCCATAAGGCTGTCTGGCTCAAAATTCAACCCCGGAGCGTAAGAATAGCTGGAAGAGACGCCAAAAGAACCACGGGCTTCACCTTTTTCCAAGGGCAGGGCGCTGCGCATAAAGCCATTATCCAGATGCGCACAGGCACTCAGCAGTAAAACCGATAGCAAAAGCAGATAGAGGGGTGCTTTCATGATTACTCCTTATGAATATAGCTCATCATAGCCAATAATAGAGCTCTTATCTTGAAGGTGGACTCCGCCATTTCAAATGCCGCTTTCTGCTTCATTTTTCCCAAAAGGATGCGAATGAAAATACAATTTGAACCCAAGTACTGGTGCCACCAGAATAATATCGCCGTCTCTTTGGCTGTATTCCACTCCCAGATCCGTGAATAAACCAATCTTCTGACCTTCCATCTGGTGCGTATAGATAACAGCGTATCGTGATATGTTCTGATCAGCTTGTTCATAAACAAGATCCGGCTGGCCAAATCCACCGCTCCTTTTCATTTCGCTGCTGACCTTGAGTTCTGTATAGCGAAAGGTAAGGCTGTTTGATCTATTCCAATCTGAGGACTGATTTACTTTGGTGATCGTCAGGGGAAACTCGAAGCCTCTGCCATGGTGTTTCAGTTTAAATTGATCGTATCTGAAATCGTGAAACCAAACCTCTTTGTGATCCAGTATGCCAGCCGATATGCCAAGCCAAAAGTCATTCTCAAGCGGGAGGGAATATTGCAGATAGCCGCGGAAGGCGCGGGTATCGGAAAAACAAAGAAAGCATTCAAAAGGATAGCCATAATATGGCCCCAAGGCGTATGACATTTGGCCGCCGATCTGCAATCCGTTGCCCAAACCGAGATCAAATCCCGCCGGTATCTGGTTATAGATATCTGCTTTATCCTTACGGTCGCTATGAGCCAGAAGACTGTCCGGCTCGATTTGTAATCCCGCGGCATAGGTATAGCTGGAGGAGCAGCCCCAGGTATGACGAGCTTGACCTGGTTCTAAGGGCTGGGCACTGCGCATAAAGCCATTATCCAGATGTGCACAGGCACTCAGCAGTAAAGCCGATAAAAAAAGCAGATAGAGGGGTGCTTTCATGCTTTTACCCACCTGCTTGCGATCAGAATAAAATGGGGCATCATTTTCATCGTAAAGCTCCTATTCGCTTTGGAAATATTAGGGAATTGAGCACAGCTTCTTTCAGAATAATTACAACTCATAATGGACAATGCAATAATTGTGCCACAACTTAGAGAGAATATCATATTTGGTAAGATAAGGGTGTGGTATGTTCTGAGAACTGCAGATTGGCTTGTTATCCGGCTCCCTTTTTTATCAGGGCCTCTGGCCATGTTCGACGCCGCATCGAATCCAGCATTTTCTCACAAGCTCAGAAGACAGCGTTACCGCATATTTTCAGGTACGCAATCCGGTGGCGGTCAAAAAACTTGACATCCACAGCCTTGCAGGGAAACTGGCGAAAAGAGAATTTGGTGGAAGAATATGCTAAAGAGAACACTATATGCGATAGCCTTGCTTGCTCTGCCGCTGATGATCCTGGCTGGGGATATAGATCCGAATAATGCCTATCTACAGGATTATCTGCGCACGCGGGCAGATCTGTCTGGTCAGGAAACTGTGTTTCACTTTACCGGAGAGGTTTATAGCATGATTTTAGGGCAAAAGAGCATGCAGCTTCTTGCCGTGGAAGGCTATAATATTTCCCGTTTGCAGGCAGTGGAGGGGGGATATCAGCTTTTGAGTAAAGAGGTGATACTGCTGCTGGATCATCGCAGCAAAGAGATCTTGAATACCTGGCGCAATCCCTTTACCGGCGAGAGCCTGCCTGTATTGCATATCCTGAATGATCCCGTGAATCAAAGCTTTGTCTATGAGCCAGATATGCTGCCCTATATCTCGTCCATGCTGCCTTCTACACGGCTGGATGAAAGCATAATCTATCACAGCGAAATCTTTCCCTTTTATCCTCACATACTCCCCCGGCGCGAGTACAATGCCCATGTGCAGAGCGACTACTTTCAAGCTGCGGAAATCACGGAATACAGAGCCCACACCGCGGATTTGGCAGATAGCAGCCTTAGTTCGGTGCCGGCCGAATACAATATGAGCTATATCTCGCCCTGGCTGCCCTTTATGTGTATGTCTGATCGGGCGGGACAATTGCTTTTTGTAGCGCGGGGAGAGAAGCTGGAGGGCGGCTTTATGGCTTTACCCGAAGCTCTCAAAGCTTATATAATCACTTATCATATAGATTTTTCACAGGCTCCCACCCTCTGGACGGAGCCCAATTCCGACCCCTGGTCTTATTTTAAAGAACTGACTGAGCAGGAAAACTCAGATGAGGATTACTAAAGATGAAACAACTACTCTTAGTCATTTTACTGGTATTTACGGCGGGTATTGCTGCTCAAACTCTGAGTCCCTTTCAAAATATCCGGCACAGCTCTGTGGATGCTGATGGCTTTATCCATCTGCGTTATGATTTGGTAGGATCGAGTGTGGTGGATCAGCAGCTTTTTTACAGCAGCAACGGAGTCTGGCAAGAAGCCACCATCAATGCCTTGGACAGCGGCGGCTTTGAAGCGCTTTTGCCCTACAGCTTTGGTGATAAGATTTATTATAGATTTCAAACCTCAGTTGAGGCTATGGGGCAGCCTGCCTCCTACCTGCATGCGGCCTGGCTGGATGATGATACCTTCCCGCCGCCAATCTCTGCCATGGCTTTGATCGGGGAAGATCCCATCGGCGATCCCTGGCAGACCGATAGCCCCAATTTCGATCTCACCGCATCTTATGTGGCCTGCAGCCAGAACAAGCTGCACCGCGCCATCAGTAATGTTTCCGGTTTGTTTCCGGTGATGCAGAGCTTCACCACTTACAATCTCTATGGCAGCATGATCATGAATCCGGAAACGGTTCTGGACTCAATGGCTTACGCTATGATCTATACCTTCAATATCCCTGGGGTGATTTCTCCCGGGCTCTACAAAATAGGGGTGGATCTGGAGCTCACGCCCAGCTTTGAGCGCATAGGAGATGTGCAAAGCATAGTCTCCGGTGGGAAGCTGTATCTGAGCTGCAATTTCGCTGATCTGACCTCAGATCCCGCCTTCGGACCCTGGCCAAATAGCACAAACACTCTGTTGACCACAGATCTTACCGCCCAAATCTCGATTGATCTGCAGACCCAAACGCCCGAATTTGCCATCGGAGATTACAGCACTCCGGGTCTGATCGATTTTACCTCTCTTTACTATGAGGTGCTGCAAAACACGCTGCCGGAGCTGGAGCTGGTGTCTTATGATGAGCTAAGTGGCCGGGTGGAGCTGCGCTATACCGATTTGGATGAGGATTTCCCGCTGGAGGCCACCATGGGTATCAACGATGAATATTCAAAACTTAACTTAGTGAATATGACTCCCATTTACAACGAGGATGGCAGCATCTCTTTTGTCGAACATACATTCGCAGATGCCAGCTTCATGGTGAGTGACAATGGCATAGACTACGTGTCGCTCTGGCTTCCGGTCTCCAATGCCGACATCAATGCACCTGCGGTTCCAGCGCTGGCTTGCCGTCTGCCCAATCCTTTGCATAGATCCGCAGCCTCCTCTCAGATCCAGATCAGCGGGCTGAGCAAGGAGCCCGTTCAGATGGGGCTATACAATATTCGTGGGCAGAAGATCAGGGACTTTAATCTGCTCAGGCCGACAAATTCCGTAGAGCAAATTAGCTGGAGCAGCGACTCTTACCAGAATCTTCCACAGGGGATATACTTCCTGAAGATAAGCCAGGGAAACCGCACTCACAGCCACAAATTCACCATATTACATTGATAAAAGAGGTAATGTTTGTTTATAGATTATGCCAAAATTAGGATCAGAGCAGGACACGGCGGAGACGGAGTAGTCAGCTTCCGCCGGGAGAAATTCATCCCCAAAGGCGGTCCAGACGGTGGAGATGGCGGCCGGGGCGGAAGCGTGATAGCCGTGGGCGATACCAATGCCAATACCTTGCTCAGCTATCGCTTTAATAAGCTATACAAGGCAGAAAACGGTGTCTGTGGAGCCGGCTCACGCAAAACCGGACGCTCTGGTGCGGACATAGTGCTGACTCTGCCTTTGGGCACCGAAATCTTTGAGATCAAAGAAGATGGCAGCAAGGTAAAGCTGGCCGATGTCACCGATCATCAGGAACAGGTCATTCTGGCCAAAGGCGGCCATGGCGGCAAGGGCAATTGCAATTTTGCCACGCCCACCAATCAGGCCCCCCGGCATGCCACCCAGGGTAGAAGAACCCAGGAGATCGAGCTGGAATTGGTGCTGAAACTGATGGCAGATGTGGGCCTTGTGGGCTTTCCCAATGCCGGAAAATCCACCCTGCTTTCGGTGCTTTCGGCCGCTCATCCCAAGATCGCAGATTATGAATTCACCACTTTGGAGCCCATGCTGGGAGTGGTGCAAGTTTCAGAATATCAGCACTTTGTGATGGCCGATATCCCTGGCATCATCGAAGGTGCTCACATCGGAAAGGGGCTGGGACATCAATTTTTACGCCATATTCAGCGCACCAGCATCCTGCTTTATCTGATCGATATTGATAGTGAAGACCCTCTGGAGGCCTATCAAACCCTGCGCAGCGAACTCTATCTATACGATAGTTTTATGGATAAAAAGCCCTTCAATATCGTGCTCAGCAAGATTGACACCATCCCAGAAGAGGAGCGTGAAGCCAGAATCGCCAAAGTGGCCAGAATCTTCAAAGAGACTACTTCGCAAAAGGTGGTGGCGATCTCCGCTGTGAGCGGCGTGGGGCTGGATGCCCTGAAGTTTCAGCTTTACAAGCAGATTCAGGAAAATCTGTGACGAAGGAGCAGTATCCAGCCTGGCTCTGCCTGAAAACCGCTCCGGAGCTGCCGCTGAAGGCCTGCCTGGAGATTTTGTCTGTCTATCCTGATCCCGAAGGATTCGTCGGCCTTGCGAACCACCCCGTCTATCAAAGTGGGCTGCTTAAAGTCAAAACTGCCGAGCATCTCAAAGCGGGTGTGTTGCCGAGGAATATGCCGCAAATCCAGCAGCTTATGCGGCATCATGAGATCAAGTGTTTGTCCTATTATGAGTATCCGGCCCGGCTCAGAGAGATCTTTGCCCCACCGCTGCTGCTCTATGTGCGCGGCGAGCTGGAGCCTGCTCTGAAACAGAAATCCCTGGCTGTGGTGGGAACCCGCAAACCCACAGCCTATGGCCGGGAGATGTGCCGCAAGCTGCTCGCCCCGCTCTGCGAAAGGCAGGTGAGCATCATCAGCGGCCTGGCGATGGGCATAGATACGGTAGCACATACTACCGCAGTGCAAAACGGAGCTCTCACCCTGGGGGTGCTGGCCAGCGGCCTGGACATCATCTATCCTGCCCAAAATCTGGAGCTTTCCCGCAAGATCACCAGTTCTGGTGCTTTGGTCAGTGAATTTGAGCCGGGAGCGAAGCCCGATCGCTGGAATTTTCCGGCCCGCAATCGCATCATCAGCGCTCTATCAGATGCCGTGTTCATCGTGGAAGGTCCCATCAGCAGCGGGGCTCTGCTCACCGCCAAAAACGCCATCGAGCAAAACAAGGATATCTGCGCTCTGCCCGGAAACATCAATAATATCAATGCCGAGGGGCCGAATCATCTGCTCAAACACGGCGCCGCCCTGATCTCCAAAGCCGAAGACCTGATGTATGTTTTGGGGATAGATTATGAAAAGGGAGAACAGCTTGAGATCAGAGCCCTGCTCAGCGAGGATGAACAGAAGCTTTGCGACCTTTTGAAGGCGGAGCAGAGACCGCTGGGTTTCGATGAAATCCTGATCAAAACCGCCTTTCCCATCGGCAGATTATCCACCGTGCTCACCAATCTGGAGCTCAAGGGCTTGATCGCCAAAGAAGGCGGAAATACCTTTTTCCTGATCTAATCGCTAAGGCGAACCGCCTTGACCCGATACATCATGCGTGAGGCTCCCAGACCTACCCCTGAATGGGTATATGTGGCCAAAGGATAAGGAATTGGGGCCAGGAAATAGAAGTCTTCAGACACAGTGGAACAGCCATTGAAATACAGGAAATAGTAGTCTGGAGTAAAGCCACTCTCATCCACATTGATGGGATCCCAGGAAATCACCGCATCATTCCCCTGCATCTGAATAGAGGTATTCAGCCCCGGAATCGTGGAAGGGGATACGTTGATATAGCCAGATTTAGTCTCGGTAGAAGAGGATCCTGAGGCATCTGATATGGTGAGGCAAACCGTGTATGAACCTGGATTATTGAAGCAATAAAGCGGATTTTGGGCAGTGCTGCTCTGGCCGTTACCAAAATCCCAATGCCAATAAGAGATAGGGTTAGTGCCGGCAGTGCTGAGATCGGTAAACTGGACAGTGAGCGGCGCGGGTCCACTGGTAATATTGGCGTTAAAGTTTGCTTGCCCCGCAGTTCCCATTACGGGACTCCAGGTAAAGGTAGCCCCGGAAGCGGGATAGATTGTATTGTTTAATGTTGCAGCACTATTGGCTGCATCTCCTGCCACAGATGATGCCCATCCTCCAGTAGTGGTGCGAGTGGCAAAGTTCGTTGCAGTAGCCGCAGGAGCTGCTCTGAGTCCGATTTGTCCCATGCTCAAGAAGGCTGTCTGCATCGATTGATAGCGCGTGCTGATCTGCATACCCTGTTCTTGCAGACAGATCTGGAAATTGAAGGACTCTCCGGTGGCATTTTGACGCCGATAGTGTTTCCACTGCACGATCAATTCGCGATTAGGCGCATCTCCCTGTTGTTTAATCCTGAGAGATGAGCCCGTTTGAGCCTGAAGGTCTCTGGCAAATCCGGCAATTCTGGCAATCAACTCTTCATTGGGAAGATCATCTATCTGAGAAGCAAGAGGACTAAAAATACTCTCGGAACTCATGTTTATAGCGTTAGGCTCAAACTCTGAATCCCCCAGAGAGATCCAGCCATTGGAGCTGATGCCTACTCTATCGAAGCTGTATCCAGCAAAATAGAAATCAAAGCCGATCGGAAAACCTGCTCCGGTGGCGGCGTTAGTTCCTAAGGCTGGGTTATCGGGATTGATAAAGAACTTGTCATCGTTAGTTTCAGAGCCCAGGACTATGCCATCGGTGATTTCCAAATATGTGTCCACGCTATAGCTAAAGCTATATTCAGGAAGACTATTCTGTCCCCATAGAACGAATACGCCAAGTAATAATGCCAGCAGAATGACGCTCTTTTTCACTAAAAACCTCTCATATATTTATTGTCAGCTAAGTATATCTCAAAGCAGCCGGGAAACATGCCGTTATTTCAGACCCAATTCACTGATTTTACGGGACAGATTGCCCTGTTGAAGCCCCAGAGCCGTAGCGGTTTGGCTGATATTGCCGCTAAAGCGTTCCAACTGCCGGCTCAGATAGCGAATCTCAAATTCACGTTTCTTATCCTGATAGTTCACAGTTTCATCCCAAAAGTTAGCCTCATTCTGGTTCAGGGCAGAATCCGGCAGGAGAGGCTGGATGTCTTCTGCCTCCAGCATTTCCTTATCACAGAGCAGATAGATGCGTTCCATGATGTTTTTCAGTTCGCGCACATTGCCGGGGTAGCTTTGCTGCTGCATCTTTTGCAGGGCTGAGGGGCCAAAGACCTTGATGCGGGTGCCCAGTTCCAGGGCCAGATCATGGGCAAAGTGATTGATCAACAGCGGAATATCGCTGGTTCTCTCCCTGAGCGGCGGACTTTGAATCGGCACCACATTCAGCCGGTAGTAAAGGTCTTCGCGGAAACTGCCTTTTTGCACCATTTCCGGCAGGTTCTGATTGGTCGCAGCGATGATGCGTGCATCGATGCGGTGGGTCTGATTGCTGCCTACGCGCTCAAATTCCCCTTCCTGGATCACGCGCAGGATCTTGGCCTGCGAAGCCAGCTCCATATCGCCTATTTCATCCAGAAACAGGGTGCCGCCATCGGCTTCTTCCAGCTTGCCTTTTTTGCGGGCGAGAGCACCGGTGAAGGCTCCTTTTTCAAAACCAAAGAGCTCGCTTTCCACCAGTTCCCGGGGGATAGCGGCGCTGTTGAACTTCACAAAGGTCTTGTCCCTGCGGCTGCTACGGGTGTGGATGAGGCGCGCAATCAGTTCCTTGCCGGTTCCGCTTTCGCCATAGATCAGGATTTTGGCGTTGCTGGGTGCCACCTTGCTGATCAGAGCGTTCAGTTCATGCATCACCGGGCTTTGGCCTATCATTCTCCAGGCGCGTTCACTATCGGCCTGCAGGCGCATCAGTTTGAGGGTGAGCGCATGGTAGTCCAGGGCTTTTTTCACCGTGATTTTGATCTTGGGCAGGGACAGCGGCTTCTCCAGAAAGTCAAAGGCCCCCAGTTTGATGGCCTTCACGGCGCTGGAGATATTGCTATTTCCGGAGATCATGATAATGGGAATATGCGGCAGGCTCTTTTTGATCTCTTCCAGAGCCTGGATGCCATTGCCATCCGGCAGGATCACGTCCAGCAGGATGAGGTCTGGATCGCTGTCTTCCAGAGCAGTCAGGCCGCTTTGGATATTGGCGAAACTTTCCACCTCATAGCCTTCATCTTCCAGAATATTGCTCAAGCTGAGGCGGATGTTTTTTTCGTCGTCTATGATGAAGATCTTCATGTGGTCAGATCATCCATGATCAGGGTAAATTCACTGCCTTCATCCGGTTTGCTTTTCACGCGGATGATGGTGTCATTGGCATCGCAGAGCCTTTTTACCAAAGCCAGGCCGAGGCCGGTTCCTTTGGACTTTTTGGAGTAATAGGGCTCGAAGATGCGGGGCAGGTCTTTGCTTTCGATTCCGCTGCCCTGATCCTGGATGCTCAGCACCGCATAGCTGCGCTCTTTGTAGAGCCGGATATCTATCGCGCTATCCGCTCCTGAGGCGTCTATGGCGTTTTGCAGGATATTGGTAATCACCTGGTAGAAATGGGTTTTATCAAACTTGATTCTAAGCTCGTCCGAAAGCTCGAGATTGATCTGAAAATTCTGCACGTAAGATTTTACGATTTCGCGGATGGACAGGGCGGGATTGAGCTCTTCGGTATTGGGCTGATTCACCTTGGCATAATTTGAAAAGTCCTGGGCCAAAAGCTGGAGATTATCCACTTCCTGGCTGATGATGGAGATGGATTCGGGCAGCAGTTCCTTGATCTTATCGCAGTCGGATTCCAGCCGCTCTTCCAGCCGCTGAATCACGAGCTGGATGGGGGTCAAAGGATTCTTGATCTCGTGGGCCAGAATGCGGGAAAGGTCTTTCCAGATCATCTCTTTCTCTGCCACCAAGAGCCGGGTTTGGGTGGTTTCCAGCTCACGGGACATCACATTAAAGGAGTTTTTCAGCTCTCTCATTTCCGGAATGCCGGTCTCAGGCAGATGCACCGAAAAATCCCCCTGCCTGATCTGCTCAGTGGCGTGTTTCAATTCTTTGAGCGGTTTACTGAGGCGACAGATCACGGTGATAAAGATGGTGGTGGAGCTGATGATGATGAGGAGCAGAACTACCGAAGTGGCGATCCTCGATTCTCCCAAAGTGATATCTACCAAAGCTTTGCTGGAGTCAAATTTCTTCATCAAAGATTCAGCTTTGAGCGAATCTTCCTTGCTATGCAGCCTGATCTCTCTGAGCTGGCTGGAAAGCTCCATATTCCCCAGACTGTTGTGAATCTCGTTATGCTTACTTTGAAATACCTTATTCAGCAGGACGAGGCCTCCGATGGAGACGATGATAAAGAGCAGGATGATCCGGGTTCGCATGCCAAACTTGGGCATAATATCTCCTTTTTATTGAGCCTTACGCAGATCGATCTGGATTTTGGCAGAGGGTTTTTTGTATTTCCAGAGCACCATCAGATCCACCTCTTTATTCAGTTCCTCAAAGCGCACTATCGGCATTTCTGCCTGTACAGATACGCTGATCAGCCCCCAAGAGCTCTGGTAGGGAACGCTGAAGCTATACTGCGAGATCTCTTTAACAATCTGCGCTACAGAGGATGTGCGCATTACTTCCGGCTTTCCATCTTTGCGCAGCTCGTAGATGCCAGTGGCGGGATTGAATTTTACCAGGTGTTTGAATTGCCGGTTCACCACATTGCGGTTTCCGCTTTTGATCTTTAGCGTAAAATAAACCGGGATGGTGGCAGATGAGGCAAAGACGGTGTCAAAGTCATTATCAAAAGCAGAGAGCAGCTCTCCGCTCAGATACAGCGTGCTACTGCTACTGTAATGGTTTATAGTGCCGAGCTGGGGATCGTTGCCCTTAAATGAAGAAAACAGGAGCATGGAGAGCGAGATCACTCCCACCATTATTCTTGTGCCAAGCGCTTCAAACATTTACTGTCCTACTGTGTCAAGTAATGGGTATGATCCTCTCCACCACAGGCTCCAAGGTAAAGGCGATTCGGAGTATTCCATTGATATAGCTCACTTTGGGATTCGTTTTATCCAGCGCGAGTTCTGGAAAAAAGATCTTGCGCTCAAAGTGTCCGGTTTCGATCTCCATATTGTAATAGCACAAAGGGGGGCTCAGAGCCAGGAAATTCCGCACTCCGCTGATGCGCAGATAGTCTGGACTCAGCGAGATGGCAATCTCATCTTTTTCCACTCCGGCCAATTCTGCCACCACGATCCACTGGGTATCTGTCTGAAAGACATCACACTTCGGATGCCAGGATTCATCTATGGCATTCTCCATGGCCAGGGGATCTCCATTTAAAGCCTGCACTTCTCCGATCAATTTTAGCATCTCACGTTGGATGCCCACCAGGTTGCTAAACAGCTTTTCACGCATAAGGATCTCCTAAAGTAATATTACCATTCACTTAGCTCAACGAAAAAGAAGCTCTGATCCTGGCCCGGGTCAAGGCTCACGTTGTAAGTAACTGTGTTTTTGAGCTCATCATAGGCATAGCGCAATTGGCCCGAGGTGATCCTCGCATTGCCGGAAAGCTGATGCACCACGTTTATACTCTTGCGCTCCAGGGAGTTATTCTTGATATTCACATGGATTTCGCGCTGGGAAGAACGCTGGGAAATGGTCTTTTGATTGCGCACCTGCGAGCTGGCCACCAGGTCAAAAACTTTGCCGGTATTGATGCTGACTTCTTCATTGCGGCTGGTGTGTTTGATAGAGTCTTCACCGATGAATTCCAGATTTGAGTCCGTATCGGCTTTATAGACCTTGATCACGCCTTTGGGCAAGGGTTTGCCCAAGCCCTGATCCTTGGTATTCACAAATTTGATCAGGGACTGCACGCCACTGCCAAAAGTATTGAATTCATATACCGGACGTGCCGTAACTACTTGCGTGGGATACAGCTCCAATTGCTTGGTCTGGTTATTTGCAAAAGATACCTTCTGATCCATGGTGTACATGTGAAAATCATGGAAAGCCTTTTCCTCAAAGGACGGAGCGCCGGCCATCGAATCCATCATAATGCCTTCGTCATAGCCTCCACCCCTGCCCATATACTTATTTCGGATTTGATTGATCTCGCCGGCGATCAGCTTCAGATTCACATCTTCAAAGGCTTTACCGCTGCGGTTGTTGATCGTCACCCAGGAATTCAATTCCAGCTTGGTATCTTTCCAGACAGCGTTGTAGGTCACGTCCCAGGAAAATCCGCCACTGAGGTAAGAAATTATCATGGGATGTTCTCCGTTTTTTGCAACGATCAGATCCCAGGCCAGGGTGGGCTTGGTATAAAAGTTTGTGGGCAGCGAGGCTAATTGGATCCATTGCACTTCACTATCGGCGATCACCAAAAGCCGCTTCGTACTACTTTCGATAATCCCGAGATTGGAGCCGTCAAAGAACTTCAGCGTTCCTTCCAAACGGGATTGATCCTTCATCACCGCTATCACATCTTTATCCAGATATTTAGCCATGATCTGATGCTTGCCCGCCAGATCGTATTCATAATTCTGCTCTGCCACGCGGATGCCACTACCCTTCACGATCACGGAGCTGGGCATGATGCGGGAGCTGATGTCATCAAAATTGTACTTTTGCCGCCCTTTCTTCAGTTCCAGATTAAAACTTGAGCGGATCAGCGAAAGGTCGTCGTTGTAAATAGTAATCCAGTCTTCCGCCACCAGTGGCAGCACAAGCGAGAGCAGTAAAACTGCGGTAATTATATGCCTTAGCTTCATGTTAGGCTCCTTATTATCAGCGTTGTTTATTAGGGTTTATCAGGGTAATTTTCTAATGATAGCAGTCTATTTACCTGCGGTAGAATGTCAAGGATTAATTGAGAATTAGGCCGTAACGCTGGATTCGAGACTGTTCAATTCCTCTCCCCAAGTCCTGCCTATGTGGGTTGTAGGGGTTTTGGGCGAAAACCCAAGTCCTGAATATGAATGATGATGATGATAGAACACAGATCGGGCGGATCGAGAGGATTTGTTGGATTAAAAAGGTAGGGGTTTTGGGCGAAAACCCAAGTCCTGCCTATGAATGATGATGATAAAACACAGATTGGGCGGATCGTGTGAGTCTTGGAGTTCAAAGTGCCTAAGATAACTATCGATTTACCATAAGCTTAGCGGCACTTTGGACTTCAAGCGACAAAGAGAGCCTTTCAAGCGGCAAAGAGAGTCTTTTTCATCCCCCCGGATAAACCAGCATTCTTGAATCCTCCTTACTCATTTGAGCCACTTGATCACATGTCTATCTACCCTTAATCAAGCGTTAACTATTAACGCTTGATTAAGGCTAGATAAAGACATGATCGACGCCTTGGAAAGAGGGAGAAAGGATCAAATACATAATCCTTATCCAGATCAAGCTCAGGCCTACCCCCATATTTTTAGTCTAACCCGATTTTGACTATTTCTTCAGCCTTCCCATCCCGTGAATTGCATATGTCCTCAGGCTATAATGGCGGATTTTATATTGAAGGACAAGGTGTCGTCCTACGCTCCGGACTAGGGAATAGGTCTGCTGGCCATCCCAGCAGTCACCTGCTGGGCTATTGGCATTCGCCTGGCGTCCTACCGGACTGTTTTGAGTTTACTCTAACATAACCATCACAATCCTTAATGTCAGTGTAGCCGAAGAAAGCCATAAACAAATCTACAAAGCCCTGAATCTAAGCCCCAGTCCAATCAAAAGAAAAACCGTAAAACGCCAACTCGTGTAGTGACCATAAAATAGCTAAGTGCCTACATAGCAGGTGCGTAGATTTTAAAATGGTAAAGCTGGTTAAGTTTCTGAGACCTATATCAGCAAGTAAAAGAAGGCCCCGCTTGCGCAGGTCTTTCTGGATTAGTTTCGACGTATTACCGTTTACCGTCTAACTTTATTTCATCAGGATCTCAAGAGGATCATCGTTGGCGACATAGCTGCTGCTAAGAGTATTTCCCCAGATGCCGGTATAGGCCGTTTCGCTATCTCTAATTCCCGCAAGATCATCATTGCCCACGAGCACGGCCTGGTTTTCATGTATAGCAATTTTGACATTATCTTGATTATCACGCTCCGCGCACAAAGTCTGAGTCTGGCTGCCCATCGGAATACCCTGGGGGCTGATCATCCGGTAAAGCAGATCACGGATTTGAATCCAGTTGCCATCATTATCTGAAAAAGCACAGAGATAGGAACCATCGGCAAATCTTGCCAGCCTGGCATCATAACAGTTAAAAAGATTGGTAGCAATCGGCTCAGTTGAGGGATCCACCAGCAATTGTCCATCCTCTGAAATCTTTTGGATCAGAAGAATTGCTAATCTCATACTCTGCCCAGAGGACGATGAAATTGTTATCCGAGCTGGGAACCACAGCCAGGAGCTCTTGATCCCCGGGCTGGGAAATGAGCGCAATATCTTCATTCCACAGCGGCTGACCGGATGAATTGAGCTTCTGACAATAGACATTACGATCTTTAGCGCTGAGATCTGACCAGAGCAGAATCTCGCAATTGTCCGCCGTACGAAAATGAAACCTTTCCAGACGAAGATCATCAGCACGCCGCAGAACCATTTCTTCTGCTTCCAGGCTCAGGATCCCCAGCAGGATAAGCAACAGCACTAAGCATGGCTTTTTCATTCTTACCTCCCGGTATGAGATTGTTAGATCTATGTATATGCGATATTTGAGCCATCTGTGAATAATATATTTTTGAGTTTTAGCCCCTGCGGGTAGTGAATAATTTGCAGCACCGTAACGCTGTCTTCAGACGGCCGCTCAATCAGCTTCAGCTGGTGCGTGAAATCTGCAAGTCCTGTTTTGAAAGAATGCTGTGCAAAGCTTGGACACGCACCGTCTGAAGACAGTGCTACGGCCGGCTGAAGCCAGCGTTACGGGAAAGGCAGTTTGTGCTTGACAAATAGAGGCTTTACAGCCTAATGCACCTTGTGAAAAAAGTCAGACTTTATACCTGCGAAATCAAACGCCACCGGCAGATAGCCCCTGAGCTATGTGCCGTGTGCCCCCGTGTAGCAAAATGCAAGGCATTTAGGGTCTGGCATCGCAGTCATGAAAAGGAATATCTGGATTTTGTGCTGGATATCGTAAACAAATTCCCCGAAAAATATCAAATGGAGGTTCAGTTCATGAACGAAAAACAACACTTCGTGCAAATCGTGGATATGGAAACCGGCAAGATCGATCGCATCGCAAATCTAAAAGAGATCAATGCCATGAGCCCGGAAGAAAAGCTGGCGCTCTCCAAGAACAAAAATCTGTTTATCGTAACCCATCGCTTGCAGCCCATCGTGAAGGTGGAGCTCAAGAAATCGGTGATCACAAAGCCTATGCAATTTGAAACAGCGCAAACGCCGGAAGAGATGCCCGAGCCAGAGCTGGAGATTGCTCCCAAGGCCAAAGAAAAGAAAGCAGAGCCCAAGCCCAAAGAAAAGAAGCCAGAGCCTGCTTCCAAGAGCCCCAGCAAGGCCAAAGAAAAGCAGGCTGAGCCCCAGCTCGCACCCAAGGCCAAGCCCCGGAAAAAGAGCTAACTGGACAGAATCCTTTAACCTTGGTAAAAAAAAGCTTTTACAAAATTGCGCTATCTAAAATACTGGCACATAGTGAAAGATTGTAAGCCCAAAACAGGTGATAAGGCAGATAATAGTATCTGTAAAAAAGGAGAAATGTATGTTTACATTGGATGAAAAACATTTGGAAGCGGCTAAGAAAATAGCCCTGGATAATCGCAAGAAAAAACGCTGTGATGATTGCTATGACCGCGGTTGGATCGGTGTATCCGAACAGAACCTTCTGGTGCTCTGCACCCGTTGCGTGGACATGGATGCCGCCATGGAAGAATGGAAGAAATATGTAGGCGAACATGAAGAGCTCAAAGAGCACTTTTCGGAACTCTTTGAAGAAGCTCCCGAAGAAACGGACGAAGCTGAGAGCCATCCCGTGCAACAGGAATATGAACACAAAAAGTCCCACCCCGCAGGGAAAATGGCCTATGTCCCCGGCCCCAAACGGACAGGAAGAGCAAAGAAGATATAAATAAAGCTATGTATAAAACTACCGATCCCAAAGAAAATCCTCGGGATTTCGAGGCCCGGATCCGTGCATATTGGGAAAAGCACTCTCTTGCCCAAAAAAGCATTGATTTCAGGGAAGGAAAACCGCAATTCGTATTTTATGAAGGCCCGCCCACGGCAAACGGCAAACCCGGCATTCATCACGTGCTGGCTCGCACCTTAAAGGATACAGTCTGTCGCTATAAGACCATGACCGGCTATCAGGTGAAACGCAAGGCCGGCTGGGATACCCACGGACTACCCGTGGAGATCGAGGTGGAAAAAGCTCTCGGTCTGGAAGATAAGCGCGGCATCGAAGAATATGGTGTGGAAGAGTTTTGCGTGAAATGCCGTGCTTCGGTATTTTCTTATGAAAAGCTCTGGCGCGAGATGACCGAGCTTATGGCCTATTGGATCGATCTGGACAATCCCTATATCACTTTGGACAATGACTATATAGAAACCGTTTGGTGGATTTTAAACGACTTTTTCCAGCGCGATCTGATCTATAAAGCGCATAAGATCGTGCCTTATTGTCCCTCTTGCGGCACACCTCTGTCTTCCCACGAAGTGGCTCAGGGCTATAAAGACGTGGAAGACCCTTCTGTGTTTGTGCGCTTCAAAGCCAAAGACGAGGACAGTACCTGGTATCTGGCCTGGACTACCACGCCCTGGACTTTGATCTCGAATGTGGCGCTGGCAGTTCATCCTAAGGAGACTTATGTGAAGGTCATGCATCAGGGGCAGAATCTGATTTTGGCCAAAGCGCGTCTGGAAGTCCTGGATGGCGAATATGAGATTATCGCCGAAATGAAGGGGACAGATCTCGAACGCAAGGCTTATGAGCCGCTCTTTACTTTTGTACCGGTGGATAAACCGGCCTGGTTCATCGGACTCGCAGATTATGTAACCATGAGTGATGGCACGGGGATCGTGCACACAGCTCCGGCTTTTGGTGCTGACGACTACACTCTGGGCACAAAATACGATCTGCCTTTTGTGAATCCTGTGGATGCAGAAGGGAAATTCGTGGATTTGATCATCCCCTGGGCCGGCATCTTCGTAAAGACTGCGGATAAAGAGATTATCCGCCATCTGAAAGACAGCGGCAATCTGTATCGCCGTGAACAGATCAAGCATAATTACCCCTTTTGCTGGCGCTGCAGCAGCCCGCTCATCTATTACGCCCGCGAAAGCTGGTATATCCGCACCACACAGTTCAAAGACCTGCTGATAGAAAACAATAAAAAGATAGATTGGTATCCTTCCTTTGTGGGAGAAAAACGCTTTGGCGAATGGCTGGAAAACAACGTGGATTGGGCACTTTCCCGCGATAGATTTTGGGGAACTCCGCTCAATATCTGGGTCTGTGAAGACTGCGGACACAAAGCTTCAGTGGGCTCGCGAGCCGAACTTGCCAAAAGGGGCAAAACAGCCTCCGGTGCAGCCGTGAGTGAAGATATCGAGCTGCATAGACCTTATATTGATGAAGTAAAGCTGGAGTGCGAAAAGTGCGGATCGGTGATGCACCGCACTCCGGAAGTGATTGACTGCTGGTTTGATAGCGGAGCCATGCCCTTTGCGCAGTGGCATTATCCTTTTGAAAACAAAGAACGCTTTGAGACCGAGCTCTTCCCCGCGGATTTTATCTCGGAAGGGATAGATCAGACCCGGGGCTGGTTTTACAGCATGCTCACCATTTCCACCCTCTTTAAAGGGGTTTCTTCCTACAAAAGCTGTCTGGTAAACGACATGGTTTTGGACAAAAAGGGTCAAAAGATGAGTAAAACCAAGGGCAACAGCGTGGATCCCATCGAGCTGATGCACAATTATGGTGCCGATGCTATCCGTTGGTATCTTCTGGAAGTGAGTCCGCCTTGGGTGCCTACCCGCTTTGACGTGGACGGTGTGCGCGAGACCATCAGCAAATTCATCGGAACTCTGAAAAACGTTTATTCTTTTTACGCAACTTATGCGAATATAGATGATTTTGATGCCGGTAGCTATGGCTCAGACTGGGTTCGGGATGCCGAGATCGATCGTTGGATCATCTCACGGCTGCAGAGCTTGATCCGCGACGTACGTGAATATACTGAGATCTATGAATTTACCCGCAGTGTGCGCGCTATTCAGGACTTTGTGATCGATGAACTATCAAATTGGTATGTTCGCCGCAGCCGCCGCAGATTCTGGGCTTTTGAGCTGAGCGAGGACAAGATAGCGGCCTATCGCACCTTGTATATGGTGTTACTTGAGGTCAGTAAACTGATTGCCCCCTATGTGCCGTATCTGGCCGAAGAGCTCTTTTTGAGCCTGAAGGGTGAATCAGATAAAAAGCTCAGCGGTGACTTGCTGGATTCGAGCGATGACTTGCTGGATTCGAACGGTAACTTACTGGATTCGAGCGATGACTTGCTGGATTCGAGCGGTAACTTGCTGGATTCGACACGTCTCGTGTCGAGCAAGGGCACAGCCCTTGATAAGACTGCACTGAATGACCCCCAGAACCTACAGAGCGCAGAAAGCGTACATCTGGCTGATTACCCCGTGAGCCAAACGGAATTCATAGATGCAGACCTTCAACGCGATATGCAGGCTGTGATCGACGTGGTATCTCTGGGACGCACAGCCCGTGGTGAGAGTAATCTCAAGATTCGTCAACCTTTGGGTCTGATGTATGTGCCGGCCAAATTGCGTGAATCGATAGACAAAATGCTGGATTTGGTGAAGGAAGAAGTGAATATCCACAAGATCAAATATGTGGAAACAGATAGCGACTTTGTGCAGTATGAGCTGAAGCCAGAATTCAAGGTGATGGGCCCCAAGTATGGCAAGCAGATGAAGGCCATTGCCGCCTATTTGCAGAAGGCAGATTCGGCTGCGGCCCTGCGCGATTTTGCCGCAAAAGGCTCCTACGAATTTGATTTAAATGGCGAAAAGATCACCCTGTTGCCGGAAGATTTGCAGGTGCAGATCCTCCCCCGTGAAGGCTATGTCTTTGCCAGTATGAAAGATATATTCATCGCTCTGGACACCAGCTTGAGTGAAGAGCTGATCCTGGAAGGCTACGCCCGCGAGCTGATCAATAAGATCCAGTTTTCCCGTAAGGGACAAGGCTTTGAGATCATGGACCGCATCAGTATTTCCTACTGTGGTGATGAGCAGATCGATAAAGCCATTGCCCAATACAAAGACTATATCAGAAGCGAAACCCTGGCCGATGAGATCGTAAAACTTGATGATGCGTCTCTGCCTCAGATAGATATCAACGGCAAAGAAATAGGTCTGAAGGTGACCAAGAAAGATGGCTAATAAACCGGAGGCTACTGCAATGCACTACTGCTTAAATTGTGGTGAAAAGATCCCCGAAAAGGCGAAATTCTGTCCTTTTTGCGGGGAGAATGTGGTTTTGGATGAACCGCAAAAGACGGAACTAAAACAGGAAGATATACCAAAAGCACCTGCTCTGATTCAGGAAGCGATAAACAAAAACTTCACCTTGCTGGATCCCGGAGAGTTCTTTGAAGGCTATAAGATCCTGCGGATGATGAACAAAGACAAAGAAGGCATCAAGTACATAGCCGAAAAAAACGGCAAAGAACATGTGCTCAAGATCTTCTTCAAATCCAGCTTCCACAATATGGATACCCTCTTTGGGATGCAGATGCGGCTTTCCCGGCTGGATCATATCAAGGACTCCAGCATCGCCAAAGTGTCTGAGGCAAATCAAAGCCACTCTCCAGCTTTTATGGCTGTGGAATATGTGCATGGGGTATCTCTGGCTGAGATCAAGAAATACAATCCCGAACGCCTGAGCGAAGAGCTGGTGCGGGAAATTGGCTTAAAATTGATTAAAACAGCCATGTTGGTGCGCAAAAATGGCCTGAGCATCGCTGGTCTGCAACTGAGCAGCATTATGCTCAAAGAGGATTCAGAGCTCGTAGTCCTTTCCAGCGGCATTAGATACGAAGACCGCGATGAGCGCGAGGATATATTCACCATAGGAACTATCATTGCGCAGCTTCTTGCCCAAAATCCTTTGTATCAGAATATATATAGCTCGGATCGCATCAAGCTCAACAAATTTGTGAAGATCGTGGGCACCAGTATGGCTCTGAACAAAGTCCTGGCAGAAAGTCTGCATCGCACTATTTCGCAACGCATTGGGAGCCTGGATAAGTTTTATGATGCCATCAGTAAGCTGGGCCCGGTGGAAGGCGCAGAACTATGCACCGTGCAAGATACCAGCTTCCTGGATACAGGCACTCAAGGCGAAGCGGTCATGCCCAAAGCCAGAATCGAGCTTGGTTTCTGGATTCTTATCGGCGTGGTGATAGTGCTGATGGGCCTGCTTTTTACCACAAACATCTATCAGGTAATCTTTGGTGCCGATGAAGAAAAGTTTCAAATAACCGGATTCGTCTGGGGAAAAGAGGCAGAGAATGACAGCCTTTTCCAAAAAGGCAATGCTTTCCAAGAGCCAATGAGCAGTTCCGAACCAGTTTTGACCACCTATGGAGCCTTGAAAAGTAACACTTTGGATGAAAGACAGGACCCGCGGCGTCTGCCGGCTGTGCCCCAAAGCAGAGATGCCAGCCCCGCACCGGTGGTAAAACAATCGCCACCGGGAAGGAATTTCGTCAAGATCGAGCCTTCCACTTTTGGCTTTGGCCGCTCGAGCGAAAATCTGGCGCATAACGTATCCCTATCCGGATTTTACATCAGCAAATACGAGGTAAGCCAAAGCGAATGGCGCCGTTTTATGAAGCCGGCCAATGTCACCACCTTGGGAGATGAGCTGCCGGTGGATAATGTGAGCTGGTTCGACATCGCCATCTATTGCAATGGACTCAGTGAAGCGGAGGGACTTTCTCCCGCCTATCGTATCCGGGGGCTGGGTGCTTCCCGGGTGGTGAGCTGCGATTTTAACGCCAATGGTTACCGCCTGCCCAGCGAAGCCGAATGGGAACTGGCCGCAAAAGGCGGGCAGCTCTACAATTACAGCGGATCAAATGATCCTGCCGAAGTGGCCTGGTATCGGGAAAACTCCGCCGGTAAATTGCGCGCGCCAGGAGGCAAGAGCCCCAACAAATTTGGCCTGTATGATATGAGCGGAAACGTCTCAGAATGGGTCTGGGATTGGCAGGATGCAAACTACTTAAACGCCTTAAACAAATTTATCAATCCCACTGGACCTGAGACCGGAACTCAAAAGAGCATCCGCGGCGGCAATGTGATGAACAGCGAAGGTCGCAATCTGAATGTACTCTGGCGCGAGCGCGGTGATCCTAATAAGGGATATCAATTCGTGGGATTCCGGCTGGCAAGAAGTAAGTAAAACCACAGGATTGGATGCGTCCCGCGTCCAGTAAGACCATAGGTCTTAAAAAAGAGCTCGTTGTGTGCACGGCAGGCGATACTCCTGATATCCTGTTAATGCTTGCCATCCGGAAAAACTGGCATAATAGCGCTCAAGTGCTTATTATATCTACAAAAACCAAAATATATAGGATGAAGTTTTAATGAAAGAAGTCAAATATAAGATAGTGAAGAATGCGGATAGCTCCCGCATTTTGCACTTATACAGGGCTGCGGGCTGGTGGCAGCAGGAAGATCAGCCTGAAGACAAGAAAACTATAGACGCCATTATTGCCAACAGTTTCTGTTTTGTTCTCGCCATCTATGATGGTGAAATCATCGGTATGGGCCGGGCGATCTCGGACGGGGTGAGTGATGCTTATATCCAGGATGTCACTGTGCTGGAAGAGCATCGCGGTCAGGGCTATGGCAAGGGCATTGTGAAAAGGCTCTTGCAAGATTTGCGCGAGCATAAGCTGCAGTGGATCGGCCTGATCTCAGAGCCTGGCTATGAGAGCTTTTACAGCTCTTTGGGCTTTGGCGTGATGAAGGATTATACCCCCTTCCTGTTTTCCAATGAGGAAATATGACAGAGCATAAATCCATGCCGGGGCTGAACCCGCTACAGCTATCACACACACTGATGTTGCGCGAGTATCTGAGCAAGTACCCACGAGAAAACTGCGATTATACCATCACCAATCTCATCGTCTGGGGTGAAATCTACGATAACCACTTTCTTTTGTACAAGGAGCGGCTGGTGATCTTCAATCCCCAATATCAATATGTCTATTTCCCGGTGGGAGAGTATCTTAGTCCCCTGGAGCTCAAGGAACTGCTTATGGATTTCCGGCAGTATTACCCAGAGGCCCGGATGATCCTGCTTCCCAAAGAGTACATCGATCAATATCCAGCGGTGCAGGATTACTTTGAGCTCAATGAAGACAGGGATTGGGCGGATTACATCTACAGCGCAGAAGAGATGGTGGAAATGCGGGGTAAGAAGCTGGCCAAGAAGAAGAACCTGATCTCACAATTTCGGCGGGCTTATCCGAGTTACAAGGTGATGAAAATCACCGAAGACAGACTACCGGTGATCATGAATTTTACCCACAAATGGCGTCGAGACCGCGATGCTGAAGGGGCTTATCTGGTGACGGAATTGCAGGCGATCGAGAATACCCTCAAAAATTGGAATCAGCTTCCCGTGGAAGGGATTATCATCTGTCTGCAACACAAGATCGCGGCTTACTCCATCTTCAGTCCGCAGACCCTGGATATGGCTACAGTGCATTTTGAGAAGTTTGATCCCTTTAAAAAGGGCTCCGCACAGGTGGTCACCTGGGAGACAGCGCGCTATTTACAGGGTAAGTACCAGTGGATCAATCGCGAGCAGGATATCGGTCTGCCCGGGCTGAGGCATGCTAAGATGAGCTATGCTCCGGATCGTCTGGCACCTTTCTTTGGGGCGCTGATAAAAGCAGATAGCTGATGAGCCACATGGCCAAAAGGGCCAAAACATAAGCCAGAATCCGCAGGGGCTGAGGCACCATCATCATCTGCCAGAATACGGGATAGCTATCGGCTTTTTGCCAGCGGTTACGCATTTGTAAGATCTGGCTATCTTCCCCAAATTCCAGCACTTTGCTGAGCAGCTTGATATGGGCTTGATGCTGGCCCCGGCTGGCTTTATGTCCCTTGAGATCATAATAGCTGTAGCCATGATAATCAAATTCCGGCAGTTTTTGCTTGAGCGCACGCATGCCATTGTCATACAGGGTTTTGGCCAGAGGATAGTTTGTCTGATCATAGTAGCGATGCAACTCCAGTAACACATTTATCATGCCACTTAGCACATAATCGGGCTCTGGCGAGGGATACTGCATATACCAATAGCTGCTATCGGACAAAGCAAAGCTAAGACCAGCAGCTTTGGGGCTGAGGGTATTCAGAGTGCGCTGGGCTTTGCTGTAGATATTTAGGTCCCGCTGCATACCAGCCCTGGCGGCCAGGACGTTCATCAATGCAGCTTGGCTGAGGGCAGATTGCCAGGGTGCCTTTTGCCCGTATTCTGGCAAATCAAAGCGGTAATCTATGAAGCAGGTGGAATCCGTCTCGTTTATCTGAGCAAGCAGCCAGTCTGTAAGCAGCAGAAAGTCTGCATCATTCCCGCCGCTGAGTTGCCTGTGCAGATTGGCCTCATGAGCAGCGCGCGCCACCAGCAGTGGATCGTAGTGGCTTTCTTTTTTGCCTAAGCTGCGCATGGGGATGCCACTCTCGTCAAAACTTGCGATCTGGCTGAGGGGTTTGCCAAAGAGCTTGGCAGAGACTTGCATAAGACCGTTATGTATATGGCTCTCGGCTACTTGCCAGATTACGCTGATGAAAAGCAGTGAGATCACCGCGCTGAAGATGACGATATGTTTCTTGATCATCTTATCCCCTTTCTGAAGATAAAGCTAAGTGTGTAAAGCAAGGCTTGGCAGACCACGATGGTGGCTCCGGTGGGTAGATTCAGGGCAAAAGATACGGCAAAACCGCCCAAGGCAGAGAGAATGGCCACTATCACAGAGATGAAGATGGCTTTATGGAGTTTGCAGGTGAGATTAAAGGCCGTCACAGCGGGCAGGATGAGCTGGGCTGTAACCAGGATGATGCCGGCACTCTTGAGATTGAAGACGATATTGGCGGCCAAAAGCAGATAGAAGATCTTGTCAACGGCCTGGGTGCGAATGCGGAAGACCTTGGACATCTCGGGATTGTAACTCAGGTAAAACAGCTCTTTGTAAAAGAAGAGGACATAGGCGATATTCAGGATATTCAGCAGGCCCAGCGCCCAGAGCTCGGAAGGCGAAATGAGCAGTACATTACCAAAGAGATAGCTGGCCAGATCGAAGGTGTAGTCTTGCTTCAGCGAGATCAGGATGATGCCCAGAGCCATGGAGAGTGAGAGGAAGATGGTGATGGTATTGGCTTCCTGAATCTTGTATTTTTGGGAGAGCCAGGAGATTCCCAGGGCCACGATGCTCACAAACATCCAGGCGCCAAAGGTGAGATTGAGCCCGGATATCATGGCCAGAGCGATGCCGGCAAAGGCAATATGGGAAAGCGCTTCACCCATGTAGGAAATGCGCCTCAGAGTTACGTAGGGCGCAAAGATAGCCAGAGATATCCCGCTCAATACGGCTCCGGCCAGGGCAGAGATCAGAAAATATGGCATCAGTATTCCTTTTCGATGAGGCGCACACTATCGCCAAAAGTATTGCTAATGACTTCGGCATTGATGAGCTCGGCGTTGTTGTGGCAGTGCAGTCGCCGGTTCAGGCAGATCAGGAATGTGCAGAACTTGGAGAGGGTGTGCAGATCGTGGGAGACCGTGATGATGGTCTTACCGGCTTCATTGAACTTCCTCAGCAGCTTGAAGAAACTGGTGACACCGGGGCGATCGATGCCGGCTTCGGGTTCGTCCAAAATCAGGTATTTGCTATCGGTGAGGATGGCGCGGGCCAGCAGCACACGCTGATATTCACCACCGGAGAGACCGCCAATCTGAGTCCCAGCCTTTTCTCCGATTCCGCACATCTGCATCACTTCGAGGGCTTTGGCTTCATGTTCTTTGTTGAAACGCTTGCCCCAGGGCAGAGTTCCGGCCAGGCCCATCAGCACGATGTCCCGGGCTGTGGCGGGAAAGCCGCGGTCAAATTCCTCTCTCTGCGGCAAATAGCCAAAGCTGTTTGCTTTCAGCCATTTATCCTGAGGGATGCCGTCTATGCTGATGCTGCCTTCCTGCATTTCAATCAGTCCCAAAAGCAGCTTGATCAGGGTGGATTTGCCGGCTCCATTAGGCCCGATGATGGCGGCAAAAACGCCCTCCGGGATCTCAAGATTGATATCTTCCAGGATGGTTTTATTGGCAATATGGTATTCAAGGTCTTTGAAAATGATCATCAAAAGGCCTGTTTCATGGCTTTCCAGTTGGTTAAAATCAATTCAGTGATGGTAGAAACTTCCAGTGAGGCACCGATGGGGTCCAGGGTGAAAAGCTGAAGGCCATATTCTTTGGCCAGGACCTCGGCGGATTTGGGGTTTTGTTGGGGCTCTACGAAGATGGCTTTGACCTTGTGGCTCTTGATTTTGCTGCCCAAGGCCGTAAGCTCACGGGCACTGGGCTCTTTGCCGGGCGAGCTTTGCACCCAGCCCAGATACTCGATATCATAATCTCGGGTAAAATAGTGAAAGCTATTGTGATAGGTAACCAAAGCAGGCTGCAGCAGCTCGGCGCGCTCGCGCAAAATCTGCTCATGTGCCTTTTTCATTTCCGCTTGCATAGTCTCATAATTGTGGGTGATCAAAGGCGCATAATCCGCAAAGCGGAGTACTAATTCATTCTTGAGCTTGGTGCTGAGCTTGCTCATCATCTGCAAGGAGGTCCACAGATGAGGGTCTGCGCCCACGTGTTCATGATCTTCCTCTTCTGCTTCATGGTGCTTTATGAGCTGATCCCGCACCTGGTTCAAAGAATCCAGGGCAATTGAGTCATACAAAAGCAAAGCACAGACCAGATGCCTGTCTTTCAGGGTGCTCAGGTTTTGCTCGATCATGGCTTCCAGGCCCAGGCCATTGGTGATGATCAGATCGGCTTTGTGCAGATCGCTGAGATCGGTGGGTTTTGGGCTATAGCTATGTACTGAGGCGGTAGGCGGGATGAGGCTGCGCACCACAATGGCGTCTCCCACGAGCTGTTTCACCAAAAGCTCATAGGGGTAGATGGAGGTAAGGATGAGGGGCTTCTGCTCGTTCTCCTGCTGCTGGGGTGCCTGTTTGCAGCCTGCCCCAATGAGGATAAGCAGAGCAAAAAGTAAGCTGAGTCTTTTCATATATATTCTCCTGAAGGCAGCTCCGACAGCGATCTGCCGGAGCTACTATCTTGCTAAGGTTTTTAACTATTCCATGCTGCGCATCAGGTTCACCAGCAGGCGCACACCCACTCCTGTGGCTCCCAGGCTATCTATGCCATTTACTTTATCGCGCATGGAGCTACCGGCTATATCGATATGGATCCAGGGTTTATTCTGGACAAATTCCCGGATAAAGAGGGCAGCGGTGATGCATCCTGCCAGGGATCCGCCGGAGTTTTTCAGATCAGCTACTTCGGATTTGATGAGCTCCAGGTAAGGCTCGTGCAGAGGCATTCTCCACAGCCTTTCTCCAGATAATTTGGAAGCATCGCTCAGCTTGGTGAGCCAGGCATCGTCATTGCCCAGGACAGCGGAGTAATCCTTGCCCAAGGCGGCCACAGCAGCTCCGGTGAGGGTGGCGATATCCAGGATCCGGTCTGCCTTTTCTTTTTCAATGGCATAATGCACGGCATCCACCAGGGTCAGCCGGCCTTCGGCATCGGTATTATCTACTTCGATGGTTTTGCCGGACATGGAGGTGAGGATATCTCCGGGGCGATAGGCTGTACTGCTGATCATGTTTTCAGCAGCAGCGATTACGCCGATCACGTTTACTTTGAGCTTGAGGGTGGCGATGGCGCTAAAAGCACCGATCACCGCAGCAGCTCCGCCCATATCGCTTTTCATATTTAACATGCTATTGGTGGGCTTCAGGCTGTAGCCTCCGGTATCAAAGGTGAGGCCTTTTCCGATCAAGGCGGTAAGCTTGCTCTTTTTGTCCGGATTGCCGTTGTAACGCATTATAATCAGCTTGGGCTCGCTGGCCGAG
>Ga0265295_1001543_pt1 | contig 40181 bp, 37 predicted proteins | sample Munlansysbiofilm_FD_192503 | JGI IMG/M metagenome (GOLD analysis project Ga0265295, IMG submission 192503) | Leachate microbial communities from a municipal landfill in Southern Ontario, Canada - Methane capture system biofilm | ecosystem: Engineered > Solid waste > Landfill > Unclassified ... | reverse complement strand
CCGAATTTATCAAGTATTAATACGGCAGAAACATCATTATCTTTATCTAAATGTCCATAAAATGTTGAAGCACAAGCTGCAGTAACCGCTAACTGTAAAGTTCTTTCTTCTCTTGAACCCATTTCACTGGCTTTTACTGGAATTAATAAACTCTCTTCATCGAAACTACCAATTACAGTTTCTGACTCTAAGTATAATGTCACAACATCATCTTCAATATCATAATATCCTGTTTCTTCATATTGGTAAGCCTCTTCTCCCATAACAAAGTTACTAACAAAAGAAAACTCTCTACCTACCCCAAATTTTAAAGTATAGTCATAAACCACATCAGATCCCATTGCACTAACTGTATGGCTTCCAGCATATTCACCAAAATAATCTTCATAAACTAAAACTTTTCCGACTAAGTAATAGATAATGCTAGGATCAGTTTCATCTTCTTTTGAAGCTGGTAAGTTCGAAGAACCATAAGGCAAAGCTGTTTGAAACTGCAAATTACCTTCCTCAATTTCAAAAGTTGAAGTTTTTGGTGTTTCTGCAGTTGAATCGCTGTAAATCAACATATAAGTATTTCCACTACTACCAACAGTTCCGTGTCCCTTATCAGTAACATAGGTTCTATCAGGTGACAGATAGAAGTTATCATCTGCATCTATCTTTAAGTAAAAGATTAGTGGCATACCTAAATCAGTAATATCAATCATATATTCGCCAACAATGCTTTCTTCTTCAATTGGCGAAGTTGTTACTTCGGTTGTAGTCCCACCACAACCAAACATTAATAGTCCAAGTAAAAATGCTAGTAAGATTGAAAAAAATCTGCTTAGACTCTTCATCTTAAAAAAACCTCCTTTTGGAATTATCAAAAACCCCTATTTCATCATTATAGTTTGATTATAGTCACATGCTTTTTATTATTCAATGTCTGTCAATAAAAAAATCACTAAAAGAACCAAAAACTACACCGATACTCTATCGCGCTAAAGTAAATATGTATAAAAAAGAAAAAAAGTTGTCAAAATTTGACAACTTTTAAGGTTTTTAGTAAATATTTACTCAAACTTTGTTTTATCTTTCAACCTAAAAAAGACAGTTTTATAACCATCATTACCATATTTTAGTGACTTTGCGATTCTGCCAATAGTGGTTGTAGAAGCATTCGTTTTATAGATAACTTGTTGGTAAGATGCCTTATGCCAAAGCATTACCGCTACTCCCATCCGATGAGCCATTTTTTCTAACTCGCTCATCGTGCATAAATCTTCAAAGAAGCGATAAACTTCCTCTACAGTTTGAAGTTCTAAAATCGCTTTAGCTAACAAATCCATATTCTTACTCTTAGATTTTGGATCAAATGGCATAATAATCACCCCTATTAGTAATTATTATAACATTTATACATTTAAATATGCAACACGTTAACGCGTTAAAGCAAAAAAAAGAACCTGTAGTTCTTAAGAATCTTCTCAGATTTCTAATTCTTTACAGGCCCTTTAAAAATCTAAACTTAATAAAGTATTAATTCAAAATCCAAAAGGCTTTAATAGTAACATCTTCTTCTGGCATAGTTGTAAATGTATAAGGAACCCAATCAACTCCATCAAAGATAAACCAACCAATAAAAGTATAATCAACCTTAACCGGATCATCCGGTTGAGCTATAACAGTTCCAATTTTTTCAAAGATTACCAAATCCGCGTCACCGTTATCTAATTCAATTGTAATAGTTCGATGATTTACCGCCCAGATAACAGTAGCACTCATATCGCCTAACCAACCAGTATTCCATGTTCCTGGCAAACTAACATGTTCAACGCTGATTGTAAGTAATGGACAATTATTGAAAACATTCACTCCCATATTAACAACCGTGTCAGAGATAAATATTTCTGTTAAACTAAGACAGAAACTAAATGCATAATTTCCAATAACAGCCACAGAACTAGGTAAATCGATAGTTTCTAAACTCTCACAGAGATTAAACGCATAAGCTCCAATATTTACAAGTTGATTATCACTAGCGAAAATCACTTCAGACAGAGAAGTATTATATGAGAATGCATAATCAGGAATAGCCAGTACTCCAGCTGGAATCGTTATCGATTCTAATGAATAACAATTTGAAAAAGCTCCATAACTTAAGCTGGTTACCCCTTCAGGTAATACTATATTATTTAACATATCGTTTCCATAAAACGCATGAGTTCCAATAGTAGTCACTTGACTATCTAAAGGGAAAATAACTTCTTCTAATTCATCACAGTTATAACAAAAATCATTCGGAATCAGTATAACACCACTAGGAATATTAATACTCTTTAATTCTTCACAATCTCTAAAAGCACCATTACCGATTGAAGTTACAGTTTCTGGTAAAATTATACCTTCTATTTTAAATCCTTGTGAGAAAGCATAATTTTCAATTGTGACTAAGCTAGGATTCAAACCAAAATCTACTGTTTGTAAATTATAGTTGTTAGCGAAACCGTATTCACCGATTAAAGTAACTGTTTCCGGTATATAAACCTCAGTTAAAGCATGTAAACCATTAAACGCATAATCTTCAATTGTAGTTAATAAAGAGCCTTCTTCAAAAATAATTGATCTTAATCTCATACATCCGTTAAAAGCACCATCCCCAATTTCAATAACCGATGCCGGAATGATGATTTCTTTAAGAGTTTCGCAATAAGCAAACATACTGTCAGGAATATTTAATAGATTGATACCTTCTTCAAAAATCACTTCTTCTAAACGATAGTTATCGCTAAATGCATAATCGCCAATTTCAGTAACTGATGCCGGAATGAAAATCGATTCTAAGTGTTCACAATAAACAAAAGCCTCATAACCAATTGTATTTAACATCGAATTATCTTCAAATGTAACAGTTCTTAAGTTTTCTGCCCAATAAAAAGCTCCATCGCCAATCATTTCAACGCTGTTAGGAATATAAACACTTCTTAAACTACTTGTATTAGCAAACGCATAAGCGTGTATTGCTTTTACATTAGTTGGTACTGAGTCAATTTCGATAGTTTTAGGTATAACTATATCTTCACTTTCACCATCAAAATCAATCACTGTAACTGTAGCAGTAAGTAATCCGACATAGGTAATACCGTCTATTTTACCAACTGATTGAACATTTTCTTCAACCAACGTTTCGATGTTAATCCAAAGGGCATTATAGCCACTAGTATCTATGCCTTCCATTAAAAATATGACTAAGTTACTATTTGTTTCATCAAATACATCCTGCCCAATATATGTAACGTTGCTTGGAATTACTACTGAACCTAAGTAAACGCAACCTAAAAAAGCATTATCGCCAATCGAAGTGACTCCTTCAGGGATCACAATGCTTACCAAATTATAATTGCCTGCAAAAGCATATTCGCCAATCGTTACTAAACTCTCAGGAAGTACTATTCTTGTAAATTCTGTATCTCGATAAGAAAAATCACCGATATTTATGATACCTTCTTTAAACTCAAGCGTTGAGTTAACTAAGTAATAACTAGTATACATCCCATCAGAATAAAATAGTTGATCATAGTTGGGATTATTTGACTCAACATTACAGTTATAAAGTTGTACCTGTTGATAATCATCTTCCATAGCTGATACAATTATTCCAGATCCGCCTTCAGCACCTTCAATTATTTCATCAACATAAAAGTTAGTATTATAAAAATTAAAATCATTATAACCCGATGAATAATTAATGAAACCAGCTCCATATTCATCCTCATTATTCATTATATAAAACTCAGAGTTATAGACATCAATTGCACTATTCCATATATCAGCCAAATATATATTGTAATGGCTCTTTATTGTAGAATTTATAATATTGATGTTCAAAGTTTCATTCATGTAACCGCTAATACCGCCCCATTGAACGTCAAAGAAAGAGTCTACAAATAGAAAATCCATCTCATTTGTTTCATAAATACCAATGGCTTCTCCGACAGTACCAGTTATACTGATATTATCAAAACGTACATCCATATTTTGAACTCTTTCAAAAACAAAAGCTGAATAACCTTCATAATCTGGAATGCCTGAATCGGCAATGATGTCAAGGTCTCTAACTTCAAATGTACCACCGCTAGGCAAAGAATCTTCATAAGTAAAGTTATGGTTTTGAGTACTAACTCTGAACAAACCATATAATCCTGTGAAATATAGCGTATAACCATTACCGTTTATATTCAATGATCTACCAATATAATATTCCTCATCCGAAAAAATATCATTACCAAATATTATCTCTTCAACACTTGGATCCTCAATTGCCATATTTAGCTCTTCTTCATCATAAACAGTAATTGCAGTTTCTTTTTGCCAACGCGCATAAAGTGTTAAATCATTTCTTAAAAGCATTCCATCCGTTGCTTTAGGACTATTGGCTGTATCACCCATAAACCAGCCCATAAACTTATATCCAAATCTTACCGGAATCGGTAAAGTTACAGCTTCTCCAAAATTATAAACGTCGCCTTCAATTGCTTCACCACCGTTAGGATTGTAAGTGATTGCATATGTATTTACTTCATATAGAGCATTAATTGAAGTTTCTTGCATTATATTTGTATAAGACTCGCTCCAACCAATAAATGTATGTCTTAGTCCTAGTGAAATGACTGTCGGTTTCAATGAACCCCTTCACTTTGAACATACTTTTGCATGTTGACCCTACACTTTAACACACACAACTGTGTGTTTTTTGAAAAATGTTTCAAGGTGAGTTGACGTCTATATGTCAACATCTGCAGGCAAACTGTTACAGTTTTCATACAGTTATGTGCCCGGTTGCCATAGTCCACGAGTATAGACTGTACGGATGTATGCAGTCCTTCACTTTGAACATACTTTTTCATATTAACCTTACACTTTGGACTGTAAAAATTTGATTTTTTTCTAGCAGAGTCAAACACTACTTATAGTCTTAGTTTATTCATTTGCTCTCATTTGTATATTACATAAATAAAAATTGACCTGTCCTTCTAAAATGAATGTCGGTTTCGCTGTGACTCTTTTCTTCAACATATTATTTCATTTTTTTTCAAAGTTCCATGCATCCCTAACCATATCTTCAATCGATAATTTTGCAACCCAATTTAGTTCTTTTTTCGCTTTGTTTACGTCTGCATAACTAATAGCTATATCCCCTGATCTTCTGTAGGTGAATTCATAGGGAATTTTTATGTTGTTGACCTTCATAAAAGTATTTACAAGTTTTAGTACAGAAGTACCTCTACCAGTTCCCAAATTATATATGTTAACACCCTCTTTAAGCTTCTCAATAGCCTTCACATGTCCCTTTGCAAGATCAACTACATGAATGTAATCTCTTACCCCTGTCCCATCTACAGTATCATAGTCATTACCGAATATACTTAATTTCTCCAATTGCCCTTTAGCAACCTTAGTTACATAAGGCATTAGATTATTTGGAACACCATTAGGATCTTCACCAATTAATCCACTATCATGAGCACCTACTGGATTAAAATATCTTAAGAGACAAATAGCAAAGTTTTTATTAGCTTTAGCTGTATCTGTTAAAATTCGTTCACTCATTGCTTTAGTTTCACCATAAGGATTGGTGGTTTTTTTCAATTCCATATCTTCTTTAAGGGGAGACGGCTGATCGCCATACACTGTAGCGGAGGAACTGAAGACAAATTTACCAACTTCATACTTCACACACATCTTACTAAGTACAATAGTACTTAATAAATTATTGTAGTAATACTCAAGTGGCTTAGAAACAGATTCACCTACAGCTTTAAGTCCAGCGAAGTGTATCACACCATCAATATCATGATTTATAAATATATCTTCTACCTTAACTTCATCTGTAACATCGATCTGATAGAAAGTCGGTTTAATGCCAGTTATCTTAGACAGTTTATTCATGACTTCTTTCTTTGAGTTAATAAGGTTATCTGCAATGATAACTGTATGATTATTTTTAATTAATTCTATTGTTGTATGGCTGCCAATAAAGCCTAAGCCACCAGTTACTAATATATTCATTGATTGTAGTCACCTCAATTCATAAGATTATAATATTACCTAAATAATAATCTAGCTCTTCATTATCCTATCCAAAACATCTCTTAACTTCGTTGAAGAAGTTCCTTGTGTGTAAGGGAAGTACACGATGTCTACACCAACTTCTCCAAATTGTCTTTCAAACTCATTCCATTTAGTTGTTCCCTTCCAATCACTGCCTACAAACATAACATCGAACTTATACTTTTTCCAAGCCTCCATCTTATCCATGTTTTCTTGAGGAACAACTTGATCGACGTATCTTATGCTTTCTACAATCTCCATTCGTTCCTTATGAGGTATAATAGATTCCTTATTCTTATAAGAAACTAATTCGTCAGTCGTTACACCGACAATTAAGTGCTCACATTGTTCTTTCGCTCTTTTTAAAATATTGAGATGCCCTATGTGAAACATATCATATACACCAGTTGTATATCCTACTTTGTATTTTTTCAAAATAATTCCTCCCTCATGACACTAGTATATCCATAAGCATTTAAGTTTTCTTTTATTGTCTTTTGAATTTCATAAAGCACTTGCATACTTGAATTATCTCCAGTTAAATCTGGAACTGCTGGCCAAGCCGAATCCTTCCAAAGTATACCTCCAAAATCAATATCACTCTCATATCTTGGTATGACATGATAGTGAACCTGCTTATCTACCATCATAAGCATAAGATAGTTCAATATGTTATAATTAAAAGTTATCATTAATGTCCTTTCAATAACTTGAATGATATTTTTTAAGTCACAAAACTCTTCTTGAATCAACCCACTGAAATCAGCACATTCTCGCTTTAAAGAAAGCAAACCAGTGCCAAGAGTTACTTGGTTAGGTCTTAATGACCAAATCCAGTATTTACTTTCATAAATTAACAATTCTTTGGTTTTAAACTTTAAATTAAAATCTTTTATTAATCTACTCATTTTTACAATTCCCTTTCATCATACTTTTTACTATACTTAACTTATATAAACAACAGTTTGGATATATCCATTAAAATGCTTCTTTAATGGTATTAAATAATAGACTTGTTATAGTGTTATATCATCACAACAACTTAATTCAGTTATTAAATCTAGAGAAGCAAAAAGTTTTACAAGAAAATATAGTTGTGTTAATAACCTGATGATGTAGGTTATACTAAACGGTAACGCAAAATACTTTTATCAAACCTGTTCTGATTGACTATGATGAGATTTCCGATTGAGTCATTAAAAGTTGTTATTAATATTGCAATATTCATAAGACAAATAAACCAACACAATCCCATAGAAACATTTTGAGAAACGAAAGTTGTATTTTAACAAAAGAAATAATTCATCTACTATCAAAAAAATAAGAGTTTTAAAAGTTAAAATTTAGATTTCTTCTACAAAATTCATACATCTATCTCTTTAAAAAGTGTTTCTTAATTAAAAATTTAGTATCTCCAACATTAAACACATAAACAAGTATAAAGTAAGTACTTGCAGAAATGAACATTACAAATATATAAATAATATTGGAACTTAACTGGATTAAGCTTAATACTTGATACTGTAGAAAAAAACCAATAATAATCATAATTATTGAAATTACAACTATTTTTATAAAAGTTTTTACAAATTGCTTTAATTCAAACCCAATATTTAAAAGTTTGATTTGAATAAACAAGAACAATGATGATGTTATTCCCGATATACTGGTAGCTAGCGCTAATCCGCCTATACCCATATTAGTATAAAGATAAAACACTAAGTTCAAACCAATATTAATTATGGCGGCAAAAAAACTATTATATAAAGGGATTTTAAATCTATCAATTGCATAAAATACTCTTGTAAGTGCTTGCCTAAATCCAAAACCAAGCATGCCTATTGAATAAAATATTAATGCATATGATGTATTACTAATTGAACTTTCATCAAAGTTTCCTCGACCATACAATAGTGTAACTGTTTCTTTAGAGAACACAATTAGAGCAAGTGTAGCTGGAACCATCAGTAATGATATAATTACCAGACTCTCAATAATAGTATTATTCATTTTTTTATATTCTTTTGAACTTCCAAGCTTAGAAATAGACGGAAACATTACTATGGTTACGGAACTCACAAAAATAGTTTTGACTATTGTATCAATTTTATGTGAATAATTCAAAGCGCTGATTGCGCCATCTCCGAGATTAGATGCTAACGTCTTATCCACAATCTGATTAATATCATTGATTGCTATTGCTAAAAATATCGGGGCAACTAAAATGATAAACTTTTTTATGTCTTCGTCTTTCAAGTTAACAATAGGACTATATTTAAATTTTTCTTTATAAATAGAAGGTAATATAACTAAAAGCTGTGTTACTGTCCCTATTACAAAGCCATAAATTAATAGATTAGGATCCTTATTGCCAAAAATAATAAAAGTAATCAATACCAGATTCATAGGAACAGTTTTTAAAGAAACAATCCAAAACTTACCTTTCATATGCAAAAATGAACTCAACACGGCAACTGGAACAGATATAATTAAAGAAAGAGAAGATATCCTTGTGAAATAAATAGCAGTACTAAGTTTATCTCCAGTAAACCCTGATGCAAAAATATAAATAAATTGTTTAGTAAAAACTAAAATTAAGATGGTGATAAAAAGAAACACTAAAAACAATATATTCATAAGATTTGAAGTAAATTGATTAGCTCTATTTGCCCCATATTTGTTTTGAATCGAATTATATCTAGGAATATATCCCGCACTTATAGCAGAACCTAAAAATGTAAATAAAAGCATTGGAACGTTTACTGCAATTACAAAAATATCAACAATTTGACTAGTTCCATAATAATATGCTAGAACTAGATCCTTTGAATAAGCAATTATTTTTGTGAAAATTGTTAAAAACATTACAGTTACTATTGACCTTTTCATTCGTTACTCTTATTCTCAAAAATGAATTTATCGAAATCTTCTAGAGAATCTATAAACCATTTAGGGTAGATTACATTTTTAATAAAATTTGATGCATCGTGTCTTTTTTCTTTAGGTGGTAATTCCATATAATCTCCATAAATCCTCTCCAAATATGCAATTTCATTATTTGGACCATAGAATTTTAAGTTTTCAAATTCATATAATTTTGCTGGCTTGTATATGTTTACATCCATAACCTGTTTTTGATAATGATAATGGCTTGCCATACTACAAATTTGGCCGCTATCATTTTTTGAATGAAGTTGCATTGTATAATCAAGCCTTTTTGTTAAAAATTTAAAGGATATAAGCTTCATAAACAATCTAAGAATTTTTTTTATTATCAATTTGTGAAACAAAAACCCTCTAGAAAATATAGGAGAAACTTTAAAATAAATTAATCTTCGATAAAACTTTATCTTTTTTTCTTGCTTATACTGTTCTTTTTTTTCTGTAGGGACATTATCTAATGGAAAAATATCAATATAAATGCCTTTATGGTTGCTTAAATGGCTTTCCAATTGCGTATTATGATACTCAATTTTACTATTGTTCATTACTATTTTTGCATGAGGAGAAAAATGATGTTTATCATTTTTATAATAGACAAGACGATATCGGTTATCCTCTGTTTTATTAAATGATTTAATAATCTTATTATAATTATTTCTCGTCATAGCAATATCTATATCTAAATCCCAAGGGATAAAGCCTTTGTGTCGTACAGATCCTAATAACGTTCCGCCTATAATAAAATATTCAATATTATTGTTTTTGCAATATTCATGCACATAATTAAGTATATATAATTGCGCAGTTTGAAGCTGATTTTGATTGATTAAACTTATGCTCATCTTGAATTTATCCTTTCTAACTATTTTGGAAAATTACAATTTGGAATTTTTATAAACGTATTTTCTTTGTTAACTCTGCTAAAAAAGTTTGTTTTTTATAATCTTTTTCTCTTAGGAGTGACATCATGATTTCTACAACATTAAGCAGTAATACAATTAAAATAAATAAAACATTTAAGTTCAATGCTTTAAGCCTGCGAGAAGGAATCAATTTATATGATAAAGTTTTTGATAACAATTAAAATATAACGTCAATAACTTTTGGAAACATTTCTAATGCTCTCATATATTTTTTATCAAAATATCAACAATTTTTTTTGCTGCAAATCCATCTCCATAAGGATTACTTGATTTACTCATTTTGCTGTATTCTTCATCATCTTCCAATAATTTCTTAAATGTCTTATAAATAACTTCTTCATCAGTTCCAACCAACTTTAAAGTTCCTGCTTTTATTCCTTCTGGTCTTTCTGTAGTGTCTCTCATAACTAGAACTGGCTTACCTAAGCTTGGAGCTTCTTCTTGAATTCCACCACTATCTGTTAAGATTAAATATGATCTAGATAAAAAATTATGAAAATCAATGACTTCAAGTGGTTCAATTATTCTAATTCTGTCTGTTACTCCGAAAACATCTCTTGCGGTTTCTCTTACGACAGGATTCATATGAATTGGATATATTACTTTTATATCTGGTTTTTCATCGATAATTCTTTTGATAGCTCTAAACATATTCCTCATCGGTTTACCTAAGTTTTCTCTTCTATGAGCGGTTATCATAATCAACCTACTATCTGATGCCCAATCTAAAAGTTCGTGCCTATAATCAATTTTAACAGTGGTTTTCAAGGCATCTATTGCAGTATTTCCCGTTACATAAATAGTTGAAGGATCTTTTCCTTCTTTTAAAAGATTATTTTTCGACATTAAGGTTGGTGCAAAATTAAATCTTGATAAAATACCAACTGCTTGTCTATTAAACTCTTCTGGAAATGGAGAAAAAATATTATAAGTTCTTAATCCGGCTTCTACATGCCCAATAGAAATCTGAGAATAATAGCAAGCCAATGCAGTTACAAAAGAAGTAGATGTATCTCCGTGAACTAAAACTAAATCAGGTTTGACTTCATCTAAAACTGTTTTCATTTTATCTAAAATACTAATTGTGACATCAAAAAGATTTTGGTTTTTCTTCATTATGCAAAGATCAAAATCTGGTATTACATCAAATGCACTTAAAACTTGATCTAACATTTCTCTATGCTGACCAGATACACAGACTATAGTTTCGAATTCCTTTCTTTTTTTGAGTTCTTTGACTAGGGGACACATTTTTATTGCCTCTGGCCTAGTACCGAAGACAATCATTACTTTTTTCATAAAATTACCTCTTTTCGCAATAAAAAAATCATATATAATAAACTGAGTTTAGAATGCAATTAATATTTAATTATATTCAGAATTTATAAACTTTAAGAATATAATTTCTTTTGCAAATAAAATTGGAGATATATAAGTAAAACTCATTTATCTCTTAATTAAATAAAGTTATTGCAAAAGATTTGATTTACTTAGTTTTTTTCTTGATTCAAAATTTATGACAATCCATATTATCATGATGTAAAACATCAACTCGTTTGCTTTAAAAAGACTCAAAGTCCCTATCATTATTAAGAATAATATCAAAATAAAATAATTCAAGTAAGTTATTCTAGTAAACGACCTCTTAGAACTAAGAATAAGTACAATGAAAAGAACATATAGTAGGCTACCTAGTAATCCCAAATAATAAACTAATTCTAAATAGGTATTGTGGGTTGCACTTCTCCCATAATAAGGTGCACCAATCCCTCTACCGAATGTTAAAGCTCCAATATTTTGAGATAAAAAATAAAAATAATCATTCCAGATTCTAAATCTATTATTTGAGATATCTTCAACATTAAACCTTTCTATGATTTCAAAGAAATAAGTACTTTCGCTCATCAAATAATATACAGAAATAAATAATAGTCCAATGATAAATATAGACACTATAAACTGCTTTTGTTTAGTAAAAATATAGTAAATTGGTACAGTAAGCATAAGAATAAAAACTAAAACAAATAATCGGCTATATGTCAAAAAACCAAAATATGTTATTGAAACCATCAAAGGAAGTAGTAGTATTCTTGATACATTTTTTTTAATAAACAATAATATTAAAGCGTATAATACTAGTAATATTCCGATAGAATAATAGTTCGGATCCAATTGCAGTCCTGAAAATCTATATATTGAAATGCCACCAATAACTTCTCTATTGAAGTCAGTAAAGTATTGTCCTATCAAGTGCATATCCGTTTTAAACAACCCAATAATCGACGATCCGAGCAAACCAAAAGCATACGCAATGATATAATTCTTGAAATCAGATTCTTTTGAAACTCTGGTAAATGCATACAACAGGATTAGTCCACTTATCAATTTTAGCAATAGTTCATAACTGTCTCCGACACCTAGTAATATATATATAATCAAAAAGATTATAAACAAAACAAAGAATTCTTTAACATGTCTTATCCTAATAAATATGACTATTGATGAAAAAAACATAAGATAAGTAAATAGAGAAGGTGTTTCAGGACTAAACTTTAGCACCATTGAAAATGGAAGTAAAAAAAACAATTGAAAGTAACTGTTTTTTACATCACTAAAAATCAATGTATACACGGTGATCATAATAATGATAAGTAAAAAAGGCTTAAAATAAATGCTAGCAATAGCAAGAATAAAAAGTAGTATGGATTGTAAATATATAATTTTATCTACACCTAGAAGTTCTTGACTTTTTTTGTTCATTTGGGCACCTCAGTTTACTTGCTTTGAAGTATATTTACGTATTCATCCACTGTATCTGATATATCAAATCCTGCTTCAATTAAAGACTGGACATCTGTACTATGTTTATCACTTTCAAGCCTTATTAAAGCACGCTGAGACCAATATTCAGTTCCTTTATGAAGTGAAATATACTCAATGTTATTGTTGATTTTTACATTATTTGTTATTGAATCTGAAACCAGTGCAGGAAGTCCATTAGCTTGTACTTCAACTAACGAAACAGGAAGGCCCTCATATAAGGATGGAAATATAAATAAATCCATTGCTGACAATAGATTGCTCACATCTTTACGAACACCTAAAAATTGAACAATACTTTCTAATTTTCTACTTTTTACTATTGTTGTTAAATGTGTTCTCAACAATCCATCTCCAATAAAAATAGCTCTTATATTTGGATTTTTTTTATGTGCATTATCTATAATATCTAATAAGAATTCGTGGTTTTTCACATTTATAAAACTTCCAATATGACCTATAACTTTTTTTTCTTGTAAACCTAAATTTAATCTCATTTGATCCCTTATTGCTTGGTTAAATTTAAATCTATTAACATCCACTCCGTTCTTCAACAAAAGTACACGTTTATCTCCTAATTTATTGCCACCAAATAGCCATTGAGATGCTTCATTTGAACATGCAAATAGATTAGTAGCAATTCTCTTTATTCTATTTCGATGCAATTTATGTAAAAAGATATTTATTAACTGCAATTTACCTTTATTAGAACTAGAACTATGACTATGAACAATTCTCATTCTTACACCTGAACGAAAAGCTTCCTCAAAAGCTATTATATTAGCAAGTGAATTAGTATGAAAATGAAAAGCAGTATACACATTTGCATGTTCCTTCCAAAATTTTCTCCATGCATAACGGTAAGTAATTGGATTCTTTCTCATAATTGGAAATCGATAAAACTTTCCTCCTAATTCTAATATTTCATCTTCAAAATCACCATTTCGATCGCCATGTATCGCAAAATCAAATTGAATTTTACTCCGATCAATATTACGATAAATATTCATAATCAGAGTTTCCATTCCACCCCTGTCCATTTTCCCAACATAATGAAGAACCCTTAACATCTTAACACCTCATTTATAAGTAATATGCATTAGATAAATCGCACGCTTTTCTAGTGTCTAATACTATCTTATTTCTTAGTTTTTCCACTTTTCGCTTAATTTCATCATGACCAACCATTATAACCACGATATCAACAGAATCAAGAAAAACATCCAAATCGTGGTATTGATTTGACACTATATTTTTTTTAACCATAGGATCATATACTTTTACACCATAAGATAAATGATTCTTCATGATTTCTAGGAGTTGAAGAGTAGGACTTTCTCTTGTATCATCAACATTTTCCTTGTATGTTAGACCATAAAATCCAATTTTTGAAATGTCAGTAATATTATGTTTGTTCATAATATCTCTAACTCTTTTTAGCACATGAGAGGGCATTGAATCATTAATCTTTCTTGCTGTTAATATCAATTTAGTCAAATCAGGATAGTCACCAACTAAAAACCAAGGATCAACTGAAATACAGTGACCTCCTACTCCTGGTCCTGGTTGAAGAATGTTAACTCTGGGGTGTTGGTTGGCAATGCGTATAATCTCATACACATCTAAATTATCTTCTCTGCATATTTTTGCGAGCTCGTTTGCAAATGCAATATTCACATCTCTATACGTATTTTCAATAACTTTTGACATCTCAGCAGATCTAATATCAGTTATCAATATCTCTGACATACAAAATTTTGCGTAAATATCTTTTACTTTATGCCCAACAACTAAATCATCAACTCCAATAGTTCTAGAATTATGCTCAAGTTCATAAATCATTTTACCTGGTATAATTCTTTCAGGTGCATGAACTAAATGAACATCCTTTCCAGATTTAAAACCTCTTTTAATTATTTCCGGTCTAATATACTTATCTATTGAACCAGGAGAAATTGTAGACTCAATAATAATAATTGATCCTTTATTACATATATCAAGCACGTTATTAACTGCATTAATCAAATAGTTAGGATCTAGTTTTTTACTAGAAATCATATACGGAGTTGGCACTGCAATAATGTACGTATCAGTTTTTTGATAATCTGTTGTGAACCTGATTCCATTTTTCATAGCCTGATTAAAAAGTTCCTCTAGACCATCTTCTTTAAAAGTTAATATACCTTTTGATAACGAGTCAATTAAATCTTCATTTAAGTCTGTCCCAACTACTTCGAATCCACTTTTTGCAAACATTAGAGCAGTTGGTAACCCTATGTACCCTAACCCTATAATATTGATCATAAAATTTCCTTCTTTCTTATGAATTTATATGCTTTTTCTTATCAAAATGTCAATAAAAACAACATTATTAAGTATTAATTATTTCAAGACTATATATCATTATATAAGTTAATTAATCTCTGCTCCATTTTTTCCCACGAAAATTCATTTATATAGAGATTTTTAGCCTTAGTAGATATCTTTTCCCACTGATCTCGTTTTCGAATAAGCTCATCTATAGCTTCATTCAAACTTTCAACAGTGTATTCAATAACCTCTCCTATTTCATTTTGAGAAACCAAATGATCCATACCTGTATTTTTCACCATAATAAGAGGCTTACCTAACATCAATGCCTCGTAAAATTTATTCGGAGCTGCATAATAATGATTCGGTATATTAGGATCATATATTGCTGTGACTATGTCGCATTTATCTTCCAAGGCAAGAGTTTCGGCATATGATAATTTACCGTAATAAATTATATTATCATTTTTATCAGCTAGATTATTAAAATAATGCTCTAATTTGCCAAACCCACCGATATGAAACTCACAGTCATCTCTATTTATCACAAGATTCGCTATTTCTTTAATAAACCTTCCATTTGCCAATATTCCTACATAAACTATTTTCATTTTATTAGAAAATGTTTTAGTTATAACTTTAGCATACTTATGTCCAATTTCCACATTTACAGGAGAATTATGAATAACTACTAGTTTTTTTGGTTTTGTTCCCTTAATTTGTTCTTTTCGCTTTTCTGTACATATTATTGTTGCATCAGCTTTATTAATAATTTTATTTTCCAATTTTTGTATAAACTTTCCTATACGGGTTCCTTTTAAACCATGTGAATCAATGTAATAATCTGGTATATCATATATTAATCGTTTCTTAAATAACTTCGAACATTTTAAAGCAATATATCCTGTATCAAAATCATATGCATGAATGGCATCGTATGATTTACGGTTTTTAAAAAGCCAAAGAAATAACCTGATTTGAAACTTGAATAATGACATAGTGTTTCCTTTAAAACCTCCTCCGAACTCAGCAGGTATTCCAAATCTTGTTATAGTAACATCACCATCTAAAAGTGCTAAAACAGATTCTTTTTTTCTATATTTATTGCTTCTATCCCAACCTAAAACATGAATCTCATGACCGTTTTTTAATAAACTATTCGCAGCCTTTTCCAGTCTTGGATATGGGGAAACAGGGTTTGATCTTATCATTATTATCTTCATACTTATCACTCTCTTTTTAACCATTATATTTTATCAGATTATTAAAAGTGAAGTAATGTAATAATCAATTAACTCATTTTAATATCTTATCATATATTTTTTTCATTTCTTCTTTAACGTATTGAACATCATATTTTTTTATGGTTTCTAAATTGTTAGCTTTCATTCTTTTTCTCATCATATTATCTTCAGCGAGTAGATTTAACGCTTCGGCAAACCCTTCAGAATCTTTTGGATGTCTTAAAAATCCACCGACACCATTTTGAATTAAGTCTATATTCCCTCTTACTTTAGAAGCTATACACGGTAAACCTGCACTCATCGCTTCCATCATAGAGCGAGGTAATCCTTCTTGGTATGATGTAAATAAAAATATATCCGCTATATTTAGTAATTCTTTTATATCAGTTCGAAAACCTAAAAAATGAACTTGATTTCCTACACCTAGCTTGTTAGCTAATTTTTCTAAAGATTCTAATTTAGGTCCTTTTCCACATATTAGGAAATGTAATTTTTGATTATTCGCTTTTGCAATAGCTTTGATAGATACTTTATAATTTTTTCTCTCGATTAAGTCCCCCATAGCAATCAAAACAATATCATCTAAAGATAACCCCAATGAACTTCTATATGCTTTAACTTCAACATTTTTAAGTTGATAGATTTTGGTGTCTACACCAACACCTGGAACATAATATACTTGTCCATTCTCTTTAAGTTTAAACTTTTGGGCAGCTGTATAATCCTCTTCATTCATTGTTATAATTACATCTGTATACTTTGCCATCCATAGTTCAGCCCACTTAAATATTGTTCTATTTATAAAAGATGCTCCTTTATAAAAATGGAAACCATGAGCAGTATAAATAACTTTAGGTACCCCAGCTTTTTTTCCACATAGTCTTCCTAATACACCACCAATAGGAGTATTACAATGTATCACATCAAATTTTTCGTTCTTAGTATATTCCAATAACTGCTTATAAGCTGCTATATTCTTTCTGCTAAATGGATTTCTATCTAAATCAATGTGTTTTAATTTTATGCCATATTTTTCTGGATTATCATCAAAATTTATAAGGTTTGCAGCTAGATGAAATTCATAACCTAAACTTTTTGAAGCAACTATTGATGGTAAAGAGAAATTAGTTATTTTATTTGTAATATTACTTATGAATAATATTTTTTTCACTAGATTTTTCACAGCCTTTGCTATTATCAACTTTATTTGTATACAAATTCTTTTTATTAAACACTGTAAATATAGTCTTAAAAATTATTTTAACATCTAACAGAAATCCGAAATTATTTGCATACCACGAATCTTTTATTCTTTTCTCTCTATTTGTAATTCCATTTCTATAATATGCCTGAGTATATCCAGTTATTCCAGGTTTAACTTTCATTTTATCTTTTTCATCGTCTAAAAACGTTCCAAGTGCTTCTTTTAAACTCGCTCTAGGACCAATAAAACTCATGTTCCCAACTAATACATTTAAAATTTGTGGAATCTCATCAATACTTGTTTCCCTTAAAAATTTTCCAACTCTCGTAACTCGTTGATCATTTTCAGAATTAAAAGTACTCCCATCTTTGTTAACTATTAAGTCCGAATTTACCTTCATTGTTCTAAACTTATACATTTTGAATACTTTACTATTTTTTCCAATTCTTTCACCTTTATAAAAGATTGGACCTCTATCATCGATTTTAATTGCAATTGAAGCAAATATAAAAATAAGTAGAAAAAAGGGCAAAAGTAATAACGAACCAAAAATATCTATAATGCGTTTTAATATTATATATATCATAAAAAATCCTTCTCCCTGATAATTTGATCATCGATTATGCTCTTAACCTTACTTGAGATATCATAAGCGTTTTGTTTGTTTGAACTAACGCAAATTATATAACCACAACCATCCAAATTATTAATATATGGATATATTTTATCTCCAATAGATTTATTAAAAAATATCTTCACATTAAATTCTTTTTCAAGTTCTTCGAAATCAATTGTATCTTTAATAATTCCAGGCTTCAAAGCCAAAATACGTGTAGAAACTGCTTTATTGATATCATTACTTTCTGGGAACATTTTGGATACGTCCTCATTTAGTGAAGTCTTAATTAAATATTCCATATAGTCAAACCCAGTATGTAATGGTACAATATGAGATCCGATAAGGTTCCCACCCATTCTAGCACCAATATCAATAACAAAAACATTATTATCCTTTATCAAAACATCCATATTTACTGCTCCAAAATTTATGCCCAATGTTTTGATAGTTTTTTTTACAACATCTACGACTAAAGATTCATTTTCAAGATCGCTCGGCACTGAATGTCCCAATTCTGCATAAATTGGTGGTTCAGTCATATCTTTATTCATAATACATAAAACATAAATAATCCCATTATATACAACAGATTCAACACCGTATTCTTTACCTTCTATAAATTCTTCTAGATAAGCTAACTTTTGTTTAGAAAAAGAGATTGCTTCTGTACTATACGATTGTAGATCATTGTAACTGGATATTTTATGTACTCCTTTACTTCCTGACCCATCAACTGGTTTTATAATCATGGGATACTTAATCTGTCTTGTAAGCTCATTAAGATTTGTGTTCTGTTCTATGATGAAGAAATTTTCCATGTGGTCTGCATTTTGATTACTAATTTTTTTTCGAACAAGAAACTTATTTTTTATTAATTTTGCAACTTCGTAATCTAATCCTGGTAGCATTAATTCTTTAGCTATATAAGCTGCTGTTAACACTCCATAGTCAGTTGCAGCAGTTATCACTCCATCAATATTATTGAGTCTAGCAAATTCCAAACATTGTTCTTGATCAACTATATCAATTACTGCAAATTCATTAGCATATTTAAATCCTACTGCTTCATTATCTTTATCTAAAGCAATTGTATAATAACCTAATTCTCTGGATTTTTTTATTAAAAAACTTTGTAAAAAACCAGCACCTAAGACTAATAGTTTTTTCATATTTCACCTATTACTTAATGACCTTATTTTTTGTCATAATTTTAATTTGATGATGCTCATTATAATCCCTTATTTGCTTAAAATTCTCAATCGATGTTTTGAAAAAATATCTTTTCAATCCCTCTTGAGCTTTTCCTTCATCTCCCAAACTTACTTTCTGTATAGCTTGTGGTAATAACAAGGCACATAGTTCAGCAGTTCTATAGTGAATTACTTCAGGACTCTCTTCAGGAAACAATTTGATTTTATATTGTGCAAGAATATTACCATCATCAAATTCAGAGTTCACATAATGTATGGTTGCTCCATAAAAATCTTCAATGTTAGCCCAATAATGCATATAGGCCCTACTTCCTCTATAATCAGGCAAATAAGATCCATGACAATTGATAATTTTACCAGAAAATTTACTAATTAACTCATTACTTATCATGTGTGGCCATCCACAACTAATTAATATCGATTTTTCTTCAATTTCATAATTTGATTTCATAATATCATCAAATAAAACGATTTTTAATTTATTTTGTATTGAGAAATTATAAAAATGACCATTTGTTGAATCAGTCACAATAAATATTTTATAGTTGTTAAGAAGGTCTAATGTGATAATTTTTTCTAATATAATTTTTGGTTTCATTGCATCTGAAGAACCCAAAAGATAAACTTGTTTAATCATATATATCACCATTTAAGATGCGAGAAATATACTCAACGTCTTCATTACTCATTTTTGTGTGTAAAGGCAAAGTAATTTCATTTGAATATTGATTATATGCATTCGGATAATCTTTAATATCAAATCCTAACTTTTTATAAGCTGTAAACATAGGTAAAGGTTTATAATGGACATTAGTGGATATTCCTTTTTGTGCCAACTTATTAATGACTTCATTTCTTTTTTCCGTATCTAGATTAGTCAAATTACATAAAAACAAATGGCCAGAACTTCTAAAATCATCACCATGATGTTTTATAATTTTAATTTTATTGCTATTTAACAATTGTTCATATAAATTGATTAGCTCGAATCTTCTATTTAACAATTCATTATATCTTTTTAGTTGCATTAAACCTATAGCAGCTAAAATATCAGTCATATTGTTTTTGTAAGCTGGATAGACTATATCATATTCCCAAGCCCCTTTTTGCAACTTAGAAAAGGCATCTTTTGATTGTCCATGAAGACTGTATAACATAAATTCTTTGTAGAATTCATCATCAGTCATACCAAAAGTGTTTTGCCAGACAACAGCACCACCTTCAGCAGTTGTCAAGTTTTTCACAGCATGAAATGAAAAACATGTAATATCGGCAAATAACCCCGATTGTTTACCATCTCTAATAGCACCAAATGAATGTGCAGCATCAGCTATCAATATTACTCTATTAATTGACTCCTGAAGTTTATTTCTAGGTTTAAATAAATATTTTTTATTTTCTACAACTTGATAAATTTTGTTATAATCACAAATGACTCCAGCAACATCTACTGGAATAATTGCCTTAGTTTTATCAGTAATCGCTTCTTCTAACTTATCATAATCCATTTCAAATGAACCTGGTGCAGTATCAACTAGAACTATTTTTGCCCCAACGTGATGAATAACTGAAGCAGATGCTGTATATGTATATGCAGATGTAATCACTTCATCTCCAGGTCCAATACCTAAGATATGAAGCGAAAGTTCCATTGCAGCTGTTGCTGAATTTAAACAGACAGCTCTATTTACTCCGACATATTTAGCGATCTGTTTTTCAAACTCTTTTGTTTTTGGTCCAGTCGTAATCCATCCTGATCTAAGTGCATCAACAACTTCAGAGATTTCTTCCTCTGTTATGTCAGGTGGTGAAAACGGTATATTTCTTAACTCTTGCATATTATTTGTCCTCTCGACTTATAAGTCAAAAAAATTATATATTTTATTAAAATCGTATTGATAGTCCTTTAATTTGTTAATAATACTATTCTTGTTGGTATAACTTGAAATCAAAATTCCATCATGGATTTGATTTTTTACAATATCTAAAGAAACTATAGGGGTATTATATACAGATCTTCCAATTTTATTAACATCATCATCGATTACACCTAGAATAGCTAAATTAGCATTATCACTTGAGTAAATAGTATGCAAAAGAATTTGTGCTACCTCACCAGCTCCATATAAAAACAACTTTCGTTTGCCTTTATTTTCTAATTGAATAAGAAATTTTTCTATATTTTCTCTTGCACTATCATAAAGCAATTGTGAATTTTTCAAATATCCAATATTTAAAACTTTTTTACGTTCAACACCTTTTTTAGTGACAAAATATTCTACAGTCTTAGTAGAGTGTTTCTTCATTTTGATAAGTCCTTTTTTTTGGTAATCGTCAAGATAGGCATTCGTCATCGAAACAGCTACTCCAATGATTTTACTTATCTCTCTTTGAGTTATATTAGAATCTTTCTCAATTAGATCTAATATCATAAATTCCTTATACAAAAGCGTTGGTTTGAAAAACGAGTTATCACTCATGACTTCACCGTCCATTGTTCGATAATTGAATAATTCTATTTTATAATATTATCAGTCGTTTTACAAGGGCAAATCACACTTTTTGTTAAAAAAACGAACAAAAGTTAAAAACTTATTATCAAGTTTTCAAAAAATGTGGCTTCCGTAAATTAGAGGTCCCCCTACGCGGTACCCTGTCACTTGTATTTTTACTCGATGGGGGGGGGTATTAATTTATTTAATTTAGTAACATGCTAGTTTTATTTATTTTTTATTAGTAAAAGTATAGTGATTAATTTGAATTTTTCTATTTATAATTTATAACTTTTCATAAGTCACTGAAGTTATTGACGTGTTACTTACTAGTACATCAATCTAAACAACAGATTAAACACCTAAACTAAGACATAAATACGTTAATTAAACTAGTAAATAACTAACTACACAAACCTCAAAAACAGTAAATGCGACTGTAATGACTAACCAGTTGAACTTGCCTTGCTTATAATTTCATTTTCTCTATCTAGATACGCTTTCACATTCAAACATAAATTTAACTATCATTTGTATGGCTATTTTATGAACAAATGATTCATTCACTGTAATTAAAGATACGTGAAAAAGACCTCTTCTATCAAGAGGTTCTATATGTCAATATTTTCTTCTTCTACTTATTCTATGAATAAGTGGTAAGTATTTCTCTAGTGATAAAATAAATGCTTTTTATTTTGAATTAAGGGCTCTAGCGCGGTGAAGCGTCATAAACTCAATCACTTCTTTTTCCGTAAATCGCCAGCCACTTGAAAACTTCATGCCTTTAAGTTTACCTTCTTTGATGTAGTTATAAATCGTGCGACGTGAAAACTGTAACATGTCTGCCAGTTGATTGATGGTATAGGTTTTTAGTTCTGACTGTTTATCCATGAGAATCCTCCTTCTTAAAATATTGATTTGCGATGCGTTCTTCTGAATCATCATTAATCCGTTCAATTTGATGGGCATAAATCAGTGTTGATTCAATGTGTTTGTGTCTTAGGAGTTGTCGGGTTGCTTCTAATGTACCGCCATTAGATAGATTTATATAAGCTGCAGTATGTCTCAAGGAATGCGGTGTGATTTTAGGATTATCAATGCCAGCTTTTTTAAAATACTTGTTAATCATTCTTCCAATGTATGCTTTTGTTAAACCTTGATGATCACTTGTTGATTGATGTTTGATAAACAAGTATGGATCATGATCGACTCTTAAATAAAGATAATCTTGAATGGCTTCAATCAATACACCAGGAAGTTTCACAAAATGGTTCTTAGCGATTTTACCTTTACCTTGAACATAAAGGATCCATCTGCCATTCAACTTGGAGATATCACTTCTTTTCGCTCTAGCAACTTCTACCGTCCGCATACCAGTAATCAGCATAAGTAATATGATAGCATGATTTCTTAAAGCAAGAATATCACCATTGTGATTATTTGTAACTTCTAGTAAAGCTTGGACTTGTTCCAGTGATAAAGGTTCTTTTTTATACATCTGTTCAACCAGTGCACCTTTAACACCTTCAGCGATATCGTATTTATAAGCATCATCTAAATGATACATATCTTTATAGATTCTTGCCCATTTATAGAACTTCTTTAAGATAACCATATATTTTTGGATGGTTGTTTCAGATTGGCCATGCTTAAACAAATACAAACGGTAATTTAAAATGTTTTTTCTTCTTGGCTTTTTGATATTATTTCTTTTTAAGTAAGTGATATATTGATTTAAAATACTTTGGTAATTTTCAATGGTAGTTGGGTTTAAATCTAAGTGTTCTAAAAATAGTGTAATAACTTCTTCAATATCGTGATGTTTAAGCAATGATTTTTCTCCCTTCTTAAAAATGCATACCGTTTCAACGATCCTTCTCACTTATATAGTACGAATAATCGTCGTTTTTTCTTTTTTTATCTTTTTCAAACATCAAAAAAATACGTTGAAATGAATCCAACGTATTTTGGTTTACAAGATATTCTCTCTTACTTCTTTATTTGGGGATATTTATTAAAGACTGTCAAGATGTTGCTTTTAGGTCTAGCATTAACATTATTTCCAGCTGATAGATTTTTCTTTGATACATGTTTTATTTGTTTATTTCTAATAAATTGAACCGACTTTTTAATTTTATCTGAATTGCTTATTGTAGTTCCCCAAATGACATCTTCAATTGTTTTGACAAACCATACAATTTCATAACCATTATCTTTACAGTAGTTTGTAATATCATCAACATATTGATTATCTCTTGGATCTGCCGTATTTTTATCTTTATCTGAAATGAAAATAATAAATGACTGCCCTTTGTTGGTCACTTGGTACTCTTTAATATTAGTATTTATTTCTTTAACAATAGTAGGATGGTTATACTTAAATTTACCGCCAAGAAACACATAGGTGAGTTTATTTTCTCCCAAATCAAAATACTCTTTTAATATCCCTGAAATATATTTAGAGTCTGTTGCAGCCTTTTTATCTGTTTCGACACACACAATGAATTGAACATTAGGACTCATCATCTGTGAATACTCCTAATAAATCTTCAGAATCAAGATTGAATGGCAACCCATTAATCATCCCTTTTCTATAGAGCTTCGATGGAGAATAGTTCCCTATTTGGGCCCAAGAAGTAACTTTTCCTGACATTGACATAAAATCAATGCTATATTTTTTTGATTTCAGTGTTTCCATTGGTGATACATTATGTGTCGTAAAGATTAACTGTCCATATGCATATTTAGAGACATATTCAACTAATTTAACTAAGTATATATCATTTATATGTGAATCTAGTTCATCAATAATCAAAATACCCCCATCAGATAAGAACTTGATTGAATTATATAAATTCATCAGCTTTTTAATCCCAACACTTTCAAGCTCTAAGTCAATGCTGTAATCACCATAATCAATGAACTCATTTACGGAATATACTTTATTATTATCAGAAGACACTACAGTTTTATATACCAATTCTATATTCTTAATATTTGGTTTAAAAATTTTAATAAACTGAACTTTTCTTTGTACTTCTTTTTGATACTTATCAAGTTCTTTTTGACTCATTAATCGAGTATTATATCCTAAGGTTTCAATCATAGAAATCAACTCTTGATTTTCTTTTCGCCATTTAATCATTTCTTCTAGTTTTTCATCTGATGTTGGAAATAGTTTTACATGTTCATCTTTAACATCTAGAATAACTTTCATATTGTAAACCAATTGAAGCAATGGTTTTACAACAATAAAAGTCTCATTTAAGCCTCTTGTTATCTCATCATTAAGTTCATCATCATTTTTTCTAACTAAATCCAATAGAATTTCTGCAAATGATCTCTTGATTAAAAGATTGGTGAAACTTGATTTGATTGATTCAGATAGAACATATGTCACGAATTCTCCTTGTTTTGTTTCGATAATAACTTTATCTTTGTTGTATTCAGCGGTTTTCAAGGATAGTTTTTCATTTGCGATTTCAAAACCTTCATTGTTTTTAACTATTCCAACTTGATAAGTATATATTACAACATCTTTGTTGTCGTTGTTAAAAAAGAAATCAGCTTTAATTTCAACATGACTACATGCCTTATTCATCAACTCAGACAAATATTTAATTTTTTCTTTATTAAAAAGATATCCAGTTTCTGTGATAAATCCTTTTAAGATCTGGAATGCATGTACTATTGCTGTCTTCCCAGAACCATTAGGTCCGTAAATCGCTTTTATATTATAGTCTTGAACCTCGTCAAAATTTTTAATTTCCTTTTTACAAAATGTTAGTTCTACTGGTTCACATAAATTTTTTATACCCTTTATTGATATGTTTCTTAAAAATACTGACATATTAATCCCTCCAATATATCGATTGATACGTATATTATTATACCACTTTAGGCAAACAAATCAATAATTATTTACATTTTGTTAATATTTATCTTGATTTTTGCGATTTAATAACTGATATTGAACCATAAAATAACAAAAACGCAACTTTATCGGTTGCGCTTCATTAATTAGTAAGTGTCTTTCATGAACCCGTCAAGGAACTCTTCAAATGTCTGATCACCTAGATCACGTTTCTTAGTTAGAAAGTTTAGGTTCTCTCTTATTGATTTATCAAAGAAGTGATATTTATCAAATATCGGTTTTGTTTTTCTTGATGCATAGTTACAAAGATACTTGGTCGCTTCAAAGATCATGTCTTGATCATATGATTGATTGAGTTCTTCAAATAAGTCGTTATATTTACATACATCTAAATCATAATCTTCGATATATCGGTAGTTAACCAAACAAGTCGTGAGATAATGTTTATCAGGTCCTTTTTCTTTAATCTTCTTCTTTCTTGCTTCTTTACGTTTAATTTTCTTTTGTTCTTCTTTAGGTAGGCTATTAAAATATTCTTCATCTAATGCATCAAATGAATCCGCTACAACTTCAACAATCTTACTAGTTTTTGGTTTAGGTGCTTCTATTAACCAATACTTTGATAAGTCTTGTTCTTTCTTTCTGTTTTTGGTCATGACGATGAATCGCTTTTGAATGCCCTTAGAAGAAATGATATTTTGTTTTAGTAACTCTTCACTAATCAAATCAATACTTGCAATGTATAAAATAATCTCCTGTAACTTTTGTTTGCCTGATACCCATTTGCCACCAATTCGGTCTAATAAGATATGCGCAAGATCATCAATACTCGCTTCTAAGAAATATCCTTTTTTATAGACATTGGTTAAGATTGTGATATAAGACATAAACCCTAAAGGACCATATCTTCTAATCAGTTTGATAATTTTTGGATTATCAAAGATATCTACATCAATATTAAAATAATCTAATCCTAAGCTATTTGACACGTTTAAGAGCCCTCGCTTCATGTAATGTAATAAACTTCATTAGTTCTGTTTCTCTAATGCGCCAACCACTCGTTACTTTATAACCTTTAAGTTGACCTGTTTCTAAATATTGATAAATTGTTCTGCGTGATAATTTGAGTAAAGTCATGACTTCATTAATTGTATAACTTTTTAATTCTTTATTTGTTTCCAATAGTTGTTTCTCCTTCTTTTTCATTAAATAATAAATTGGCAATACGATATTCTGATTTATCTTCTAATCTTCTAATGTTATGCGCATAAATCAGCGTTGTTTCTATATGTTTATGTCTTAAGAGTTGCTGAGTATCTTCTAATGAACCACCATTCTTTAAATTCATATGGGCAACAGTATGCCTTAATGAATGTGGTGTAATCTTAGCAGAATAGATTTCTGCTTTTTGTAACATCTTTTTAATCATTCTTCCGATATATTCTTTAGATAAAGGCAAGTCCGTTTCATCACCTTGATGTTTGGTAAATAAGAACTTATTCTTATCGGTTCTTTTCATACGATAATCATTGATTGCTTTCACTAATACTTGAGGAAGTTTAACAAATTGCTCTTTACCATCTCTACCTTTTCCCTGAATATATAAAATGGATTCTTTATCAATGACACTTAAATCCGCAAGTTTTGCTCTTGATACTTCTATTGTTCTTATTCCCGTAACCATCATCAATAAGATAATTGCATAGTTCCTAAGTTTAATAATATCTCTTAAATCATCGCTTGCGACTTCTAAAAGTTTTTTACATTGCTCGATGGATAAGGGTTCTTTTCTGTATACTTGCTCTATCTTAGCCCCTTTAACACCCTCTGCAATATCTGTTTGGTAGTTAATATCTAAATCATAATACTTTTGATGGAGTCTTGCCCATCTGTAAAATGTTTTTACAACGACTAAATGCTTTTGTACAGAGGTTGATTCTAATCCTTTTTGCCATAAATAAGATCTATAACCAATGATGTCGCTTCTTTTAGGTTCTTTGATATTTCTTGATTTCAAATAATAGCTATAACCCCCTAGAATACTTTTATAGTTTTTAATACTTAAATCTTTTAAATCTAGATTTTCTAAGAATATATGAATGGCATCATCTATTGAATGGTCTTTAATCATAGGCTATTCTTGAATCAATTGATGCTTTTGCAAGTACTCATGTTCATACTCAAAGAACTCATCTAAGGATATCTTAAAAGCATCTGCTATTTTCTTAGCGGTTACTAAGCTCATTCTAATTCCTCTTTTACCTTGTTCAATCAACAAGTAATAATTAAAACTGATCATTGCATATTCAGAAACATCTTCACAAGTGTATTGATGTTTATCTCTTAAATCTCTTAAATAATATCTTTTAAACATTTGTTTTACCAAGGGGCGAATGCCCTTTTATCAAGTTAATCATTTATCTTTTTACCTTTCATTTACTTTACTTTGTATTAAAAAACGGTTATTTTAGTGTTTTTTCGGCCTTTTGATAAACACTAAAAAGTTGACTAGGTCAACTAAGCTTTAAAAGATTAAGGGAAATGTCAGCCATACCAATTCTAAGTTATTCATATCTAAACATGAATAAACACATCATTGAAAACGGATTGTGATCTAACTAAAGAACATGAAATTTTGGTGAAAGTCAGAACTTAGTTAAACCGATATGTTTTTATAATGTGGTTAAAGGCAGTGCCATAAAACCAATAAACTTTGTTAGCTTAGAGACGATTGCTCGAGCTACTACTATTTTAGCAAGGATAAAAAATTACTTCTATACCCACTTTGAATATACGTAAAACAGCCCTCAATAGACCCTGAGGACTTGAGGGGATTTAAACTATATCTTGCGTTATTTTACAATGTTTTTATAATTTTTTTTCATAAAATCAACCCAAAAGGTACCAAAATTATTTTAATCCCGGTTTTTGAATGACGAAAAAAAGGGTCAGTTCAGTCCGCACAAAGACCTTTTGTGCAGTCATTAGGGTAAAAAAGAGTATGCATATGTATGAAGTTTTGATATAATTGTTTTACGTGAAAATTTTACAGGAGAATATTTAAATGACAAATAACTACATAAGTATTGAACCATTTAATAAAAATCCATATCCACGCATAGGATATGTGATGAGACGCAAACACTTATTTACAATGCAAAAACTTGCAGAAAAATTTGAAGGATATCCTAGAATGAGTGAAAAATCATTAAAACGATATGAAGCAGGCACAGCTAACTGTCCAGCTTCAGTATTAAAAGTGCTCGCTGATTTTTATGAATGTGGCATAGAGGAACTATATGACGATGATGTATTTTCTGATATATTCATCTTTCCCGAGAAAAAAGTATTTCGTTATACGCCTTATATTTATAAACTAACTCAACAAGGTCCTGCATTACTTAAAGATAACAAATTTCAAGGTTATCGTACGGATAGCGGATTAGATTTTAAAAAAGGCTATTTTGATATTGTTGAACTTAAATCCGCAGATCAAAGTCTTGGGTTTCCAAAAGGCACTAAAATTATCTTTAATTATTCAGACTTTATGAACTATGAATTAAATGAAGAAGAAAAAATTTACCTAGTCGAACTAGGACCAAAAGAAATCACTAATTTCCCTGAATCTCATAGAAAGATGCTTAATAAAAGAGAACGATTATTATTTATCACAAAAGCTAAAGTATTACCAAACACCTACCAACCTAAAATGGTTCTATATTATTATAATAATGAAATTAAAAATGTAAATTATCAAATGTTTGGCAGGAGAATCAAAGGAATCGCGCGAAAAATTATCATTGATTATTAACAACCTACACAGTTGTGTATGTTCAATTTAATTCAAATAATATAAACTAATAGCGGTGAAGATCAGAAATAGAACATGTTAGCTTACATAAGCGTTGCATGTTCTATTTCTTTTTTTTATCCGCCCTTAACCCTTTAGATGTACTAATTGACTTGATAATAGAGCCTTTACTAGGTAATATACATGCTAATACAAAGGAGGTCTTCACCATATGAATCAAACCATAGTAGAAATTATTGAACCTACACCTAGGTTTAAAGACTTAGAAACCAATCAAATATTAGAAAAGAAAAAAGTAGCGGCTTACGCCCGTGTATCAACCGATGAAACCGATCAACTTCATTCTTATCAAAATCAAATTCAAGAATATACAGGACGTATTCAAAAAAATGAAGAATGGGAGTTTGCAGGTATGTATGCTGATGAAGGTATTACAGGTACAGACATGCGTAAACGTCCTAACTTCATGAAAATGATTCAAGCAGCCAAAGATGGACACATTGATATGATCATTACCAAGTCCATCTCGAGGTTTTCAAGAAACACCGTTGATATTCTAACCGTTATTAAAGAACTTAGAACTATAGGAGTTGAAATCTTTTTTGAAAAAGAAAACATTTCTTCTACTGACCCTAAGATAGACCTTGTCTTAACACTCATGTCATCAATCGCTCAAGAAGAATCAAGATCCATTAGTGAAAACACCAAATGGGGTATTCAAAAGAGATTCCAACAAGGTAAACTCATTATGAATACTACCTGGTTCTTAGGTTATGACAAAGATGATGATGGTAACTTGATCGTCAATCATGAACAAGCAAAAACCGTAAAATACATCTTTGATATGTATCTTAGAGGTATGGGAGTAACATCGCTCGCTAGACACTTACAAGCTGAAAATGTTAAAAATGGTCGTGGAGCAGTCGCTTGGTATCCTGATACCGTAAAAGAAATCTTAAAGAATGAAAAGTATGCTGGTGACTTAATGTTACAAAAAACAGTTACGCTTGATTACTTAACACATAAAACACTAGAAAATGATGGTCATGCGACTAAGTACTATATCAAAGACGCCCATGAAGCTATTATCGATAGAGAAACCTTCGATATCGTCCAAACCATGTTACAAGCAAGAGAAACCATTCTATCAGTTGATAATAAAGAACGTAGAAAACACTTAGCAAGAAAACCAATTAAAGGATTAGTCTATTGTACTAAGTGCAAACGTATGTATAACTCAAAAATGCATAATTCAGGAACGACTTTTAAAAAGAGTATGCTTAAATGCCATACCTCAAGAAATAACCCACATAACTGTGATAATCCATCAGTTCATGAACCTTTATTAGAACGAGGGACATTATATGCTATTGAACAACTCATTAAAACATCGTCTATGCAAGAAGACTTAATCCATTATATGGAAAAATCACTCAAGCAAACCAATTCTCATGAACCCTTAAAAGCACTAAGACAAGAAAGCAGATTAATTGCTAATGCTTTAAAAGCACTCCCCAAACAAAGAATCAACTCAACCATGACAGATGATGAGTTCTTAAAAGAATATCAAGCACTCAGTCAAAAATATGAAGACATCAAACAACAAATCGAAGACTTAAAAGCAACCATCACCAAAGAACTTTTAATGCGTAGACGCTTCTATGCATTAAAAGCCTTTATTGATACTGATTATAAAGACTTAAGCATCATTAAAAGTTTCTTCGGTTTAATCTTAGTCATGGGCGAAAATCATGTCCGTTATGTCATCGATGATACCTTTTCAATCATTGATGACTTACATGAAGAAATTGATTCAATCAAAAAACTACCGATTATTTTAAAAGGCACCTATTACGACATTAAAACAAATTCTAATCTATATTACGAGGTATGTATTTATGAAGGAAATTAAAATTATAGAAACACCAAAAATAACCTATAACAATTATCAAACCTTAAAAAGAGTTGCGGCTTACGCAAGAGTCTCAACCAAACTAGAAATGCAATCTTCTTCTTTGGCTTTACAGATTAAACATTATGCCAAAGAAATCATCTTTAACCCTGATTATGTCTTCGCAGGTATTTATGCAGACCATGGAAAAAGCGGTACAACAATGAAAAAGCGTGATGGTTTACAAGCACTTCTTAAAAAAGTCTATTCAGGGCACATTGATTTGGTCTTAGTCAAATCATTATCAAGATTCGCTAGAAATACATTGGATGCTTTAAACATCATTACAGAAACAAGAAAACTAGGTGTAGAGTTCTACTTTGAAAAAGAAAACATCTCGAGTTTAGATCCAGCTATTGATATGTTATTTACAATGATGGCTTCTTTAGCTGAATCAGAATCAGATTCCATGTCACAAAATATCTCATGGAGTTTTCAAAAGAATGCGCAAAGAGGCAAAGTCCCATTAAAGAAATGCCTAGGTTATCAAATTACCAAAGATAGAAAGTATGTAATCGATGATGAAATTGCACCTCACATCAGAAAACTATTTCAAATGAAACTAAAAGGCTATTCAAATGATGAAATGATTCACTATCTGAATGAAAATAACATACAAACTACCAAAGGCAATGATATCACAAATGCAACACAGCTCAGATGCATTCTAACTGACGAAAAATATATTGGTCAGTCTACTTATGGTAAAACATACATCAAAAAGATCAATAATGATAAAGTTACGATGATCAATAATGGAGAAAAGCCAAAATACATAATTAGAAATCACCATGAAGCCATTGTTGATCATGATACCTTTAATCAAGTTCAAGAATTCTTTCAATCTAAAAAAACAAATCATACTACTCAAAAAAACAATCCATACAACAAATTTATATTTTCCCTTATGCATGATAAATACCTACATTGGAAAAGTAAAGTTCCAAACAAACCAGAATATGATTTATTAGAAAATGAATACAAGCGAAAACAAGGCACACCGCGCATTTATTCTAAAACAGCAACCCATGTTACCAGAAAAGCAACAATCGCCTTAGCAAGAAAATTTAGCGAATTAGAAGCCAAGTTTGACAAGCAAGTATATAGACGATTAAACAATAAACCACTAGAAAGAAAACTAAAGAACTTAGGCAATGATTTAAAAGGTTATAAAGATGAATACTTCAAAATCATTAAGAAGCCAATACTTGATCCAGCTGATAAATCATTAATCAAAGAACTGGAAGATATCATTATTAGCAAAAGCATTGAATACGTTAGAATTGAAGATGAAGTACTACCACAAAAAGGTTCTACTTCTCGTGTTAAAGAAATCAAGAAAGCTATTAAGTCTATTGATCTACCTATGGTTGAATTCCCAATGGATACGATGAAACAGATATTTGATAAAATTGTTATTGTAGATCAAGAAAATTATGTGTTTGTTATAAATACAACAGATAAACCTTTAGATAAAGAAGCACTAAAAAAAGTAGCAGAAATGAATCCACTACTTGAAAGTAAATGTAAAGGTAAAAACAAAACTGTTGATTATGTAAATTGGAAAATTGTTATTGTTTAGAAAACATACTAAATCAATAAAAATCTAATTAATGTTACTCTTCTTTTTTGTTAGACAATTCATTTATTTTTTCAAACATTTTATTAATACTATCTTGATCGTCTTTATTTATATCTTCGGTAAAACTTAATGAAACCTCATCTTTGTTAAATAAAGCGTTAATCATTTTTACATAATCAAAGTCATTTTCGTTCCCTTCAAAAATTTCTTTGATAATAACTTCATCATTATCTTTCTTAACTAATAGTTTCAATTAATTATCCTCCTTAATAATTTTTTTTAAATTATATTTTTTAATTCTTTTCTTTACAGTGATTTTCCCACCGTCTGTAATGTCTACTATATGATCAACGGTATCAATCTCCCCAATAGTCCCTTCAAGTGAACCAGATTTAATTGTGATAAAATTACCATCTTCGTCTATCTTACATAAAATGATGTTTTGTGCATCTCCTAGTAAAGGTATTGTAGCAGAGTGTGTAATTATAATTATTTGTCTGTTTTTCTTTGCCTTCTTTAATGACTTAATTAAAGTATTATTTATATACTCTGAAGCTAGATTATCTTCAGGTTGATCAATTATTATCGGAGCATAATCATCTTTATAACCTAAGACTAAATCTAATACAATCGCAGTCTTCCAACCTGGGCTTAAAGACCTGAAATTTTTCCCATCTTTGGTCTTTATATCGTAAGAAATCTTATTATTGTCCAATATCCATTGCGTTATTTTTGATTTAATATTGTCATGACTAATTTTAGGTTTATCTGAAAGTTTATCTACATTGAATAAATCTTCATCTATTTGATCCAAATTTTCTATACGATATCCACTTTTTACGCACTTGTTAATTGTTTCAAGTAAAACTTCTGAATTTATCTTTAAATTATTAGAAATAGTGAGTTCATGTCCATTTGATTCTTCGTTTTTACTGTCACAACTATACTCATAAGTTTTTAATGCTTCGATATAATTTAATAAGTTGATTTTCTCTTCAATATATTGTTCTGTAAGTTTATATAGACTATCCTTGTCTTTTAATTTTTGTTCTTTTTCTTTGCTACTTTCTAAATACTTCGAACTGTAATCGGAAATATCATTCTCAATGACTTTTCTAACTCTCAACTCGAACAATGATTTTGAATATGCATTATTGATTTCTTGTAAAATCTTAGAAATCAAGGAATCAATATTATTAAAAAATACATTTTTTGAGGTAAACTCTTTTAATTGATTAACATTCTCCACATGTTCATCGTATTCAGATTGATGAAAGGTCATAAATTTTATTAGACTTGCATTAGGATAGAAACTACTTAAAGGATTTATTGTATTACCTTTTACGATGAGTCTTGGAAAGTGATTAATTTTATTTAAATTTTTCTTTATACCTTGCATTTTAATTATTGTATCAACTAAATTAGAAATCAACTCTCTAATACCTTTTTCATGTTTTTTTATATCGTTCAGTGTTTTATCATCATATTTAAATAACTTGTTAATTATATCTATATTTCTTATGCCTTCATCGCCTGAGGAATCCTGTATAATTTTTGTTATATAATTCTGACTTATGTAATAGGGATTTCGACCAGAAGGGTTATCGACAAATACTTCAGATATATTATATTTACCATATTTTTCACTTATTTCAGATGGTAAATCGCCTTTATTTATAATTCTATTATATATAGCTTCTGCAAGTAAGGATTTTCCACTCGACGACCCACCAATTATCACATTTAAGCCTGAAGTTAGTTTTACATCTAAATCAATTAATTCGTTATTTAATTGAGCTCCCTTTATCACATCGGAAAAAAGATCTGGTTTTCCCTCATTATAGATAAATCTATCTTTATCACTTAATGAAATCCTAAGTCCATTAAAAGTAGGCTCCGCAAGCATCCAAGTAGGAACAAAATTATCGCTATTACTCTTGTCATTAGGATAATTTTTTATTACATAGTTATCAGTACTTGTAACTAAGTTCACTACTTCATCAATGCCTAATCTTTTAAAATAATCATGTGTTTTTTCAGTACCTTTATCACTTCTTGATGTAAACCCATCAAACATATTATAATATAGATTTCGTTCAAGAATCGAATCGAACCTCTCCCCAATCTCAATTGATTCATTAAACACCCTATGTGATTGTCCTCCATGAGGTAAAACTAAAAAATCAAAATCGTTAAAGCTTTTTATTATAGCTTCCAAAGTTGGAACTTGATCTTCGTCTGACACCATTTTCTTAGGATATAAAACATCTAATTTCTTGTTAATTATGTCGATTGCTTCAATGTCGTTTAAATTAAAATAAAAATGACAATGATAAAAAGGTCTTGTTGCATAATTTTTTACTGACAATTCAACTCCTACTAAATAATTACAAAGATCGCTTGTCTTGCTTATTTTATCTAATTTACTATAAGCAACCTTATTAATCGTATTATGATCAGTCATTGAAATTAAAAACTTTGAACCCTGATTAAATTTCATTATATTCTCAATAAGGTCTTTAACTTGATAACCTTCGTTAAGCTTGTCTGCATTTTCAGATGTATGAATATGTAAATCTATATATATTGCTTCCATTTTAGTTTTACACGCTAAATAATAGCATGCTCTCCTTTCCTAAATAACTAGTAAAACACCAGAAATAGAACTATTATGTCTACTCCTGGTGTCTTTTCATTTTATCTTTTTGATTTTATTTACCCATTCATCCATATTACTTGACGGATTTTTAAATGGTTTCTTTCTGTTGAGTCGTTTAATGTTTGTAGATGCTGCTTTAATGGAATCATAATCAATCATTTTCAAAATCTGATCACGATTTCTTTCGTTCTTATATTTAGACCATGATTCTATTCCAAATACATCATTCATCTTTTTGTCATATTGAGTTTTGTCAGTAACTGGTTTTGAAAAATAGTCAATATGATTTAGCAACCATAACTCAAATGAGTAATTATTAAAAAATATCTGTCCTTTATACTTTTTCGTTTCAACAAGTTTCTTTATGGCATTATATTTTGTGTTATTAGACTCAGCATTGTCCACATCAATAATCACAATAACATTTTTATTATTGGCGTGCTCTTTAATTTTTGTTTCAAAATTGAACTCATTGCCTTTTTCATATTTCAGATGAACATTGTTAAAGAAGTCTAACTCTTTCAACTTATTAATATAAGACTTTTCAGTTTCCCCATCCCCTAACACTATAACTGTTGGTCTTACATATCTATTAGCTCTTTTAGTCTGTAGAGGTTTTCTTTTCGCCATATAGATTAAATTCTTTTATCACTTGATATATGTCGGTATCAGGTAGGGGAACAATTTTTTCTTCAACATACATCTTTTCAAAGTTACTATTACTTCTAATATCTCTATTTGAGTTTGCTTTAAAGTCATCTAATGAAACAATCTCAACTTTACAATCATCTCTTAAAATAAAATTAATTTGATCTTTTCTAAATAGTTGAGGTGAAAGTAATTTTACATCATGACTTGTCATAATGAATTGAGCATCACTGTTTATTTCTGAATTCATCAGAATTACTAGTGCTCTTGTTAGTTTATGATGTAAGCTACTATCGAATTCATCAATAAGTAAGATATTATCTTCAAGTAATGCTGTAATAATGTGCATAGCTAAGACAATGAATTTATTTGTTCCAACAGAATCAAAAAGAATAGATGGTTTTTTAACCATAGATCCATTTCTACCTTTATAGACAGATGTTACTCGAAGTAAATCGACTAATGACTTAAATGATTCTTTCTTGTCATCAGTGTTCTTTAGTTCTTCAAGATTGCTATTTTCCATAAAAGACTTATAAAGCTCTGAACTATATAATTCTTCTTCTGGTAAAGTATCTCTTTTTTCCATGTAAAGTTCTGTTGATCCAATGAGTTTATTTAAAATTGACATTTTCTTTGAGTCATTGATAAATTTTGTATAAAGTGGAATGTTAATCACGTTTTCACGATTATTGACAAATTTGATTTTATCAAAGAATTTATCAATTAACGTGAATGCTTTATAGTCATCTACTACTTTTGTATACTCTAAAAAGTATGGAATGATAAGTTTGTCTGAAGGTAGATCATGAAGTCTTACCTTAAAACTCTCATAGCCCATGAATTCACCTTCTGTATCCCCGCTTAAATCGCGCGAGAAAAGGAGTTTATCGTTTTCGTATAGGTATTCCCCTATAAAGTCTTCTGACTCAAATTCGAAGCCATAAATGAATGTTGTGAAGTCTTTTAAGAATGATACTTCAAACTTAACAAGATTATCAAACTCATAACAAAAATTCTTGTAAATATCGAAAGGAAACTTTTCTACATTTCCTCTTTTAAATATTTTTCTCATTGCCATTAATCCATCTAGTAAAGATGATTTACCTGTATTGTTACCACCATAAAGAATAGTGCTTTTCAAATTCTTTTTTATTGTTGATTTTTCTTTACGCTCTATAATGTTTTCTGATAGGTGTAAAGCATTCTTTGTTTCAGGAACCATATTAAGTTCAACCGGTTCTCCAAATACTTTATATCCACCAACTTTAAAGTTACTAAGAAGCATACCAATCACTTCCTTTCAAAATAAGTATACTACTTTATTTATGAGTTGTCAATTTGATATGCAATTAATTTGCATTTTAAAACCAAAAAGTTTCGAATAATAAATATCGATTTTTAAGCACCCTATAAAAATTATATGATATAATATCTTCATAAATATATAATTAATGCATTATTTAATTTTTTTAGGGAGGGATTTTGTGAGTTATGAGAATAGAAAAGAAATTTTGCTGAAGATTAAGGAAAAAAGAAAAAGACCTATAATAACTTATGTCACTTCAATCAGACATAACCTAAGTACTCCAATGGCGGCTGATGCTATTCCTTTTATAGTTAAGCAAATTGATCAGCAAGAAGATAATGATGAAGTTGATTTTTTAATCGTTAGTAATGGTGGAGATGCAATTACTGCTCAAAGAATTATAAACTTACTTAGAGAAAAATATAATAAAGTTAATATATTAATACCTTATGTCGCTTATAGCGCAGCTACAATATTATCTATGGGTGGAGACTCAATAGTTATGCACAAATACTCTAATTTAGGTCCAGTAGATCCACAGATTACAACAAAAAAACCAAATGATAAAGGTACAGTCAATAATTTAAGTTTCGGTTCAGAAGATGTTAAGTATTTTATTGAATTTTTACGTAAAGATGCTAAAATTAAAAACGGATCTATTACTTCTAGTATGATTCCACTAATTAATGAAGCCGGCCCATTAGCTATTGGTTTTTCTAAACGTAGCCAACAGTTGTCGTTGGATCTCAGTAAAAAGTTATTAAAACAACACATTACTAAGAAAAGCGTTATAAAGAAGATTACAAAACATCTTAATACTTCATTTAATCATTCATATGCTTTTAGTAGAACAGAAGCGAAAAATATCGGCCTAAACGTTATTTATCCAGACAAAGAATTAGAAGATTTACTATGGAATTTATGGCTTGATTACGAAAGCGAACTTAAAGCCGATATACCATTTGATCTGAATAATGAAATCATCTCTGACCCCAATGTTGCTAAAATAATAAAAAATTATCAAACTATTAGTATGCCAGTGAATTTGCCTCTAAATATGGCACAGGGTCAGATTCAGCAACTTGTAAATCAGAACAAACTTATTTCATCAAATAATAACACAGCTGTTACACTTAATTTGACATTAGGATGTATAGAAAGTATAATAAGTGCGTATCATTTTAACACAAACTTAGATATTACAGTTTGGAGAAACTTAGATCAAAATATAGGATTAAACACATTTCAATCATCGAAAGGATGGATAAAAATATGACTTATTCAAGCTTAATACAAATTTCTAATAATCCAGCGATTAATAATTGTAATGGTCCATACACTATAGTTTCATCAGCGCCTAATATAAATAATGGTACAACTAAGTTATCAAAAACCAAAAACATTCCTAAAGAAGTTTTTGAAAATAATGACAAAACTGATAAATTAGAAAATAAACAAGTCAATATTAAAACTCCATTAAATCAATTATAGGATAATAATAAGTTGAGCTAAATTTTAGCTCAACTTTTTTTAGAAGTTTTTCTTACTATTTTGACTTATAATTTTTATAAAATTATCTCTTAGAATTGTACGAAAAAATTAAAATCATCGAGTTTCAAACGAAAAAATCGTTTAAAAGTCGATGGAAATAACTAATTGTAGAGTTTCATGGCACTTCATGTGAATTATTGTTCTTGTGTCAGAATCATAATCTCTAACACTAACTCTTGATTTTTACTTTTCAGTTATTGCCTTAATATAGACCAGAAGTCCTATTTCTTATAGGTAGAATAAAACACTAATTGGAAAAACCAATAAAATCCAATAAAAAACACAGGAAATAATCCTGTAAAACTTGAAAATGATGAAAATATTTAATTTTCATGTCAAAGGTTGCAGTGATTCATACATAGAACAGACAGTCTTTTCTAAAGGGTGTCGGTGCAACGAAATATATGTGGAAAAGTCAAATACTTTTTTCACTTTTTTTATCGCAACAAAGACGTCAAATATGTCAAAGGTTGCAGTGAAAAATACATGAAACCGACAGTTGTGAACAAAGGGTCTAGAGTGTCAAGTTCATTATAAAAATACTTTTAATAGTGTCAAGTTCAAATTGTTTTTATTCTTTGATAATAAGGCATGTTATAAATTTATCTTTACCAATAGGCTCATTTAATAAAAGTGTATAGAAACTACGTAAAACCGACTGTTCAAAGTGAAGGGTTTCAGTCAAACCGACTGTTGTTAGTAAAGGATCCATATCGTCAAGTTTGATATGAAAATACATTTTCATTTACTAATTAGCAGTAGTCTTATTTTTTGTGAAAGAAGATTATTATATTAGGAATATCTCATGATAAAATATAGAAGGTGAGGTGCAAAAATGAAAGAATCAGACTTAATTACAGGAACTTATGAAATGCTTGAAAAATGGGTCATCTATGATGCAAGCAAAATCTATAATGATCATTTCCATCCCTTATTT
>Ga0265295_1001542_pt1 | contig 40192 bp, 40 predicted proteins | sample Munlansysbiofilm_FD_192503 | JGI IMG/M metagenome (GOLD analysis project Ga0265295, IMG submission 192503) | Leachate microbial communities from a municipal landfill in Southern Ontario, Canada - Methane capture system biofilm | ecosystem: Engineered > Solid waste > Landfill > Unclassified ... | reverse complement strand
ATCTCTCATCGATTTGTTTTTCAACATTGTAAAAATCTGCACCCGTTCTATCCATTTTATTTACGTAAACGATAGAAGGAACGCCGTAACGATTTCTTTGTCTCCAAACAGTTTCCGATTGCGGTTGTACGCCACCTACGGCACAAAATACCGAAACGGCACCGTCAAGTACACGCATAGAACGCTCAACTTCAATAGTGAAGTCAACGTGGCCCGGAGTGTCGATAATATTAATTTGTTTTCCGTCCCACTCACATGTAGTCGCAGCAGAAGTAATTGTAATACCACGCTCTTGTTCTTGCTCCATCCAGTCCATGGTAGCTGTACCTTCGTGAGTCTCACCAATTTTATGCTCAATACCAGTATAGAAAAGGATTCTCTCTGTTGTTGTTGTTTTACCAGCATCGATGTGTGCAGCAATACCTATGTTTCTTACATCTTCTAGTTTGTGCGTTCTTGCCATAATTTTATCCTATTACCAGCGATAGTGAGCAAACGCTTTATTTGCTTCAGCCATTTTGTAAGTATCTTCTTTTTTCTTGAATGCAGAACCTTTTTGTCCTGCAGCATCCATTAACTCGTTGGCTAATCTCTCAGCCATCGTTCTTTCATTTCTTTTGCGTGCAGCATCAACTATCCAGCGAATAGCGAGTGAAAGTTGACGTACAGGGCGTACTTCTACTGGAACTTGGTATGTAGCACCACCGACACGACGGCTTTTTACTTCAATAACAGGTTTGATATTGTCAATAGCTTCGTTAAACGTATCGATACCTGATTTTTCGCCTCTTGTACCGATGATATCAATCGCGCTGTAAATAATTTTTTCAGCGGTAGATTTTTTTCCATCGTACATGATTTTGTTAATAAACTTCGTTAAAACTTTGCTTCCGTAGATCGGGTCAGGCATAATTTCACGAACAGGAGCTTTTCTTCTTCTCATTTTTTTTCCTTATCTTCAATTTTTTCAAATTTACTCAAAACCTCACTACATAAACGTAGTTAGTCCTGTGCTAGCTTGAATGGTTTTGTAATTATTTTTTAGCTTTTGGCTTTTTAGTTCCGTATTTAGAACGAGACACGGTACGGTTTGCAACACCTGCAGTATCGAGTGCACCGCGGACGATATGGTATTTAACCCCCGGTAAGTCTTTAATACGACCACCGCGAACAAGTACGATAGAGTGCTCTTGAAGGTTGTGACCCTCACCCATAATATAGGAAATAACTTCAAATCCAGAAGTTAAACGAACTTTTGCAACTTTTCTCAAAGCCGAGTTAGGTTTTTTAGGTGTTGTTGTGTAAACACGAGTACAAACACCACGACGTTGTGGGCATGACACAAGAGCAGGCGATTTTGAGTTTTTAATCACTTTTTTACGCTCTTTACGAATCAATTGGTTAATTGTTGGCATACAATTCCTTTCTTAAGTTATCCAGTAGAATCTAATTCTCTAAAATTGAGAGAATTATAAACGCGTAATGATATAGAAAAAGTATTTAAAGTTTGCTTATTTTAAGAATTAATTAATGTTTGAAGTGAAATATGCGGACATTGGATACACATGCCAAGAAAAAACCTTGGCATGTGTCGTAAAAATTAGTTTTGCTCTTTGGCGAAAGATATCTCTTTGCCTTTGTAGATACCCGTACCGACCGGAATCGTACGACCGATAATAACGTTCTCTTTAAGATCGTTAAGATCGTCAATTTTTGCCGAAACAGCCGCTTCGGTCAATACTTTCGTCGTATCTTGAAACGATGCAGCCGAGATAATCGAGTCTGCAGAAACAGCAGCACGCGTAATACCTACGAGGAACGGTTCAGCGATCGCAGGACGTCCGCCTAGACGCATAATTTTTTCGTTTTCTTGCGCAAATTTATTTTTAGAGATTAAATCTCCTTCGATAAACTTCGTATCGCCCGATTTGATAATTTTAACCTGACGTAACATCTGCGTAAAAATTACCTCGATGTGTTTGTCTGCAATATTTACCCCTTGTGAGCGGTAAACTTGTTGTACTTCACTGACAAGGTAGTTATAAAGTGCTTTAACACCCATGATTCTTAAAACTTCATGAGACGAAACGATACCCGTAGTTAGTCTCTCCCCTGCGTGAACGAAGTCACCGCTGTTAACGACCGGAGAATGCGACTTATCTACGAAATACTCTTTCATTAAGCCGCTATCGGATGCAACGATAATTCTCGTTTTACCGCGTAACGGTTTTCCGAAACTAACGATACCGTCGATTTCCGAAATAAGTGCAGTCGCTTTTGGACGTCGCCCTTCAAAGAGCTCGGATACACGCGGAAGACCCCCGGTGATGTCGCTTGATTTTTGAAGCGCTTTGGGTGTTTTCGCCAAAATATCCGCCACTTTGACCGTTGCACCGTCTTGTACGAAAATAGACGATTTCGAATCGATACTATAACGCAATAACTCACCGTCTTCCGTTGCAAGAACGATAGTCGGTTTGTAATCGGACGGGATATGGTCGTTGATCATCAAACGAGTTTTTCCGGTAAGCTCGTCAAGCTGCTCGGTCGCCGTCGTACCTACAATAATATCCTCGTATTTAACCGTACCGTTTGCTTCGGAAATAACAGGGTTTGAATACGGATCCCACTCTGCAATAACCGTAGATTCGTCTGAAACAGGTTTTGCAAGCAACGTTTTCGCCGTTACAGGTTCGTCGTCGTTTACGACAAGGATCGAGCCGCGCGCGATGTAATGGCGTACCGCTTCGCGGTTATTTTCATCGACAACCGTTGCAAAAAGCCCTTTCTCGACAACCGTATACCCTGCTTTTAGCCCTTCAAATCTTTCTAAATAATCGCCGCGCAACAAGAAGTACTTCACGGTACCCTCATCTTTTGCATAGATTTTTTGCGTTACGGGATCACCGTTATTTACCAATACTTCGGAAGCATACGGGATACGGCTTGGAACGTTCCAACCGTCTTTAATAGTCTCTACGATAGACTCATGCTCTTTAACGTTTGCGCCGCTTTCGTACGGGAAGTAATATTTCCCTTCGATTTGTCCGCCGACACCTGCAAGTTCGTTCGGTTTTGCGATCTCGTTTTTACGAAGCGTATAACGCACGGTTTCTTTTTCGCCGCTTACACTTACGATCACTTCGTCGTGCACGGTTTGGATTTCAAATTTTCCTGCAAAAGGCGCCTTAATTTTCGGCTCAACCAATAATACGGCAGCATTTCTTCTGTTAGCCACGATATTACGCCCCTCTTTTGAAGCGTATGTTTTCAGGTTGTAATAACGGATAAAACCTTCTTTTTCGGCAATAACTTGTCTCTCTTGTGCCGTAGAAGACGCTGTTCCCCCGACGTGGAACGTTCTAAGCGTCAACTGGGTACCCGGCTCACCGATCGATTGAGCAGCGATAATACCGACCGCTTCACCCGTACGTACGATACTTCCCGTAGCAAGGTTCACTCCGTAGCATAATGCACAGATTCCCCCCTCGCTTTTACATGTCGTCGGCGTTCTGATATATGCCGATTTGATTCCCGCTTCTGCAATCACTTTCGCACTTACTTCGTCGATCAACGTGCCCTCAGCAAAAAGGATTTCGTTTGAAATCGGGTCGATAATGTCGTCTGCCAAAACGCGACCGTTTAGTCTGTCTTCCAAAGACTCGATAAGAGTATTTTGATCGGAAATATCACTAATCTCGATACCTTCGTGTGTATGGCAGTCGTGCTCGACGATTTTTACGTTTTGTGCAACGTCTACAAGTTTACGCGTCAAATAACCCGCGTTTGCTGTTTTAAGAGCGGTATCGGCGAGACCTTTTCTAGCACCGTGGGTAGAAATAAAGTACTCGATAACGTTAAGACCCTCTTTAAAGTTTGAGATAATCGGCGTTTCGATAATCTCACCGCTCGGTTTTGCCATAAGTCCGCGCATACCCGCCAACTGACGAATTTGAGCCGCAGAACCACGAGCTCCCGAGTCCGCCATCATATGGATCGAGTTAAACCCTTGTTTATCGGTTTGTACAAGCTCCATCATCTGCATTGCCAGCGTATTGTTCGTATCCGTCCAAACGTCGATGATTTTGTTGTAACGTTCTTGTTCCGTCAAAAGACCCGCTTCAAATTGTTTTTGGATCTCGATTACTCTGTTTGTCGAGTCGGTGATCTTGACCTGTTTCTCTTTTGGAACAATGATGTCCGCGATAGAGATAGAGATACCCGCTTCGGTAGCGTGTTTAAAACCTAAATCTTTTAAGTTATCCAAGAATTGAGACGTTACGCCGATACCTCCGTGTTTTTGTACGTAATCGACAAGTTCGTTAATCGCTTTTTTCTTCATCGTTCTGTTCCAAAGCTCCGTAGGTACGAAACTAGGTACAACCGCTTTAAGCAATAAACGCCCCGCCGTCGTATGGATAATACGCCCGTCTATTTTCGTACGAACCTTGGCATGTAGATCAAGCGCTTTATTTTCGATAGCGATTCTAATCTCGTCTACGTTAGCAAAAAGTTTGTTCGAACCTTTTACGCCGTTTTTCTCCAAAGACATATAATAAATACCGAGAACCATATCCTGAGACGGTGTAGCAATCGCTTTACCAGAAGCAGGAAGCAAGATGTTCATAGAAGCAAGCATAAGAACTTTTGCTTCTGCAATAGCAGCCGAGCTCAAAGGTACGTGAACCGCCATCTGGTCACCGTCGAAGTCGGCGTTGAACGCGGCACAAACAAGCGGATGCAACTGAATAGCTTTTCCGTCTATAAGTTTCGGGTGAAACGCTTGGATCGAGAGTTTGTGAAGCGTCGGTGCACGGTTAAGAAGCACGGGATACCCGTCAACGATCTCTGCAAGACATTCCCAGACCTCGTTTGTTTTCTCTTCGATCATGTTTTTTGCCGCTTTTACGGTTGTCGCGTACCCTTTTTCTTCAAGTTTTGCGATCAAATGCGGCTTGAACAATTCAAGAGCCATTTTTTTCGGTAATCCACACTCATCCATTCTTAACGAAGGACCTACGACGATAACGGAACGTCCGGAGAAGTCAACACGTTTCCCTAGAAGGTTTTGACGGAAACGACCTTGCTTCCCTTTGATAATTTCACTTAAAGATTTTAACGGACGTTTGTTTGCACCTTTTACGGCATTGGCACGGCGACCGTTGTCAAAAAGAGCATCCACAGACTCTTGGAGCATACGTTTTTCGTTTCTTACGATAATCTCGGGTGCTTCAAGTTCTACGAGGCGTTTTAACCTTTGGTTTCTGTTGATAACACGGCGATAAAGGTCGTTTACGTCGGAAACCGCAAACTTCCCTCCGTCTAATGATACAAGAGGACGCAGATCAGGCGGTAAAACAGGTAAAACAGTCAGCATCATCCACGCAGGGTTGTTTCCTGAATTTAAGAAAGACTCGATAACTTTCAATCTTTTAGCAATAATTTTTGTTTTTGCTTCGGAATTCGTATTTTCAATCTCTTCTTTAAGGGACGTAAACAACTCTACAAGGTCGATCGAATCCAATAGATCGCGTACGACCTCTCCACCCATACGAGCTTTGAATCCTAATTCACCGAATCTTTGCGCCAAAGTGCGGTACTGCTCTTCGTTAAGAACGTCGTATTTTAATACAGGAGTTTTCCCCTCCGCATCGTAATACGCCTCTCCGCCAGATTCAACGATATAAGCTTCGTAATATAATACGCGCTCGAGGTCTTTCATTTTGATACCTAAGAGAGTACCGATACGTGAAGGTAATGAGCTTACATACCAAATATGTGCTACGGGAGTAACAAGTTCGATATGCCCCATACGGATACGGCGCACTTTCGTTGCGGTGACTTCAACGCCACATTTTTCACAAATAACGCCCTTATAGCGCATTTTTTTGTATTTTCCGCAAAGACATTCGTAATCTCTTACGGGACCGAAAATTTTTGCACAGAAAAGCCCGTCTCGTTCCGGTTTAAGTGTACGGTAGTTGATCGTCTCAGGTTTTTTAACCTCTCCGTGACTCCACGACATCACTTTTTCAGGAGATGCCAAACGGAATTGAATCTGTTTGATATCTTGCGGTCTATTGTCTTCTCTTACTTCTATAGGTACTAATTTACTCATTATCTTCTACCTCGTCAAAAATCTCTATGTCAAGAGCTAGGGATTGAAGCTCTTTTGTTAAAACGAACAATGTTTCAGGAATTCCCGAAGCAGGCACCAGTTCACCTTTTGTCAATGCTTTGTAAGCACGTACACGTCCCTCTACGTCATCCGATTTGATTGTCAACATCTCTTTGAGTACTGCCGAAGCTCCGTAGGCTTCAAGTGCCCAAACCTCCATCTCCCCGAATCTTTGTCCACCGAAAAGTGCTTTTCCTCCGACAGGTTGTTGCGTAACGAGAGAGTATGGTCCAGTTGAACGAGCATGGATTTTCTCATCAACCAAGTGGTGTAACTTAAGAACATACATATATCCTACGTTAACACGCTCTTTGATTTGCTCACCCGTTTTACCGTCAAATAAAACTGTTTTCCCGTCGCTATCCATTTTTGCCAACTTGAAAAGTTGATCAAATTCTTGCGCATCGACACCTTCGAAAATCGGAGAAGCAAACTTCACGCCGTTTGCCCAGTCGCGAGCATATTTTAAAAGCTTTTCGTTTTCCATCTCGCCGATCACTTTTGCAGCGTTCATCATTCCCGCTACGTCCGCTACTTCAATCATTTTCGCACGGAGCGACTCGATGAAATCTTTTTGTTTTGCATCGAATTGTTCTTGAATCTGATGCCCGAGTTCGCGTCCTGCCATACCAAGGTGCATCTCTAAGATTTGCCCGATATTCATACGAGAAGGTACCCCTAGCGGGTTGAGACAAATATCTACGCTTCTTCCGTCTTCCATGTATGGCATGTCGACTTCGGGAACGATGATAGAAACGATACCTTTGTTTCCATGGCGTCCTGCCATTTTATCACCCACTTTAAGGTGACGTTTGGTTGCAATGTATATCTTAACGTACTTCACGACGCCATTTGGAAGGATGTCGTCTTTTTCTAAAATAGAGAGTTTCTCTTCGTGTTCGTCACGGAAAATTCTCTTTTGTTTTTGGAAATAATTTTTTGTTTTGTTGTACTCTGCTTGAATCTCTTCGCTAAAACATTTGACGATTGAGTTCATCGCAAAACGATTCACTTCAACAAGATCTTTACCGTCAATTATATCACCCGCTTTATACTCGGTATCTCCTACTTTAATAGCAGCATTTAAAGGCTCTTTTGTTAAGAGTTTCGTTACGCGAAGCATCTCCTCTTTATCGATCATCAAAAGGCGATCATAATGTTCACGCTCTAAATAATCGCGTTCTTCTTTTTCAAGTTCAAGGGCACGAGGATCTTTGTCATACCCTTTTTTCGTGAATATTTTAATATCTACGACGACACCCTCCATACTCGGCGGACAATACATAGATTTATTGATAACATGCCCTGCTTTTTCACCGAAAATAGCGCGTAAAAGTCTCTCTTCCGGAGTCGGTTTTACCTCGCCCTTAGGGGAAACTTTTCCGACAAGGATCATACCCCCTTTGACATAGGTACCGATTTTTACGATACCGCTTTCATCAAGGTGGGCAAGGTCTTCGTCTCTGACGTTGGGAATATCACGAGTAATCTCTTCTACACCGTGTTTAAGTTCTCTTGCTTCAACCTCTTTTTCGTAGATGTGTACGGAGGTAAAAGCATCCTTACGGATCATGCGTTCGGAGATAACGATAGCATCCTCGTAGTTATATCCGTTCCATGGCATGAAGGCAACCATAGCATTCACACCGAGAGCGAGTTCCCCTTGATCCATGTTCGGACCGTCGGCGATCACCTGCCCTTTTGCCACTTTATCACCTACGTTGACGATAGGTTTTTGTGTAAACGATGTATTTTGATTTGTTCTTAGGTTCTTTTGTAACGGATAGTAATCGATATAAATCTCTCCGTCCTCCTCACCCATCACATAGATATGTCTCGCATCTACTTTCTCTACGACACCCGGACGCTTTGCTTTCACACATTCCCAAGAATCGCGTGCAACAAGCTTTTCAACACCCGTACCGACGATAGGCGCAGTCGCTTTTAAGAGCGGTACTGCTTGACGTTGCATGTTTGATCCCATAAGTGCGCGGTTCGCATCATCGTGCTCCAAGAATGGAATAAGCGATGCGGCAACACCGACCACCATGTGGGAAGAAAGGTCTGCATATTCACACTCGTTAATATTGCGCATAAATATCTCACCGTCTTTTCTAACGGTTACGATATTGTTGACGAATTGACCGTCTTTACCAAGTTTGTTCGAAGCGGCAGCAATCATTTTGCCCTCTTCTTGAGTTGCGGTTAAGTAAACGATCTCATCGGTTACTTTGCCCTCTTTCATAACTTTATACGGCGCTTCAATAAATCCGTGCTCATTTACTTTCGAGTAGGTTGCCAAAGTATTGATAAGACCGATGTTTTGCCCCTCGGGAGTTTCGATCGGACAGATACGACCGTAATGCGTCGGGTGAACGTCACGCACTTCAAAGCCCGCTCTCTCTTTTACGAGACCGCCCTCTCCGAGTGCCGATAAACGACGTTTGTGGGTTACTTCCGAAAGCGGGTTCGTCTGATCCATAAATTGAGAAAGCTGACCGCCCGAGAAAAACTCCATAATCGTCGACGTGATCATTTTGGAGTTGATTAAATCGTGTGGCATAAGCTCGTTCATAGGACCGCTCATCGTTGAGAGTTTATCGCGAATCGCTTTTTGCATCTTCACCAATCCGTTATGCAATTCGTTCCCTAAAAGCTCACCGATTGAACGGATACGACGGTTTCCTAAGTGATCTCTATCGTCGATATGACCTTGACCGTTTTTAACTTTAATTACGTATTTTACGGAATTGATGATATCTTCGTGTGTAAGCACGGTGATATACTCAGGAATATCTAAACCGAGCTTATGGTTCATTTTCATACGACCGACTTTTGTCAAATCGTATCTCTCAGGATCAAAGAAAAGCTGATTAACAAACGCTTTTGCAGCATCTTTTGTTACAGGCTCACCCGGTCTCATAACTTTGTAGATACGAATAGCAGCAAGATCATTTTCATCTTCGATATCTTCTGTTTGTTTAAGAAGTTTCAACGAATCCGCATCTGCATTGAATGCGTTGATAATCGAGCTATCGACGCCTTCGGCAAGGTCGTTTGCGATTTTAAAGCTTTTTACTCCGATCTCAGCCATTTTTTTGAGTTTTAGCTCATCAATATGTGTCATTGTATCAAAGAGGATCTCACCCGTTTCAGGATCGATAATAGGCTCCGCCAAATAACGATCTGCAAGCACTTCTACAGGGTATTGAACTTCACTTACGCCGTCTTCAATAAATTTTTGTGCTTTTTTCAAAGAAAGACGTTTGCCGCTTCCTATCAAAAGTTTCCCGTTTGTATCAAAAAGGTCGTAATTCAATCGATTGCTGTAGTTGCTTGGATCAAATTTTATCGTAAACATATTATCTACGATATTGACCGTTTGAATCGGATAAAAAAGTTTCAAAATATCTTGTTTTGAATACCCCAATGCACGGAACATAATAGTTACTGGCACTTTACGGCGTTTATTGATTCTCATATAAAGAATATCTTTTGGATCGTATTCGAAATAGAGCCATGAACCGCGATCCGGGATGATTTGTCCCGTGTAAATCAATTTACTGCCCGACGTAGCCGATTCTTCCTCTTTAAAGATTACACCCGGTGATCTGTGTAGCTGGTTAACGACAACCCTTTCAACACCGTTAATGATAAAAGAAGTTCTCTCTGTCATAAGAGGAATATCGCGAACAAAAATACTTTGCTCTTTAATATCTTTTACGCCTAATTTTTCTTTTGTATTTTCGTCTCTATCCCAAAGAACCAAACGCGTTTTCATTCTTAATGAAACAGCATACGTCAAGCCTCTTTCCATACATTCTCTGACGGTATATTTTGGTTTACCGACTTCGCTTCCTAGGTATTCGACTGTCAATCTGTTTTGCGTATCGTGAATCGGGAAAACTGATTGGAATACGTTTTCAATACCACTAGACTCTCTGTTTTTGTCATCTAACATAAGAAAGTTATCGTAGGAACTTTGTTGGAGTTGTAGAAGATTTGGTACTTCAATTTGTTGAGGAGTTTTAGAGAAGTCTACACGAAGACGATTTCCGGAGTATAAAGTGTTTAACATTGGCTACCTCGATGAGTTGTTAATTAGAACCCAATCTGACATTGGGAAAGTATCGTATCCAGGCGTCCCTAGATAGATTTTTGTATTTCAGTGCTTATAACGACATAAGGGCACTTTTAAAATATGATCAATTTCATATTTTAAAAGCGCCCAAAATAAGATGTTTTAGGGAAAGTCCCTAAAACACAAGAGAAGTTGAAATTATTTAACTTCTACTTTAGCACCAGCTTCTTCAAGTTGCTTTTTAGCATCCATAGCAGTGTCTTTATCAACACCTTCTTTGATAGTTGAAGGTACGTTTTCAGTTGCATCTTTTGCTTCTTTTAGTCCAAGACCCGTAAGTGCACGTACAACTTTAATTACGTTGATTTTTTTGTCACCCGCATCAGTGATGATAACGTTGAACTCTGTTTGCTCTTCTGCAGCAGCAGCAGGAGCAGCAGCACCGCCGGCAACCGCTACAGGTTGTGCAGATACGCCGAATTTCTCTTCGAACTCTTTAACTAATTCAGCTAATTCTAAAACTGAAAGACCTGAAATGAACTCTAATACATCTTGTTTTGTTACAGCCATTGTATTTCTCCGTATTTTATTTTTTTAATTTTTAAGCGATTACGCTTGTTCTTTTTGTTGTCTTAACGCATCCAAACCGATTGTGAAACATGTGATCGGTGCCATCCAAGTAGCAGCAAGCATTGCAAGCAACTCTTCACGACCAGGAAGTTTAGCAAATGCTTCAACTTTCGCAGCATCGGCAGGTTCACGATCGACATACGCTGATTTGATAGCAAATTTTTCGTTTGTTTTTGCGAAGTCTGATGTTACTTTTGCAGTAGCAATAGAATCAGCACCCCAAACTAAAATGTTTGTATCTCTCAACTCAACACCGGTTAAATCAGCATTTTTAAGAGCGATCGTTGCTAAAGTATTTTTAACAACTTGCACTTTTGCTTCTTTAGCACGAGCCATTTTTCTCAAACTTTCTAAATCAGCAACAGTCAAACCTTTGTAATCACAAAAAATTACGGCTTGAGCATCTTTGAATTCACTAGAAAGTACTTCAATAATTTCAGCTTTTTGTGTTTTTGTCATAGAATATCTCCTTTCCAGACAATACTTCAAACAGGATATTAAGCTTACGCCCCCGTTATCTTCAGTCCATAAAATGCAGTTACCAAAGTTTGCTAGTAACTTAACAGTATTTTACCCTTTAAAACACCGTTAAATCACTATAGCCTGCGATGTGCAGGCTAAGCGTTATTTCATCTCTAAGAGTTCCATAACGTCTAATTTTAGAGCAGGACTCATTGTTAGAGAAAGAGCCGCATTTTTAATATAACGACCTTTTGCCGTTGCAGGTTTATGTTTGTTGATTGCTTTAACAAACGAAGCTAAATTCTCTGCAATTTTTTCGGAATCGAAACTTACTTTACCGATTCCTGCATGAATGTTACCTTTTTTATCGACACGGAAAGTAACTTGCCCGCCTTTTACGTTTTTAACTGCATTGGCAACATCTGGAGTAACAGTTCCAGTTTTAGGGTTTGGCATTAACCCTTTTGGCCCTAGAATACGACCGATTTGACCGACAAGACCCATACAATCGGGAGCAGCAACGACTACGTCGAAGTTGAATACGCCCTCTTTAATTTGTGCAACTAAATCATCAGTACCTACGATATCCGCACCGGCTGCTTTTGCTTCATCAGCTTTAGCGCCCTTTGCAAACACTGCAACGCGCACCACTTTACCCGTACCGTGGGGAAGGACAACCGCACCGCGAATCATTTGATCTGCATGTCTCGGGTCAACGTTTAAGTTTAGGGCTACTTCTACAGTTTCATCAAATTTAGCACTTTTTAAATCCTTAATAGATTTACTTGCTTCTTCAACCGTGTAAGCTTTCGTAACATCGATCTTTTCGATTAATTGTTTATATCTTTTGCTCATTTTCAAATTCTCCTATAAATTCTTCCACAAAGTTTTGTATCACTGTGGTAGGTGATAATTGTAGACTAGTCTACTACTTCAATACCCATAGAACGAGCAGAACCTGCAATTGTTTTTGCAGCCATATCTCTGTCATCAGTATTAAGGTCTTGAATTTTTTGATCAACGATTTGCATCAACTGATCGCGAGTGATTTTACCGATTTTGTTTTTCAACGGGTTGTCACTTCCTTTTTTAATGTTAGCAGCTCTCATAATTAAAGCAGACGCAGGCGGCTGTTTAGTAATGAAAGAGAAACTTTTATCACTGTAAACCGTGATAATAGTAGGAACTTTGAATCCCATTTTATCTTTTGTTTTTTCGTTGAATGCTTTACAGAATTCCATGATGTTAACACCACGTTGTCCTAAAGCAGGTCCTACCGGAGGAGCTGGATTTGCTGCACCGGCATTGATTTGCAACTTAATGTAGCCTGTTACTTTTTTTGCCATTTTTTTTCCTTTTTATGAGTTAAATTATTTTTTCGACTTGCGTATATGAAATATCGACCGGAGTTGCTCTTCCGAAAATAGAAACGTTAAGTTTTAACGTTCCGTGTTCTAGGTCATATTCATCTACGGTAGCCGTAAAGTTAGCAAACGGTCCGTCTATTATACGAACCATCTCACCGCTGTCGAAAAACACTTTCGGTTTAGGTGCTGCACGATTGTTTACACGATCCAAGATAACATCGATATCACGATCACTTAAAGGTGTCGGCGTATTGGCTTCACCGATAAAACCTGAAACCTTCGGAAGTGACTGGATCATATGTTGAATCTCGGTATTTAAATCTATTCTTGCGAATACATATCCGGAGTACAAAGATCTTTCAGATACTTTCTTCTTACCTTCCTTTACTTCGATTACATCTTCGGTAGGAACGATAACATCCGTAATCGCCTCTTGAAGACCCATCTCTTCTATTAAATTTAAAATAGCCAAACGAACAGTTTTTTCATTTCCATAGGTTTGAATAGAGTACCATTTATGTGCCATTACTTACTCCTTAACCTAAAATTGCCGTCATGATTGAAGACATAAGTAAATCAACCAATGCTAAAAAAGCAGTGATAACGGTCACAACTATTGCAACAGCCACATAAGCTTGTTTTACTTGTCCTTTTGTTGGAAAGATTACCTTGCTTAATTCTGCTTTAGCATTTTTTATGTGTGCATTTAATTTCATTTTATCTTTCCTAAACTACATTAATTATGGATAATTCCCAAAAGCTCTATTCATAAAAAATGTATGGCAGGCGATGGGGGACTCGAACCCACAACACCCGGATTTGGAATCCGGTGCTCTACCATTGGAGCTAATCGCCTATAAACTAAGTCGGAAGACTTAGCTTATTATAATTTCATCTCTTTATGAACAGTGTGCTCACGACAAAATTTACAATATTTTTTTACTGAAAATTTTTCAGTATGAGTTTTTTTATTTTTTGTTGTGTGGTAGTTTCTTCTTGAACACTTTTCACAACCTAAATGGATATTTTCGCGCATTTCAAACCCTTAATTTTGGTAATTCGGGAAACCCGAATTACGCGATGATTTCAGCTACGACACCGGCACCGACAGTTCTACCACCCTCACGGATAGCGAATTTAGTACCTTTTTCCATAGCGATTGGGTGGATAAGTTCTACAGTGATAGTTACGTTATCACCCGGCATAACCATCTCTACACCCTCTGGAAGTGAAATAGCACCTGTTACGTCTGTTGTACGTACATAGAACTGTGGTCTATAGTTAGAGAAGAATGGAGTATGACGACCACCCTCATCTTTACTTAATACATAAATCTCAGCAGAGAACTTAGTGTGTGGCGTGATAGATTTTGGTTTACAAAGAACTTGTCCACGCTCAACTTGGTCTTTAGCGATACCGCGTAATAAAAGACCACAGTTGTCACCTGCAACACCTTGATCCATCTCTTTACGGAACATCTCGATACCTGTAACAGTTGTAGTTTGTGTATCACGGATACCTACGATTTCGATTGTTTCACCGATTTTTACTGTTCCACGCTCGATACGACCTGTAACAACCGTACCACGACCTGAAATAGAGAATACGTCCTCTACAGGCATTAAGAATTCTTTATCAGTTTCACGAGTCGGCTCAGGGATATATCTATCAACTTCAGCCATTAATTTTTTGATTTTATCTGACCACTCACCAAGAGTACCGCTTTTAGCTTCTTCCAATGCTCTTAAAGCAGAACCTGCAACGATTGGAGTATCGTCACCCGGGAAGTCGTAAGTATCTAAAAGCTCACGAATTTCCATTTCAACTAACTCTAAAAGCTCTTCGTCGTCAACCATATCTTCTTTGTTCATGAAAACAACGATGTAAGGTACACCTACTTGTTTAGAAAGAAGGATGTGCTCACGTGTTTGTGGCATCGGGCCGTCCGCAGCAGATACAACAAGAATCGCTCCGTCCATTTGAGCAGCACCGGTAATCATGTTTTTAACGTAGTCCGCGTGACCTGGACAGTCAACGTGCGCATAGTGGCGGTTGTCTGTTTCATATTCTACGTGTGAAGTAGCGATAGTAATACCACGCTCTCTCTCTTCAGGTGCATTGTCGATTTGATCATAGTCCATCATTTTCGCACCGTTTGTTACTGCTAATACCGCAGTAATTGCTGCAGTTAAAGTAGTTTTACCATGGTCAACGTGACCAATTGTACCAATGTTAACGTGTGGTTTATTACGTTCAAACTTTTCTTTTGCCATTGTGTCCTCCGACTTGTGTTTTGTGAATAGAAATGGAATTGTACCAAAAAATTATTCAATTATTTCTTAATTATAAAATTTTACACATGGATTGCTCCTATGGAGCTCACGAGCGGATTTGAACCGCCGACCTCTTCCTTACCAAGGAAGTGCTCTACCCCTGAGCTACGAGAGCATATGTAAAACAATATAACAAGAAATAATTGCATAATTCAACTATTAGTAAGTGTTAAAGGGAGCTATATTAATTTTATCAAAAAATATATTGAAGTAGGATTGAAATTGTACTTCAGCTTCCAGATATAAAAGGTTTCAATGGAGCGGGTGAAGGGACTCGAACCCTCGACCCTCAGCTTGGAAGGCTGACGCTCTAGCCAACTGAGCTACGCCCGCATCTCGCATTGATATGGTGGTGAGTGGTGGATTCGAACCACCGAACCCATAGGGAGCAGATTTACAGTCTGCCGTCGTTGGCCACTTGACTAACTCACCACTTGATCTGGTCTAACACTGTTTCTAATATTCTCGCATTCAATGGTGCCGGCACGAGGATTTGAACCCCGGGCCTGCTGATTACAAATCAGCTGCTCTAGCCAACTGAGCTATGCCGGCATCGAATTTGAGCCAGAATTATAGTGCAATCTTTTTTCAATGTCAAGGGTTTTTACCAAAAAGTTATAATTTCTTCATCTTTTAGTATATGTGCTTCCCATTTTCCTCTATATTGCTCGATTTCATCCGTCATTATTTCCAAATACGTCGGCTTGATATGATTGATATAGAGTTGAAAATCCTCTCTTTTAATCCCCTGAAGTTTCTCAAAAAGAAGTTTAGGGGTCAAATGTTTGCTCTCGTAAGCTAATTTCTCCATGTTAGAGGGGAATGAGCACTCAATAACTGCAGCGCTTATCTCTCTTTTAGATTCGATTTGACGTATCGTCTCTTCCAAAGAATAGGTGTCGGCTGTTATAAGCACCGCACTCTTTCCTTTGGTCACGACAAAACCGCAGCTTGGTACCGTATGATCGGTTGCAAAAGGTTCTATGTATGTCGTAGCATCGAGTTTGTAGCGTGTACCTATCTCGATCTCCTCATAGGCTACACTCGGGGCTTGTGAATTTACCATAGAGATCGTCGAAAAATCGGGCCAGATAAAATCGTTAAAAAAGTGTTCACGCAACGCCTTGATTGTAGGAGCCAATCCGTGGATATGAAGCGTTTTTGTTCTAGCGCCGAAATAGTTATCGAGCACATACGCTATGTCGCTTATATGGTCAAGATGGGAATGGGTGAGCCAAATATGTTCTATCTCCGCCGCTTTTTCCTCTAACGTATTTAAAATATTCCCCGCATCGATTACGTTTGTTTCGTTTATAAGAAAAGAACTCGTTCCAAACCCCTTCGCTCTCGTTCCGTATGCACCCAATATTTTTATCTCATTCATAGTCAAACTCGTCTTTTAATTTTTCTCGTATCTCTAAAAATGTTTTTTTGTTTTCAAAAAAAAGATCGACCAACGTAGGATCGAACTGTTTGCCTCGCTCCTGTGCAAAAAGGGTAAAAATTCTCTCGTCATCCCACGCTTTTTTATACACCCTGTCGCTTCCCAGTGCATCAAATACGTCGGCGACGGCGGTGATACGACCGTAAATGTGAATCGCCTCCCCTTTGATACCGCGCGGATACCCTTTGCCGTCCCAACGTTCATGGTGCTCGTACGCCACTATTGCGGCCGCTTGCAAAAGAGATCGGGTGGAGTTTTTAATCATGGCATGTCCCTTTTCGGCATGGGTCTCCATCACCTTTCTCTCCTCGGGCGTAAAAGAACCGGGTTTGTTTAAGATAGAATCGGGAATCGCTACCTTTCCTATATCGTGCATCGGGGACGCTTCTTTTAGCAGATCGGCTTCCTCTTTGGACAATCCGTAGGCAAGTGCCAAAACTTTCGAGTACTCGGCAACCCTTTTTACATGGTTGCCCGTCTCTTTGGATCGGCTCTCACCGATAGCCCCCATAGTAAAGACAACCTCTTTTTGCGTCTCTTCTATCTCTTCGGTTAGTCTTGCCGAAACCAAGGTGTTTGCCGCAAACGTGCTTGCCAAGGTTAAACGTTCGATATCGCGTCTATCGTATACGCCGCTTTCGTTTTGGGAGTTGATTGCTTGAAAAGCACCTATTACCTGATCGTCTTGATCAAACATTGGGATTACGATCATACTTTTTGTATGATACCCCGTATTTTTATCGACGGCGGCGTTAAACCTCTCGTCTTTATAAACATCTTCGATAATGATATTTTCCCGCTGCAGTATCGAAGCACCGACGATTCCAGATTCTACGGGGATCTCTATATATTCCACCCCGTGCGCTACCTTTGTCCATAATTTCGTTTGATCCTCGCTAACGACCCAGACGGTACATCTGTCCGAGCTTGTCAAATCCCTTCCCATATCCGCCAAAACTTTGATGATGTCGTCGTATTTTCTTAAATAAGAAATTTTATTGAGATATTTAAATACAAGCTCCAGTATCTCGTTTGCACCCAGACTGCCCGCGTGTCGTGTCATAAAAAAACCTTTTATTTTGTTGTCATTTTGTGAACGCCCCACGAACGTCCCTCTTTTATATTGTTTAAAAAATACTCCGAAACAGTGTCGTTATACGTTGCAACCAACTCTTCAAATCTTTGTCGTGCTTCCTCTAAACGATCTTCACGATACATATTCAAAGCTTCATTATACAACTTTACGAGCATTCGGTACTCGGAGCTACCCGGCAAAAGCTGATAAAGATGCACCGCTTCCTCTTTCCCTTTTACCTTGACGGGTTCTATCAATCTATAAAGAAAATCCCCCCGCAGTTTTGCAACGGTAAACTCGGTGATTAAAATATTGACTCCATAATTTTTCGTCAACCCCTCTACCCTTGAAGCAAGATTAACCCCGTCTCCTATAACGGTGTAATTAAAACGCGTATCCGAGCCCATGTTCCCTACGACCACCTCGGCGGTGTTGATCCCCACCCCTATGTGGATCGGCGGCAACCCCTCTTGGCTGAACTTTTCATTGAGCTTATCGAGCTCTTCGATCATCTCCAAAGCGGTCTTACATGCCGCATCGGCATGATTTTTAATAGTTACGGGGGCATTGAAAAACGCCATCACCGCATCCCCGATATATTTATCAAGCATACCGCCGTTGTTCAGTACCGAATTGGTCATAGGGGTAAAGTAGCGATTGAGCACTTTAATCAAAGCCACGGGAGTCATGGACTCCGAAATAGTAGTAAATCCGCGGATGTCGCTAAAAAGGATCGAGAGCTCTTTACTCTCCCCTCCAAGCGTGAGTGCATCGGGATTTTTTATGAGCTGATCGAGAAGATCTGCCGAGAGGTAGCTCGAGAATGCGTCGCGTAAAAAACGACCCCCTTTCTCTTGGATATTAAACGCTATCGCTTCGATTGCCGCGGCACTTAAAAGCAGCGCCAAAAGAGGATAAAACAGATCGATATAGACCATTTGCGATACAAACAGATACCGAACGGCTCCGTAAACAATTCCGTACAACATGCCATAGAGTACGACGCGGTAAAGGATTTTTTTCAAAAGAAGCACAAGAACAAACGGTAGTAACACCATCATAACGATCAATATTTGCGAGATATACGGAGGTTCTTTAATCAGATGCTCTTCTAAGTAGTTGGATAAAAACGTGTAATGAAGCAACGGTCCGGGGATAGAACCTATGGGCGTACTCACGACATCCCCCGCTCCCACTTCGGTAATCCCCAAAATGACGATTTTATTTTTAAAAAACTCGGGGGCGATTTTTCCCTCGGCTACATCCAAAAACGAAACGGTGTTATACTGCTCTTTATTGTAAAAGTTTAGTCTCACAAAACCGCTTTCGTTGAGCCCTATCGCTTTTTCATTAAGCTCTACATGCCTTGCGTCGACCCTATGGATATCTTTGTCGAATTTAAGGCGCAAGCCTTGAAGTGCCAGCGAGGGGTAAAGATAATTTTGAAAATAAACCGCTATGGGGTAAGAACGCAAAAGATGATCGTGTTCGGCTAATGTAGAAAAGCTTCCCGAGAGGGTACATGCCTCCATGATCGGCAAAATATTCATCTCGGCAAAAGGTGCCGCTACAAACGAAGGGTTGGCATGTTCTTGGATTTGCGACTGGAGTCTATCGAGCGAAGAATCGATCAGCAAAGAGAGCGCTTCATCTTCCATCTCTTGGGTTGCGTTATGGCGTAAAAAAAAGCCGCACACGCTACCGTTTAACATTCCGATCGACGCAGCAAGAGCACTGTCGGCTTCTTGTGTCGTCTCTTCGGAAAAAATCATATCTAAAAGCACTACGTCGGCTTGATGCAGGTTAGCGACCCCTTTGGCAATCTTCTCTCTCGACCAAGGCCATCTTCCGTATTTATTCACGCTCGGCTCATCCACGGCGACAAACACTACGGAATCCGAAGGCTCTTTTTCCTGCAACGCAAAATTAACGTCGTTAAAACGCAGAGAAAAAGTCTCGAAAGGATCGACCCTGTATGACTGCAACAAAAGGGTCGCGATCAAGATCGCGGTCAAAACCGCGGCGTAGAGAAGCTTTTCTTTCATTCTTTACAAACTATCGCATCATCGCTTCAAAACGTTTAAACTCGGCTTCATCAGCCTCCGTCCAAGCGTTTTCGTGTACTTTATTGCCGTCAAACGAAACGGTATTGCCCGCTTTGAGGTCAAACTCTTTGGTGATTTGAGCGAATCCCGGTTGCTGTGCGTTTTTATATTCCTCAAACGCACTTTGCTGTTTTTTCATAAAGTTTTCAAACTCTTGCTGCACTTTTTTTCTGTAAAGTTCAAACTCTTGTTTGATGCTTGCCACCCCGATAAGCCCCTCTTGGAGCTTTACGTTGGAGTTGTTCGCATCGGCGCTTACGATAAACGTTGTCCCTTTAATACCGATAATCGCGAACGGGGTTTTCACCTTAAGTGCATTACTTGCATCTCTCGAAGTGATTTTGTAGTAGATTTTTCCCTCTTGCTGCGACACCTCTTTTTGCGAAGGGAAATGCACCGTCGCACTCTCGTCCAAAATAATAGTCGAATCGTCTTTGAGTTTAATCACGACCGAAGCGTTTTTTGAGGTACTGACAAGGTCTTTTTCCTTGATTTCCTGCCCTTTTGTAACATTTGTTTTTTTGATAGAACCCTCCGTACTCACCTTGACGATTCCCTCGATCTCATTGACGGTTCCGATTACGCCGTTTGCATACAAAAGCGAAAAAGCCGCTGCCATTACATAAGCTAAAACTATTTTCATCATCTTCTCCAAAACCAAAATTTTGCCCATTATAGCATTTTTTATAGGTACAATGAGATAAAATTTTATTCTGTTTACTTTACAAAGGCTACGACATGCTCAAAATTCTTTTTTCCCCCTCCGAGGGCAAACGCCAAGGGGGCACACTCCCGCCTAGCGAGCTTTTTGGGGCAACCCAAGCGCGCGAAGCGATCTTAAAAAGATACAACGAAATCGTTTTAGGCAACGATGTCCAAGCAGTTTGCGAACTTTTCGGTTTCAAAAAAGCTGCCGATTGCGAACCCTACCGCCAAGATATTTTCGTCTCCCCCCACATGGATGCCATAGAACGCTACGACGGGGTGGCATACGAATATCTCGACTATTTTTCCCTCGCACAAGAAGCGCAGGAGTATCTCAAACGCAACGTCGTTATCTTTTCCAACCTCTACGGCCCTATTTTAGGGGGTGACGCCATAGCGAACTATAAGGTGAAGCAGGGCAACGCCATCGGGAGTATCGAACCCGACAAATTTTACAAAGAGCGTTTCTCCTACCAACTCGATCTGTTTTTGGGAGAAAGCGACATTTTAGACCTGCGTGCGGGGTATTACGACAAATTTTACGTTACCAAAAAACCTTACACGACGCTCAAATTCCTAAAAAACGGCAAAACGGTGAGCCACTGGGCAAAGGCGTATCGCGGTATCGTCTTACGCGAAATAGCCAAAAATAACGTTGCTTCGCTTGAGGCGTTTCGTGCGCTAGAGATAGAAAACCTCAGCGTCGCCGAGATTAAAGTGATCAAAAACAAAACCGAGATCGTTTACGACATTCACGACTAAGCCAAACTCGCATGCCGCATGCCAAGGTTATGCTACAATCGCAAGATTATAAAAGAATGCTCTTAATAAATACTGCATTAGATCCTGAATCAAGTTCAGGATGACTGCTATTGTGTCATTCCAAACTTGATTCGGAATCTACTTTATGATTTGTTTAAAGCGCTCAACAAGGAAAAACTTTGCAAGACTCACAAGAATATTTGGAAAAAAAAGCGTTTTTTGAAAAACTGATTACCCTTTACGGGCGTAACGTGGTTATCGAAGTGCTTCAAGACGACTCGATAGAGATACACAAACTCCACATGGCAGACTCCAACAAGCCCGACGGTGCGATCAAAGAGATTCTCGCCCTTGCCAAAAAAAGGGGCATCAGCGTTACTTACCACGACAAAAATGCCCTCAGCCGCATCAGCAAAAACGCCAAACAAGACCAAGGGGTCGCCATAGACATCGTGGCAAAAAGCTACGCACATGCCAAGGAGATCACAAAGCTCTCTAGCTACAAACTCATCGCGCTAGACGGCGTGCAAAACCCTCAAAACCTCGGTATGATCATCCGTTCATGCGCCGCTTCGCAGATTGACGGAATCATTTTGCCCAAAAAAAATTCCGCAAAAATATCGCCGCTTGTTATCAAAGCAAGTGCGGGAACCCTTTTTAAGATCCCCATCTATTTTTGCAACACCCTCGATGAGATTTTAGCCGAACTCAAAGACGCAAAAATCTATCTCTTAAGCTCACATGCCAAGAAAAGTATCTACGAAAAGTCGCAAGATCAAAAAAGTATTTACGTATTGGGAAATGAAAGCGAAGGGGTTTCGCCCAAAGTAGAAGCGCTCTGTAACGAAAGTCTTAAAATTCCGATGAATCGCGGCGTAGAATCGCTCAACGTCGCCGTCACTGCGGCACTCATCGCGTTTATGAAATAAGACCACATGCCAAGATTCTTTGGCATATAACTGTCTTTACGAAGTCATAATCTCGTAGGGACGGCGTATCTCGCCTACAACCTCGTCAATCCCCATATTGCGCGTTTTACGTATAAACTCTTTACCGTCAAAAAACACGAGTACCGTCGGCGCGCTAAAAACACCGTAATGTGCCGCTGTGTCAAGCTCTTTGGATATATCTATATTGATAAACTTAAAAAGTTTAAACTCTCTTTGCACCGCTTCGATAAGCTTAGGCTTAAGTACGTGGCACACGCTACATGCAGGGGATGAGAAGAACACCATCACCGCAGTTTCTCTTTGAATCGTATTTTCTATTGTCTCTAATGTTTGCATACGCCATTATATCGTATATAATTGCGCCATGAGTTCTATAATATTCTCCATTTTGGGCATCTATATTTTTATCGTCATGGGCTATCTCTCGAAGATGAGCTTCAAAGAAAAAATCGACGACAAGACCATCACCCTTATCAACGTCTATTTTTTACAGGTGTTTCTTACATTTTGGGGGCTTCTGATTCGCCCCGTGGATATCACCCTTTTGTACGCCCCCTCTATTTATATGTTTATCACCCTGCTTATTTTGATCGTAAGTGCCGTGGTCGCAAAAAAGATATTTTACGAACAAAAAGAGTACTCCATCGCCACCGTCTCGGCACTCATCGCCAACACGGGAAATCTTGGCATCCCGCTGTGCATCGCTATTTTCGGCGAAGAATCGATCCCCTACACGACGGTAATCAACCTAATGAACGTTTTCGTGGTCTATACGGTGGGGGTGTTTTACTATTCGCGTGGCAGTTTCGATGTGCGCACCTCGCTTCTAAACATCCTCAAACTTCCCATTCTTTGGGCAGCTTTGGTCGCGATTGTTCTGAGCGTTGCGGGGTATCGACCCGACGGAGTGATCCTCAACACCCTCATGATGGGCGCCTACGCCTCTATGACGATGCAGCTTTTTTTATTCGGCATCTACATGCACGGCGCGCAGATCCGCCTTATAAGCAAAAAACTGATCGCATGGGTAGTAGCGATGAAGTTTCTTATCGTGCCCGCCGTTACTTTCGCGGTACTCTCGTTTGTCGATATCAGCCAAACCCTCAAAGGGATCATCTTCATCGAGATGCTCATGCCCCTAGCCGTCGCCAACGTCAATCTCGCTTCGCTCTACGACTGCCAACCAAAAACCGTAACGGTACTTACCTTTATCACGTCGCTTCTTTTTTTGGGGGTGATTTTTGTGGGCGTACACCTTTTAGAGTATCTCTGAGATGCCATACTTTGTTTATATAGTAGAATGCAGCGACGCCACCCTCTACACGGGGATCGCCGTGGATGTCGCCAAACGCATCCACGAGCACAACACCTCCGACAAAGGTGCCAAATACACCAAGACAAGACGCCCCGTGACTCTTGTTTACAAAGAGGAACACCCCGACAGAAGCAGCGCTACAAAAAGGGAGATGGAGATAAAGAGGCTCTCAAGAGGGAAGAAGTTGAAGCTTCTACAATAACTTAGCTTCAGAAAATACCTAAATCAATTTACCGGCTTTTAATCGCTTGAATGATTTCGGTTATTTCAATTTTTTCTTTAATAGACAAATCTTCTTGAATATTTTTCGCAAAAAACCTAAGCAGATAAATTTTACTTTCAAATTCAAAATAGTAATAAATTCTATAGCCGCCGCTTTTACCTTTTTGGGCTCCTGCCATACGAATTTTTCTAGCACCGCTCGTACCCACGACTACATCACCTTTTAGGTGGTTAAAATCTTCTATAAATTTTGAAAATTCTTCATCCAATTGATGATTTTTCTTCTTGGCTTCTTTGTAATCCTTTTTAAATTTACTTAAAAAAGCAAACGAATAATTAAGCATTTAAATCATCAAGTAGCGATTTCGTATCGTTATGAAACTTTAAATTATTTTTTTTAATATCCTCTAGCGACTGTTGGTGCAATTTATCGGCATGAATATCTTTAATAATACTCAACAAATCTAAATTGGCTGCACTCTCCAAAAAAGCTTTTATTGCGTCTGGTGTTTTGAAATACTGCTCCGTAGGCTGATTATTGATAATCACTTGTAGCATCCGTAACTCCTTTTGCCTTTTAATACAAAATTATAACGAAGAGTTTGTAAAAGTTATTTTTTTACCTTCTTAAATAACGCCCATTCTCAAAAATCCTTGTATAATTTGCTTTAAAAAACAAAGGCTCTCCCATCAAAACTCCATCTATTTTAGAGCAGTTTCGCTCCTTTTGCGCACAAAACAAGCCGCACGACCTTGAACAGGCACTCGTGTATTTTAGTATCTTCGGCGGGCTTGGCTGGGAGATCGATATGGATGAGGATTTAGAGATGCTTATCGACGAAATTATCCTTGACAACTATGAATCGCTCCATAAAGATATCACCGAAGTTACCCGTGCCGATGCGCTTTGGCATGCCATACTCACGGGCGTAGCAACGAGCGATCGCCGTACCCATTCGGCGTTTAAGCGCGCACGCGTTTCGCAAAACGAAGGCGAAGAAGCACTCAAAGAGCTTTGCGCCAAAGGGATTCTGACACGAGAACATGCCAAGTCCCGCTCCTTTTTCGAGGATACTCCCGTCTCGGACAAACTCAAATTTGCCGTGCCGTTCGTGCGATTTTGGTTCGCATTTGTTTCCCCTTTGTTCAAAGGGATCAAAGAGGGAGATTTTGAGGAGTTTCACGAAAAATTTGCCAACCACAAGCAGGAGTTTGTCGCTTTTATCTACGAAGAGCTTTTCAGGGAACTCGTAAAACTCTCCCTCACGGAGGATCCGATCGTCGAGATGGGAAGTTTTTGGAACAAAGAGGTCGATTTTGAGCTTTTTGCCAAAACCAAAGGGGGCAAGGTGCTAGCAGGCACCCTCAAACTCTCCAAAGAGAAGATGAAAAAAAGCGAACTCACAAAACTCCAAGAAAAAGCGGCGTCGGCAAGCATTACGCCCCACGTCTATGTTCTGTTTTCAAAAAGCGGTTTTTCCAACGAACTCAAAGCACTTAAAGGTGCCAACCTCAAACTGTTTTCCCTTAAAAACTTCAAAGCATTGCTTGATTAGATGGCAAAAGATTTTACCCTCTACATCGACGGGGATGCCCTCCCCAACTTGCTTAAGCCGATTTTACTGCGCACCATCGAGAAGCTCCGACTCAAAACCGTCGTGGTCTCCAACAAAAAAATCACCATCGGCAACTCTTGGCATGTGGAGTATCTCATCGTCGAAGCAGGCGCGGATGAAGCGGACAATAAAATAGCAGAGATGATTACGCCGAACGATCTTTGCATCACCGCCGATATCCCTCTCGCCGACAGAGTAATCACAAAAGGGGCACATGCCATAGACCACCGCGGCGAGCTTTACAGCGTCGATAATATCAAGCAATATTTAGCGATGCGCAACCTTATGGAGAAGATTCGAGAAAGCGGTGAAATCACCAAAGGTCCGCCCCCCTTTAGCGCAAAAGATGCACAAAACTTTGCCAATCAGCTCAATATGTTTATGCAAAAACACAAGCACGCTTAGGCGGTTTTGACTTTTTTTGCAAACTCGATTACAATGCGCCTATGCAAGCAAAAAAAATATTTTGGATTATCCTTTTTAACCTCGTTATCATCGCCGCGGAAGTGGTGTTTGGGCTTCTCTCCAACTCTTTTGCACTTATAGCCGACGCACTGCACAACACCGCCGACGTGATGGCGATCTGCATCACCTATATCGCCCTTGTTTTGGGTACGAAAAAAACCACATTCCGCTACACTTTCGGGTTTATCAAAGCGGAGATGATGGCGGCGTTTATCAACTCCCTTTTCCTCTTTTTGGCGATGTTCGTGATGATCTACCATGCCATAGACAAGCTTTTGCATCCCGAAATAATCGAGCCGCTTTACATGATAAGCGTAGGGCTTGTAGCGGTCGTCGCCAACGGCGTGAGCGCCTATCTGCTGCATAAAATCGGGGTGGAACATCATCACCACGACCACGATCATGAACATCATCATCACCACGAAGATGCGAACATCAAATCCGCTTACCTGCACATGCTCAGCGACGCGCTTATCTCGGTTGGGGTGGTCGTAGCGGGGATTTTTATTTACTTTTTCCAAATCTATTCGATCGATTCAATCCTCACGGTTGTTTTTTCTTTGTATATCCTCAAGCACACCTACCCGCTTCTCACAAAAAGCTTTTATGCACTTATGGATATCAACGCTTCGCAAATCACCTTAGATGAGTTGCACGAGATCATCAAAGCCGATAGCAGGGTTTTGGAGTTTCACGATCTGCACCTGAGCCAGCCGAGTTCCAAGCACGAGTTTATCTCGTTTCATATCGTGCTAGAAGATAGCTCTTTGACCCTCGAAGCGATAGAGAAAATCACCAAAGAGATAGAGAGGAAGCTCCATGCCAAAGGGTTTGATCATATCCTGATTCAGGTCGATTCCAAAGCACATGCCAAAGAAAATATAGGGTGTGTGTTGTAGCGGAAGTCAGTCTTGGCATGTGCCGTACATGCCAAGCTATGTTTTGGTACATCTTTCTGTCAATCTTGTTGGATTTTGCTTTGTGTAAAAGAGAGCCAAGATCATTATAATATCTTCATACTGTTCATATATTATGATATATGGAAATTTTTTCATTATAACTTTTTGAGATGTTTTTGTTTCATATTGATATAAATTTGGAGAATTTAGGATGTTCCTAAATTGCTTGTCAATATAAGATAAAAATCTCTTTTCAAGCTTTGGACTTATATCAAAGTAATAATTAAGTGCAATTTTTAAATCATTTTCTGCAAGAGGATGTAGCTTTAAAGTCAAAACTATCTTTCTAAATCACTTTTTATATCTTTCCAATCTCGACCTATAGAACGATCTTTATGAAAAGAAGTGATTCTTGAATCAAGTTCTTTTTTTTGTTCTTCACTAAGTTCAGAGGTGTTGTTTATTTGAGAAAAATCATGTATGTCGTTATCAACAATAAACTTCAACGCTTTCATTATCTCATCTTTTGAGCTATTAAAAAACTTTTCAATTTTTGGTTCTTCTATTGATAGCCGTATCATAGATTTTCCTCCATTTTTGATATGTATTATAACACAATCAAAATTGTAGATAAATTTTTCTCTTAGGGCATAACGGTTGAATTCACCGAAAGGGAATCCTGTTCGATACAAAGACTTGTTTTCTCGCTCCCAACGTCCTCGTTGGGAGTGTGTAGCAGTATTGCTTCGTTCGTAGCATCTGAATCTATCTTAACTTTTTGTATGCATTCACCAAGCTGGAGCTTGGGAACGAGAAATGTTTTTTTATTGATTCTTTTTTGAACCTAGCACAGATAAAATAAAGTCCCGATAAAAACTATCCGTCATTCGATTGTTGAGTGCTCCGATACATCCAAGCTTATAAATATAATTGTTTTCCCACTCTATAGGGAATTCACCTTCATGTGCACTTACTCTAACGCCAACAATGACGCCCCTTAAAAAACTATCTGTAATTTCATCATGATTTCCTTTTTTCTCTATCAGATAAGCACATTGAGTTTTAACTTTTTTATCGAAGAGATCATCAGCATGAATCATTGAGAAAAATAAACTAATAAAAATTAATAATTTCATGGCATTCCTTTTGAAAACAACTATTTATTCGTTATGCATTATATACAACTCAGCTATAAAACCACTTAATCTCCTATCATTGAAAGTGTCATACTATAATGAAGTGTTATACATGCAAAACAAGGGTTTTTAGTCTAAAAAAATTACAAAAAGCAATCATATTATTTGAAATTTTTTACATCGTATTTTTGTAGAGATATCAAGCAAAATCGTAATAATTTAGCAAAATAAGAATATAGAAAGCTACATGCCAAAGAAAATAGAAGAAGTGCGTTCTAATCTTGGCATGTAGGTCACATGCCAAGCCTAAAAAGTTACCCTAGAAGGGTTTGAATACGGGTTGCGAGGAAGTTGTTTTGGTGTGCTTGCGCTAGTGTCGCCATGTTGAGCTTGATGCCGTTGGCTTCAAAATCGCTTACGCTTTTTGCCATGTCGGTGTCTGCCATCTGGCTACGTGCGGCGGATTTTTGGGTCATCTCGGTGAGCATCGAGTTCACCGAACTCTCCAAAGAGTTTGCCGTTGCGCCCACTTCGTTTCGTACGGTTTCGAGACTACGCGCAAAATTTTCGATGCTTTCTTGCGAATCTATCGAGAGACTTTGGGTGTTAAGTTCTCCCACGCGCGCGGTTATCTCACCGTCGCCCAAAGAAAACGACATCTCGCTGCCAAAAAGCGCTTTGCCGTTAAAAGTGGTCTGCGTCATTGCGTCGTTCATCACCGTGACCGTTGCGCCAAACTCCGAAGAGAGCATGTTTTTTTGCGATTCGTTGAGCGCGGCACTATTGGAAGCAACGCTCAGTTCGTTAAGGCGCGTACCCATCTGCGATACGTTCGAGAGAGTGCTATCGGCGATCTGCATCATAGAGATGGCATCGTTGGCGTTCATCACCCCTTGTCCGTCGGTAAGTACGTCGCTCATCATGGCATGTGCGATCATCGCCGTCGCGGGGTCAACCGCGGCAGGCTTTTGCGCACTCGAAATTTTGCCTAACTCATCCTCAATCCCTTTTTTTTGCTGATTGAGATTGATCGCGCTTTGTGCGCCTAAGGTGTTCGTGACTTGCATGGTATCCCCCTTCAAATAGGATTGTCTTGGAATTATTATACACCATTGCGAGAGTTTCTTTGCTAAAAAAGCTTGATTAGATTTTTTTCGTGACATATGGGCTAGATTCCGTGTCGAGCACGGAATGACGAAGTATAGAAATTTTTGTCATTCGGTTGCGCCTTGAAGGTCTCGATTGTCTCACAATAATGAAGAAGTATAAAAAATTTTGTCATCCTGAACTTGATTCAGGATCTAACCCATGCAAAAATCCCCTAAGATTATTTGCTCAAAAATCCCATCGATTTTTCGCTGTCAAAACTTGCATCTTTTTCGCGGTTGATCTCGTCTATGAAATCTTTAAGCGCAAACTCGGGGTTTTCTCGCACCGCAACTTTATACGCCGTATTTTTAACGATCAGATTGATCTGCCCGCCCGTGAGGGAGTATTTTGCCAGCTCCTCCACTTTCACGTCATCCGCATACGGCGCGCCTTTTGGAAGCATCTTTTTCCAAAGCTCCACGCGTTGCGATTCGTCGGGTTTTTTAAACTCTATTTTGTAGTTAAAACGTCTTGAAAACGCCTTGTCGATGTTCTCAAGCAGGTTGGTCGTGGCAATGAGCATCCCTTTGAAGTTTTCTATCTGCTCCAAAAAGATATTTTGCATCTGGTTGTGCATCTGATCCGCACTTGAGCCGATACCGCTTGAGCGGGAGCTTAAAAACTGATCCGCTTCGTTTAAAAGCAAGATAGGCTCGGTTTTTGTTTTGTTGCTTAACTCATAAAAAGTATCGAAAATTTTGCGCACGTTTTTCTCGCTCTCTCCAACGTACATCGAGAGGATTTTGGAACAGTCAAACGAAAGCACCTGACGTTTGAGCGATTTTGCCAAGGAGTACGCCGTCATCGTTTTTCCCGTTCCCGCCGCACCGTAGAAGATGATGCGCGCGTCTATGCCGCTTTTTTTGTCCTTGATTCCCCATGCCACGAGGCGGTTGTTCACCTCTTTGTCCATTTGGCGCATCAGGTTTTCAAGCGTTTGTTGCGTTTTTTTATTGAGCACCACGTCTTCTAGGGAGGTTTCAGGCTCGATCAGCTCGAAAATATCTTGCTCGTCCATTAAAGCGTTGAGTTTTAGGCGGCGCACTTTTTTGTTTTTATGGGGGTGAATGATACTTTGAAGCACCTCGTCCACGATGTAAAAAGAGCGCGAAATCCCCCCGAAGGGGTTGAGCATCTCTTCGTAGTCGATGATCCCTTCCCCGACAAGATTGCTCCCGTCTTCCAAAAGGGAGCGGTTTTTGATCCTCTCATATTCGTCTTGCGAAATCAAGTCTATAAGCGCATTCATCTCGCGCAAAGAGTTGTCGGTGGCGCTGTACTCCTCACGAAGCAGGGCAATAAAAATTACCTGCTCGTAGGGAGTCATCTTTTTTTGTTTGAAAAACTTGTCAAGCACGAGACTTTCCGAGGTTTGCGAAACACGCTCGGCGATCCGTTTTTCTAAAAGTCTTAGCTTGTTTTGCACGCGGTCGATCCCCAAAGAGTGCTCGTGAACGTTTTGGCGGATGATGCTCATCTTTTGATACAGCTCTATGCGGAAAAACTGATCCTGCAAGTACTCCAAATGGTCGCCGTAGGGTTTAATGTCGGGCAAATCCACCTCAAGCGTGCCGTCTTGCAGCAGTTTTAAAAACGACGCCGCAAGCCCCACCGCCGTATTTAAAAGCTCCAGCGGGGTCACTTCGGAGATTTTGATAGGGGTAAAGCTTTGCTGATTGAGCCAACCGAGTTCCAAAAGGATTTTCACATCTTGCAAATGTTCCAAATAGCCGTATTTTTTCGTGCCGTAAAGTTCTTGGAGCAACTCCAATACTTCGATATCCTCTTGCCCTTGCATGTAGCGCTGCGCCAAAAACTGGAGCATTCTCGCCTCGTTGACACTGCATTTGAGGTGGGGGAAAATCTTGGCGTTCTCCACCTCTTTGGTTTCTAAAAAATCTATTAACGTCTCTAACTGCATCCGCTACTCCACAAAAGAATAAAGAAGTGCGATCTCTTTATCCCAAATTGATTCGTCTATCGTCTCGAGCACCAAAGGGATATCGTCCATCCTCGGATCGTTCATCAAAAAACGAAACGCATCAAGCCCGATCTCCCCTTCGCCTAGCGAATGGTGTCTGTCCACGCGGCTTCCAAGAGGCGGTTTGGAGTCGTTGATATGCATCCCGCTTAGGTACTTAAATCCAACCACTTTTTCAAACTCAGCCCACGTCGCGTCATACGCTTCGCGCGTTCTTATGTCGTAGCCCGAGGTAAACATATGACATGTGTCGATACATACGCCGACGCGGTTTTTGTCTTCTACTTTGTCGATAATATACGCCAAATGCTCGAACTTGTAGCCGAGGTTGCTCCCCTGCCCTGCGGTGTTTTCTATCACCGCTTTGACGCCGCTTGTTTTATCCAGCGCGATGTTGATCGACTCGGCGATCACGTCGAGACACTTTTCTTCTATCTCCTGCACGAGAGTGGGGTCTTTTTTCTCTTTTGCCGAAAACTTTACGAGATGACTTCCTGGGTGAAAGTTGAGCCTATCTAGCCCCAAAATCTCGCATCGTTGCATCTCGTCTATAAATGCCGCGCGACTCTTTTGCAGCGCCTCCTCCTCGGGATGCCCGAGGTTTATAAGGTAGCTGTCGTGCGGCAAAATATGTTTGGGCAAAATGCCGCTTGCTTCAAGTGCGCTAAACCACGCATCGAGCGTGGCTGCATCGAAAGGTTTTGCATCCCAGCGTTTTTGGTTTTTTGTAAAAAGCGCGAATGCCCTTGCACCTATTTTTTGCGCGTGCAGCACGGCATTTTGCACCCCGCCGCTTGCACTAGTGTGTGCGCCTACGAATTTATTCATTCTCTATCCTTAATTGTGTCTCTTTGAGATTAAAAATTATTTTGTTTTTTCTGTCTTTAAAAAAGCTCGCACCCGCGCGAACTCTATAGACGATATCTACGTTCTCGTCTCTAATATTTTGCTCAAATCCGCCCCCGTTTTTCTCTTGGTTACGCCCCTCGTAGATCGGCTTGCCCAAAAGGATATTTTGCAGCAAATCGCTCGGGTAGGAAGGGTGCAGATATTCGGCGTTAAAGCCGCTTTTGCTCATACAGCCGCTGCTAGTGCAGATAAGTCGGTTGATAGCGATTTTTTCGATACTTTTACCCGCGACAAAAAGCTCCAATTCGATCGAATCGTCGGTGTAGCGAAGGTATCCCAAATCTGCAAACTTTAACTTCGGGGATTTGATCACGAAGATTTTAGGTTCCGTATGCTCGTAGTTTTTCAAACTACATCCGCTCAAAAGAAGAACCGTTATGAGGAGTAAATATTTCATGCGTGCGATTATAGCAACACTTGTTTGACAAAATGAAATATTTTTCAAATTTCCCTTTGAAACTAAGTAGAATGCAAGCCTTGAAAAAACCATCAAAGGTAAAAAGCATCCATGAAAATCCATATAGATATCGACTGTTTTTTCGTCTCTGCCGCGCGTATTTTAGACCCTTCGCTGGAGGGCAAACCCGTCGCCATCGGCGGGCGCAGCGATACCAAAATATTCGACGCACATGCCAAGAACCAAAGCGTCAATGTAGAAAACACGGGCAATTTCGTCCCCACCTTTTTTAAAACCTACGAAGCAAAAGACGACGATCTCGACGCGTTTAGAGATGCAAACGGGCGTATCACGGGGATTTTGACCACCTCAAGCTACGAAGCCAGACGCTACGGGGTTAAAACCGCCATGAGCATCTCCCAAGCGCTCGCCCTTTGCCCCCGCCTTATCATCAAAGCGCCCAATATGAGTTTTTACCAACAGCTCTCCCATCGGCTGCATAAGTTTTTATCGCTGCGCGTCCCTTTAATCGAACAAGCAAGCATCGACGAGTTTTACGGTGATCTCTCGGGGTGGGTCGCGGAGGATGAAGTGGAGTGGTTTATCGACAACCTCCGCCACGAGATCAAAAAAGAGCTGCAACTTCCCGTCTCCATCGGTGCCGCCCGCACCCGCTACATCGCCAAAACCGCCACCTCACATGCCAAGCCTTTCGGCTGTAAAACCGTTTTCCCTCACCAAGAGGATGCCTTTTTAGAGCCCATAAAAGTGGAGGATTTCGCAGGAATAGGCAAAAGCATGCTCGCCAAACTCAAATCGGCACAAATCCACACCCTCGGAGAGCTCAAACGCAGACGCGGCACCGTTGCCTCGTGGGGACCTTATGCCCAAGAGCTTTACAAGCGTGTCGCGGGTCTGAGCGACGATCCGATCAACACATGCCATAAGAGAAAATCGATCGGCATTTCGCGCACTTTTGCACCCCTTTTCGATAGAGGCGAACTGCGCCGCCGCGTCCATATCCTCGCGCGCCATCTCAGCTTTGCCATCCTCAAACTCGAGGTGATCCCCACCACGTTTCATCTAAACCTCGGGTATGAGATGAGCCAAAAATCGCATAAAAACGTCACTCTCTGCGAAATCTTCACCGAAAAAAAGTTCGATGCGCTTTGTATCTCCCTCTTAAACGAAGCGGATATCTACAAACGCCTCCACGTCATCCGCATCGGCATCACCTGTTCGCACTTTACGCGCGACTCGAAACGGGAACTGTCATTAATCGGGTTTGAGGAGGAGCAAAGTATGAGGCGTCTAAGCGAGCAAACGCATAAAGTACGGGAGAAATACGGGTTGGATAGTTTAAAATGGGGGAGTGAACTCTAAAGCTACATGCCATGGCATGTAATAAATTTTACACTTTGTTCATTACCTAGATTCCGTGTCAAGCACGGAATGACGGGGAAGAGAATACAGAACGAATCAACCCTGTTATCGGAGGTGAGGCTTTAGCCTCACTTACATCTCCAAACAATCGGCGATAGAGTAAAGCCCCGCTTCTTTACCTACAAGCCACGCACCCGCACGGATGGCACCTTTTGAGAAGGTGTTTCTTGAAGTTGCGGTGTGGTTGAGTTCGATAAACTCACCGTCGTTATAAAACCCGACCGTATGACGCCCGACGATATCGCCGCCGCGAAGCGCCATCACCGAAATCTCATCTTTTGTTCTTGCACCGATGTTGCCATCACGACCGCTTACGCGCACTTTTTCTATATCGAGTCCGCGACCGCGCGCCGCTGATTCGCTAAGTGTTAGTGCCGTACCGCTTGGAGCATCTTTTTTGTGTCTGTGATGCATCTCGACGATCTCGATATCAAACCCCTCGAGCGCCGCAGAAGCCTGATACACAAGTTTGTTCAAAAGCGCCACACCCAATGACATATTCGTCGCATAAAGCACGGGCATCACTTCGCTTGCATCTTTAAGGAGATTAAGCTGATGGGTATTAAGCCCCGTCGTCCCTATAACCAAAGGTTTCGGGGTTTTCATAGCCGCTTCCAAAAGTGTTTCGCAAGCTTCGGGCAAAGAGAAGTCAATCACCAGATCGCACCCTTTTAAAAACGCTTTCATATCCGACGTTACCAAAATAGAAGGATCGATAGAAAAATCCAAACTGTTGCGCACGTACACCGTACTTACGCTCATGTCGGGAGTTTGTTTTAAATCTTCCAACAATAATTTGCCGACCCTGCCGCTTGCACCAAATACGCCAACTTTTACCATCTTTTTTCCTTGAAAAATTATAATTGCCTAATGATACCAAAAGAAGTTTGAGAGAAAAGAAAAGAGAGAGATTTTCCCCTACATGCCATGGCATGTAGAGAAAATATTAATGGCTTAGCAATTCGTCCACGTAAGTAATTGCTTGAAGTGCCGCTACAGCACCGTCACCCGCAGCACAAACAACCTGTTTTGGAGCCGCGATACGAATATCGCCCGCCGCAAAAAGCCCCGCTACCGAAGTTCTCATGCTAATGTCCACGACCACTTCACCCGCCGGGGTCATATCGCAAAGGAAGTTTCCGTCTTCTTGCAGAAGCACTTGATTGTTCACGTCATAGCCCACAAACGTAAATACGCCCGGTACTTCGATATTTCTCGTAGCACCGTCGTTCATTTTCACGCGGACACCCGTCACACCCGAAGCGTCTCCGAAAACCTCTTCGGGAACGGCATTAAGAACCAGTTCGATATTTTCGGTTCTTTTCACGCGTGCAACCGTATTGGGCGCGGAGCGAAACGTGTCGCGTCTGTGGATAAGGTAAACTTTTTTACAGATTTTTGCCAAATAAAGCGCTTCCTCAAGAGCCGTGTCACCCCCGCCGATCACCGCAACCTCTTTGCCTCTGTAGAAAAAGCCGTCGCATGTCGCACACGTACTTACGCCGCGACCGAAAAACGTATCTTCACCCGCAAATCCTGCGCGGCGCGGGCGCGAACCCGTACCGATGATTACGCTTCGCGCTTCATCGACCGATCCGTCTGCTTTGTGGATGCTAAACACGTCACCCTTTTTGCTAACGCGAATAACCTCGACCATCTCGTGCTTGAGTCCGAATTTTTGGCATTGTTCAGGCCACGGAATCATCAGATCCATCCCGCTGATCTCGCCCGTTACTCCCGGATAGTTCTCTATCTCGGAGCTTTGCGTAATTTGCCCGCCCGGCATCCCTTTTTCATACATAACGACGTTTTCCAAACCGCCGCGCGTCGTATAAAGTCCCGCCGTAAGACCTGCCGGTCCGCCGCCTATAATCGCACAATCTAACATCATTAAGTTCCTTTTTTATAGTGTTTGCATCTCATTGGATAACTCATCTAAATTATCGAGTTTGCGTATCATACTATCTTGTTTATAAAGAGAGTCTTTGACTTTTTTTATAAAAAAGATGGAGGGTGCGTCGTAAATATTGAACCTTTGAATAAAGCTCAAAGAGTTTTTCGTACCGCTTCTTAAAAACTTGATATTTGCTCCGTTTGGATGGGGCTCGTTGTAATAATCAAGGGCAATGACGGGTATGTTAAGATCGATTTTAGATAGTTTTGCGACGCTTTGCGCATCTTTGGAGCTAAAGAAAACAACGATATATCTCTCCTCTTTGGGATGAAAAATATCTTTTTGCTCGTAAAAAATCCACTCTTTAAAGTCGATAAACTTATATTCGGAAAATTTGAAATTAAAATAAGAAAACGCACCGGCTATCATTGCGGCGCCGAAGAAAGAAGCAAGAAGCGTCGATAGCGAAAAGAGGCGTTTACCCCCTTTTTCCACTACCTAAGACCCTTATGTAAGAATTACGCTAAAAGAGCGTCGATTTTTTGAGCAAGTGCTTGTTTAGATTGTGCACCTACAACTTGGTCTACCATTTTTCCGTCTTTGAAGAACATAATAGTAGGGATAGAACGGATACCGAATTTTACGGCGATATCTTGCTCTTCATCCGTGTTTACTTTACAAATGTTTGCTTTTCCGTCGTAGTCGTTCGCCAACTCTTCGATCACAGGAGCGATCATACGGCACGGTCCACACCACGGAGCCCAAAAGTCTACTAAAGAAACACCGTTAGCCAATGTAGCTTCAAAGTTTGCAGCAGTTAAATCTATATATTTTCCCATTTCAGAGTCCTTTTTTGTGTATATGATAGAGGCATTATACAAACGCTAACTTTAAATCCGTCTTTATCGTCAAACTTTTATCACCTTTATCAATTTTCCCTATTTTTAGAGCCTAAAAAGGCAAAATCGTAACACCTTTTTCAAAAATGGGGTTTTAGAAAAAATATAGGCAGATTTAAAAAATTGCATAAACTTATTTTGATTATAATCGCTTCCATAAAATCTGTAAGAAAAACAAGGACGAAAGATGAAACTAACGATCACAGACGGCGAAATCGGCGTACGACCCTCTGTTGCAAAACCGCATCCCGGTTTTTTTTACGAAGTGGGCGAAGAGCGTTTTAGAAAGCTTGTATACGATCACTACGAGTCTATCAAAACAAGCGATATCGCTTTTTTATTCCCCGTCAACGACGACGAAGATTTTGCCGCGGCACAAAAACACGCGGCAGATTTTCTTATAGAGATCAGCGGCGGACCCGATTACTTCACCCAAACCCGCGGTGCACACCAAATGGTTGGGCGTCATGCACCTTTTCGCATCGACGAAGACGGACGCAAAAGTTGGCTGGCTTTATATATCCCGCTTTTAGAAGCGCTCGTAGACGAGGGGATCACCCCCGAGTACATCGAGTCGTTTTGGGAGTACCTCAACGTGTTTTCTATGTGGTTGGTAAATACAAAAAGCTAAAAAACACTGCAACGATAGTCACATGCCATGGCATGTGGCTATATCTCTACAAAATACTTTTTTCTCTCTTTATAATACACGCACTCACCGTACCCTGCACTCTTTGCAAATGCAACCGTCTCCTCTGCGAACAAAGATATCTGTTCGGGGTTGTGCGCATCGGAAGCAAAAGTGATGGGGATACCGAGTTTATGCGCCTCTTTTAAAAGCGCCAAAGAGGGGTACGGCTCTGCGATAGGCTTGCGGTAACCCGCCATATTCACCTCCAAACTCATATCGGCTTCTTTTATGGCGATCAGCGCTTTTTTTGCAATGGCTAAGATATCTCCCTTTGGCATGTACTTAAATACTTTTATAAGATCAAGATGCCCTACGATGTCAAAAAGTCTCGTTTGCGCCATCTTCTCTATAGCATCGAAATACTGTTGCCAGATCACGTCGATATCTTCATGCTCATAGCGCCCGATAAATTCGGGGTTGTCAAACCCCCAACCGTCGATAAAATGAACGCTTCCGATGAGATAATCGACCTTGGCATGTAGCACCCTTGCGTCCATGTGCCCCTCAAGGTAGTCTACTTCGTATCCCAAAAGGATTTCGATTGTATCTTTATAACGCTCTTTTGCCTCTAAAACGCTTTTTTCATACTCGCTCATTTGCGCAAAACTCATGCGGTACTTCGGGTCGAAATCCATCGGGGCATGGTCAGCAAATCCGAAGTAGCGCGTCCCCTTCTCTATGGCACGTTCAACGTACTCGAAAACCTCCCCTTCGGCGTGGTTGCAAAGCTTTGTATGGTTATGTAGATCCACTTTCATTTGAAGTCCGTCTTTTATATTTTTATGATATTATAGTGCGAATAAATTAATTTGGTACACTTGATTACGCACGGAGATTTTTAATGACGCAAGAAGAACTAGACGCTCTGATGAACGGCGAATTGGACGCATTTGAAGATATGCCGCAAGAGGATGACGCGCAGGGGGAAGAGGATATCAAAGACGATATTTCCGATCTTCCTCCGGGTTACAGCGAAAAAACCGCGCACCACTGGCCGCTCCCTGCAACCGACGAAAACAAAATGGTGCATCAGCTTGACGATGTCACCAAAGAGGGGGAGGAGAAAGCAAGCCAGATTTTCGATATTATCGAGGGGATCAGCAACGATCTGATGGAGAAAGAGGACAACCTTCAAAGGGTGGTCGAGACGTTTGAAAAAAACATAGAACTTTTTTCTAAACTCCACGAAAAATTCCCCAACGTCGAAGCTTTCGGCACTTCATTGGAGCTTAACCAAAATGCGCTCGAAGATGCCAACCTTATTTTGGAGACCTTCCACCACAGCGGCGATTCGATTATGAACGTGATGGATATTATGCAGTACCAAGATATCCACCGCCAAAAAATCGAGCGTGTTATCAACGTTATGCGCGCCCTTTCAAAATATATGAACGCCCTCTTTGAAGGAAAAATCGACGACGACAAACGTGTCGCTTCTGCGACGCATATCGTGGGTGACACCCACAACGAACTTGCAACCAACGACGATATCGAAGCGCTTTTGGAGCAATTTGCAAGCAAAGGGTAACTCTTTTTTTCACACATGCCAGCCTCTTTCATGGCATGTGCTAATTGTAATTCTTAATCCGCATGCCAACACATCTTCGCTACAATAACGCAATTTTTTAACCCTTTAACTTCACACAAACGAGACACGAAACACCATGAAAAAAGTAGAACTTCTCTCCCCTGCGGGAAACCTTGAAAAACTAAAAATTGCCATCGACTTCGGCGCCGATGCCGTTTACGGAGGGGTAAGCCACTTCTCGCTTCGCATCCGCTCGGGCAAAGAGTTTAGCATGGAGGAGTTTGCCGAGGGGATCGCATACGCCCATGCGCGCGGCAAAAAGGTCTATGCGACCATCAACGGTTTCCCTTTTAATTCCCAGCTGAATCTTTTAAAAAAACATATCTTGGCTATTGCCGCGCTCAAACCCGATGCGATCATCGTCGCAACCCCCGGAGTGCTTAAACTCTGCAAAGAACTCGTCCCCGATATGCCGCTGCACCTCTCTACGCAGGCAAACGTGCTCAACGTGCTCGATGCAAAGGTGTACTACGAGATGGGTGCAAGCCGCATTATCGCCGCGCGCGAAATATCGCTCAAAGACCTTGCCGAGATCAAAAAAGAGCTTCCCGAGCTTGAACTTGAGGTGTTCGTTCACGGTTCGATGTGTTTTGCCTACAGCGGGCGTTGCCTTATATCTACCCTTCAAAGCGGGCGCGTACCTAATCGCGGAAGCTGCGCGAACGACTGCCGATTTCCGTACGAAATCTACGCCGCGAACCCCGAAACGGGAACCCTTTTCAAACTCGAAGAGGAGGAGGGGATCGGCACCTACATCATGAACTCCAAAGACCTTAACCTCGCCTCGCACGTCAAAGAGATTTTAGACACGGGGGTGATCGACTCGCTAAAAATCGAAGGGCGCACCAAAACCTCCTACTACGCCGCGGTCACCGCAAAAGCCTACCGCATGGCGATCGATGATTATTACAACGGCATCGAAGATACCCAAAAATACCAATACGAACTCGAATCACTCCAAAACCGCGGCTACACCGATGCCTACCTCGTCTCGCGCCCGTTTGAAAAACACGACACCCAAAGCCTTGATTTTACGATGCAATTGGGTACCCATCAGGTGTGCGGCGAAGTGCAGGAAAACGGTGCGTATTTTATGTGCAAATACAAAACCCTGCCAAACGACGAACTCGAAATCGTCGCACCTTTGGGAGCAAAAATAGAGCTTGTCGATAACGAGATAGGTACGACCTACGAAAAAGAGGGCAAGCTTTACATGAAGCTCAAACAGCTCATCGCGCAAAACGGCAAAATATGGCAAGAGGTGCACAGCGGGAATCTCAATCCGATCACCCTACCGACCAAACTGCCGCCCTACACATTTTTTAGAATTCCCGCGCATGAAGATATGGGAACATATCCGAAAAAGTAAAAAAACCTTTGGTATAATTTCGCATATCCAAAAAAAGAAGAGGTAAAAATGAAATTTGTTTCTATCATCATAGGAAGTAAAAGCGATTACGAGATCATGCGATCTTGTGCAGATACACTAGAAGCAT
>Ga0265295_1001541_pt1 | contig 40221 bp, 37 predicted proteins | sample Munlansysbiofilm_FD_192503 | JGI IMG/M metagenome (GOLD analysis project Ga0265295, IMG submission 192503) | Leachate microbial communities from a municipal landfill in Southern Ontario, Canada - Methane capture system biofilm | ecosystem: Engineered > Solid waste > Landfill > Unclassified ... | reverse complement strand
TTCATTAATCCTGGAGAAGACCCCCCAGTTCTCCCACTCCTTCACCCATCGCTTTGCGTGGGGTGAGGTTACGCTTCACGTACAGGTGGTGAAGGGAGTGATAACCGAGGTCAAGCTGTACACGGATGCCTTGGATACCTCGCTGGCCGAACGGGCAGCAAAAGCTTTGACAGGCGTTGCATACGACATGGACGCGATTGATGGAGTGCGCAAACAAATCGAGCAGGCCGATCTTGCCAGCCTGCTCGAGCATTTGGTCTCATTGCTTTAGGAGCCGGTTCTCCCGCTCAGCTCGATGAGGGAGCGAAGCCGATCGATCCGCCATGCATCGGGATGCAGGTTTCTCGCTCTCCAGCTCCAGTTGCTGGTTCCACAGGTTGAGGGGATGTTCATCCTCCCCTCCTGACCCAACTCAAGCCAGTCCTGCATCGGCAGGATGGCATCCTTTGAGGAGGAGAGCAGCATCTGCCTGATCAGTTGCCACACCACCTGATCGTCAGGACACTCCAAGTATCTGCGAACCAGATCCTTGGTAAGGCCATCCAGGTTCTCGTACCAACCACGGGTGGTATTGTTGTCATGCGTTCCGGTATAGATGACGCTGGTGTACTGGCAATTGTGCGGCAAGTAGGCATTGGTTGCATCCAGCATGCCGTTCTCCACATTGAACGCAAACTGCAGAATTTTCATGCCAGGGAAGTTGTTTGCATCACGCAATTCTTCCACATCCTCGGTGATGACCCCAAGGTCCTCAGCGATGATGGGAAGGTCAGACCCAAGTTTTTCCCTCAGGGCAACGAAGAGCTCCTGTCCAGGGGCGTTCACCCACTTCCCGTTCATTGCCGTCTTCTCGCCCCGTTTCACTTCCCAATAGGCTGCAAAGCCACGGAAGTGATCGATCCTGATGATGTCGCAGCTCTTCAGGGTCTGCTCGATGCGCTTGATCCACCAACTGAAGTGCTCCTTGCGGTGTGCCTCCCAGTCATAGACAGGATTTCCCCACAGCTGCCCGTCGGAAGAGAAAGCATCAGGAGGTACTCCGCTGGAAACCGTCTGCCTCCCTTCATCATCCATCTTCAAAAGGTGGCGGTTAGCCCAAGCGTCAACACTATCGGGGGCGACAAAAATGGGAATGTCTCCAATGATCTGAACCTGATGGGTATTGGCGTATGCCTTGAGCTTTGTCCATTGGGTGAAGAAGAAGAACTGCTGGACCTTGATCCGCTCAATCTCCTTCGCATACTGCTTTCTCACCTTCTCCAGAGCACTTGCTTCTCTCAGTCTCAGTTCTGCCGGCCAGATTTCGAACCACCGGGAGTCGTTGTACACCTTGCAGAGCACCTGATAGAGTGCATAATCGTCAAGAAACCAGGCATTTTCGTTCGCAAATGTTTCATATGCTGCTCTTTCTGCTACGTCGGCTTCATGCAAGAAGAGGTCTGCAGCCTTCTCAAGGAGCGGCTCCTTGTATGCCCTGACCTGTCCATAATCAACCCGGTCAAGGGGGAATGCTGGGGCAAAGAGAACATCCTCCACATCAAGGTAGCCATCATAGGCAAGGCTCTTCAGGTCGATGAGGAGCTCGTTTCCGGCAAAGGAGGAACGGGCGGCATATGGAGAGTCCCCATACCCGGTGGGGCCAAGAGGAAGTATCTGCCACAACCGGACTTGGGCTTGGCTCAAAAGATCGATGAATGCAAATGCCTCGTCTCCCAGAGAACCGATTCCATGATTGGAAGGAAGGGATGTTGGATGCATCAGCACCCCACAGCGTCGAATGTTGTGTTTCATGGCTTCACTATACTGCATTTTCTTGCTGAGAGGCTATCCAAAGGACTAAAGAGTTTGCATTGAGTCGCCTTGTTTTAACAGAAAAAATCGGATATACTTGCGCTATGGATTTACCGCAGGAAAAAGTACAATTTGCCGTTGGGGAGCATGTAGTATATCCCCTTCAGGGTGTAGGCGTCATCAAACGCATCGAGGAGCGAACGTTCAGAGGTGCTGTTGTGATGTATTACGTCATCTACCTTGATATCTCTGATATGACGGTTATGATTCCTGTGGAAAAATCAAAAGAGATGGGAATTCGCCCCATCGTTGAGCAGAAAGAAGCTCAGGCTGCCATCGATTCCATCTCCAGCAAGTATGAACCGATGCCTGTCGACTGGAAGGCCCGTTACCAGATGAATGTGGATCTGCTCAAGCAGGGATCGATCGCATCCATCGCTAAGGTGGTGCAGGCCCTCTATCACCGCAGCAAGATCAAGGAACTTCCGGTGCAGGAACGAAAATTGTATGACAATGCCTTGCGCCTTTTGATTGATGAAACCTCATTCTCCTTGAAAAGAGACAAGAAAGAGATTGAGATGCTCGTATTCTCCAAGCTGGAGAAGTAGCATGAGCTTTCCTCAACACGCTGTCATTGTCACCGCTGCGGGCAGCAGTGAGCGCTTCAATACAACCAAACAATTAGGGGTTAAAAAAGAGTACCTGCAGATTGATGGACATACGGTTCTCTACCGTTCTGTCCTCCCCTTCCTGCAGGTTCCCAATTGCTGTGCCATTCTTGTCACCTATCCCGAGGGGATGGAAGACCAGTGTGCAGTAGCGCTTGAAGACTTGCTGCAGCAGAATCTTGTGCCCATCATTTTGGTACGGGGTGGCCGGAATCGTCAGGAGTCGGTCTACAACGCACTGAAGATGCTTTCCACCATGGCCCTCGGGGCCGAGTATATTGCCATTCATGATGGGGCCCGGTGCTTCGTGACCCCTGACTTGGTGATCAGGACACTTGCTACAGCAACCGTGTTCAAGGGCGCGGTGCCTGCACTGCCCGCTACTGATGCCCTGAAGACCATTGACAACAATGGGGTGATCAAATCCCATATCGACCGTTCTCGTACAGTTGGAGTGCAAACTCCGCAGATATTCCGCTATCCTGAGATTTGGGAAGCCCATCAGGCGGCAAAGGACAGTACCACACTCTATGTCGATGACACCCAGATTTTCACTGACTTCGGCTTGACGGTCGGAGTATGCGAGGGAGATCGGGAGAACAAGAAGATTACGTACATTGAAGATATACCCGAGGCAGAGAAGCAGATCGCTGACTACCTGAATGCCTTGGAAGAGGGCAAGCGCAGCGCACATGCAGCACGCGCTCTCCATCAGGCAATGGATGAGGTACGAAGGGAGCAAGAGAAGTCGTGAGAATCGGAACCGGCTGGGATCTGCACCGTATGGTTAGTGCACGAACGTTGATGCTCGGAGGAGTGGTCATTCCCAGCGACAAAGGGGAAGCGGCCCACAGTGATGGCGACGTCCTGATCCATGCCATCATCGATGCTCTGCTTGGTGCCCTTTCCAAAGGGGATATCGGTTCCCATTTCCCCGATACAGACCCTGCTTTCCAGGATGCTGACAGCATGATGTTGCTGAAGCAGGTTCTCTCCGAGGACCTCCCCCCCTACCACATCGAGAACCTCGACACTACCATCATCTTGCAGCGTCCGAAGCTCCGGCCATATATTGAAACAATCAGGAAAAACCTTTCAGAGGCTATGGGGCTTGAGATCAACCAGGTCTCGGTAAAAGCAAAAACAGCTGAAGGCATCTTGGGCGAATTGGGTTCGGGAGATGCCGTCATAGCACAAGCTGTTGTATTGATTTCTTGAAAAACCGTGTTGACACACCCTTTATAAATACTCTATAGTTGTGCCTGCGCCCAGATGGCGGAATTGGTAGACGCACTAGGTTCAGGTCCTAGCGGGGTCAAACTCGTGGAAGTTCGAGTCTTCTTCTGGGCACTAAGAGGCAAACCTTTTACTGTAAAGGGTTTGCCTTTCTTTTTGCCAAAATCCTCTCTTCAATTTCTCGACCGGGTTTTGGCCCTGTGTACAGTTGTGTGCACAGGAAGATGGGGTTTGAAGGGATATGCGTGCAGTTTGAACCGAATGGGCTCCATGATCCGAATATCCAAATCTTGACGAATAAGGCCTCCCCTTCAGCACGCAACACGGGCAGGTAATCGGGTCGAAGCACTATCTGAATTTGCGATCAAACACCATGCAGAACTGCTACAAAACATTCGTGGGCCCACCTATACTCTACGGAAACCTCAGAACACCGATATCATCGATTGCTCTCTTTACTACCTTACTAGGTATGCTACAGCAACAATTGTGTTCGAAACCCACGGGACGCATAGTAGGAATCAGCGCCGTTGTGATAGAAAAAGACCCGACCATAGCGACTATCACCAAACAGAGCTCCCCCAAGCGTACGCATGGCTTGGGGTGTGCGGATCCAACTGGATGATTTGGTATCGAATACCCCAACCTTCTGGAGTCGCAGGTACTGATCTTCATCCAAGAGTTCCAACCCCATTTCTGCAGCCAGACCTTCTGCACTCCCCTCTGGAGGATTCTTTTTCCGATTAGCCAGTGCTGTCTCATCATAGCAAAGACTTCTGCGCCCAGCAGGACTTTCAGCACTGCAATCAACATACAGGTAGGAATCAGAAGTTTCGTTGTACCCAATCACATCAGGCTCACCACCGGTACGCTCCATCTCAGAGAGTATCCGGAGTTTCTGAGGCTGGTTTCTCAATCTTTCTTCCATCGTGTCCCATCCAATACTTGCGTGGCGAGTCATGTTGGACAGAAACCGAGTTCTCAGGATTTCCAGAAGCGATGCAATCTCTTCCGACGACAACACAGTATCTTTGTACTTCATGCATTACCTCCAAATACCCACACGGTAATGGGTAGTAAGGTAAGTGTAATTATATCTTAGCGTTTTACTCAAGATATAGGCCTTTCCAGATTCCCTTTCCTCATACCCAATGCGGTGGCAAAAAGGTGAGAAAACAAGGGCTGGCGGCCCTAATCAGGCATCACTACTCACTTTGTATCATTTCTCCCGATTCTTGCAATGGGTACGCAAATTGGTACTTGGAAGAAAATCCAGAGAATTGTAAACGATTACACTGCAAGCCTTGACAGATGCCACAAGCCGTGTGAGCATGGTAATTAGCAAGGAGAAACGGTTATGAGAAACGTGATTTTGTCGATGAAATCAATCGACAAACGATTCGCCGGCGTCCATGCGCTCAAGGGTGTTGACTTCGAGTTGTGCGAAGGCGAAATCCATGCATTGGTTGGTGAGAACGGAGCCGGGAAATCGACTCTGATGAAAGCTTTGACCGGCATTTTCCCAAAAGACTCAGGAGAAATCCTTTACCTCGGGCAACAATTCAATCCCCAGGGTCCCAGAGATGCGCTTGATGCCGGAATCTCAATCGTGCACCAGGAACTGAATATGATGGAGCATCTGACCGTTGCCCAGAATCTGTTCATTGGTCGGGAAGCGACCAAACGCAACGGCTGGTTGCTGGATGAAAAAGAACAAAACCGACGTGCAACCGAACTCTTTGAGCGGTTGAACATGCAGATAGATCCCCAAGAAAAGGTAAGTAATCTGACTGTCGGAAAACAACAGATGGTTGAGATTGCCAAAGCCGTTTCACACAACCTGAAGATACTCATTCTTGACGAACCTACGGCAGCACTGACCGATAGGGAAATCAGTGACTTGTTCATCATCATGAGCGATCTCGCCAAGAAGGGTGTTGGGATGATTTACATCAGCCATCGCCTAGATGAGATCGGAATCATTACCGATCGGGTAACCGTTCTTCGGGATGGTGAGTATGTCGGAACCAAGAACACCAAGGACCTCAGTAAGGATGAGATGATCAACATGATGGTTGGACGGGTCATCTACGAAAAACCAAAGACAAAGAGTACGGTCCTTCCCGATGCCCCCGTTGTGCTGAAAGTAGAAAACCTCAATGCAGGGAAGCTCGTGAAAAATATCTCCTTCGAATTGAGAAAGGGAGAAATACTCGGGTTTGCCGGCTTGATGGGGGCTGGACGCACAGAAACCATGCGTGCCCTTTTTGGTGCAGACAAGGCGACGGGAACAATCAGCGTCAATGGAGTACCAACAATCATTGAGAATCCACAGGATGCTGTACGTAACGGCATCGGCTACCTATCGGAAGATCGCAAACGCTTTGGGTTGGCCATCAAGCTGTCTGTTCAGGAAAATGCCGTCATGGCATCGTATGAAGACCTCTGCCCCAACCTCTTCCTCCCCCGTACCAAACTTGTTGAGATAGCAGCGGAATACATTGATAAGCTGAATGTCAAAACCCCTTCGCTCGACCAGGTTGTCAGAAACCTCTCCGGAGGCAATCAGCAGAAAGTGGTTATTGCAAAATGGCTGATTAAGAATTGCTCGGTGCTCATATTTGATGAGCCTACAAGAGGCATTGATGTAGGAGCCAAGAGCGAAATTTACCATTTGATGAACGAACTGGTCCAAGAAGGAAAGTCCATCATCATGATCAGTAGTGAACTGAACGAGATCCTCAGAATGAGCGATCGTATCGCAGTAATGTGTGAAGGAAAACTCACGGGAGTTCTCAACATCGAAGAGGCAACGCAAGAACGAATTATGGCTTTGGCTACCGAACGAGGATAGGAGTGTCAATCTATGAAATCGACAAAAAACAGTAAAGTACGTGAAAAAAAGGGATTGAACTGGCAGAAATTGCTGGCACCTCTTGCCCTGGTTATCGTCTATGCATTCTTTGCCCTCTTCGGCAGAAACTTCTTCTCATACACGACGTTGGTCAACATCCTTGACTCATCCTATTATATCGGGTTCATAGCCATTGGGGTTACCTTCGTCATCATAACCGGTGGTATCGATCTTTCCTGCGGCACCATTATGATGGCATCCACCATCATAGGCGGAACCGCCTACAAGACATGGGGCTGGCCGATGTGGCTGTCATTGTTGCTCATTATGGTCGTTTCCACAGGGTTTGGCCTGTTCAACGGAATCTTGGTCAGCCGGCTCAAGCTTCCTCCGTTCATTGCAACCTTGGGTACCATGATGATCAGCTTGGGAACAGGATCAATCGTATCAAACGTACGTAGTGCAACGTTCCCGGCACGTGGTGCCGCCGACAGCTGGTTCAAGGGTATCTTCAAGTTCATTACTCCCAACAATGCAAGCTATCCAACCGGAGCATTGGTGCTTTTCGGTACCGCATTCATCGCCTACATCATCCTGACGCGTACAAAAATGGGACGGTACATCTTTGCTGTGGGTTCAAACAAGGAAGCCGCCCGTCTTAGTGGTGTGGATGTAGCCAAGTGGGAGATGATGGCTTATGTGGTCAGTGGTTTTCTTGCAGGTATCGGTGGCATCGCCTTTGCTGCAGTCTACACTACCGTCATGCCGGCACAAGGACAAGGCTTTGAGTTGTACGCCATCGCGGGAGCCGTCATCGGAGGCACCAGCCTCAGTGGTGGTGCTGGATCTGTGCTGGGAACCATGATCGGCGTCTATATCATGAGCGTACTGCGAGCAGGACTGCCTTCGATGAACCTGCAAGCCCAGTACCAGACATTTTTCACCGGTGTCGTCGTTTTGAGCGCAGTGTTGCTTGATATCTATCGAACCAAGAAATCCACCGAGGTTCGCATCCTCTCCGCTCCGGAACGCTTCCGCCAGCAAACACTTCTGAAACTGAACCAATTGAAAGAAGAACAAGAGACAGCGGATGACAAAGGGAAACTTGCGTTGGAAGCTCAAATTGCATCTCTGAAGCAGGAAATGAACAAAGAGTATCATCGTCTCAAACGAGAAGAGAAACAAAAGAAGGCTTCACTCCGTACACAGAAGAAGCCTGAGCGAACATAATGTAAGCATTATTCGGAATCGTATGGTTCCGGAAAAAACAGGAGGAATATCATGAAGAAGACCTTAGTCGTTTTACTCGCTCTGGTTGTACTTGCTTCGGTTTCTGTCTTTGCACAAGCAGCACAAGAAACCAAGCCGTACATCGCCGTAGTCTCCAAAGGAGAGCAACATGACTTCTGGCAACAGGTAAAGCTCGGAGCCAATGCTGCTGCTGAGGCATATGGAGTTGACATCACCTTCGAAGGACCTCCTTCTGAGAGCGATGTGCAGATCCAGGTAGAGATGCTCAACAATGCAATGGCAAAGAAACCCGTAGCAATCGCTTTGGCTGCTCTGAACACCAGTAGTGTGCTTGATCAGCTCCAGCAAGCTATGACCCAGAAGATTCCGGTAATCGGGTTTGACTCAGGCGTCCCCGAAGCTCCAGCTGGATCCATCTGGGCAAATGCATCTACGAACAACTATGCCGCAGCAGGTATGGCTGCTGAGAAGATGTTTGAAGTGATCAAGGGTAAAATTGAAGCAGCATCCATTGCCAAGCCAGTGAAGATCGTAGTCATGAACCAGGATGCATCCGGCGAATCCCTGCTCAGCCGTGGCAAGGGCTTTAGGGACACCATGGTCAAGCTGATCGATGAGAAGACCGCTCTTTCCAAGAGTGACATCTCCGTCATCGGCAACACTGCATACATTGCAGCTGACAGCCCCAGAAACGGAAAGAAAGTCATCATTGAGATGATTGTTCCCGCCTCTGCTGCCATGACCGATGCCACCAATGCTGCACAAGCAGTCTTGAACAAGGTAACCAGTGACAACGTCCTTGGTATCTTCTGTTCCAACGAAGCAACCGTCAAGGGCCTCTTGGCCGCTACCAATGACGGCGCAACGCTGAAGAGCAATGCAGCTTTCAAGGACATGGTCGTAATCGGCTACGATGCCGGTGCTGCACAGAAGAACGCTGTTCGCAATCAGTACTTCCTTGGTTCCATCACCCAGGATCCGTACCAGATTGGATACAAGGCTGTTGAACTGTCCTACAAGGCTTACAAGGGCGAGCCTGTCAGTGATGTTGATACTGGAGCCAAGTTCTACAATTACCAGAACATGGACGATGCCGACATCAAGGGTTTGATCTACGATTGATGTATCTTACTCTCAAAGGGGGGTCTGAAAAGACCCCCCTCCTTGTATGGAGAACTCCATGACGGATGAGAACGTATCGGCAACCATCAAGGACGTTGCGCGATTGGCAGGTGTGTCAATTGCAACGGTTTCTCGCGCCTTGAATGCAAGCGATGGGGTAAAAGCAAATACCCGGAAAGCAGTGATGGAAGCAGTTGAGAAACTGGGGTACAACCGCAATGAGGTGGCGCGTTCTCTCAAATTCCGTCAAACTCGTACCATCGGCATCATTGCACCAGAACTTTCCAACATATTTTTTATGGAAGTGGTTGAAGCGCTGGAACGTTTTTTGGCGCCCAAAGGTTATTCCATGATCATCACCTCTTCCTACGATTCGGTGGAAGAGGAAAAACGAAAATTACAGATTCTCATCGAGCGAAACGTGGATGGAATGGTAGTCATGCCTTCCGGTGCTGAAGGTGATCATTTTCTATCCAAAGCCTTGTCAAACATACCCCTTATCCTTGTCGATCGCCGCATCAAGAGCCTCAAGGTTGACTCGGTGGAAACCGATAACCGATTTGGTGTGCACAAGATGATACAAGCCCTGAAGCATGAGGGGTTTCATCGAATAGGTTTCATCGGAGGGGATCCCACCATCCATACTGCCGGTGAACGCCTGAATGGATATCTGGAAGCGATGTCACGCTATGGCCTGCACGTTGAAGAGCGGTTTGTTCTGCACCGAGGGGCCATGACTCAGACAAACGGGCGGGAACTCCTCCAACAGGCTCTCTCCTTCCCCGACCATCCTCATGCATTCTTCATTGCAAATGACTCCATGCACTTGGGAGCTACCATTTATGCTATCGAGCATCTGGACGCAAGCGAACGCAATAGCCTGGTATTCGCCAGCTTTGACTATCTTAGCTATGCTCCATTGCTCAAGTTCTGCCATTATGCGGTTTCGCAGCAGTTTGAACAGATTGGGGAAGAAGTAGCCACCCTGTTGCTCCAACGTCTTGGGGGAGATTGGGAAGGTTTCCCCAAAAGAGTCATGCTTCGGCCGGAAATCAAGGTCATCAAAGCCAGCGGAGGATTGCCCTTTGAAGAAGATGAGCAATCTCTGCCTCCACTAAGAGAGACCGTGAATACAGAAGAATCGGCTTCCTATTTCTGATAATCAAATCAAGGCATTACGGAAGGAAAAACACTCGGACAGCATCGCCAATCCCTGAATACACCAAAAGCTTGTAGGCAATGCTCCACATGACCAAGCAGATGCCAGTGTCCAGAATACGCCAGGTAATGGATTTTCTGAAGAGTGGGGCCAAAAAGCTTGACCCGTAAGCCAGAATGAAAAACCAGAAGAATGACATGGTGACGGCTCCCCCACCAAAGAGGTACCTCCCAGTCCCGGAAAAGGTTGCGCTGATACTCCCCAAAAGGACCACGGTGTCGAGATAGACATGAGGGTTCAGCAGGGTAATCGCCAAGGTAGTGAATATGACTTGCTTTCGGCTCACCGGTTGTTCAGTTGATTCCTCCATGCCTCGATCAGCATGAAATGCAGAAAGCAGACTCTTCAATCCATATACACCCAGAAAGAGGGCTCCGGCAATTGAGGCAATGCTCAGCAGCAAGGGTGATTGTTCGATGAGACTGCCCATGCCTGCTACACCGGCAGAAATGAGTATGGCATCACACAAAGAACAAATGAGAGCAACGACAAACCGATGTTGCTTGCGGATTCCTTGGGTAAGCACAAAGGCATTCTGCGCCCCGATTGCAATGATGAGGCTGGCTCCAGTCGCCATGCCGGTAAGATAGGGAATTTCCATGCCAACCAGCTTAGCCAAAACTAGGATGGAGGCAAAGTACCCCACACCTACGCTGAACACTTTTCCCCCTCTTTCTTATTGGGTGCAAAGCTTGACCCGGTATGAAGTCAAGTGTTACCCTAGATTAACACTAGGAATTATTCCTGAATCAGGAGGTCCCGATGAAGCAAACGACTTTCCATCTTGGATTTTTCCTCACTCCCCTGATTCCTGTCATCATCTATCTCAGGACTGCAGGCGCCATGTATGATACATACTCAATATCGATCATCTTCGGCGTGTATGCTTTCATCCTTGTCTGCAACCAGTTCTATTTGGCATCACAACCTGTTTGGCTGACGAAGCTCTTGGGTGCAAAGACGGTTCGTGCTCTGCATGGCAGCTCTCCCCTCTTGATTGTTCTGCTCTCGTTTGTCCATGCTCTTCTCAAACTCTCAAACGGATTCTCTCTCTCATCAACCCAAGCTATCCTTGGCCTTGTGGCCTTCATTCTCTTCTTCGTAGGCACAATGGCTGCACTTCTCTTCTTTGCCAATACGCTTCTGACAAAAAAGGAACCTTTTGCGTCGTTCCGAACCAAAACGTACGCAAGAACAGGAATGACACACCAAAAAACAAGAGCCATGCATAATCTCATGGTAGCAGCAGGTCTGGTGGTGCTCATCCATGTCTTGCGCTCTTCAACTTCCTCGTTCTCCTACAACCCTTGGGGGATGTCCATTCTCATAGCATGGATGGTCTTTTCCCTCCTGTCGTACCTGAACTACCGCCTCAAAGGCCGTACACACAGAGGTAAATCATGAAACAGCTGATAACCATATCAATGATACTTGCACTGTTTGCGTTCCCACTTTTCGCCCAGATCATCCCATCCTCACCGACGGATCCAAGTGTTGACGGCTTATTCGGAACAACCGAATACCCACAAGTCGTACAGCTCAAGGATATGCGATTGGGCTATGCGCTGAGCCGCAATGGCCAGAATCTACACATTATCCTCGAAGCACCAACAACCGGCTGGGTTTCGGTGGGGCTCGGCTCGAACCGAATGAATGGGGCACACATGATCATCGGCTATGATGCACTTTCCAGCCAGGTCATCAGCGAAGAGACCGGACGTGGGCATGGGCACAGTCCTTCCTCAACAAAACTGCTGGTTCAGAGCACCATAAAGGAGAGTGGAGGGAAAACAAACCTCGAATTCTCCCTGCCTGCATCCACGTATAGTTCAGGGAACGAGCTTCGGCTTATCGTAGCCTACGGAACCAAGGACGACCTCAGAAGCAAGCACAAGCGCTACGACAGCTATACCATCGCTTTCCAGAAGTAGTCCTTAAGCAGTTCCAAGCAGCATGTCCCCTTCCTTGATCCACTGTTTCTTGCGCAGGTAACTGCTGAAAACATACGAGAGCAAAGCGGGAAGAAGTATGTGCATGAGCAGTATGGTTGGCCAAGCCTGAAGACCCATCACGGCAAGGGCATTGAACTGGCCAACCAGTCCGCTTGTCCCCATGCCTGCCCCAGCACTGTTGTTTTCCATCTTGAAAACCATGGTGCTGAGAGGTCCCAAAATAGCGGATGTCAATGTGGGAGGAATCCAGATCAAGGGATTCTTGGCAATATTAGGAATTTGGAGCATGCTGGTTCCCAATCCTTGGCTGAGAAGTCCCCCAAGCTTGTTCTCTCGATAACTGCTTACCGCGAATCCGATCATCTGGCAACTGCATCCTACCGCTGCTGCCCCTGCGGCCAGGCCATCGAGTCCGAGACTGATGCAGATTGCAGCGCTGCTGATCGGCAAGGTGAGCACCATACCCACAACGGTGGAAACCAGAATCCCCATGGGGAGCGGATACAGTAGGGTCAGCGAGTTGATGAACGAACCGAGCCAGCTCATCAGTGCTGCCATAGGAGGAGCTGCCAAATATCCGACCACAGCACCACCTACCAAGGTGGTCAGGGGTACCAGGATGATATCAACACCAGTTTTTCCACTGATTCGCTTTGCAAGTTCTGCACCTGCCAACGCTGCGAGCATCGCTCCCACCGGTTCTCCGACCACTACGTGAGATAAGAGCAGACCTTCCCCAAAGACAAAGGTTCCAGCACCTATCGCCCCCGTTGCGGCACTGCACAGCAACCCCAACAAAGGTGCGTTCACTGCATGGGCCACTCCCACCCCAATGGCTGGGCCGGTAAGGTATTGGGCAACCTGGCCGATGCGTTCCAATACCAATAGATTCGTGTAATGTCCCACTTGTTTGAGAATGAGTCCGATGATGAGAGAGGCAAACAATCCTTGGGCCATACCGCCCAATACACGGGTGATGTACGCACCCACCTGCTTGCCATGGGAGGAATTAATTCCTTCTGCCATAGAGAGCTCCTACTTAATTGGATTTGGTGGATGACTTGTCAGGTGCAATAACCGTAGCATTGCACAAGGCCTCCGTTGGAAACGACTATACCAAGTGGAGCCTACAGAGTAAAGACCATACAGATTTTCTTACCTGTGTATATCACCACAGGCAAAGAGAGCCTACCTTTCAGTGTAGAATCATCGGGTTAGGTATAGGTACCTATAAAATTAGGTAACAATACTCAATAGCTCCATACATTCCATGCAGTGTACCGTAGACCTAGGAGTGCACGTATGGGAAAGAACAAAAGCCTTATCCTTGCCCTAATCCTTTGCCTCTTTGTCTTGGTAGGATGCGAGCCTGACCCGCCAGTTCAGTACACGATCACGTATCATGTTGGTGACGGAGCATCCAATTCCAGTTCCAATCCATCGTCCTACACGGTAGAGACGGCAACGATCCAACTGTCCGATCCCACCCGCACAGGCTATACGTTTGCCGGCTGGTACGCATCAGACACCTATTTGGGATCAATAATCACAACTATACCTACAGGCAGTTCAGGACCAAAGACCCTCTATGCCAAATGGACAGGCAACACCTATACCGTTTCCTTCGACAGCAACGACCAAGCCATCCAGAATCCCAATGCTCAAGACCTAACCTTCGGACAAGCCTATGCAAGTCTCCCCACCCTGACAAAAGCTTATTATGGGTACACTTGGAATACCGCCCAGGATGGGAGCGGGACCACTATCACAAACGCCACCACACTTTCCATTGCCAATGACCACACCCTCTATGCAAAGTGGACTCCTACCCAATACACAATAACCTACGAACTCGACAATGGGCAAAACCATGCCTCCAACCCAGCAACCTACACGGTGGTGTCTGAAACCATCACCCTCCAAGATCCCTCACGTTCAGGCTACACCTTCGTAGGTTGGTATACTGAGCCTGCATTCAATACGCAAGTCACTACCATCGCACAGGGCTCACATGACAACATCACCCTGCATGCCAAGTGGACAGCAAAATCCTATACGATCTCCTTCGACTCACAGGACAACCTGATCGCAGCTCCCAACACACTATCAGTTACCTTCGGCCAGACCTATGCCAGCCTGCCCACCCTGAGCAAGACCGGGTACTCCCATACCTGGAATACCGCGCAAAACGGGAGCGGGGCCACCATCACCAACGCCACCACACTTTCCATTGCCGATGACCACACCCTCTATGCACAGTGGACTGCAAATACATATGCAGTGACTTTCAATAAGCAAGACGGTACAGGAGGAAGTACCTCAGTCACAGCCACCTATGATGCAGCCATGCCAACTGCGACAGCCCCTTCCAGAACCGGATATACCTTTGGAGGGTACTATTCAGCGGCCGATGGTGGAGGAACCCAGTACTACACGCAGGCAATGGCGAGTAGCAGAACATGGAACATTGCCTCGGCCACCACCCTGTATGCCAAGTGGACTCCGACTGTCTACACCCTCACCTACAATCTCAACAACGGGACAGCTCCCTCACCGGACAACCCCACTACGTACACCATTGAGACAGATACCATCACCCTCAAAAATCCAACCAGAACGTATTATTCATTCCAAGGATGGTATGCTGAATCGACATTCGATACTGTACAGACCACAATTCCGAAGGGATCCAGCGGAAACAAAAATTTCTACGCCAAATGGAGTACCGACAGCTACACCATCACCTATGTGCTGTATGGAGGGATAAACAGCGGCCAGAATCCAAGCACGTACACAATTGAATCTGCTACCATCACCTTGGCAAATCCAACCAAGACCGGGTACACCTTCGGCGGGTGGTTCGCAGAATCAACCTACAATACACAGATCACTTCCATCACAAGCGGATCGCACGAGAACAAGACGCTGCATGCCAAGTGGACAGCAAAAACGTATACAGTAACCTTCAACAAGCAAAACGGAGATGGAGGAAGCGACTCAGTCACTGCAACCTATGATGCAGCCATGCCCACTGCAACCGCTCCAAACAGAACTGGCTATACCTTCGGTGGATACTATTCAGCAACCAATGGTGGAGGAACCCAGTACTATACCGATACAATGGCAAGCAGCAGAACATGGAACATTGCTGATGCTACACCCCTCTATGCCAAGTGGACTCCTACCACCTATACGCTGACCTACAACCTCAACAACGGTACAGCTCCATCGCCGGACAATCCTGCCAACTACACCATTGAGACGGACACCATCACCCTCAAGAATCCCAACCGTACCGGCTATACCTTTGTAGGCTGGTATGCTGAAGCAGAGTTCTCGACACTCGTGACCACCATTGATAAAGGATCAAACGGTGACAAGAATCTTTATGCGAAGTGGACACCTACCACCTATACATTGACCTATCATCTGAACAGCGGAACAGCACCCTCGCCGGACAATCCTTTGACATACACCATTGAGACGAGCACCATCACCCTCAAGGATCCTACCCGAACCGGTTACATCTTCGGAGGTTGGTATGACAATTTCGAACTGACTGGCTCAGCGGTTACACAGATACCACTAGGCTCATACGACAACAAGGATTTCTATGCCAAGTGGACAGCAAATACGTATGCAGTAACCTTCAACAAACAAAACGGAATTGGAGGAAGTGACTCTGTCACTGCTACCTATGATGCAGCTATGCCCACGGCAACCAAACCTGCCAGAACAGGATACACCTTTGAAGGATACTATTCAGCAACCGATGGTGGGGGAACCCAGTACTATACCAAAGACATGGCAAGCAGCAGGACATGGAATATTGACTCGGTTACCACTACCCTCTATGCCAAGTGGACGCCCATCACCTACACGCTGACCTACCATCTGAATAGCGGTACAGCTCCCTCACCAGACAATCCTGTCAATTATACGATTGAGACGGACACCATCACCCTCAAGAATCCCAGCCGTACCGGCTATACCTTTGCAGGCTGGTATGCTGAAGCAGGGTTCTCAACACACGTGACAACCATTGATAAAGGATCAACCGGTGACAAGAATCTCTATGCCAAGTGGACACCTATCACCTATACGTTGACTTATCATCTGAACAGCGGAACAGCACCCTCGTCGGACAATCCTGCGACCTACACCATTGAGACGAGTACCATCACTCTGAATGATCCGACGAGGGATTACTACAACTTCAGTGGCTGGTTCTCTGAAGAAGGATTCTCGAACCAGGTCACGGAGATAAAACAGGGATCTTACGGAAACAAAGACCTCTATGCCAAGTGGACTCCCATCGAGTACACCATCACCTACGTCCTGAAACAAGACCAAATCAACCATCAGGACAATCCTACCAAGTACACTATTGAGACACCCACAATCACCTTCAAGGATCCAACGAGAACTGGGCATTACTTCGGGGGGTGGTACACAGAGTCAACGCTTAACAACCTGAAACTACAGATCCCCTTGGGTTCTCATGGTGATATCACCCTGCATCCGAAGTGGAACTATACCTATCAGGTGGGAGACATGACTCCAGAGTATTGGTTCATCGTGTTCGATCGTAACAGCCAGCAATCGACACTCGATCCTTACGATTATCGTGAAACCAACCCCTGGCGTTACCTGGTTGCTGCAAACAATGATTACGGCTCCACAGTGCCTTGGACACCCAGAGGAGAAGGCGACCATTTCTTCAACCCAGAAACCGGAGGCGATCAAGGCCCGTATGGGGATATAGGCAGAGGACTGGAAGCTTCCCAAGCTGTGGTGGATTATTATGGGGCAGATCTCAGCTACGCAGCTCTTGCAGCCCAGGAGACCCCGGATTGGTTCCTTCCCTCCAATTCCGAATTATCAGCCTTGATGGACCTGTATGCGACAAATCAGATAGGAAATATCACGCTGGATGCCAAATACTGGACTTCGACGGATATTACCAATGCTGGCCTTGCTTACGCAAATTATCTTACTAAACCAGACCCCAGCAAAGAGGAATTCTCATTTCAAATGCCTATTGAAACAAAGAGTACCGCGTGCAGAGTCCGTCCCTTCAGAAGACTCTGATCACCTCAATTTCCCAGATTTATTGCACCCTGTCAGGATACACTTCTTGACAGGGTCTCTCTTTCCTATATATCATATTATTATTATAGACTTAATAGTAATTAAAAAGGATGGAACCTATGAATACGCTGCTTTGGCTTGGAATCTTTGTACTCTTGCTTGTAGCTTTGGTGCTGATGAAACGCCGCTTTCATCTGCCCTTCTCCATTCGGGTGTCCACCGCTCTTGCACTGGGTGCTCTTCTGGGACTTGCACTCTTCTTTTTTGCTGAAAGTGCAACCCGAGATGATGTACGCAGGTGGACAGCTCTGGTAGGAAACGGCTATGTGGACCTGCTCAGGATGCTCATCATCCCCTTGGTCCCCACCAGCATCATAGCAGGACTGCTTAGGCTCAGCTCCACTGAGGAACTCAGAAAAATGGGAACAAGAACCGTCGGCCTATTTCTCTTTACCGCAATCCTTGCAGGCATTATCGGCTTGGTAGTAGGGTCGTTGTTCTCGGTAGGAAGTGGGATGACCATAGGAGAGCTGGCAAAACGGGAACCAAACACCCTTACCAACCTCTTCTCCCAATTCCGGGCCTTTATCCCCTCCAACCCGGTTAGGTCGGCAAGCGAGATGCAGATGATTCCCTTGGTGGTCTTCTCTGTTTTCCTTGGTGTGGCAGCCATTGCCGTGAAGAGCAAGAAACCTGAAGCAACAAAACCTTTTGAGGCTCTGTTGGAAAGCTTTCTGTCCATTGTCATGGAGTTGACGAAGATCGTACTTCGCCTAACCCCGTATGGTGTGCTTGCCCTCACCTCCTACTGGCTCTCCAGCACAGGATTGAATGCTCTTGTCCAGCTTGGACTCTTTGTCGTAGCCATCATCATCGCTTGCTTGCTGCAAATGGGTGTAGTCTACTCTGGTCTGCTTGCCTTCAGTGCTAAAATCAACCCCATCCGGTTCTTCCGTGCAGCAAGCCCTGCCCTGTTGCTCGCATTCTCCAGCCGTTCCAGCCTCGGCTCACTCACCATGACGGTCAGCACCATGACCAACCGATTGAAAGTAAGTCCACGGGTAGCGAATTTCGTCGGGCCTTTGGGTGCAGTGATGAACATGGATGCTTGTGGAGGAATCTTCCCTGCCATGGTAGCAGTCTTTGCCGCAAATGCATTCGGAATTGACCTTTCACTCTCCCAGTACATCCTCATTGTAGTCATCTCCGTGTTTGCAAGCCTTGGCAGTGCAGCGGTACCCATGGGTGCCACAGCCTTCACCATCATCACCCTGACTACCGTAGGACTTCCGGTTGAGGCAGTGGGCTTGGTTGCGGGCGTCGACTTTTTGGTGGATATGTTCCGCACCATGACCAATGTTGCTGGTGATCTGAGCACCTCGGTGGTGGTGGCCAACTCACTCGGAGAATTCGACAGAGACGCCTTCAACACCCAGGATCTGGGTGCAGAGATGGCAATGGCCTGAAATCAGGGTTTCCACTGATACTGCTGCATATCGATACGTCCTGAGCGAAGGAAGCGGATACCCTCCGCTTCCAGTAGGACTCGTTGCAGGGCATCATGCTCCCTTTCGGCAATGCTTCCATCCGAGCGTACGACCCGATGCCAGGGAAGCTCATCTGGACATTGGCTCATTGCCCATCCGACAGTCCTGGCCTGATGGGGATCTCCCAACAGGAATGCTATCTGGCCGTAGGAAGCTACCGTACCGTACGGTATGCATCCCACCAATTCATAGACGCTTGCAAAGAAGGTATTCATCTTCCTTTCAGCATAGGCATATGTACACACGCTTGCAAGCTTCCCGTCAGGCAATCTTCATCCCTGAACAGGAGCCACCCTTTCCTCCTGCAGAAAGCATTGGTACACTGAAACGGGAGGGAATGCCTATGACGCAGGAAAAACGCTTTGCCTTTCTTGTTCTGCTGATCCTTCTTGTATCCACGCTCCTCACTGCCAAACCCATTCCGATTGATTGGCAGACAACTGCAGAAGCTTGGAAAGGGAAAACAGGAACCATCATAGCCCTCTCCCTGCCTCCAAAGGGAACACCTGAACCAGTATTCGGCTCAGGTTCCTACTCATGGGATTCGAGCATCGGAAGCGCCGCAGTACACATGGGACTCATAACCTATGCAGAGGGAGGAGAGGTTGTCATCCAGATACTCGAAGGCCCTGAGTACACAAAGAGCAACGTGTATCAGGACTCCTATGAGGGCTGGAATACCATCTTCGTTTTTCTTGATCCGAAGGGCCATGTGATCCAACCAAATCTGGAAGGAGTCCTCATCCTTGATATTCCTGATAAGGATGCATGGGTACCAAGCAAGAAAACTCCCACGTATTGTTCCATCTCCAATGATACGGATACAACGTTTCACACGGTCTGGATTTATACCAACGACATGCGTGCTGTGGATGTGCATACAACCAATCGCCTGCAAACATCACATCTCTTGCCGGGAGAAGTGCTACACATCCAATTCAGCAAGCATCCTGACCTTGAGGAGGCGGTGCTCTACCGGTATGGCCAACAGCTGCAGGTGGAAGCCTTCGGCAGCAACAACCAAATCTATCGCAAAACCTGGACTCCTGATTTCGACTCACTGACCATCCGACTAGAGGAAACTGACAGGGAAGGCATCCGGCCAAGCAGTCTTGCCATCAGCAATACCACCGGCTATGCCATCGTTGACATCTTCATCCTGACACCTGAGATGGAAGCTTCGCTGGATTTCAGCACCGATGTCCTGCTCCCACCAAAGCTGGAGAACGGACAGACCTATACCGTGGAATTCGAGAACTGGCCGTATCTCTCAGAATACCTTGCTCACAACAGTAATGCTGAACTGCTCATTTTGGCCTTTGATGAGGATGATTACCTCTTGGAACGATTTTGGGTTCCTGGGTATGACGATACAACCATCGAATTAGGAACGTATGATTATGTCTTATAGGAGAAACCCCTCAGTCGGAGTGTTTCACTACCTCACCAAACAACTGCTGTTCCTAATTCTTGTTGCATTTCTTCTTTTTCTCTGTTCCCAAGATCTGGGATGGACGATGGCTTGGTTATATTTGAGTTCTCTTGTATGTATCATGCTGGCCAATGTTCTTGCCATGAACCGTTCCTTGCTTACCGAACGCGCACACCTGCAGGAAGGCACCAAGAGATGGGACGTTTTCCTCTCCAGTTTTGTAGCTATCATCGGGCCATGTCTTGTCTTGCTTACTGCGGCGCTTGATCATCGTGACCATTGGGAAAAAGCTGTTCCAAATGTAATGAGTGGGATCTTTCTGCTGGTTTTTTTGCTTGCATCACTCTTTGCAACCTGGGCGATGCACACCAACCAATTCTTCTCAGCCACCGTCCGCATCCAGACCGACCGTGGCCAGAAGGTGGTCGACCGCGGCCCCTACGCCTTGATACGCCACCCAGGTTACTTGGGGGGCATCATCGGGATTCTTGCAACCGCACTGGCCCTTCAATCCTTTTTCGCCCTCCTTCCTGCTTCCTTGGTCGCCATCGGGTATGTGGTACGAACGGCTTTGGAGGATAGGGTGCTCAGGAGTGAACTTGCAGGCTATCAACAGTATGCAGAGCGGGTGAAGTATCGCTTGGTGCTGTTTGTGTGGTAACAGACAACACCAAGGCTATGATGATGAGCACCCCTCCTCCCAATACTGCAAGGGAAGGAATTTCTCCCAGAAAAAGCATTGCACTGAACACCGTCACCAGAGGCTCAAGGGTGGAGACAAGACTTGCATTGGTTGCCCCTATTCTTCCCATCCCCGCGAAGAAGGACCAGAAAGCGATCACGGTGGAGAATATAGCCAGCGAGAGGGTTGCCAGCACCCCACTCACGGTCTGGGGAAGATGCACTCCCGACTGAAGCATCAGAAACAGGTACGAGAGTGAGGAACTGACGATGATCACAGCGCTGCTGGCCATGGCAGTGCGTCTTCCTACCACTTGGGAACTGATAAGGATGTAGATCGAGTAGGCAAAGGCTGCCAGCAGAGCAAGAACTACACCCTTGGGCTCGGCATGACCACCCAGCCCAATGACCAAAAGACAGCCTAGCAGGGCAAGAGCCAACGAAATCCCCGTGGAAAGGGAGAGCTTTTCATGGGTAAAGAACACGGAAAACAGAGTAACCAGTGCAGGATATGCATACAACAATAACGAAACTACGCTAGCCGAAGCATAATTGAGTGCTGTGAAGTAACAGAATGAAGTGCCAGTGTATCCAAGCACACCAAGCAGGACAATGATGGGCCAGTATCCTTTGGGAGGGAGCGGAGCTTTTCGCTTCCAAGCTACCAGGGAGAGCAAGACTCCCCCTGCAAAGAACCGAAAGAAGAGGAGTGTGAGGGTATCGGCACCCGAAGCGTAGGCTATGCGTGCAAAAATCGGCATGATGCCGAAGCAAACAGCTGAAATAGCAACCAACAGGTAGCCGATCACAAGCTCTTTGCTTGGATGATTTTTCTGCATACCCCCTCCCTCGATGCACTAGCAGTACTGTGTTCCTGCTTTCTTTGTCAAGCTAAGAAAGCCTTGGCAGGAGGATTTATAAGTCTGGACGACCTGCACTACGGTAACAAAGCATACTATCCTTCTGCTGATGCCTCCCCTCTATGCAAAGGTACAACGAAAGCTCAGATGAGGCGGGACAAATGCAATCCAAGTGCCGGCATATCAGGATAGGACAGTTGCATCATCCGAAGCCAGCGATGCACCAATCGCTTTCCCTTGGATGTGTTCCACTCATGGGCAAGGGCAAGGTGGCAGGCTTTTCCTTGCCCGATTCGTTCATGATGGCAGAACCGGCACTCAAGGGGCCGGTACGGAAGGCCGAAAAGCGCACACCTACCCTGATCAAAGAATGTACAGTAATTGTTGCTGAAACAGGTGAGTGCAAACATTCCCTCATTGCCAGAGAAGGCAGGCGCAAGTATGCCAAAGGAGAGGTTGGGAGAGAACTCCAACATAAGATGAGAGGCAAGCCCAGCATCAATAGCAAGATGCATCTCCTCAACCAACGGCCAGCCGGGGCGTCGACAGAAAGAGATGCACGTAGTGCAAGAGCAGGCTTTTGAGGGAGGAAATCTGTCATAAAGAGGATGATTGACAGGGTCCATACGAAATCCTTCCCAATACAGGCAAACGTCAGCAGTCCATCAGCTCTGATAATACCGTTTCAGAACACGCAAAGCACGAAGCGTCACCCATTCACTCTCTTCACCTTTTGTCCCGATGGGAATGAGCAGGCGATCACTTCCATACGTATTTTCCACTCTCCATCTTCCGTTGTCCTGCTGATTCGCTTTCACCACTGCAATGGCTTCCTCCATCCGCTCATCCTTCACGCCTAGCGAGGTAAGGATATCAAGGATTTCGAGCACATCGGTTTGGTACATCAAGGGAAAGCCGAAGTTGAGCCAACCGGGCTTCGTGTTCCGGTTGAGATTGTGGCTGCGCTTGTAAATATGGTGAATCAGGACAAATTCAACGGTCTTATCCAAAGTGGTCTTGAGATCAACATCCCATAACGATGGGTCGAGAGCGGCAAACGCCTTAAGAGTTTTCACCACCGCCATGTGGCAAGTATGCTTGCCCCAGCACTCCTCATACCGGTTGTAGGGAGGAACCTGAGGTTCCACCTCTTCCCCATCATTGAGAACAAGGAAATGCACCAGATAGGAAACCGCTTTCTTCAGCCTAGGATCATCCTGATAGCCAAACTTGGTGAGCGCATACACCATATTGCCGGTCAGGCAGGGAATGACCTCGGTATTCCTCCCTCCCCCAGCCTTGCAGGAGTGCATGGCAAAACCACCATCTGTGCGTTCCTGGGCATGTTCAAACAAGTACTCTGCAATACCTTCTATAGCTGGGCTACGGTTTGCACCCAATTCAGCCAAAGTGAGCAAGGACCACACCAGCCCTTTGTACTTGTACACATAGTAACGACTGTATGTCTTGTGATACTCAGCCTCATCCATTGCTTCGAGCAGAGCAGGGACATATCCGGTACTTGCAATGAGCTCAGATTCCTTTGCCAACACAGGATTGCCAGGATCAACATCCAGCACATCCTTATAGGTGAAATATCGGATTGAGGGGTTCTGAGAAGCGAGAAGCCAATCAGCGGGATCTGCTTTGAGTTGTGTTCTCCAATCCATCACGAGGCCTTTGGATGCAGACGTACCGAGACCAAGGTCTCGACATCCGACAGTATGGAACCATCCCGCACCTCGATCATCAGCCAACGGCCCATGGCCATTGCACGAGCAGCAGCATACAAATCAGCAACATACCGGCTGAGCTTTCCATCTGAGATAAGGCCAGAAACGGATTGTTCCTCTTTTGTCCCAATGACCACCAAAGCGATGAAGAAGTCCGGCATGGGGTAGAGTGTGCACAGAGCCCGTCCACCCTTGCGATACTTCACATTCCACCCTGGTTGTGCAGAGCAGGAGCTATAGGAGAGTTCTGCTTCTTTCCCACCCAAGGTTGAGAGAAAGGCATTCAGTTCATCCCACAGGACAACACCCTTTCCGACAAAGGTGCGTATTTCCTGCCACGATGGTTGGTGATCGTCCCCAAAGGCTTCATACCATTGCATGCAAACCCCCATATATTGCAGACATGTGTTTATCCAGTATACACCTACCACCGCGCCTGTAAAGGGATGGGCCGGGCAGTTTTGTACTTGCAGGTAAGAAAAGAAGCAGGGATCGGAAGCAGATTCTGAGCGCATAGGGGTATTTTCAGAGCTCAAAAAAACCAACTTTCAGCGTAGTGTCCGATACCCTGCAAAGAAAGTGACATTCAGTCTAAGATCAAGCCTACATACTCGAGCTTCTCAACCGGCTTGCCGTCGCTTATCCTGCTGATACCCCCAAACCAGGCCTCACTGCAGGCAAGGATGAACTCGGGATCGTCGATAGGGAATGAGGATGCAGAGCCGATGACGCAATCGATGGCACACATAGGACAGCGAAGCGTCCGCTCTCGGGGGGGACGCTCCTCGATCCAATGCAGCTTCTCCTCCTGGCGTGGATCAAAGGTGTGACCGCAATAGAAACACGTGCAGCGTTCACTGTGCAATACTACAGACTCATTGGCAAAGGTAGCCTCATGGGCCTTCTTGATGTACTCGGCGGAAAAACGACTGCTTACAAACAGCACGTTTGTTTTCCTCTTCTTTCTCATCAGGTGCTTACCTTCCATCCGTCCTCGATCAGGTCTTCGAGCGTTTCGTAGGTTGCCTCAAGACGATCACTCTCATAGTCAAAGACACGAAAGCAATCGGCAAGGGCATCCTCGAGTGTAATGTACCCAAATCGGCCATCGAGATGGTCAAGGGTACATCCCTTGTTTATCCCGGTCAGGGAAAAGCTGAATGCAACAACATCCACATTCCGTATGATGCTCCGGGTCAGCGCTTTTTGGTCTTCTCTCCAACTTTCCATACGTTCCTCCTCTTTGGTTCATCTTCAGAATACTGCCTCGTCTGTGACATATCGTGTCTCAGATAAGAACAATTTCCAGAAACCCTGTCAGAAAGCCACCCCCTTTCCTTCTACCGAAATTTAGGTGATACTAATCTTTGCCAAGCGTGAAGCTGGCAACGAGGAGGCACGCGATGCACACACCCCACACCCTCATCACCTGTATTGTCAACAAAGGCACTGCAGAGGAAGTCATGGATGCGGCACGAGCTGCTGGCGCCACCGGTGGAACCATCCTCCCGGCACGCGGAACAGGCAAGGAAGAAGACGTAAGATTCTTTGGATACCCGCTTGTACCTGAGAAAGACATGTTGCTTGTCTTGGTCGGAGCCGGCCTTACCGGCAAGGTCCTTGAAGCCATCAAGGAAGTCCCCTCGCTCAAGGAACCCGGCTCAGGCATCGCTTTCTGTGTTGATGTCGAACGCTTTATGACGTTTGGTGATCTTGAGACTCTGTAGGAAGACGCAACAACAAGCCCAAAGCCAAGCAGATGGCACTGACGATCAAAATTCCCAATCCAACCCCAAAGCGCGTACTCATCCATCCCAGCAGCAGGGCAATTCCTGCTGCAAAAAGGGACTCTGCCTGCGATTCTACCGATAAGCCGGAGGCAAGGGATGTTTGCTCCATCCGTTCGCTGACATAGGCGATTCCCATCGGTTTTCTGAGGTTCTCCAAGATATAAATGCCCAAATAGAGCACAACAGCCAACGCTGCATAGGAGAGGTGAAGCAAGAGTCCGCTTACCAGTCCAAGCACGATGCCCACAACCAAGGTGATGTTCAATGGAGTAGCAAGCTCTCCGAACCGATCGGCGAACTTGCCTGAGCGGCTTGATGCAAAAGCTGTAGCTGCATAGAGCAGCGAGTAGACCACCCCGACAATGAGTGCAGTACGTTTCTGATCCTCATAGGCAAGCAAAACAGGGAGAGCAAGGGCAAAAGTCTGCAGGATAGGTTGCAAATAATCCTTGAAGGCCTTGTAATATCCGCTGAACAATGCCTGGCTTGAAATGGTCCGAATCATGGAGATGCGTTTGAACGTCATAAGCAAGGAAGAGAACACCAAGGAAAATTCCTTTCCAATGGAGGAGAGCTTGGCACTCTTCTTTCCATCCAGTTCCTTCGGGTAGGAGAGGATCAGAAAGAGATTCAACACATAAGGAATAATGGTAAAGAGGAAAATGGGAGCATAAGAGCCACTGTAGAACACCAACACAGCAGCGATCAGGGCCGAAACAGCAGCACCGCGCTGCGACCAAGCCCTGGTATGCCCGTAGTAGTGGGTCTTTTGGTCCTCCCACCCCTTGATGCGCAGGTAGTCGAATATCATGGCCTTGTGGGTTCCTGTGCGGAAAGCGTCACCAAATGCATAGGCAACCATGGCACCCATCAATACCAGATATTGGTCTGCAAGGTAGAAAAGGATGAAGGCCGCTATGTAGGACAGGAAAGAAAAAGCCATGGTGATGCGTCTGCCCACGCTGTCGGCAAAGATGCCAGAGGGAATCTCCGTTACATTGATCAAAATCTCGCGCACTGCATACAGAGAACCTATCTCCACATAACTGAGTCCCTTGTCGAGAAAGACCAACATCATGAATGGTTCATAGAACCTCAGATCCTTGAGAAATCCATACGCACAGAATTTGGCATACTGCACATTTTTGGAAAACACTTGTTTAGCCATTCACCAACCGCCTTATCCATCCTGTATGCTGACGGCCAGTATAATCCTTACTCGCGAGGCTTTCCAGTGGAAGTACGGATAATCAGGCGGTTCTGGTACTCAACGCGGGTAACAGCTCCCGAGTCCAGTGTCCGAGGAACCTGTTTCGACATCTTGTCACAGAGCAAGCGCACCGCGCTCTTTCCCCCTTGGATGATGTAGTGTTCGACACTGGTGAGTCCAACTCCGAGAAATGAGGAGGGATAGATGTTGTCAAACCCGCAGACGCTGTAGTCGGCAGGAATCGCATATCCCGAATCCTTGATTGCATCGATCACTCCATAGGCAACCATGTCGTTGATGGCAACCATGGCCGTCACTCCAGCAGCCTCCTTCATGCAACGCTTTGCCAGCTGATACCCGGTTTGATGCTCAATATCGACAGTATTTAATTCAGTGAGGGAAGGAATCTCTGAGGTAAACAGTGAAAGCTTAGCCCCATTCCCAAACTGTTTGATTTGTGCCTTCAACCCTTCATAACGCCTTACCCGTGCACTGTGCTCACTGTTGAGACTGGTGGAAAGGTAAGCGATATGGCGGTGACCAAGAGTGAGCAGGTGCTTTGCAACCAAGGTACCGGCATTGAAGTTGTTCACGTCAACCGTATCCAACCCGAGTTCATTCTGTTTGTCTCCCACTGCTACCACCGGAACGGTCTTGTTCAACTCCCGTATCAGTTCAGGTTGCTGCGGTATCATGGCAAAAATAACACCGCCCACCATCGGATCCTTGGCAAAGGCACAAATGCGCTTCTCTTCTTCGGTATCCCAATAGGTGGTGAACAGCATTGTTCCCAGCCCCTTCACTTTTGCTTCCTGCTCCATTCCTTGGATGATCGTAGCAAAGTACGGGTTGATTACCGATGGGCAGACAATGACTACTACCTTGCGGTCTTCCCTTACGTGCTTGCTTACATATCCCAGTTCCCTGCTTGCTTGGTACACCGCATCGATGGTGGTGTCAGAAAAACGGGAGAGACTCTTCGAAGCAAGGATCATCGACACACTGGCCGCTGAGATGCCTACTTGGTCTGCTATATCACGAAGAGTAACCTTTTTTGCTTTCATCAGAATTTCCTCATTACGTTGTCTACAAAAAGTTAAGCATTATTAAGCTAATAACGCAAGAAAATTATTCATCGTTTTTTCACATTTTTCACTCAGGTTCTCGTGTATCTTACAGAAGAATCAAAAAATATTTTTTGACTTTTGCAGAATTGTCACGTACACTGCAAAAAAAGACGTTGTAGAACGATGCTCAGTTTTTAGTTAACTTTGCTTAATTTAGTTCTACAAAATCGCAAACATTCAGGAGGAAAGAATGAAAAAAGCACTGTTTATCCTGTTGATCCTGGTCGTAGCCCTTATGCCGATCATGGCTCAGGGAAGCAAAGAAGCTGCAAGCGGGGACGACTATAAGCTCGTTCTGAAAATGAGCCACGTGTTCGCTCCGAACGAACAGCTCACCAAGTCTCTTGATATTGTCATCAAGAATATCAGCGATCGCACCGGTGGCGCTATTGAGATCCAGCACTATCCGCAGAGCCAGCTCGCAGTCTACAAGGACGGCGTTGAGCAGGTTGCCCGTGGTGCAGACTTCATCTCCGTTGAAGACCCCTCATACCTTGGCGACTATGTTGCTGACTTCAACGCACTCGTGGGACCGATGCTCTACAAGAGCTTTGATGAGTACGAGTACTTGATCCAAACCGATCTGGTTAAGGGCATGCTGAAGGAACTGGAAGACAAGCACCGGATCAAGGTCCTGGCTCTTGACTACATCTTTGGTTTCAGGAACATGAAGACCAACAAGGTTATCACCACCCCTGCAGACCTGAAGGGTATGAAGATCCGCACCCCCGGAAGCCAGCTGTTCATCGATACCATCAATGCAATGGGCGCAACCGCAACCCCGCTCGGGTTTGCTGAAACCCTTTCTGCCGTACAGCAGGGCGTTGTTGACGGTCTCGAAGGCACGATGGACGCCTACGGCTCCAACGGCAGTGCAGAAGTAGCCAAGAACATGGCTCTTACCCAGCACTTCCTCGGAACCTGCGGTGTGTACATCAATGCTGATGTCTTCAACAGGATTCCTGAGAAGTATCAGACCATCATCGAGGAAGAGTTCGCCGCTGGTGCCCAGCAGATGATCAGCGAGATCTCCAACAACTATGAAGCCACCAAGGCCCGTCTCGAAGCCAAGGGCAACAAGTTCAACGAAGTTGACAGTGCTGCTTTTGCAAAGACCGTCGATGTGGTGTATGCGAACATGAAGGGTGTAACCCCTGGTATCTATCAGACCCTGCAGAACGAACTGGCAAAGATGCCTAAGTAAGTTTGTTTGTCCTGTACAGGCCGAAGATGAGGGTGTACAACCCGTTCTTCGGCCTGTACCATGTTTTTCAAGGAGAACATATCGATGCCCCAAGCTCTCAAGAAGGTTCTATCCAACTTTGAACTCATCCTGGCAAGCACCTGTATCATCATCACTACCTCGCTTGTCATGCTCAACGTCATCCTGCGCTATTTCTTCAAGACCGGACTCTATTGGTCAGAAGAAGTTGCAACCGCCTGCTTCGTATGGTCTGTCTTTATTGGAGCCGCAGCAGGATACAAACACAAAGCCCATGTCGGAGTCGACATGCTGGTCAATCTCTGCCCCCCAAACGTCAAGAAGATTGTCATCATCACCGTTGACCTGATCCTGCTTCTGATCAACGGGTATATCACCTATATTGCAGTCATCTACCTCTCGCTCTCCTACAAGAAACCCACTCCAGTGTTGGGTATCTCCACGGCATACATCAGCTCATCCATTCTGGTAAGCTTCGCCTTGATGACCATCTATGCCATCTATTTCCTTATCCAGGATATTCGAGCAAACAAGAAAGGAGGTGCTGCATGTTAGCCTATCTACCCATTCTGCTGGTCTTCATACTCTACTTCTCCAGCATCCCGATTGCGTATGCACTCTTCGGCTCCTCACTTTTCTACTTTGCACTTATCGATACCAGCAGTCCTGTCGACCTCATCCTGCAGAAGTTTGTGACCAGTACACAGTCCTTCCCGCTGCTTGCCATCCCCTTCTTCGTCATGGCCGGCTCAATCATGAACTACGCCGGGATCAGCAAGAAGCTGATGCAGTTCGCAGACGTGCTTACCGGCCATATGGCCGGTGGCCTTGCCCAGGTGAACGTCCTCTTGAGCATGCTCATGGGGGGTGTCTCCGGTTCAGCAAATGCCGATGCGGCCATGCAGAGCAAGATGCTTGTTCCTGAGATGGAAGCACGTGGCTACGATCGTGCATTCTCGACTGCCATCACTGCAGCTTCCTCTGCAGTCACCCCAGTCATTCCTCCTGGCATCAATCTCATCATCTATGCCCTGATCGCTAACGTCTCAGTCGGCCGCACCTTCATGGCAGGGTACCTTCCCGGCCTGTTGATGACCGTCAGCCTGATGGTGGCGGTAGCCATCATCTCCAAGAAGCGTGGATATCAACCGGCTCGGGAGACGAAAGCCTCTCCAAAGGAAATCCTGCACCAAGCGCTAGACTCCGTGTGGGCCCTTCTCTTCCCCTTCGGCATCATTCTCGGCCTTCGCATTGGTATGTTCACGCCCTCCGAAGCCGGAGCTGTCGCCGTCTTCTATTGCATCATCGTCGGCAAGTTCATCTACAAGGAACTGGGAAAGCAGCATATCATCCCGGTTCTCAAGGAAACCATCTTCGGAACCTCTGGTGTTGTGTTGATCATCGTCTCTGCCTCGGTCTTTGGGTACTACCTGAACTGGGAACGCATTCCCCAGGCCATGACAACCTTGTTGCTCGACATCACCCAGAACAAGTACCTCATGCTGATGATCATCAACATCCTGTTCCTGGTCATGGGTATGTTCCTTGAAGGTGGAGCTGCCATGATCATCCTTGCACCGCTGTTGGTGCCCGTGGTGACCAGACTTGGTGTCGACCCGGTGCACTTCGGCCTGATAACCATCGTAAACATCATGATCGGTGGCCTTACCCCACCCTTCGGTTCCATGATGTTCACCTGTTGCAGCATCACCAAGTGCAAGTTGCAGGACTTTGTGAGAGAAGTTATTCCCTTCATCATCGCCTTGCTTATTTCCCTGTTGCTTGTGACCTATATTCCGGCCATTAGCCTCATTCTTCCCGATATCCTGTATGGGACAATCTAACAAAGGAGCCAATCATGCACGTTTTTGCACACAGAGGGTATAGCGGTGCGTATCCTGAAAATACCATGCTAGCTTTTGAGAAAGCCCTCGAATGCGGCTGTTACGGCATTGAGCTGGATGTCCAGCTGACAAAGGATGGAGAGGTGGTGATCATCCATGACGAGTTGGTCGACCGTACCACCGACAAGACCGGCCGTGTCTATGACTATACGCTGCAGGAGCTGAAAGCCTGCAATGCGGGGGCAAGGACGGATTTTGAGAGCCAGAAGCTTACGATCCCCACATTCGAGGAGTATTGCGCCTGGGTCTCCACAACCAATCTTGTCACCAACATCGAGCTTAAGACCAGCATCATCTATTATCCCGAGCTGGAAGAGAAGACCTGGGAGATTATCAAGCGCCACAAGTTGGAAGAGAAGGTGCTCTTCTCATCCTTCAACCACCTGTCGCTTGCCGCCATCAAGGCATTGGCCCCTGAGGTACCCTGCGGAGCATTGGTTCCTGAGACTGGTCTGGTGAATGCAGGTTACTGTGCCAGCAAGTTTGGGTTTGAGTGTTATCATCCGGCGTACTGCACCATCGATGCAGCTTCGGTTGCTGAGTGCCATGAACACAATATCCAGGTAAATGTCTGGACAGTGAACAGCATGGATGCACTGGAGAACTGTTACGCTTGGGGGTGTGATGGGGTATTCACCAACTATCCCGCGGTCTGCAAGGCGTACATAGACGCAAAACAGTCCAACTGACCACGTATATCAGAGGGGTTGCCGATCCGGCAACCCCTTCTTTTTCATCGCTTCCTTACATTTGTCGGTGGACAAGGCTTCTCTGGCTGGAGTATATTTTATACAGAGAGGAAACGAGTGTCCAAAAAACCGCTGTTTATCCGCCTCGCCCAGCCTACCTATGGCGCATTTCTTTTGCGTCATCACCATATCCAAGCCGTTGGCATGGAACAACTTTCAGACCTTGCCCCTCCTTTCTTGGTCATGGGCAATCACGTTCATACCTTCGATCCTTTTTTTGTCTCCGCTGCCTCGCCGATCCATATCCGTTGGGTAGCCGGTGCATACCTGTTCAAGATGCGTGGGCTCAGGCCTTTGATGGAGAGGTGGATTACGGCCATCTCCAAGCAGCAAGGCAGGAGTGACCTGTACACCATCCGGACGATCTCTGAAGCCCTGAAACAAGGGGATGTGGTGGGACTTTTCCCCGAAGGAACCCGCAGTTGGGACGGGGAACCGGTAGGCTTTGACATGGCCATTGCCAAGCTCGTGAAAATCTTCAAGGTTCCCATTGTCCTGCTCAATCTTGAGGGTTTCTATGGGCTGAGACCACGCTGGGCAAGAAAACGCAGAACCGGAACAGGGACCATCAGAGTTGTTGAGATACTCTCTGCTGAAAAAATCAGCACACTATCGGTAGAGGCACTGTACAAGCACCTTACCAAGGTACTCGGCCATTCAAACCGTGCATACCAGAAAGAAAACCCCTCAGCATATCGGGGAACCCAGCTGGCCGAGGGCCTTGAGCAACTGCTCTATCTTTGTCCTGACTGCCACAAGGTCAGCACCATCGCAAGCAAAGCAAATACCATTACCTGCTCCTCCTGTGCCTATGAGGCGGTGCTTGATGAGTATGACCAGCTACATCTCCAAAAGGGTGAACACGCATTTGCAGACGTTGCAGCATGGCATGCGTGGGAGAAAGAGATCATCACCAGCGACCAGGGAGCACAACTGGAGTATCCACAAGACAAGGGAGTGCTCTTTCAGAAAGGGGAAAAGCGGCACCTTCGTACCCTCTCGAAGCATTTCACCCTCCATATGGAGGCAGAAGGATTTTCCCTGAATACTGAGGATGGACAGACGCACTGGTTTGCTTTCGCGGACATCGGTTCCATGGTCATCAACGCAAAGAATACGGTGGAACTTTTTCACAAGCAGCAACTCTATCGCATTCGCATCCAACAGAGGGGCTCCATTCTCAAATATCTGGAGCGCTACCAAGCGTGTCAAAAGGGAGAAGCACTATGAGCTGGAATTTTTTCTATCATATCGGGATCATCTCACTCTCACTTCTGCTGGCAGCCTTGCTCCGTGCTCGGATCCGTTTCTTCCAACGATATCTCATCCCTGCTCCGATCATAAGCGGCATCCTGCTCCTGGTCTTCTATAACTTTGTTGCCCCGGTATTCGGCCTGAAGAACGATTTTCTTGGGGAGATCGTCTATCACCTGCTCAACATCAGCTTCATCGCAATGCTTCTTCGGGTGACCCCGAAACAGAAGCAGGATGGGAAAGGCAGAAGAACACTTGCTGCCAATGTAACCGCAGTAATGGGACAGTATGGGTTGCAGTGCTTCTTCGGGTTGCTTTTCACTGCCATCATGATTGCCACCTTCAAGCCCGACCTCTTCCCTGCCTTTGGCTTTACCCTGCCCCTCGGTTTTGAGCTGGGCCCCGGACAAGCCTATTCCATCGGTGTCGGTTGGGAGAAAATGGGCTTCCGCGGAGGTTCATCAGTAGGACTGACAATGGCTGCCATCGGGTTTCTCATCGGCTCCTTCGGTGGGGTTGTGCTTATCAACCAAGGACTGAAACGTGGATGGGTTGGGGAACATCATGCACAGCGCATCAACAACAAGAGTGTACGGACCGGATTTTTCAGCCGTCTGGATACCGAGCGACCGATCGGTTCTTTCCTCTCTACCGACGGGGAGTCACTGGATTCCCTCACCTACCATGTGGCCCTTGTGATGGCCACCTATCTGATCAGCTGGAGTTTTCTCAGCGGTCTCACGGTGCTGCTCAATCTCATCGGTCCCTTGGGTTCCGATCTTGCGGAAAGCCTCTGGGGCATCAATTTCATCTTCAGCGCCTTTTGTGCCATCGGGGTGAAACTCATCATGCGGGCCTTCAAGGTGGAAACAACCATAGACAATGCAACTTGCAACCGCCTCAGCGGACTCTCGGTCGATCTGACTGTCGCCTCATCACTCGGAGCCATCTCCTTGGTCTCAATCCAAGGGTATTGGATTCCCATCCTCATTCTCACCTTGGTTGGTATGTTCATCACCTTGGTCATCCTGCCTTGGTACTGTTCGCGCATCTACGACGACCACCAATTCTTCCGTATGTTGGTCATTTACGGCACTGCCACCGGAACACTACCCACCGGCCTGGCCTTGCTCAGGGTGGTCGACAAGGAGTTCGAAACCCCCGTCGCCACCGACTATCTCTACTCGGTGGGTATCGTCTTCATCTTGGCCATCCCCATCATCCTCAGCATCAACCTTCCAGCTTTCAGCATTACCCACAACAATCCCATGCTCTTCACCTTCGCTATCCTGATCAGCGCATTTTATATGCTTGCTTCCTTTATTTCCTACCTGCTCATTGCAAAGAAACGTTCCTTCGCCAAAGCAAGAAGCCTCTTCTATACTGAATAGATACGTCAAAGCGATACCTGAGAATGCCCTGATAATGTTTCAGGGCTTTCTCATCTCATAGCGATACTTTCTTTCTTTTTCCCCGTGTTTCCACTACAATACCAAACAGTTCATACCAAGGACGTCATGCATGAAAAGACTGGTTCTCCTCCTAGCAACACTGCTCTTATGTATCTCCCTCCCTGCCCAAGCCTCCCCCTCATCGCGCATGATACCCCTCTCTTCCCCGCTCTACGAACAAGTAGATATTCTCTACCGCCTAGCAGGACATGCCCTTCCCTCCGCATCCCGTCCTTGGAGTACTCGAGAAGCACGACAGATTCTCACTACCATTGCAAACCTTTCAGAGTACCCGGAGTTGGTAAAAAAGGCTTGGCAGAACATCGAGGATACTGAGCTCAAGGAAATCTCCCCCACCTTCAGCTACCTGCTCTCCACAACGATGAATCTGGAAGGATATGCCCATACCAATCCAACCCAGTTCAAGACACCAAAGGATTGGCTGTACAGTGTAGATGAGCGCAAACCGCTTTTCCGCTTCACCATGGAGATGGATTTCTCCGACCGCCTCTACTTCTCCACCTCGGTCGACCTTGGGGTCTCTTCTGCACATGATGATGACACAACCGACAGCTCAAAACCCATCGGAGCACTTACTGCTGGTTCTGTTTACCTGCAACAAAGTGCCTACCGCTACCAGAAAGCCTTCTTGCCCAACATTCCCCTATCTGGTTCTGACAACCTGCTCTCCGACTGGCCGCGTGAGTCACAGCTCTCGCTTGCAGGAGACTGGTGGTCACTTACCACGGGCCGAGGAGCATTGAACTGGGGAAGTGGACAGACCGGAAACCTGGTGTTGGGTGACCACATCACCAATCACAACCACCTCAAGGCAAGCTTCTATGCAGAACAAGTGAAGCTGGAATTGCTCTACCTATTCCTGCCCAATCCAACAGGAGAAACAGACCAACGCATCTTCCTCGGCCATCGTGTAGAGGCACAGCCCGCTTCGTGGGCACGGATAGCGATCACCGAGAATGTGATGTATCAGGGAAGCTCCTTGATACTGGCCTATCTTGACCCTACCTACATTTACCACAACCTCTATGATTCAGATCACCTCAATGCCATTGCAAGCCTCGAGGTGGACCTTGCCATCCAGCCATCCCTCTCCCTGCACGGCCAGTTTGCCCTGGACCAGTTCCAGCTTCCCAACGAGTCATCCACCATTGCCAACGCCCTTGCAGGACTGGTCAACCTCTCCTACAGCTGGGAGAAAGAGGGATTCTGGACAGCAAGTGCTGAGTTTGCAACCACTGATCCTGTCATGTACCGCAGGGATGGAATTGACTTCTTGGTAGCTCGTGGCCTGCACAACAATGGCAATCCGGTGATAATCGACTATTTGGGATACCAGTATGGTTCGGACAGCCAGGTCTTTGCCCTCTCGCTTGCCTATGACAACCTGACGAATTTGGACCTGTTGCTCAGCACCACCTTGCACAGACAGGGTGAGGTTGACTATCTCACTTCGCATAGCAAGACTGGACTCAATAGTTCCGCACCGGATAAGAAAGGACCAGCCCCGAGTGGCCCCACTGTCCTTGAGACTCTGGTCGTGGGACTGAAAGGAACCTACACCCCTTCCTGGATGGAGCAGCTCTCCTTCTCAGGAGAGATCGACTGGATAGGAAAGCGCACCTATACCAAGGCCACAAAGATCGGCTCTGACCATCAGAGCGATCTGCAACTCAGCTTGGGGTGTACCGTTACATTCTGAGCGAACCGAGGGCCTTATCAAGCAATCTGAGCAAGGTATAGAGATCGGCTTCCTGCAAAGCTCCACTCTGCTGCAAGCACGCAAGCAACTGACCATCTAGGGTTCTGGCAGGAATGCGAGTGTTCCTGCCTTTCTCCGTGAGAAACACACACGCCGAGCGTGCATCCTTTGGATTTTCTTTTCTTTCGATGAAGTGTTTCTTCTCCAGCCCTACGACCAAGGGAGTGATGGGAATTCCCTCCTTCCCAAGTCGTTGTGCCAACTGCTTGGATGCAAGTCCATCCTCCTTCCAAAGGATAAGGAGCGCCCTGTATTCAACAACCGTCAGATTGTAGGGCTGCAGAAGGGAGGCAAACGTGGTCTGCATCTGCGTATTGCATGCATCAAGGGTGGAGAGCAACTGCTCGCCTAGATTCTTGTCGGTGTACATACCCTTATGGTGGACAAACCAAAGCCAAAATGCAAGCACCAAAAACCTTACTTTACAAACTGACACGTAAGGTTTATTGGGGAAAAAGCTGACGTTGCCTTTCACAACGTTAGGTATTTCTTTCCTAATACAGAAATTAGCTTTAGATTGACTTGCCCTTTGTAAAGGAAAGGCAGTAGTATCTGCAATGGACAAACCATCATGAAACAACAACGAACATGGAAAGCGAAACCGTATCTGCTTGTGCTTCCCGCCCTGCTCCTTGCAGTGGTGTTCGCCTATCGTCCCTTCGTGATGACACTTCTCAACAGCCTCCATACCGTCAATCTCGGCGGAGTGCGCATGCAGTTCGTAGGATTGGAAAACTACCAACGACTCTTTGGAAACGAGTCGTTCCAAGCCAGCCTGTCCAATACCCTGCGCTTCACCCTCTTCTTCGTTCCTACCAATATCATCATCTGCCTCTCTGCCGCCCTGCTTTCCAACAGGGAAGGAAAACTTGCCACCCTCAACCAGATTTTCTTCTTTCTTCCCATGGCAGTTGGGCTGTCCAGCGCGATGATGATCATCAAGATGATGTTCAATCCCTCCATCGGCATCATCAACCATCTGTTCACTACCGATGTCCAGTGGTTCAATGACCCAAAAGCGGCTATGGCACTGCTGGTCATAGCAGGCGTGTACCTGGATATCGGCTTCAACTTCCTGTTGCTTTCGGCAGCTTTGCGCAATGTGCCGAAAGAGCTGGTCGAAGTGGCTGATCTGGAAGGTGCAGGATCTTTCAACATTTTCCGGTATCTCCAGCTCCCGCTCATTGCTCCCACGTTGGTCTTCATCCTGGTGACGAACATCAAGGATGCCATGCTCATCTCTTCCCCGGTACTCATCCTTACCGAGGGAGGTCCGTTTCGCTCGACCCAAACCTTGGTTTACCAGATGTATCTGGAAGGGTTTAAAAGCGGAAATTATGCGATGGGTTCTGCTATTGCAACCATCGTCTTTTTGCTTACCTTCATCGTCCTGCTCTCCTTGATGCACTTGGAACGAAGGAGGGTGTACTACCAATGAAAAAACTGGTTGCATGTTCAGCCACCCTCCTGTCGCTGGTCATCTTTTTCCCTATTTTCTACTCGATCAGCGCTTCATTTTTTACCTATACCGACTTCACCAGTGTCCCTGCACGCCTCTTCAGCAGTGCGCCCACCTTTGAGAACTACCAAAGGGCTTTTGCTGAAACCAAGTTGGATCGTTTCCTGCTCAACTCACTGATAACCGCAAGCCTTGGGACAGTGCTTCGCATGACCATCAGTGTGCTTGCTGCATATACCTTCTCATTCTTCACCTTCAAGGGAAGGGACATCCTGTTTGTGTTAATCGTGGCAACCATGCTCCTGCCTTCCGATGCCCTGCTCATCGCAAATTTTTCCACTATCCGCAGTTTGAGGCTGACCGACTCATACCTTGGCATCATTGCCACCTCCTTGCTGGCACCCACCCACATTTTCATGCTTCGCCAATACTTCAAGACAGTGAGCCCGGAGTACCGGGAGGCAGCCATCCTGGAAGGATGCAGCGACACACGGTTTCTCACCACCCTTCTGATCCCCATCAGCAAGGCTGTGGTCATTACCTTGGCCATCCACTCCTTCTCCACCATCTTCAACGACTACCTCTGGCCGCTTCTGGTCACCAACCGTGAGGGGATGCGCACAGTCCAGGTAGCACTTACCATGCTCGGGTTTTCCGAGAATCTTGACTACGGCCCGCAGTTCGCTGCCATCACCCTGTTGATGACTCCGATTCTCATCGCCTTTGTGGTGATGCATAAACCAATTCAAACCAGCGTGAGTACACGCTTTACCGGGAGATAATCATGAGACGTTTACTTATCATTGCACTGCTTGCACTCAGTACGGTTCAGGGCCTTGTTGCCCTTGGTGCCCCAGAAGAAACCCCTGCACAGATGAAAACCATCACGTGGTGGCACTCAAACAGCGGTCTTGCCGGTAAGGCTACCGATGCCATTGTGGACGAATTCAATGCAACCGTGGGAAAAGAGAAAGGGATCCTTGTCCAAGCGGTCTATCAGGGCAAATCGAATGACGTGTTGACCAAGACCAAGGCGATTCTGCAATCCTCAACTACCAAGGATCTACCGGAATTGGTACAGCTTGACGGCTCGGCAGTACTGGATATCCGCGACCAGAAGCTGTTGATCCCCATGGAAGACCTTGCCAAGGCCGATGGATACGACCTTACGAATATCCTTGAAGCTGCACGCCTATCGGTTACCTACAAGAACAAGATGATCGCCATGCCGTTCAACAGTTCCACTATCTTGCTCTACTACAACAAGACGGCATTCGAAGAGGCGGGGATAGCAACAGCGCCTAAGACACTGAAGGAGTTGGGAACTACGGCCAAGGCACTGCTCAAGACCGATGAGAAGGGCAAGGTAACCCGCTATGGGTTTGCCAATGTCCCCACCACCTACGAGTTGATCGTCTGGCTTGGACAGCAGAACGGACTGAGCTACCTCACCGATGAGGAGAACGGCCATACCGGTGCACCGACCAAGGTACTCTTTGATGAGAATGGGACCATGACGAACTTCCTCACCCGCTGGAAGGAACTCTATGCAACCGGGGCGGTGGAAAACCTGACCAGTGACCTCAATGGGGCCTTTGCCAGCGGCAGGGTTGCCATGATCGTAGCATCCACCAGCAACCTGACCACCATTTTTTCCATGGTCGGCGACCGCTTTGAGGTCGGGGTGGCGAACTTCCCGATGGTGGATGAGAACGCAACCGGCGGGGTGAATGTCGGTGGGGGTGCCATCTACGCGATGGACAACGGATTGGGCAACCAAGCAGCTGCTTGGGAGTTCGTCAAATTTGCCACCAGTGCAGAACAACAGCTGAAGTGGCATGTTGCTACCGGCTACTTCCCCGTTCATGTTGATACCTACTCTCTGCAAGCATTTGAACAACACCTTGCAGTAAATCCTCATTATGGGGTTGCAATCAGACAGCTTATGGCAAGCAATCCCAAGATGCAGGGCATCTGGGTTCCGAGTGCCTATCAGATCTATTATGCATTCCAAAGCGGTATCCTCAAGATGCTTGAGCAGGACCTGGGTGCTGAAGAGACCAGCAAGGCCTTGGCGAAGGAAATCAACAGCTACTTCGCCGAGTTCCTCAGGATGCAAGGTCAGTGAGAATAGCCACCAGCACCAACCTTATCAGTTTCAACCGTGATGGGTCGAAGACAGAGATGGTTCACCTGTTGCCCCTCTATGCAAAGGAGGGGTTCCAGGTTCTCGATCTCAACCTCTGTGAGATGCTCAATCCTCAAGCAAGTCTTGCAGGAGAGAACTGGAAAGAGTACGTGCAACTTCTCGGAAACCTTAAGTACCAACATACCTTGATCTTCAACCAGGCCCATGCTCCCTACTCACGAAGTGGAGAGATACCTGAAGAGATGCTCAGGCGCTCATTGGAGATTTGCCACCTACTGTCCATACCCATTCTGGTGGTGCACCCTATCAGGGGTACGGTTGAGGAGAATCATACTGCGTATCGTCCCTACCTCACGCTGGCTGAGGAGTATCACGTAATCCTGGCTTTTGAGAATCTGAATGAGGACGGAGAGCTGACCGAGATCTCCGATCTTATCGGTCTGGTCGAGGGCTTTGCTTCACCATATGCCGGTATCTGCTACGATACCGGGCATGCCCATATGTGCGGCCACGATCTGCCCAAGGACATTATGTTGATGGGGAATCGTTTGGTTGCCACCCATGTTGCAGACAACAAGGGCAAGAGCGATGAACACTTGCTGCCTTTCTATGGGACCATTGACTGGGATGCAGTCCTTGCAGCACTTGGAAAGATCACGTATCAGGGAGACCTGACCTATGAGTGCATG
>Ga0265295_1001540_pt1 | contig 40240 bp, 43 predicted proteins | sample Munlansysbiofilm_FD_192503 | JGI IMG/M metagenome (GOLD analysis project Ga0265295, IMG submission 192503) | Leachate microbial communities from a municipal landfill in Southern Ontario, Canada - Methane capture system biofilm | ecosystem: Engineered > Solid waste > Landfill > Unclassified ... | reverse complement strand
CGCGATATCAATGCGGCACAAAACATTCTCGCGGTCGGGCATGGCCGTCTAGCAGTAGGAATCCCCGTCTCTTTAGGGCGGTGAGGATGTCAAACGACTCCGTAGCCAGAAAGGCATTGAAAGCAGCAGTGCAAAAAGCAGGCATCCTCAATAAACGTGTTACCTACCACATTTTTCGTCACTCATTTGCCACGCATCTCTTACAAGCTGGACGTGATATTCGCACTGTGCAAGAGCTGCTCGGCCATACCGATGTGAAAACTACGCAAATCTACACCCATGTATTGGGCCAGCATTTTGCTGGAACAACCAGCCCAGTGGATGGACTGGCATTACTGATCAATAAAGAATAAAAAACGCACAGCTCCTTGCGAAGCTGCGCGTCTTATTTTTCACTCTTACTTTGCTTGGCTAATCCACTCTAAGCAACCGCAGATTCTTTATGCTCTTTACGCAATTGCTTAGCCGCTGTCACCATGTGCTCCAGCGCAGCTTTGGTTTCTGGCCAAGCGCGGGTTTTGAGGCCACAGTCTGGGTTGACCCAGAGCTGTTCCACTGCAATGCGTTTGGCGGCTTTGCGCAGTAAGTTGGCCATTTCTTCGCTGTCCGGTACCCGTGGTGAGTGAATGTCGTAGACACCGGGGCCAATGTCGTTGGGGTAATGGAAGGTTTCAAAGGCTTCCAGTAATTCCATATCTGAGCGTGAGGTTTCAATGGTGATCACATCGGCATCCATCGCAGCGATGGAGTCGATGACATCATTGAACTCGCTGTAGCACATGTGGGTGTGAATCTGGGTTTCATCGCGCACGCCGCTGGCGGTCAGGCGGAAGGCTTCGGTAGCCCAATTCAAATAGTTCTGCCACTGGGCTTTGCGCAGCGGTAAACCTTCACGGAAAGCGGCTTCGTCAATTTGAATGATTTTAATCCCAGCGGCTTCCAGATCCACCACTTCATCGCGAATGGCTAAAGCCAATTGCCGCGCTTGTTCTTCGCGTGACACATCTTCACGGGGGAAGGACCACATCAGCATGGTCACTGGGCCGGTGAGCATGCCTTTCATAATTTTATCGGTCTGCTGCTGAGCGTATGTGATCCATTCCACCGTCATCGCCTGTGGACGGCTTAAGTCGCCGTAGATCACTGCAGGTTTTACACAACGTGAACCGTAGCTTTGTACCCAACCAAAGCGGGTGAACAAGTAGCCGTCCAGTTGCTCGGCAAAGTACTCGACCATGTCATTGCGCTCGGCTTCGCCGTGTACCAATACATCCAGACCTAAGTCTTCCTGAACTTTAACTGCGTGTTGGATTTCGGCCTGCATGGCTGCTTGGTAATCAGCTTCGCTCAGTTTGCCTTGGCGAAAGGCTAAACGCGCCGCGCGGATCTCCTGAGTCTGGGGGAAAGAACCTATGCTAGTGGTTGGAAACAGAGGTAAATCCAAACGCTCGCGCTGCAGTTTGATGCGCTCGGCAAAGACTGATTGACGCTGGCTGTCCGCTGCGGTGACTGCCGCTAAACGGGCCTGTACTTCGGGTTTATGGATGCGTGGCGAGTTGGCGCGGCTGGCTTGTACCTTACGGCTCTGCTGCAGTGCCGCTTTCACTTTGGCGCTGTCTGGATTATTTAGCGCTTCAGCTAAGAGGGCCACTTCTGCGGTTTTTTGTACGGCAAAGGCCAGCCAGCTTTTCAGCTCTGCATCGAGCTGATCTTCGCGATCTAAATCCACAGGGCTGTGCAACAGTGAGCAGGATGGCGCGACCCAGAGACGATCACCTAAACGCTCTTGTGCGTGCGCTAGGGTTTCCAATACTTTTTCCAGATCACAACGCCAGACGTTGCGGCCATTGACCACGCCCAGCGATAACACTTTATAGGCAGGTAAGCGGTCAAGAATCGTCGGATACTGTTCGGGCGCGCGTACCAGGTCGATGTGTAAGCCATCAACGGGCAAGGCAGCGGCCAAACCCAGGTTATCTTCTAAGCCTGAGAAGTAAGTGGCCACCAGTTTTTTAACCGGCTCCGCTTGCAGTAAGTTATAAGCGCGCTCAAAGGCGTTTTTCCATTCTTGCGGCAGATCTAGGCTTAGAATCGGCTCATCAATTTGCACCCACTCCACACCCTGCGCCGCTAAACGTTGGAAAATTTCGCCATAGATGGGCAGTAATTTGTCGAGCAAGTCTAACTTGTTAAAGTCTTCACCTTTGACTTTACCCAGCCACAACCAGGTCAGTGGGCCTATGACCACAGGTTTCACTGTATGACCCAAGGCTAAGGCTTCGTCGACTTCTTCAAACAATTGCTCCCAGCTTAATGAGAACTCAAGGTCCGCGGTCAACTCAGGAACAAGGTAGTGGTAGTTGGTATCAAACCATTTGGTCATTTCTTGCGCGTGGGCACCGCCGCAGCAGCTGCTTTCTACCACACCGCGGGCCATGGCAAATAAAGTGTCTAGGCTGGGTTTTTCGCCAGCTTTGGCAAAGCGCTCTGGCACTACACCAAAAGTTAATGAGTGGGTCAGCACTTGGTCATACCAGGCAAAATCACCCACTGGCACTAAATCTAAACCGGCATCTTTTTGCAATTGCCAGTGTTTAGCGCGCAACTCACGGCCCACTTGGCGCAAATTGTCTTCAGTGATGTCGCCTTTCCAGTATGCTTCTACAGCTTGCTTTAATTCGCGATCGCCGCCAATCCGGGGGAAACCTAAGTTATGTGCTACGGCCACGGGCCTTCTCCTCTAAAATGAATGAGGCTATTGTCGGCACTTCTCATGAATGAGACAATTTCAAAATATTATTGATCATCAACAATTTTATTCATGTTGATGCAGTTAAGGATAATGCATGCTGGATATTCGCCATTTAAAAACACTGTGCGCTTTGCGTGATGCGGGCAGTTTAGTCGAGGCTGCAGAACGTCTGCATTTGACCCAGTCCGCCCTCTCCCACCAATTTAAAGAGATGGAAGAACGTCTCGACATGCAGCTCTTTGTGCGCAAAACAAAACCTGTGCGCTTTACCAGTGCCGGCTTACGTTTGCTCAGGCTGGCCGATGAAGTCTTGCCTTTAATGCGCAGCGCTGCCCGTGATATCACCCGTTTACAAGGTGGCTCGGCCGGTCGTTTACATATGGCGATTGAGTGCCACAGCTGTTTTCAGTGGCTGATGCCGACCATTGATCAGTTTCGTGATGCGTGGCCGGAAGTGGAGTTGGATTTAGCTTCGGGCTTTTCTTTTGCTCCGCTGCCAGCGCTGGCGCGGGGTGATTTGGATTTGGTGGTCACCGCTGACCCCATTGAGCTCAGTGGCATCAGTTATATCCCGCTGTTTGCCTATGAAGCTTTATTAGCTGTGGCCAAGCAGCACCCTCTGGCACAGAAGGCTTATGTCGAACCTGAAGATCTACGCAATGAAGTGCTCATCACCTACCCGGTGGAACATGATCGCTTAGATATTTTTAACCACTTTTTAGAACCGGCTGATGTTGAGCCAGCGCACGTGCGCACTGCGGAACTCACAGTGATGATGATGCAATTGGTCGCCAGTGGCCGTGGCGTCTGTTGTTTGCCCAATTGGGCGATGCATGAATACACCTCCAAAGGCTATGTCAGCGCGCGGCGTTTAGGTGAAGAAGGTTTGTTTTCCACGCTCTATGCGGCGGTACGCACCGATATGCTCGATGCGGCTTTTATGAAGGATTTTTTACTGACGGCAAAAGACACCTCCTTTACCACCCTGGCTGGGGTGAGCGCGGTGAAAGAGTAATGCCACACCACGGCACTTAGCCGAGCAAGATAATGGACCAGACCGCAGCAATCACCGTCATACCGACCATTTGTGCGGCGCTGCCCATATCTTTAGCGTTTTTCGATAATGGATGTTTATCCAGAGAAATCCGATCCACCGTGGCTTCAATCGCTGAGTTGAACAACTCAATAATCAGCGAGAGTAAACACACGGCAACCATCAAGGCATGCTCAGCACGAGAGATATCGAGCAAGAAGCTGATGGGAATTAAAATAGCGTTCAGTAGTAATAACTGACGAAACGCAGCCTCGCCAATAAACGCAGCACGCAGGCCAGCGACTGAATAGCCAGCAGCGTTTAGAATGCGGCGTACACCGGATTTACCTTTAAATGGGGACATAGCGACCTAAACAAAGCAGTTAAATAGTGAAATCATCAGCGGCACAGCTATTTAATAACAGTGATGCCGCTGATCTTGGGAGTTATTCGCTCTGTGGAATAGATTCCATTTGCTGCAATAATAAAGCCGCCTGAGTACGAGTGCGTACATTCAGCTTGCGGAAAATGGCGGTGACATGGGCTTTAACCGTGGCTTCTGAAACATTTAGATCATAGGCAATTTGCTTATTGAGCAAACCATCACACACCATGGTTAAGACGCGAAACTGTTGCGGAGTTAAGCTGGCTAAACCTGCGCTGGCGGCTTTTTCTTCCGCTGTGACTGCGGCTGTTGCTGCGGTTTGTGCCGGCCACCACACCTCACCATCAAGCACCACTTGTACCGCTTGCTGGATATCTTCCAGTGGGCTGGACTTTGGAATAAAACCGCTGGCGCCAAACTCACGTGCGCGTGCCATAACGGTGGACTCTTCTTGCGCTGAGATCATCACCACTGGAATCTGTGGGTATTGCCCCCGCAATAACACCAATCCAGAAAAACCATGTGCGCCTGGCATATTTAAATCCAGTAGCACTAAGTCCCAATCTGCTTTCTCTTGAAGGCGGCTTTCTAACTCAGCAATATTTTCCACTTCAACTAAACGTACAGTGTTCCCCAAGCTTAAGGTCAGTGCTTGACGTAAAGCGCTGCGGAATAGCGGGTGGTCATCTGCAATCAGTATTTCATAGGCAGCCATCATTTAGGATCCTGTTTCTTTATTATAGTAGTGCTGTGCATCTTGCCGTTCAGTGGCAGAGCGACCACATATAAGACCATAACTGACCGCCCTCACTTTTATACAAGTAACCACAAGCATATCTGCTGATGTGTTTTGTCTTACAATCTAGGGCTTATAGTACAGAAAACTTAGCCAAAGGTCTTATATTGGTAACAATAATTCACACTTTATTACTGGCTCAGCCCCTCTTGAATGGATCAGTAACGAATAAAGTGTTCGCGATAATACTTTAACTCCGCGATGGAATCTTGAATGTCTGCCAGCGCCAAGTGCACTTCGCCTTTTTTAAAACCCTCACGCAGCTCCGGAGCCCAACGCGCCACCAACTCTTTGATTGTAGAAACATCGAGATTGCGGTAATGGAAATAGGCTTCCAGCTTCGGCATATGTCGGTATAAAAAGCGGCGATCTTGGCAAATACTGTTGCCACAAATCGGCGAAGTATTGGCTGGCAGCCACTTTTCTAAAAAGGCTAGGGTCTGCGCTTCAGCTTCAGCCTCAGTGATGCGACTGTCACGTACACGCTGGGTTAAACCGCTACCGCCGTGCTGGCGAGTATTCCACTCATCCATACCGGCTAGCACTTCATCCGACTGATGAATTGCCAGTACAGGGCCTTCTGCAAGGATATTGAGCTGGCTGTCGGTCACGATAGTGGCCATTTCAATGATCAGGTCATTATCGGTATCGAGACCGGTCATTTCCAAATCAATCCAAATTAAATTTTGTGCACTGTACATGGCTCACCTCAAGGTTATGCAACCTGCCGACACCGCGACAGACGGGTGGTTTAAATGCAGCTTTTTAAGGCATCAATTAATTTTTGATTCTGCTCATCAGTGCCGATAGTGATACGCAAAAACTGGTCAATACGCGGCTGCTTAAAGTGACGCACCAGTACACCTTGCTCACGTAATTGCGCAGCCAACTCTTGTGCGTCGCGACTTTTATGCCGCGCAAAAACAAAGTTAGCCGCTGACGGCAACACCTCAAAATCGAGAGCACTTAAGGCCTCAACTACCCACTCACGACTGGCAATGACTTTATTGCGGGTGAAGTGGAAGTGATCAGCATCAGCAAAAGCAGCAGCCGCACCAGCAATCGCAGCACGATCCAACGGATAAGAGTTAAAGCTATTTTTAATCCGCTCCAATCCTTCAATCAAATCAGGGTGACCCACGGCAATCCCGACACGTAAACCGGCTAAGGAGCGTGACTTGGATAAGGTTTGCGTGACCAATAAGTTATCGTATTGTTTAACTAAACTGATCGCCGACTCGCCACCAAAATCAATATAGGCCTCATCCACCAAGACCACTGAATCAGGATTAGCTTTTAAAATTTGCTCAACCTTATCCAACTCCAGCAAGCAGCCTGTGGGCGCATTGGGATTGGGAAAAATAATACCGCCATTCGGTTGCTGGTAATCTTCCACTCGAATCTGAAAATTTTCATCCAGCGCCACTTGCTGCTGTTTGATGCCATAGAGGCCGCAGTACACGGGATAAAAACTGTAACTGATATCAGGAAACAGTAAAGGCTTGTCGTGCTGAAACAATGCATGAAAAGCATGCGCCAGCACTTCATCCGAGCCATTCCCGACAAATACATACTGCGGACCCACTGAATAGTAATCAGCCACGGCATGTTTAAGCAGATCGCTATTGGGATCAGGATACAGGCGCAGGTCTTCATTGATTTGCGTCTGCATCGCAAGGATGGCCTTAGGCGATGGCCCATACGGGTTTTCATTGGTATTGAGCTTGACTAAACGCTCAATCTTCGGTTGCTCACCCGGTACATAAGGCACCAGATTATTAACAAACGGACTCCAAAACTTGCTCACGTGTTGCGCTCCTAAACTGAGTCAATCGCCACGTCTTACGCAGCGATTTAAATGCTCGATAACCACCATTTGCAGCGATTAGTCTATCGGTCTAATCCGCCTTGATACGGTATTCGGCTGAACGCGCGTGCGCGGTTAACGACTCACCACGCGCTAACACCGAGGCCACTTTACCCAACTCAGAGGCACCCTCAGGGCTGCAATAAATGATGGATGAGCGCTTTTGGAAATCATATACGCCTAAGGGTGATGAGAAGCGCGCAGTACCTGAAGTGGGCAATACGTGGTTTGGCCCAGCACAATAATCGCCTAAGGCTTCCGCGGTGTAACGGCCCATAAAGATCGCTCCCGCATGACGAATCAGCGGCAGTAATTCCTCAGGATTTTCAACCGATAACTCTAAGTGTTCTGGCGCAATACGGTTGGCCACTGCAATGGCTTGCGCCATATCAGCCACCTGAATCAAAGCACCCCGCTCACGTAATGACACGCGAGCAATGCTTTCACGCTCTAAGGTTGGCAGTAGACGCTGCATGCTTTGCTCAACGCGATCGAGGAAGTCCGCATCAGGACTGAGCAGAATGGATTGGGCGTCTTCATCGTGTTCCGCTTGCGAGAATAGATCCATGGCAATCCAATCCGGATCGGTTTTACCATCGCAGACCACCAAAATCTCTGATGGGCCAGCAATCATATCAATCCCGACTTTACCGAACACATGGCGTTTAGCCGTGGCAACATAGATATTGCCAGGACCGACAATCTTATCTACCGGCGGCACACTTTCGGTACCGTAGGCCAGCGCCGCCACTGCTTGCGCGCCACCAATGGTAAAGACACGGTCAACACCAGCAATCGCCGCCGCCGCCAAAACCAATTCGTTGATCTCACCACGCGGTGTCGGTACCACCATCACCACTTCAGGCACACCCGCGACCTTGGCAGGTATAGCATTCATCAAGACTGAAGACGGATAGGAGGCTTTACCACCGGGCACATAGAGACCTGCGCGATCCAGAGGGGTAATTTTTTGGCCCAGCACGGTGCCATCGGCTTCTTGGTAGCGCCATGAGTCTTGCACTTGGCGCTCGTGGTACAGACGCACACGTTCAGCCGCTGTTTCCAGTGCGCTGCGTTGCTCAGGAGTAATACGGGTCAGGGCCAATTCAAGACGTTCACGCGGCAGAATCAAGTCACTCATCTGCGCCACATCAAGACCATCAAACTGACGGGTGTAATCAATCAGTGCGGCATCACCGCGCGTGCGTACATTATCAATGATATCTAATACGCGCTGATTAATGCTGGCATCAGACACACTTTCCCAACTTAATAGCTGATCAAGTTGGGTAGTAAACTCTGCATCTTGGGCATTTAAACGTCGAACAAACTTCGCTGCAGTCATAGCGGGCCTCAATAGTAAAAAAACATTCGGGCGCCGCCAGACTAGCAAACCTTCTGCGCGGGCACCCGATCAATTCGGCTATGACGCAGATAGGTTGTGTGCATCAGCACACAAGCAGACTTACTATCAGTGTCGTGCGTTAACCGCAGCACTTAAGGTATCAATCAACGCTTGAATATCAGCATGCTTCATTTTCATTGAAGCTCGATTGACAATTAAACGTGAACTGATATGTGCGATCAGCTCTTGCGGCTCCAAACCATTGGCGCGCAAGGTGTTACCAGTATCAACTACGTCAATGATTTTATCAGCCAGCCCGACTAGCGGTGCCAATTCCATTGAACCGTACAGTTTAATGATATCCACCTGACGACCTTGCTCAGCATAGTAACGTTTGGCCACATTGACGAACTTAGTCGCGACACGCAAACGGCCAGTTGGCTCAGGGGCATCCACAGCGCCAGCGGTCATCAACTTGCACTGGGCAATCTGCAAATCGAGCGGTTCGTACAAACCTTGGCCGCCGTACTCAAGCAGCACATCTTTACCCGCTACACCGAGATCCGCTGCGCCTAGCTCAACATAAGTTGGCACATCGGTGGCGCGTACGATCAGTAAACGCACATCATCACGCGTCGTGGGGATGATGAGTTTACGGCTTTTTTCTGGATTTTCGGTCGGTACAATACCCGCCTGCTCTAATAGCGGCAGGGTATCGTCCAGAATCCGACCTTTGGATAATGCAATAGTTAACATAAGACTAGCCTGGTACTCGACGGATTTTCGCACCAAGGAGTTGCATTTTTTCCTCGATACATTCGTAACCGCGATCAATATGATAAATGCGGTCGATTAGGGTATCACCCTCAGCCATTAAAGCAGCAATCACCAAACTGGCTGATGCACGTAAATCAGTGGCCATCACCGGCGCTGCTTTGAGCTGTTGGATGCCAGTGACAATCGCGGTATTGCCTTCTATTTGAATTTTCGCACCCATGCGCTGCATTTCCTGCACATGCATAAAGCGGTTTTCAAAAATCGTTTCAATCACAGTACCTGTGCCTTCTGCCACCGCATTTAAGGCAATAAATTGCGCTTGCATATCGGTTGGGAACGCAGGGTATGGCGCAGTACGCACATTGACTGCTTTAGGTCGTTTGCCATGCATATTCAGCTCAATCCAGTCTTCACCTGTGGTGATTTCTGCACCGGCTTCTTGCAGCTTAGACAGCACCGCCTCAAGAATCGTTGGATCAGTATCTTTTAACTTAACGCGACCACCGGTCACGGCAGCAGCAACCAAATAGGTGCCAGTTTCAATACGGTCAGGCATCACATGGTAGCGCGCGCCACCGAGCTTTTCCACACCATCAATAATAATGGTATCAGTACCTGCGCCTTGGATTTTCGCCCCCATAGCAATCAAGCAATTGGCTAAGTCAACGATCTCTGGCTCACGCGCAGCGTTCTCTAGAGTGGTACGGCCTTTCGCTAAGGTCGCCGCCATCAAAATATTTTCAGTACCGGTCACGCTGACAATATCAAAGAAGAAATTGCCACCGCGCAAACCACCTTCAGGTGCTTTGGCTTTAATGTAACCATTTTCTACGGTAATTTCTGCACCCAGCGCTTCTAAACCGCGAATGTGTAAGTCAACTGGACGTGAACCAATCGCACACCCGCCAGGCAAGGCCACTTCGGCTTGGCCAAAGTGCGCCACCATAGGTCCTAATACTAAGATCGATGCGCGCATGGTTTTGACTAAATCATAGGGTGCAATCAGCGTTTTAATGGTGCGCGGATCCACTTCAACACTGAGTTTTTCGTCAATAACAGGCTCAATGCCCATACGGCCAAACAGCTCAATCATCGTGGTAATATCGTGCAGGTGCGGTAAATTGCACACAGTCACAGGCGCACTGGCTAATAAAGTTGCTGCCAAAATAGGTAACGCCGCGTTTTTTGCACCTGAAATACGAATCTCACCGTCTAAACGATGACCTCCGCTAATAATTAGTTTATCCATTAGAATCTCGTTTGGTTGCTTTAAGAGCGGTCGGCCCAAGCCGTGCGAGTATAAAACTTCATCGTAACCGCATGCATGCTGCCATCAGCAATCCAAGGGTTTATCACTGCGTACACTTGTTGCTGACGCTTGACAGGGCTTAAGACGGCCAAATCGTCACTGATAATATTCAACTGAAAATTACAGCCTTCGCCTTCCACTTCAACCTGGGTGTTTAATAGTTTTTCTTCTAACAGTTGTTTTACTGCTACAGCTTGCATAATTAACCTCATTGACAGCAGCCAGCATCTTTGCGGCCGCTACATTAGCACTTATTTAATTTTTACTGCACAGACAAGGTCAGGGTTCAATCCCGAGAATCTCGGTTAAGCCGCAGACTTGGGCAATTTTGCGCATATCTTCAGGTAGCTCAGACAGCTGCACTGTTTTACCGTATTGCTGGCCATCGCGCATAAAGGCTAATAATAAAGCCAGCCCGACACTACTGGACTTGTCCACCCCTGCACAATTTAACTCTACAGTCGGTACCGCACTGGCACGGATTAAGGCACGTCCTTGCTCACGTAGCAAAGGTCCGGTGCTGTAATCCAACACACCTTTAATGTGCATAACGCCTTGTGCATTCATAGTAACATCGGCCTGCGACTGACTCACGCCTCCTCCTCAGCAGCACGTGTCTTAGCTACTGTGTCGACCCAAGAATCAATCACTCGGTCAAGGTTATGCGCATTGCGCTGCATGGCTTCGGCAAACTGATCTCTAAATAACTTGCCAAGATTAATGCCGTTCAGTACTACGTTACGCATACGCCATTGGTTATCGATTTTAACCATAGTGTAAGAGACGGGGTACACAATACCTTTATGATCCGTGACTTCCATACGTACTTCACTGCGCATATCTCCTTGCGCAAGGCTGCCTGGCAGAACGCGAATACTTTGATTATCGTACTCAAGCAAGGCATTGCCATAAAACTGCATCAAGCTGCGTTTAAAGTTCTCTTGAAAGCGCTGCATTTGTGCAGGTGTTGCCCGCCGTGAGTAACGCACAGTCATTACACTTTTGGAAATACCATCAGCGTCCACCACTGGACCCAAAATTGTGTCCATCGCCGTATAAAAAGCTGCTGGATCAGTACGGTATTTATCTTTATTGGCCTTTAAATCGGCCAACAGGCTATTGGTGGTTTGTTCCACCACCGTATGCGCATCAATGGCTGCGACACTGACGCCGGTGAAGGCCAGCAAGGTGAATAATAAAGCATGACGTAACATGGCCAACATAATGATTATTCCTGATTAACAGTGTTCATTAAAAACTTACCAATCAGCTCTTCAAGGACCAAAGAGGACTGAGTGTCATAAATCACATCACCATCCTTTAAGACCTCATCTTCGCCACCGACACTGAAGCTGATATATTTTTCGCCCAGCAAACCCGCAGTCAGAATCAATGCGGTGCTGTCAATCGGCAGATTATTAACTCTGCGCTGTACTTCCATAGTGACCTTACCAGTGTAGGTTTCTGTGTCGAAATCAATCGCCACCACCTTCCCCACAGTCACCCCAGCCATCGTCACTTTAGCGCGTGTGGTTAAACCAGCGATATTGTCAAAGTGAGCAATTAATTTATAGGTATCGGTGCTACTGGCAACGGTTAAGCCACTGACCCTAAGAGCCAATAACAATAACGCGAGAATACCTGCCAATAAAAACACGCCCACACTAATCTCTACGGCACGGATTCGCATCAGAAATCTCCAAACATTAAAGCAGTCAAAATAAAGTCCAAACCCAACACCGCTAACGAGGCATACACCACCGTACGCGTGGTGGCACGACTGATCCCTTCCGACGTGGGTTCGCAATCATAGCCTTGGAATACCGCAATCCAAGTCACTACAAAAGCAAACACGACACTTTTAATCACGCCATTGAGCACATCATTATAAAAGTCGACACTGTTGGTCATATTGCCCCAGTACGAGCCCTCATACACACCCAACCAATCCACCGCGACCATCGCGCCGCCCCAAATCCCCACCACGGAAAAAATCGCCGCCAGTAAGGGCATTGAGATAAAGCCAGCCCATAAACGCGGGGCAATAATATATTTAAGCGGATCAACCCCGATCATCTCAAGGCTCGACAACTGCTCAGTGGATTTCATATTGCCAATTTCTGCGGTTAAGGCCGAACCGGCGCGCCCAGCAAACAGTAATGCAGTGACCACCGGCCCCAATTCACGCAGCAAGGTCAAAGCAACCATTTGCCCAACCGCTTGTTCAGAGCCAAAGTCAACCAAGATACTATAGCCTTGCAGCGCCAGCACCATGCCAATAAACAGCCCCGAAACAATAATAATCGCCAGCGATAATACGCCAACCGAGTACAACTGTTTAACCAGCAAATGCAGACCTGTACCCGCCCCGCCTCGACCAATCAACACATGCCATAAAAATATCAGCGAACGGCCCAACGCTTGCACCGTGTCTAGGCCTGAGCGGCCCAATAAAGCGATACGCTCGAGTAACGACTTGCGCGCCATTTAGCGACCTCCTAATAAGTCGTTACGATAGTCCGGTGCGTCAAAGTGAAACGGCACCGGTCCATCTGGAATGCCTTGCATAAACTGACGAATGCGTGGGTTCTCTGAATTCATTAATTCGTCTGGCTTACCTTGGCCCAACACCTGACCATCACCTATGACATACAAATAATCAGAAATACTCGCCGTTTCTGCCAGATCATGCGATACCACTACACTGGTAATACCCAAAGCATCGTTGAGTAAGCGAATTAAACGCACCAACACACCTTTAGCAATAGGATCTTGACCAACAAAGGGCTCGTCATACAATAAAATATCTGGGTCTAAGGCAATTGCCCGCGCTAAGGCGACACGGCGTTTCATCCCGCCGGATAACTCGTCAGGCATTAAATCAATCGCCCCGCGCAAACCCACTGCTTGCAACTTCATTAAGACAATATCGCGGATCATTTCATCGGGCAGCTGGGTGTGCACGCGCAATGGAAAGGCGACGTTCTCAAACACATTTAAATCCGTAAACAGCGCACCACTTTGAAATAGCACACCAAACTGCTTGCGCATATCAAATAAATCACTGCGCGATAAGTCTGGCAGGTTTTGCCCGTTGACCCAGACTTCGCCTTGTTCAGGCTTAAGTTGTGCCGCCATCAGGCGTAATAATGTAGTTTTTCCACAACCTGACGGGCCCATCACACCAGTGACTTTGCCACGCGGGAAACGGATATCGACATTATCGAAAATTTTTCGCGAGCCGCGATTAAAGGTCAATCCTTTTAGCTCTACGGCGAAAGCATCGTCAGCCGACATGTAAACTCCCGCTAAATAAAATCAAGTGGCTGAAAGCTAGAGTATTCCTAGATATTTTCAGCATGCAATAAACCACGCAATATAGCACTGTCAGAGCAGACACCCAATAGCGAAGGCCTACAGTGACACAAAACAGTGTGGGGTTTCACAGAATAGTTTTAAGCAAAAAAGGCACTTTAAAAGTGCCTTTTTGTAATTGACGCACTGCGTTAGCAATTAATGCTGATGGCCGCCAGCACCGTGCACGTGACCATGCGCCAGTTCTTCTTCGCTCGCGGCACGCACACTGATGATTTTAACTTTGAAGTTAAGCGTCTGCCCAGCCAGTGGGTGGTTACCATCGATAGTGACCTGATCACCATCAACATCACGAATAGTCACAATTTGCATGCCACCGTCAGGCGCTGAAGCATGAAATTGCATACCCACTTCCAGCTCATCCACACCTTCAAACATTTCACGACCCAAGTTGGTGATCAACTCGGCGCTGTACTCACCGTACGCGTCTTCTGGTGCAATGCTCACTTCTAACTCATCGTCGACAGTTTTGCCGACCAATGCATTTTCTAAACCAGCAATAATGTTGCCTGCACCATGTAAATAAACCAACGGTTCTGCGCCTGCAGAACTGTCAATTACTTCACCAGCGTCGTTACTGAGCGTGTAGTCAATGGCGACAACGTGTTGATTGGCGATCAGCATAAAATAGAAACCTATATCAAAATGAATGTAGGCGAAAGTTTACCTGCACCTGAGCTGTAATGCGACTTTAGATTAAATAGACTAATGCGTACTTGACCTACCTCCCCTCGCGCATGAAGATTAGGAAACCTTATAAATGATCCGGCCTTTATATCTGCAGCACGGGGTCGCATCCAACTGTTTATTTTATGTAGCAAAAGGATCTTCAATGTCGTCTCGAAATGTACTGGTTATCAACAGCGGCAGCTCTTCTATCAAATTCGCACTAGTGAATGAGGACAGCGAACAATTTCTAATCCAAGGCTTAGCAGAGCGTTTAGGCAGCAGCGATGCCGTTTTAAACTGGCAACTGGGCGATGAGAAACATGTCGCACAATTACCCGGAGCAGACCACAAAGAGGCTTTTGCACGCTTATTACCTTTAGTGCAAAAAGCCAGCCATGGCAAACTCAATGGTATTGGTCACCGTGTCGTGCACGGCGGCGCCCACTTTACTGCCGCCTCTGCGCTGAACCGTGAGGTGATTGATGTGATTCGCCGCGCGGCCGTATTGGCACCACTGCATAATCCCGCGGGTTTAATTGGTATTGACGCAGCCATGACGCTGTATCCTGAATTAACCCAAGTGGCTGTGTTTGATACCGCCTTCCACCAAACCATGCCGCCGCACGCTTACCGTTATGCTGTACCTGAGCACCTGTACACAGACCACCATGTGCGTCGTTACGGTTTCCACGGTACCAGCCATATGTATGTCAGCCGTAAAGCTGCGGTGATGACGGGCTTACCTGTTGAAGACAGCTGCTGGTTGACGGCACACCTGGGCAACGGTTGCTCCACCTGCGCCATCGTTAACGGTGAAAGTTTAGACACCAGCATGGGCTTAACGCCGCTGGAAGGTTTAGTGATGGGCACGCGCAGCGGTGATGTTGATCCAAGCTTGCACAACCATTTAGCGCGTACTTTAGGCTGGGATACTCAGCGTATTGAAACAGTACTGACCAAAGAAAGTGGTTTGCTGGGCTTATCTGGTCTATCCAATGATATGCGCACCCTGATCGAAGCCAGCAACAAAGGAGATGAGCGTGCCATTCTAGCGATTGAAGTCTTCTGCTACCGTTTAGCCAAATCACTGGCGGGCATGGCTTGTGCACTACCTAGACTGGATGGTTTGATTTTTACCGGCGGTATTGGTGAAAACGCCAGCTTAGTGCGCAGTAAAACACTGGAACACATGCGCTTATTCAACTTCAAGCTGGATGAAGCAGCAAACCTGAAGTGTATTCGTGGTGAAGAAGGTACTATCAGTGCTGAAAATCATCCGCGTGTATTGGTTATCCCGACCAACGAAGAACGCCAGATCGCTGTTGAAACACTGGCTTTAATCGACGCTAACGCTTAATACAGGACGCTTGATTCATGCACACATTTTTACTTGCTCCAACCGGATTTGGTGTTGGTTTATCATCGGTGAGCTTAGGCGTTGTACAAACCCTATTGCGCTCCGGCTTGAAAGTCGGTTTTTTTAAGCCGATTGCCCAACCGCACCCTGATGATGCGGGCCCCGAGCGCTCCAGCGCGCTGATGGAAGCCACCCACGGTATTCGCCAACCCAAAGCGCTATCGTTAGCCTATGTGGAGCGCATGATCGGCAATGGCCAACTGGATGAGCTGATGGAAGAAATCGTCAGCATGCACCAACAAATCCAAGCTGAGTACGACATTATTATTGTCGAAGGCATGACCCCATCACGCCAAGCCAACTACGCTGAACGGATCAATGTGCACTTAGCAAAAACCATGGACGCTGAAGTGATTCTGGTCAGTGCACAGAGCAGCGATGATCTCAATGAGCTGTCTGATCGCATTGAAATGCAGGCACAGCTGTTTGGCGGTACAAAAGACCCTAAAGTGCTGGGCGTGATTATCAATAAAGTCGCGGATACGCCGATAGGTGGTTTCGTTGAGCGCTTAAAAAGCCATCTGCCCGCGCTGCGCAAAGGCGATTTACATCTGATTGGTTGCATTGCCAAAAACGACGAATTAAACAATGCACGCACCAGTGACTTTGCCCAGCTTATAAAAGCTAAAGTGCACAACGCGGGTGATATTAATCAGCGCCGCGTGCAAAAAGTTATTTTATGCTCTCGCACTGTGGCCAATATCGTGCCCTTGCTGCAACCGGGCGTGTTAGTCGTATGCCCAGGCGACCGTGACGATATTATTTTGGCCACTAGTTTGGCGGAAATGAACGGTGTACTGCTGGCCGGCCTATTACTGACCGGCGACCTGACCCCCAATCCAAGCATTATGGACATTGGCGAACGCGCACTCAAAGGTGGCCTGCCAGTAATGAGCGTACCAACCGGCTCATACGATACCGCCTACAATTTGACGCGCCTATACAAAGGTATTCCAATCAGTGATACCGAGCGCGCCAAAGCCGTCACCGATTACATTGCCGGTCAACTGGATCAAGACTGGCTGGCTGCACGCTGCCAGACTACGCGCCAGCTGCTGTTATCACCGCCGGCCTTCCGCCACCAGCTGGTTAAGCGCGCGCAAGCAGCCAATAAACGTATTGTTCTGCCAGAAGGCAATGAACCACGTACCATTCAAGCTGCCGCGATTTGTCAAAAACGCGGTATTGCCCGCTGCGTACTGCTGGCCAAGCCTGATGAAGTGCATGCGATTGCTAAAGCGCAAGGTATTGAATTACCGGCTGACTTAGAAATCATTGATCCTGAGTCAATCCGTCAACGCTTTATTGCACCTATGGTTGAGCTGCGTAAAAGCAAAGGCCTCACTCCGCAATTGGCTGCTGTACAACTGGAAGACACCGTGGTGCTAGCCACTATGATGTTGGCTGAAGATGAAGTCGATGGCTTAGTCTCCGGCGCCGTACACACCACCGCCAGCACCATTCGTCCGGCTCTGCAGCTGATCAAAACAGCGCCTGAGTACAACTTAGTCTCATCCGTATTCTTTATGCTGCTGCCAGACCAAGTTCTGGTTTACGGTGACTGCGCAGTAAACCCGGATCCTAACGCCACTGAACTGGCAGAAATTGCCTTGCAAAGTGCTGAATCCGCACAAGCCTTTGGTATTGATCCGCGCGTCGCCATGATCAGTTACTCAACCGGTGATTCGGGTACGGGCGCAGAAGTGGAAAAAGTCCGTGAAGCCACCCGTATTGCTCGTGAACGCAATCCCAATATACCGATTGATGGACCACTGCAATATGACGCAGCCAGCATCGAAAGTGTCGGCCGCTCCAAAGCGCCAGACAGCTTGGTCGCTGGTCGTGCGACTGTATTTATCTTTCCTGATCTGAACACCGGTAACACCACCTACAAAGCCGTACAGCGCAGTGCCAACGTGATCAGCGTGGGCCCAATGCTGCAAGGCTTACGCAAGCCGGTCAATGATTTGTCCCGCGGCGCATTGGTTGATGACATTGTCTTCACCATCGCCCTGACTGCTATTCAAGCAGCCAGCATGTCTTAAGCAACACCCTCTCCAGAGTCACTGCAGCCTACCGCGCAGTGACTCTGGAGTCTCACGCAACACTTGCACTCCCTCACAAAAACGATAACCATACCAAGACACCCCTGTCTATTTTTGCTGCGTTAAGCATATTGTCTTGAGGTCTTGCTTTTATGCTACACACTTTCCCGCCCTTATTGCGCGGTATTATTGCCTCATGCTTACTGGCCCTCAATACCCTGTTTTGGTGCTGGCCGCTGTTTGCTCTGGCCTTATTAAAAGTTATTTTGCCCTTTGCCCCCATCCAGCGCGCCTTACGTTTTGCTATGCACTGGATTGCTGAATCATGGATTGCGGTGAACTCGTTTTGGATGCGCCTTGTGCAGCCTATTGAGTGGGATGTGCAAGGCTTAGAAAAGCTCGATCTCACTCATTCATGGCTGGTCACCAGCAACCACCAAAGCTGGGTGGATATTCTGGCCTTACAATATCAATTCAATCGTCGCTTACCTTTTCTTAAGTTCTTTTTAAAAAAAGAGCTGATTTGGGTACCGGTGATTGGTCTCTGTTGGTGGGCGCTGGAGTTTCCCTTTATGAAGCGCTACAGCAAAGCCTATCTGGCCAAGCATCCCGAAAAACAAGGGCAAGATTTAGCCACCACACGTAAAGCCTGCGAGCGTTATAAAACCAATCCTGTCTCCGTGTTTAATTTTCTGGAAGGCACGCGTTTTACTCAAGAAAAACATGATCAGCAAAACGCTCCCTTTAAGTATCTACTCAAACCTAAAGCTGGCGGTATTGCCTTTGTCCTCGATGCGATGGGCGAGCAATTACAAGGTTTAGTCAATGTCACCCTGTATTATCCACAAGGCAAGCCAGGCCTGTGGGATCTGCTCAGCGGGCAGATTAAACGCATTGTTATGCGCATTGACAGCACGCCAATCCCAGAACAATTTATTGGGCAAAGTTACGATCAAAACCTGACCTACCGTGCTGAATTTCAAAACTGGGTCAACCAACTCTGGCAAGAAAAAGATCAACAACTGGCGCAACTTGAGCGCGCTGAACAGGCGCACAGACACCAATAAATCGCGACTGCCACCATAGTCGATAGCGCGTGACTATTCGTTTAGCCATGATGCGCGCTATACTTACCGGCTTATTAAGCACCTGCAGTATACGTTAAGCCTGTTTTAGCGTGCCCATTGCCTGCTCATCTACACCGAGTACGCGGGTTACAAGCACTTGATGTTCCCATCCAATTAGAGGAGCGTTTCATGACCGTTATTAAGCAAGATGATTTGATCCAAAGCGTTGCTGACGCCTTGCAATTTATTTCTTACTACCACCCGCTCGACTTTATTGAAGCCATGCACGAGGCGTATTTGCGTGAAGAATCTGCATCGGCGAAAGATGCCATTGCGCAAATTCTGATTAACTCGCGTATGAGTGCTACCGGACATCGTCCACTGTGCCAAGACACCGGCATCGTGACTATTTTCGTACGTGTTGGTATGGATGTGCGCTGGGATGGCGCGAGCATGAGCCTCGATGACATGATCAACGAAGGCGTGCGCCGTGCTTACGGCCTGCCAGATAACATCCTCCGTGCGTCAATTTTGGCTGATCCAGCCGGCGCGCGACGTAACACTAAAGATAATACTCCAGCAGTGATCCACTACTCCATCGTGCCCGGTAACACGGTTGAATTTGATGTCGCAGCGAAAGGCGGCGGCTCGGAAAATAAAGCCAAAATGGCCATGCTCAACCCGTCTGACTCCATCGTTGATTGGGTGCTGAAAACGGTTCCAGAAATGGGTGCGGGCTGGTGTCCACCAGGCATGCTTGGTATAGGTATTGGCGGCACGGCTGAAAAAGCAGCGCTCATGGCTAAAGAAGTACTGATGGACCCTATTGATATTCATGAGCTGCAAGCGCGCGGTGCACAAAACCGTATTGAAGAGCTGCGCTTAGAGTTGTTTGAAAAAGTTAACCAGTTGGGTATTGGTGCGCAAGGTTTAGGCGGTTTAACCACAGTCCTTGATGTAAAAATCATGGATTATCCAACCCACGCGGCGTCTTTACCGGTGTGCATCATTCCGAACTGTGCAGCAACACGTCACGCACACTTTGTGCTGGATGGTTCAGGCCCTGCAGTACTCGCCGCACCACCCTTGTCGGCCTTCCCTGATATCGTTTGGGAAGCCGGTCCTTCAGCGCGTCGGGTCAATCTCGACACTATTACGCCAGAAGATGTACAAAGCTGGAAGCCAGGTGAAACGGTGTTGCTCAACGGCAAAATGTTGACTGGCCGTGATGCCGCACACAAGCGTATGGTCGATATGCTCAATAACGGTGAAGAATTACCGGTTGATCTTAAAGGCCGTTTTATCTACTACGTTGGCCCAGTTGATCCAGTCCGCGAAGAAGTGGTTGGACCTGCAGGCCCAACCACCGCTACGCGCATGGACAAGTTCACTCGTCAAATCCTCGAAAGCACAGGCTTGCTGGGTATGATCGGCAAATCTGAGCGCGGCCCAATCGCCATTGAAGCGATTAAAGATAACAAAGCCGTATACCTGATGGCCGTCGGTGGTGCCGCCTACTTGGTGGCCCAAGCCATTAAGAAATCACGCGTGGTGGCTTTTGCTGAGCTGGGTATGGAAGCCATCTACGAGTTTGAAGTGGAAGATATGCCAGTCACTGTTGCCGTCGATACTACAGGTGAGTCAGTGCATATCACTGGCCCTGCCCTGTGGCAGAAAAAGATTGCCGACAGCTTAGCGGTTGAGATTAACTAATCCACAACAGCACTGTTGCGCCGTAACCCAGGCCGAGACTCAGTTCTCGGCCTTTTTATTTATCCGTTCTTTTTACCCATACCGAGTCGAGCAGCACTCTCCGCGGCGCGGTACCAACTGAATCTTTTGTGAGCATATCGTGGCCAATCGTCGTTACAGCTGCATCGCCTTAAGCAACCCTAAATCCCCCACCAATGTCGGTTCAATCATGCGTGCAGCCGGCTGTTATGGGGTCAATAGCGTGTTTTATACCGGCACCCGCTACGATCGCGCCAAAGACTTTATTACTGACACCAAGAAAGTCCATCAAGATGTGCCGCTGATCAATATTGATGATCTGCGCAAAATCTTACCGCTGGGCTGCACCCCGGTCGCGATTGAATTGGTCGAGGGCGCTCGCCCCCTGCCGGAATACACCCACCCCGATCGAGCGCTGTATATTTTCGGCCCAGAAGATGGTTCACTGGATAAAGAGATTCGTGACTGGTGTGAAGATGTTGTTTATATACCAACGAACGGCTGTATGAATTTGGCCGCAACAGTCAATGTGGTGCTCTACGACCGCTTAGCTAAAGGCTTACATACTAAGTCAGGTCCATTATTTAAATAGCACAGATGTCGTTCGATACAATGCAAAACGGCCTGAGCCAGGTGCTTTGAACACCCGACTCAAGCCGTTTATTAATCAATAAAAATTACAATTTACGATGAAACTCAGCAATTTCTTCTTCAGCTTGTTCTTTGGTTAAGCCGTAACGCTCTTGCAGCTTGCCGGCTAAGTACAGGCTATGGCCTTCAACCACATCAATATCATCATCGGTGAGTTTGCCCCAACGGGTTTTGACTTGGCCTTTAATCTGCTTCCACTTACCTTCAAAAATATCCTTATTCATACATCACCTTATCTATTAGAAAAATATATTACGCTAAAACTCGCGACACCTAGCGGGTGGCTTTTAAAGCGTCTGCAGCAACACCTTTAACACCTTTAATCTCTTGGGCTTTAGCAATTGCCAAATCACGTTCAACCATTGTTGGTACTTCACCTGACAGCGCAACCACGCCATCGACGGTTTCAACTTTAATATCCAAGCCGCTGATATTAGTATTACTTAAAAAAACTGATTTCACTTTGCTCGTGATCCAGCTATCGGAGACAACATCTTGAACTTCGCTCATAGTTTCGTTGGCGACAGCGTAGGTTAATGGCATGCCCATTAATGCTGTTAAAACCACAAGACCTGTGAATTTGCGAGTTACTTTTTTCATTGTTATGCACTCCGTACATGGGAACAACTAAGGGTGGCTTACAATTGATAAGCACCTTCAGTAGATGTCAGTGCAGCGCTTTAGTTCAACTTAACCGACCAACGGTCAATCGGCTCTTTTTGTAGGCATTGGGAATTTACGCAAACGCCAAGCCGGCCACAGGGCTAATAAAAACGCCAAACCTAAAACGATAAAGGTGCGCTCAAAGGCCAAGGTCTCAGCAGCAAAATCACCACCTAATGACTGATACTGCCACTCGAGAAAAACCGTTAATAAGTTAATCCCAAACGCGCCGCCCAACTGCCTAACAAAGGTCACCGCACCAGCACCATAGGGCAGCTCATCCACGGTGAGACTGTCCAAAGACGCGATACTCAGCGCCGGCATAATCAAGCCAATCCCCATCCGCCCGACTGCAGCAATAATGCACAACCAGAGAAAACCGCTGCTGGCCCCCCAAATACCATACCAAATAGCAGAAAAAGCGAACAAAAACAAACCCGCACATAACAGCCAAACAATAGCAATTCGGTCACAGAGCCAGCCACTGGCAAAGGAAGCTAAGCCCAGCAAAATCCCTGCCGGCAATAATAAAACCCCGGCATGGCCGGCGCTGTAGCCGCTAATGGTTTGTAAAAACAAGGGGATTAAATAGGTGGAGCCATATAAGCCTAAACCCAGCGCCAAAGCCACCCAACTGGCCCGTCGAAACGCAGCCAAGCGCCATAAGCGCAAAGATAAAATAGGTTTTTTACTGTTTAAGGTCCGCCTAAAAAACACCACGCTGCATATCACTGTCGTCAGCGCCAAGGCGGACACGCGCCAATCCCCCCACGCATAACGCTGCGCTTCTGAAATCGCCGCTAAACCTGCAAAAATCGCCACAGTCAGCATCACAAAAGACAAGACGTCCAAGCGTTTAGCATTGGGATTACTCTCGTCAGGCAATAGCCAGTGCCCCGCCACCATCAGCACAAAACATACGGGTAACGGCAACCAAAATGCTGACATCCAGCCAAAATGATCAATCAGATAACCACCCACAGTGGGGCCAATACTGGGCGCAATCATCAAACCAAGGCCATACACACCCAGCGCTGCACCACGTCCACCACCGGCATACACGCGAAAAATCAATACCGTAGCCAAGGGCTGAATAATCCCCGCAGAGGCACCTTGTAGAATACGCAACACAATCAACTGCCAGCCTGCAGTGGCCATCAGCGCAGCAATTGAACACACCACAAACAAACCAATACTGGCCTGTACCGTTAACCGCGAACCAAACTTCGCTTGTGCCCAAGCGGCCAATAATAGTCCGGCCGTCATAGCGGCTAAAAAACCTGTGGCCAACCACTGCGCCAGCGGTCGCCCCATGGCGAATTCATCCATAATGGCTGGTAATGCGACGTTAATACTGGTGGATGACAGCACCATCACCATACTGCCGAGCATTAATACGCCCAACAACCAAATCCGATACAGTGCACCAAAACGCGCATTTAGACTGGCTAGATCACGCTTCATGGATTTTTTCTAAATTCGTCAGCAGACACGCGTGGACCGCTTGGCAATGTTGGATGTCATGCTCAGACACACCAGCAAAAATCTCCATGCGCAAGCTTGTGGCAATGGTTTCAATGCGTTCAATAAGATTTAGTGCGGCATCAGTTAAAGCAATTTTTTTAACTCGACGATCACTTGGATCAGGATGACGTTTAATCAACTGCTGCGTCTCAAGTGCATCCAGCAGACGCGCTAAGGTTGGATGTTCAATACCGACACTGCAGGCCAGCTCACCTTGTGTCGGCAAAGCTTTATCACGAGCTAGGTGTAATAAAACCAACCAACGCGCTTGCGATAAACCCAGTTCAGCTAAGCGCCTATCCAGTTCGGCGCGCCATGCGCGTGACAAATGCGTGAGTTGCATTCCAAAGCGGTGCTGTTCGTACATGGCTACGCAGTCTCCAAACTAGTCTTTAGCTAGCTAAGTATACCAATATTCAAACAAGCTGCTAGAACAGAACCCCGTCTTATCGCACCCTAGACAGGACGGAATTCTTGTAGGCCTCACTTTACGATGATACGCGCGGTATTCAGATACGCCGGACCCGCTTCTTTAAGTGCCTCACGATTAAAGGTCTCAGAGGCGATATGGACTCGCTCTAAGGTGTTGGCCAGCTCTTCTAAATCAATATTGATTTTCTCTAGGGCATTTTCCAAGGTGTAGGTCAGTTCATGTACTTTAACCAGATCCATATCGGTCATTTCACCACTGAGCACCGCTTCTAAACGCTGATTGTACTCAGACAGATTAGCGACTGCGGTTTGCAAATCGGGGGCCGCTAAGCCTTTAAAGTGACTCGACTCCTCAGAAGCAAGCGCCCCACCGGCAATGACTAAACTAACGGCTAACAACGCACCTTTAACAACATTTTTCATAACAGATCCTGAGTGATAATTGTGGTGAAGGCAAACTTAACAGAGCATCAACTAAATAACAATGATTATCATTAGCATGATAACGCGACAAATTGCCTCAGTCACAGTGAAGCTATAATCCGACTGCCTACGATTTCTAACCACTTCAAAACAGGTTAAACAGGCAAAAAAATACCCCGAACCAGTCGGGGTATTTTAAGCATGATGTTCAGTCCAACATCACAGTGTCACTTTTTAGTGATCTTGCGCACCAGAGCGACCGATACCTGTTTGACTGCGTACAGTCAGTGCAGTAAATGCATCACGCTCTTTAACCGCACGCGCACTCTTATCAGTCACTGAGAAGAACCAGATGGTGAAGAATGCCAATGGAATTGAGAAGATACCAGGGTTAGGGAACGGCGTGATTGGATCCGCGTTACCAAATACATCAACCCAAACAGTCTTACTCAGAACAACCCATAAAGTGGCGAAGGTTAAGCCTAAGAAGCCACCGATCGTTGCGCCACGAGTGGTACAGCCGCGCCATGAGATCGACAACACCAATACTGGGAAGTTGGCACTCGCTGCAATAGCGAAGGCCAAGCCCACCATAAAGGCAACGTTCTGATCTTCAAAAACAATACCCAGCAACACCGCTAAGACACCTAACACAAGAGTAGAAATCTTAGAAATGCGCATTTCTTGTTTTTCAGTTGAACGACCACGAGCAATCACGTTGGCATACAAGTCGTGCGCAATCGCTGCAGCACCCGCTAGCGCCAAACCTGCAACCACTGCAACGATGGTTGCGAAAGTCACTGCCGCCAAGAAGCCTAACAGTAAACTACCACCCACAGCGTTGGACAAGTGCACCGCCGCCATATTGGTACCACCAATCAGGGTGGTCAGCATATTGCTGTTATCGCCAGCCAGACCGGTGTAGAACTCAGGATGACGAACCAACAGAGCAACCGCACCGAAACCGATAATAAAGGTTAGCAGGTAGAAGTAACCAATAAAGCTACTGGCCCAAATCACTGACTTACGTGCTTCTTTTGCACTGGATACGGTGAAGAAGCGCATGAGAATATGCGGCAGACCTGCAGTACCAAATGCCAAGGCTAAACCTAGAGATAGCGCATTCAGCGGATTGCTACTCACGGCAGCACCCGGCGCCATCAACTCTGCACCTGATGGGTGCACGCTAACAGCTTCAGCCAGCATGGCATCAGGGTTCCAGTTAAAGGCCATCAACACCAGCGCAGCCAATAAGGTACCGCCACAGAGCATCAATACCGCTTTAATGATTTGTACCCACGTGGTGGCTGTCATACCACCGAAGAACACGTAAATCATCATCAGCGTGCCAATAATGACCACTGCAATTTTATACTCAAGACCAAACAGCAATACGATTAATTTACCCGCACCAACCATTTGCGCGATCAGGTACAGCGCAATAATTAACAGTGAAGCACTGGCGGCGAGAATACGCATTGGCGTTTGTTCTAAGCGGAACGCAGTCACGTCTGCGAAGTTAAAACGACCCAGGTTACGTAAACGCTCAGCCACTAAGAACATCACCACGGGCCAACCAAAGAGGAAGCCGATGGCATAAATGATACCGTCAAAACCACTGACATAGACCATACCGGCAATACCCAAGAAGGATGCCGCCGAAATATAGTCACCCGCAATGGCTAAACCATTCTGGAAACCTGTAATACCACCACCGGCGGTATAGAAGTCAGATGTGGTTTGTGTTTTACGCGCGGCCCACCAAGTAATCACCATAGTACCGGCGATAAACACCAAGAACATCACGATGGCAGAGGTGTTTGCTTGACCTGTTGCGGCAAAAGCCGGTTGCGCGAACATGGAAAGCAAAGCGGTGCTCAATAGAAATTTTTTCATTCTACGTCCCTCACAATGGCTTCCAGTAATGGATCAAAAATCTTATTTGAAAGGTAGACATAGAGTGAAATCATAATGACCGCACTAAAAATGACTAAAATACCGGTTAAAACGCCAACGCTCATGGTCCAGCCTTCACCTAAAGGCTGGGCAAACACATCAGGCATATAGGCTAAGGTCAAAATAAACCCTGAGTAGATCACTAACGCGATGGTAAAAAAGACCATACTCACCCGCGTGCGGCGCTGAACCAGCTCCGCATATTTTGGATGCTTAAGCACCTTTTCCACAATTGTATCTTGCATTCTTTTTCTCCTGCTCCACCGTGCATGCGCGGCAAGCATGTTTTATTGTTATCACTGACATACAGAACTCAAGACGCTCAGCTTAATCTCTGAGTATTGAATGTATACATTTGTTGTGATTTTTATAGTCTGTCTCTCGCTTCCGGATCAGCTGAAAATCCATATCTCACGCTCAACCCTGAAAGATGCAGTTGGAACACTGTTCCTAGCAAAAGAGTCTATATCCAGCACTGCACAGTAAACTGCCCAGCGCTACATACATAGGGTGCTAATGTAAAGATTGCTACGCAGACGAACAGCCTACCTTGGTCTAAAGGTAGGCTATTTATTTCAATAAAAACAAGACTTTAAGAAAAAAACAGGACTAATCCCACAAAAATCACAAGGAAAAATAAACGATAAGGTCATTACGCCGATTTAGCTGCGTCATAACGTCACGCCTTATCAAAAAAAAGTACCATTTTTACTATTTCAACCAAGAAACCATAGCCTTAGATCAAAAAGAACTTAAAGAAGCCATAAGTCCGACTTGTACGCTATATCGACCTGCACGATAATACGCCTCATCTAAACAACTGTTGGTCGACTATTATTAGCCATGAGCGAACTCCTACTTATTTTGGTCAGTGCCATCTTAGTGAACAATTTCGTATTGGTTCAGTTCCTCGGCCTATGCCCCTTTATGGGCGTCTCCAAAAAGGTCGAAACAGCCATAGGTTTATCACTGGCAACAACCTTTGTTCTGACCTTAGCCTCGATCTGCAGCTATTTAGTGCAGCACTACATTCTTCAGCCCTTTGATCTTGAGTTTTTACGCACCATCAGCTTTATTCTAGTGATTGCGGTGGTGGTGCAGTTCACAGAAATGGTGGTCAATAAAACCAGCCCGATGCTGTACCGAGTACTGGGCATCTTCTTACCCTTGATCACCACTAACTGTATCGTCCTCGGTGTGGCCTTATTAAACGCCAATCGCGGTGAGTACACCTTTATTCAGGCCAGCGTAAATGGTTTTGCTGCAGGTATTGGTTTTTCTTTAGTGCTGGTGCTGTTTGCCGCCATGCGTGAGCGTATTGCGATCGCGGACGTGCCCAAACCTTTCCAAGGCGCAGCCATTGGTATGCTGACCGCAGGCCTGATGTCATTGGCCTTTATGGGCTTTAGTGGTTTGATCAAGCTATGAGCATCGTGTTTATCGCAGTGACGGCACTGGTTGCCTTAAGTTTAATCTTCGGCGCTATTTTAGGTTTTGCCGCAGTGCGCTTTCGCGTCGAAGGCAACCCAATTGCCGAACAAATTAACGCCATACTGCCGCAAACCCAATGCGGCCAGTGCGGTTACCCAGGTTGCAAGCCTTATGCAGAGGCCATTGCCGCCGGTGATAAAATCAACAAATGCCCTCCCGGTGGAGAAGCCACCATTCAGGCACTGGCCGAATTACTCGATGTCGAGCCAGAGCCATTAGATGCGGTCGAAGGCGAAAAACCACAAATGGTGGCCTTTATTCGTGAGGCCGAATGCATCGGCTGTACTAAATGTATTCAAGCCTGCCCAGTGGATGCCATTTTAGGCGCTGCCAAACAGATGCACAGCGTGATTGCCAGTGAGTGCACCGGCTGTGACCTGTGTGTTGAACCTTGCCCTGTGGACTGTATTGATATGATTCCAGTGGCCAGCACCTTGCAAACCTGGAAGTGGGAACACCCCTTACCACCTGGCACTGTGATCGCTACGGATCGGGAGTCTGCTCTATGAGTACTTGGCCTATTCATCCGTTACGTGGCGGAGTGCATCCACCGCAGTGCAAAACACTCTCCAATCAATCGCCCATCCACAGCGTGCCGCTGCCTAAGCAGCTGATTGTGCCACTCCTGCAACATTTAGGGCGCAGCACCGAAGCGTTGGTTAACGTGGGTGATTATGTACTTAAAGGTCAACTGATTGCCGACTCAAGCAGCCCGATCAGCGCTGCAGTACATGCACCCAGTTCCGGCACGGTAAGCTGTATTGGTCCGCAGCCCTATCCGCATGTATCTGGGCAATTACTCGAGGCTATCGTGATTGATACCGATGGCTTAGAGACTTGGTGCCCGCTCGAACCTGTGCCTGATTTTTATGCCGCCTCTGCCACGAAGCTCTTGGATAAAGTACGCCAAGCAGGCATTAGCGGCCTAGGTGGCGCTGGCTTTCCCACCGTGATTAAACTCACGCCGAAAGCCCATCAGCCAATCAAGACCTTGATTATCAATGGTACTGAGTGCGAACCCTATATCACGGCTGATGATCTGCTGATGCGCGAAAAAACTGCGCAACTGATGCTCGGTATTGATATTTTGGTGCACATTTTACAGCCGGAACATGTGCTTATTGCCATTGAAGACAATAAGCCTGAAGCCATCGCTGCCGTACGCCATGCGCTCGATTCGCGCCGCTACCATGTGGTGGCCCTACCGACGATTTACCCCTCCGGTGGTGAGCGCCAGCTGATTCAGATTTTGACTGGACAAGAAGTTCCCTCGGCCAAATTACCCGCAGAACTGGGTATTTTGTGTCAAAACGTGGGCACTGTAGTGGCCGTGCACGATGCCATTATTGAAGGCAAACCCCTGATTTCGAGAATCACCACCCTAACGGGGCAAGCGTTGCAAAGGCCCATGAATGTGGAGTGTTTAATCGGTACACCGGTCGCTCATCTGCTGGAACTGGCAGGCATACAGCAAGCCAAACGGGGTAGATTGATTGCGGGCGGCCCCATGATGGGCTTTACCTTGCCCTCAGCCGCGGCACCTATTATTAAAACCAGCAACTGCATCTTAGCCGCAACCGACGCAGAACTGCCGCCACCGCCACCCGCTCTGCCCTGTATTCGTTGCGGTGATTGCGCTGAAGTGTGCCCCGCTAACTTACTGCCGCAGCAGTTGCATTTTTATGCCTTGGGTGACGATCATCCGCAACTGCAAGCACACAATCTGTTTGATTGCATTGAATGTGGGGCCTGCGCCTATGTGTGTCCATCAAGTATTCCCTTAGTTCAGTATTACCGTGCGGCTAAGGCGGATATTCGCGAGCAAGAGCAAAAACAGATTAAAGCTGAGCACGCCAAAGAGCGCTTTGAATTCCGCCAAGAGCGTTTACGCTTAGAAGACGAGCGTAAAGAAGCTGAACGTGCCGCACGTGCTGAGCGGTTAGCCAAAACCAAAGCCGAGCAAGCGAAAAAAGCAACGCAAGCCGATGCCGCCAGCCATAAAGCCGATGCTGCAGACGATGAGCTTAAGCGCCTAAAAATTGCTGCTAGTATGGCGCAGGTTGCGCTGCGTAAGGCACAAAAGCAATTAGAAGCGCATGATACTGAAGCCCTTAAAGTACAGGTTGAACAGTTGCGTGTGGCAGCAGATTACGCCAAACAGGCATTAGAACTGGCCAGTGCAGCAATGCCCGCGCCAGCCCCTGCGCCGAGCCAGCCTGCAGAGGATGAGCTTAAACGCGTAAAGATTGCCGCCAGCATGGCACAAGTCGCCCTGCGTAAAGCACAAAAACAGCTCGAAGCGCATGGCACTGATGAATTAAAAGTCCAAGTCGAGCAACTGCGTATTAGTGCTGAACAAGCCAAGCAGGCACTGACTGCTGCCACAGCGACAGCAACAACGCCTACTGTGGCAGACAAGCCGGTCAAAACAGAACTGAGCGCCGCTGAACAAGCGCTAAAAAAAGCCAAGATCGATGTGGCGATGAAACGTGCGGCGCTGCGTAAAGCAGAACGCAATGCAGCAGATCCAGAAGCTTTAGCTGCACTGCAAGCGGAACTGACCCACGCTGAGCAAAGCTTAGCTGAACTTAATTAACCCTAAGCTGAGCTTTACGGCGCAGCCTTTGCAACACATTTGGAGTACCGATGACTCTGCCCCGCATGACCTCACCACACGCTAAGGGGGCCAATCGCACTCAGCGCGTTATGCTGTTGGTGATGGCCGCCACTGTGCCAGGCATTCTTGCGCTGAGCTATTTTTTTGCTCTCGGCCCGCTGCTTAATATCATTTTAGCCGGCGGCTTTGCCTTGCTGTTTGAAGCGGCGATTCTAGCCTTGCGTAAACGCCCAGTCACCTTCTTTCTGAAAGACGGCAGCGTATTGGTCACCGGCCTGTTATTAGCCTTAGCACTACCGCCCTACTCGCCGTGGTGGTTGATCGCAGTGGCCACAGGCTTTGCTGTGGTATTTGGCAAACAACTGTTTGGCGGTCTGGGACAAAATCCATTTAACCCTGCGATGCTCGGCTACGTAGTGGTATTGGTGTCTTTCCCAGTGGATATGACCACTTGGCCTGCCGCGCACAGCGTTGATATGGCCGCTGGCTTACAGCATGTCTTTTTCGGCCAAGCGTTTCCCGATGCTTGGAGCCAAGCCACCGTGCTCGATACCCTAAAGACCAACACCAATCTCACCCTGCAAGAACTATGGGACAGCAACCCCGCCTTTGGCTTATTTGCCGGTTACAGCAGCGAATGGGTCAACCTTGCCTTCTTACTTGGCGGCCTATTTTTGCTGCGTAAAAAACTCTTTAGCTGGCACGCACCGCTTGGTATGCTCGCCGCGCTCTTTATTATGAGCCTGCTATTTTGGAATGGCAGCGGCTCAGACTCACATGGCTCACCGCTGTTTCATCTACTCAGTGGCGCCACTATGCTGGGGGCTTTCTTTATTGTCACCGACCCCGTCAGCAGCGCCACCAGCGTGCAGGGCCGCTTGATCTTTGGTGCCGGTGTCGGCGTGTTGATTTACATTATTCGTGCTTGGGGCGGTTATCCAGATGGCGTAGCCTTTGCCATCCTATTGATGAATCTGTGTGCACCAACCATTGATTACTTCACCCGTCCACGTACCTATGGACACAGCACCGCCAAGCGCGGCTTTAAGACGGGAGAATAACGATGCTGCCAGAACTCAGCCGTTCCATGCTCAAAAACAGCCTTGTGCTTGCCCTCTTTGCTGCTGTCACTGTCGCGGTGGTTGCTATCACCCAGCAATCCACCGAGTCACGTATCGTGGCAGAAGAACGCGCGGCACAAGTACGTGCATTGGGCGAAATTTTACCGGCACACAGCTACGATAACGCGCTACTGGATCACGTCATCTACTTAAATGAATCATTATTAGGTCATCGCAAAGACACTCCAGCTTATCTGGCGAGCCTCAACGGTCAGCCTGCGGCAGTGATTCTGCAAGCCAATGCGCCCGACGGTTACAGTGGCACCATCCAATTGTTGATCGGTATTATGGCCGACGGCACTCTCAGCGGCGTGCGGGTCACCCAACATAAAGAAACACCAGGCTTGGGCGACCGTATTGATCTGGCGAAAAGCCCGTGGATCAAAAACTTTGATGGCAAAAGTCTCAGTAACCCAAAAGACGGTGGTTGGGCAGTAAAAAAAGATCATGGCGAATTTGATCAGTTTGCCGGCGCCACCATCACCCCACGCGCAGTAGTGACTGCAGTACACAAAGCCCTACGGTATTTTGATCAAAACCATACTGAACTCTTTGCTCATTTAAAGACCACCGAGGCGAGCCAATGAACCCATCATTTCGCGACATTACCATCAATGGCTTGTGGAAAAACAATCCAGGTTTAGTGCAACTGCTGGGTTTGTGTCCTTTGCTGGGCACCAGTAACTCAACGGTGAACGCCCTCGGCTTAGGCATTGCCACGGCTCTGGTGTTGATTTGCTCTAACGCTGCAGTCTCACTGATCCGCAATGCGGTCACTAACGCAGTACGCCTGCCCGTCTTTGTGATGATTATTGCTGCGCTGACCACCTGCATTGAATTACTGATGCAAGCCTTCACCTATGAGCTGTTCCAGATTCTCGGTATTTTTATTCCGCTGATTACCACCAACTGCGTGATTCTCGGTCGCGCTGAAGCCTTTGCCGCAAAGAATACGATGCTGCGCGCCAGTTACGACGGCTTAATGATGGGCGTTGGTTTTGCCTTAGTGTTAGTGATTATCGGTGCCAGCCGCGAGCTGCTCGGCACCGGTATGTTGTTTACCAATATGCACCTGTTATTTGGCAGCATTGCTGAACACTGGCAGATTGTTGTGTTTGACGATTACAAAGGCTTCTTGCTAGCAATTTTGCCACCGGGTGCATTTTTAGTGCTGGGCCTATTGATCGCGCTAAAAAACTGGATTGATCAGTACTACGCTGAGCATATTGCCACCACAGTAGAGGCTGCCGCACCGGCAGTAAGCCGTCGCGTACGTGTCACGGGTGTGGTTGACTAAGGCTTTGGGCATGGAGCAACAGGGCATATTACGCAGCTGGAGTGACAATAAAGGCTTTGGCTTTATTCGTGCAGATCAGCATGATTACTTCGTGCATATTTCCAGCGTGCGCGGCGATCACCGTCCACAGTTAGGTGAGACAGTTTATTTTGTGGCCGGCAAAGATGAACAAGGCCGCTTACGTGCCGAACATATGCGCAGCACAGAGCTAAGCATTGACCAGCCGAGGATTCGGCAAAAACTAAGCGCTGCCACGCCGCCTAACACACCGCGCAATCGGCAACGGCGCCAGACCCAGCCGAATATCAAGCGAACCCTGACCTTACTGATCGGCGTCTGTGCTGCACCGGCACTCGGTGCTTGGCAAGTCTTTGAGCGCAGTGGCGTCTTCTGGCCTTTGCTGATTTATCTCGGCATGAGTTTGGTGAGCATCATGCAGTACTGGCACGATAAGCACACTGCGCAAAACGGCGAGTGGCGTACCCCTGAAAAACAGCTGCATACAGTGGAGTTACTCGGCGGCTGGCCCGGCGCACTGTTCGCGCAACAGTGGCTGCGCCACAAAACCAAAAAAGCCTCCTATCAAGCGGTGTTTTGGCTGATTGTGTTAGTGCATCAAGTGTACTGGTTGGATCAGTTGGGCTTTAATAGGCAACTGCTGCATTCTATTTCAATATTTTTTATATAATTTTTGAGTATATGCTGGTTGCTCTAGCATCCATTTAAAACAGTAACGATCAAAGTCTCTATACAGGTTTACGAAATACGCATGCAAAATACTTCATCCAACCACCTCCAGCCCAAAACCAAAGGCATTGTCTTAGCGGGCGGCTCTGGTTCACGTTTACACCCCATCACCCTAGGAACCTCTAAGCAACTGCTGCCAATCTACGATAAGCCCATGATTTACTACCCCTTATCGGTGCTAATGCTCGCTGGTATCCGTGAGATTTTAATTATCTCAACGCCAGATGATCTGCCTAACTTTCGTAAGTTACTCGGCGATGGCCATCAGTTTGGTGTTGAGTTTAGTTATGCTGAACAGCCCTCACCTGAAGGTTTAGCCCAAGCTTTCATTATTGGCGAAAATTTTATCGGAGACAGCAATGTTTGCTTAATTCTAGGGGATAATATTTTTTATGGTTATGGCTTTACTGGCATTTTAAAACAAGCGGTACAACGTCAAACAGGAGCAACCGTCTTTGGCTACCATGTCAGCGACCCTGAGCGTTTTGGTGTAGTTGATTTTGATAAAAACGGTAAAGCGACATCCATCGAAGAAAAGCCTACACAACCTAAATCCAATTATGCGGTCACGGGTTTGTATTTTTACGACAACTCAGTCGTTAAGATTGCCAAACAAGTAAAACCATCCCCACGGGGTGAGTTGGAGATCACCGATATCAATAACGCCTATCTACAGCGCGGCGATTTGCATGTGTCCTTGCTTGGGCGCGGCTTTGCCTGGCTCGATACCGGCACTCATGATTCTTTAATGGAAGCAGGCCATTACGTACAAACTATTGAAACACGGCAAGGTCTGAAAGTAGCCTGTCTTGAGGAAATTGCCTATCGCAATGGCTGGTTAAGCGCAGAACAACTGCAGCAGCAAGCACAAGCATTAAATAAAACAGGTTATGGTCAATATTTATTTAGATTACTCAATGAATCAGACAACGTCAGCGTCTCGCAAACCTCAGGTACTTAAGCCATGCAAATCAAACAAACAGCATTACCCGGTGTGCTCATTATCCAACCAAAAGTATTTGGTGATTCACGTGGTTTTTTCTTAGAAACCTTCCAAGCTGAACGTTATAAATCAATTGGTATTGAACAATCCTTTGTACAAGACAACCACTCTCGCTCACAAAAAGGGGTACTGCGTGGTTTGCACGTACAAAAAACACGACCACAAGGTAAGCTGGTTAGCGTAAGCCGTGGTGCGGTGTATGATGTTGCCGTAGATATTGATCCAAACTCTGCAACTTTTGGCCAGTTTGTGGGCCTAGAGCTCAATGATGAAAACCATCTACAGCTGTGGATTCCACCAGGCTATGCGCATGGTTTTTGCGTGCTCAGTGACGTGGCTGATTTCCAATACAAATGCACTGAGCTGTATGACCCTACAGATGAGAGCGGGGTTATTTGGAACGATGTAGATATCAATATTCCTTGGCCAATAAAGACTCCTTTATTATCCGCCAAAGATCAATTGCTACCAAGTTTGCGTGACGGGCAATAAGCACTGTCTTCTGAGCAGCGGACAGCGCAAGGCCAAAGCCATCAGTTATTCTTTTTCAATGCAATCACGCACCCAAAACAGCTCATGCTTGCGCACCGCTTTGCGTAAAAACTCATTATCACCGGTCTTTGGCCAACGACGCCCGGTGAGTAACTGCTGAATCATTCGGCGCACACGCTGTTTAAACGGCGGCGCTGGCTGCAGATCATGTTGCATTAACAATGCCATAGCTTTATCTAGTTGCTGCTGATCACTGAGGACATAACTAAACAATCCATCAGCGGGCAACTCAAGCATCGCCGGTGGCAGGGCCACACCGGTATGAGCATGACCCATCGGCCAGCGATCATTGTCGTGTAAATGATTGGCATACAAAAACAAACGCTGTGGCCGCCAATCACTCTGCTCTAGCGCCTGAAACAATGCTTGCGTGGTGGCAATATGATCAGCATGCGGATCAATCTCTGGATGCGGCATCACCACTACATCAGGCTTGAAATACATTAAGCAGGCAGCCAGATCAGCCACTAGATTCTGCCAAGTTGGCACACCCGTAACATCCGCAGGCAGCTGCATCGCATTGTACTGACGCGCGCTACGGATATCTGCTTCACCAGATTGCTTAGAAGCAAAGGGCAGATCGGGCTGCTTGGCCATATTCGGTAACTGCATGCAGTAATAACCGAGCTGCACACAATGAGCCTGCGGCACGCCACCCCACAACGGAATCGCCATGCTATCCCACGTACGCAAACGCCCTTTTAACTGCGCCGCTTGCTGTTGCGATAAGCCTAAGCGCTGATAATGCTCTGCCTCTATTTCACCTTGCGTCAGGGTCACAATACTGACATTTTTAGCGCTGCTATACAGCCCAAAAGCAGCCAACTCAGCATCATCGGCATGTGGCGCAAGAATCATAATATTGTCAATGACGGGGCTGGGCGGCTCAAATATATACAATTGTATATTTGTAGCAATGCTACAAAAACGCCCCTGCACGGGCAGGCCTTCAGCCGCTAACGTGTCAGCCTGACCAGTCAGATTGAGATAACGCACACCTTGCGCGCCGCGCTCAAAGGTTTGCTGATCATTACCGACACAAATATAGGGATCAAACCAGCGCCCCAGCCAAGAGCTCGTGATTTGCACTTTGACAATTACAGTCGCTTGCTGAGGCAATGACTCCATATCCAACTGCCATCGACCATTAACGCTACGCACACTCTGAGGCTGAATATGCTCTGGAAAACGGTATTGATAGTCATCTTGCGGCGAATAAAACAGATGATCAGCAAACCATGCCTCATGCACAATCCACAGCAGCAGTAACACCGGCGGCAACAACCAAAGCGGCGCAGTAAAACCTACTACCACCAAGCTTGCAATAATCACCAACATGACTAGACGTTTAGTGCGGCGATGTTGCTTGAGTAACTGTTGCTTACGCACGGACATCAGGACACCTCATACACAGCAACACGCGTGCACCAACGGTCTTTATACTCACGATCGGCGCGGCCAAAAGAGTAACGCAACGGTTTGCCTAGATCACGCGCATGTTGCCATTCGTTTTGCGTATTAACAAAACTTAAAACACTGCCAGGGCTGAGCGAATTGTAATCCGTATCGACACCGCCATTGATGTATTCAAGACTAATCCACTCTGGCGCTTCGACGCGGTACAGTACTTGGAAGGCGACTGGCACATCATTAATAGTAATAAAGCTGCCGGTCATAAACTCGCCTAATAAACTAAACACATCAGCGAGATACTCTTTACCGGGCACAGCAAAACCCCAGCGCTTCTCAAATAGAGCAGTATACATTTGTGCCTGATCAACAGCTGACAAGGTGTCCACCGGAATAATCACGCCGCCCTGCTCTTCCAATAAGCGCTGTTCGCGACGCTGATTATAGCGAAATTTCTTACTGTACTGCTCTGGCTCACGGGCCAGTGCCAGTCCTTCTTTTTGCTCTTTCAGGGTAGAAATACGTTGTGCGTGTAACTCCGAGATATAACGCGCTTTATGGCGCAAGACGATCGTTGAGTCAGGCGCTTGTGGAAGAATAATTTCAGCATTACCTAAATCGAATACACTACGCTTCTTCTGTTGTTTGAGAACATCTTTGGCTAATGCTAAATGCCTTCCCCACGTGGGTATTGCCGCCTGTAACACACCATTGTCCGAACAGCCCAAATAACCTACAGTAATTCCCGCCAAATCAGATAAGCGTTGCACTACATCAGGGTGTGTCGCGACACTACCGCCCCAGCGTAACCACGCCGCACGATACTCTTCAGCACTGATCGGATGCCAGCCACGCTCACGGTACAGACGAAAATAGCTCAACATAATCCCAGTGGCTCCAGCCGCATAAAAAAGCAATTCTAGCACAGCCAAGCGACGCTCTTTACCCAGATCACCCGCCAACCTAACCCGCACCGATCACAGTCTGTTAAACTGACTGATATTTTTTGCTGCTGACTTGAATGAGCAACATACCCAATCACGAAACAGAGGCTGCATTGTTATGCGAGTTTTAATTACTGGGGCACAAGGCCAAGTTGGCCAGGAGCTGATGCATTTAGCGCCAGCAAGCTGGCAAGTGCATGGCCTTGGCTCAAAAGAATTAGATATCAGTAATGCGCAACAAGTGATGACTGTGGTGCAGACATTACAACCACAATTGATTATCAATGCTGCCGCGTATACTGCTGTGGATAAAGCCGAAAGTGATAGCATGCGCGCGCATGCAGTCAATCACCTCGGCGCCGAAAACCTCGCAAAAGCCGCACAACAGCAGAACTGTCCCCTACTGCATATCTCTACCGATTACGTTTTTTCAGGCCAGCAGACACAACCTTATACGGAGCAAGATACCCCTGCCCCGAATAGTGTATACGGCGCGAGCAAATGGCTTGGCGAACAGGCCATTAATGCGTGCTGTGCACAGCACATCATCTTACGCACCAGCTGGGTATTTGGCCTGCACGGTAATAACTTTGTAAAAACCATGTTACGTCTTGCTCAAGGACGTGATGCGTTGAACATCGTCAGCGACCAAGTTGGCGGCCCCACATCCGCACGCAGCATCGCACAAGCACTATGGCAGATTGCTCAGCAGTACCAGAGCAGTGGCAGTTGTGCGTGGGGCACCTACCATTTCAGCGGAGCACCGACCTGCAGTTGGTACGCATTTGCTGCAGAGATCTTTGCACAAGCGGTCACACTACGCTTAATAGAAAAAGCGCCTAAATTAACGCCTATCAAAACCTGCGACTATCCCACCCCAGCACAACGCCCTGCTTATTCTGTTTTAGACAATAGCAAACTCAACCAGCAATTGAACATTACGCAAAGCGACTGGAAAAACGAGCTTAACCTCATGTTACGTGCACTCAAAGATGCTCAATAATACTGTTTCAGGTAAGATAACCTACTCAATTATTTAAGGTCACGCATGCTCAAACTCGATCACCCTGACTATTTAGCCCTCCGCGAAAACTGCAAAGTCATTGAGCAAGACGGCTTTGGCGATAAAGTCATGATTTTGCAAGACGGCACGTTTTTAAAACTGTTCCGCCGCAAGCGCTTAATTACCTCTGCCACAATCTGGCCCTATGCGCAGCGCTTTGCTGATAACGCGAAAAAGCTCGAAGAACTGGGCATCCCTTGTCCAAAGATTATCCAGGTGTACCGCATCCCCAGTATTGAGCGTGATGGCGTGCATTATCATCCGCTACCTGGCACCACCTTGCGTGACCTACACAGTGGTGACGCCGAGTACCCTGACGATTTGCGCGAACGTTTTTTAAAGTTTGTTGACCACATCCAAGACCTCGGCGTGTACTTTCGCTCCATTCACCTGGGCAATGTCGTCCTTACCCCTGACGACGAACTTGGCTTGATTGATATTTCGGATATGAAAATTTTCCGTAGGCCATTGAGTAAGTGGCAGCGCAAGAGGAATGAAGAGCATATGTTTCGGGACCCAAAAGACACACACTGGCTAAAAAAAATCTAACTCAAAACACATAAAACAAGGTCTATTCAAGGAATGAAAGATAATCAATTAATTTATATTGTTTTTGGTGATGAGAACTATCAAATAGAAGCTTTTTTTAGTATCACAAGCGCTATTGCTAGAAACTTAGAAACACCTGAATTTTGCTTTGATATTAATGTTTACACAGACAACCCAAAATTTTACAAAAACTTACCTGTGCAAGTTCACCCAATAAATAAAGATTGGTATGGCGAAATTAACTATTATTTCAGACTGAAACCAGCTGTTGTGTATGAGACTGCAGACAAGTATAGAAAAACAATATTAATTGATACTGATACATTTTTTAAAAAAAGCCCGAAATATCTGTTTGATAAAATCAAAGAAAACAATCTACTATGCAATAGTAAAAAAACCTTGTCAAAAGACAGCATAAGCGGTGATACACGAGCCGTACTTACTGAACACGACCTATTAAAAGGGAATTTTGTTCATCTTAATTCTGGTGTTATCGGCATAAATAACAAAACAAAATACACTCTACAAGACACAATAAATATAATCGACTCTCTTTACTCGCAACTACCTAATTTATATACATTAGAAGAACTTGCTCTTGCCTTAGCTGTTAGCCAGAAAAACATTGAATCTGTGGAGTGTACAGAGCTCATACATCACTACTGGAGTAGAAAAGAAATATTTCGTAAAAAAGTACAGCATTGGTACAGTAAGCATAAAGAAGCACCCTGTTTTCAAGAAGCTCTTAATGATACGTTTAAAGTAACTGATAAAATCCCTAAGCCTCCAGCAACAACTAGGCTATTTAATAAATTATTTGTTCTTACAGTAGAGAAAAAATATCGTCAATTTATCATTGAACTACTTAATGCGGCTTACAGATATGAAAACGAATTTGATAATGCAGCAAGCTCGGTTTGGGTTGATAAATCTGTAGAAAACCTTAAAGAAAAATATCCCTCTGTAAGCGAAAGAGACATTTCTCATGTACTGAGCAAGTGGAATATCAAATTAAAAATAAAAAATCTTAATATAAACTTAAACCATTAGAATACAATCCCGCATACAATCAAAACTCTGTCCAACTATAATTATAAAAACTATCAGTTCAAAAACCCTTAAAAATCATATCTACAACTCAACTTCTTATTTTTACACAAATAGCAAGTTCACTACTGCTAAATATTTTATTAAACTTATTCTTTAAACTCACTTGCTTTATCTATAAG
>Ga0265295_1001536_pt1 | contig 40405 bp, 38 predicted proteins | sample Munlansysbiofilm_FD_192503 | JGI IMG/M metagenome (GOLD analysis project Ga0265295, IMG submission 192503) | Leachate microbial communities from a municipal landfill in Southern Ontario, Canada - Methane capture system biofilm | ecosystem: Engineered > Solid waste > Landfill > Unclassified ... | reverse complement strand
GGCACCTCATCCAGCCATTCCCGCAGGCTGGCACCAAAAAGGCTGTTACCCGCCAATTCCACCAGAAGATACTGCCCATCCACCTCATCAAAAAGAAAACGGGAAAATCCCTGCTGGGTCATCACACGGCCCGAATCCAGGGATTCATAACGTTTTTCCCATCGAACAAAGAGAAACTGGCGGACATGATCGGACACCACCCGGTCAATCCAGTAATCCACCCGATGAATTTCATAGTTTCTGAAATCACTGTACAGGGCGTCGGTGAAGGTGATGTAATCCTGACGAAAGCGCTCATCGGAAACCCTTTCCAGAAAACCATGCACATCCTCATCCTCATAGGCAGCAAGGAGTTCCTTGAACACCGCCTCCACCTTCATGGCCCGGGTCTGATCCTTCACCACAATATCCCGATCAAACTGTGTTTCTGCGGCTGCGGAAAAAACCATACCCATCCAGAAAATCCCCACCATGGCAAGCCATGGACCTCTCTTCTGCACCATTACACCTCCTTAACCGACAAAACAGGAGCTGATTCCTTGTCCACCCGGCTCCCCTTCAAAAAACCCCATGCCGTACGCCCAGATCTTTCGGAGTTCCCCGGAGGTTCCCGGATCCCCGCCTGAATCCACCTGATATTTGAAATTATGTTATCATTTTCTTCAGCTAAAAGGCATCTGACAATCTTCTGACATGAAAAAAGGACTCAAGAAAACTTGAGTTCCCCAAGCCCGTCTTCCCGCACACCAGGCAGTCCCCCCGTGACCGTCTTCAAAAAAAACGGGCAAAGCCTTCAACCCGGAGGTTGATGCTTTACCCGCTTGTGGCAAGCCTCACAACAAAGGCCTGCCACCATTCAGAACAAATAACGCCTCCGCCTTCCCATGGAAAAACGAAGACCTTCACTCAGTGCTTGAAGCTACGCTGCCCCGTAAAGACCATGGCCGCATTGCACTCGTTGCAGGCCTCAATGGACTGGTAATCGTTCATGGAACCGCCAGGCTGAATCACAGCACTCACTCCCTCCTTCAGACCCACGTCAATGCCGTCCCTGAAAGGAAAAAAGGCATCACTCACCATGGAAGAACCGATGAGACCGCCCTTTTCCGCAGCCACGCGGGCATCAATTTCCGCCCGTTTGTCCGCATCTTCCATGAGGTTGTAAGGTTTGCCGTAGGTTTCAAAGCAATAGCGGTCGGCAAGCTTTTTATACGCCTTATCCCGCGCGATTTCAGCAACCCCCACCCGATCCTGCTCGCCGGTGCCGATCCCCACCGTGACCCCGTCTTTCACATAAATGACGGAGTTGGAGGTGATGCCGGACTCCACCAGCCAGCCAAAAAGCAGATCCGCGTATTCGGCTTCCGTGGGCTCCCGCTTCACCCGGTAGGTCTGGCCCTTGTAGTCACAGACCGCAGGCAGGAGATCCTCCTTTTTAAGGGTGGTGGGCACAAAGCTCCACTGGGCGATGAGACCTCCGTCCATGAGACTTTTGAAATCCACCACAGGCTGACCCACAAACTCATGAAGCCTTGCCATGTTGCCGATGCGGATAACCCGGAGGTTTTTCTTGGCTCCCAGGATCTCCATGACCCCTTCCTCAAAGTCCGGAGCCACCACCACTTCGGCATACTGGCTGGCCACAGCCTCTGCCGTGGCCCTGTCCATGGCCCGGTTCATGGCAATGCAGCCCCCGAAGGCGGCAATCCGGTCGGCCATGTAGGCCTTGTGATAGGCTTTTTCAAGGCTCAGATCCCTCGCAACACCACAGGGATTGTTGTGCTTCACGATCACCACCGTGGGCGTATCCGCAAAATAGCGGAGGATATTGAGGGCATTGTCCGCATCCGTGAGATTGGTCTTTCCCGGATGCTTGCCGCTCTGGAGCAGCTCGATGTCCGACACCAGGTATTTTCCCGGCTGAAGGGTCTGGGTCTGGCCTAAAATAAGATTACCGTTCACAAGACGGTAGAGGGCCGCCTCCTGACCGGGGTTTTCTCCATACCGCAGCCCCTTGCGTAGATCCTCAATGATCCAGGAGACCTTCTCATAAAAAAGGGTCTGACGGGAACTCCCGTCCACAAAGGAGATTTCCATGGCAGGCGTGAAGGCATCATCCATCACGGTCTTGTACATTGCTTTTAAATCCTGGGCCATTTTTCACATGCTCCGGTAACAGGGGTTGACGTGGGTGCCAAAATCAAGGCCGCCGAGATAGGCCGCAATGGCCGCATCGTAAGCCGCCGTATGACTGAAGGCCTTGGTGGCAAGGCGATAGCGCAGGGCAAGGGAGGTACAGCCCTTCTGGGCCTTCAGCTCTTCCAGCAGGGCCGGATAATCATCGGGATCCACCACAGGGGCCACGCGGATGAAGTTCTTGGCCGAAGCCCGGATCATGCAGGGGCCGCCGATGTCGATGTTGGCCCTGGCATCTTCTGCCCTCACACCCTCCTTTGCGATGGTTTCCCGGAAAGGGTAGAGGTTCACCACGGTCATGTCAAAAGAAACGGCCCCGGTGCGGGTCAGATCCGCCCTGTGGCTCTCATTGTAGGTTTCCGTAAGCAGACCGAGGTAAATCTTGAAATCAAGGGTTTTAACAAGGCCCCCCTGCGTTTCCGGCTGCCCCGTATAGTCGGAGACCTGCACCAGGGATCTGGCAGCCCCTTCCCCCAGAAGCCCGGCTATATAATTGAAGGTGCCGCCTGTGGAATAGAACACCACATCGGGGTTGATCGCCAGAAGCCCCGGGACCAGAATGTCAAGGTTCCGTTTATCCGACACACTGACCAGCACACGCTTTACCTTCACCTGTCCGTCAATCTGATCCACTCTGTTGACTGTCATATACACTCCCGGGCCTCTTAGACCCCATTCATCCATCCGTTCTCATCCATTTCGGTCCGTATCCGGCCCTCTCGATGCAAACCCTCTTTAAACGGAAGCCCCTCTTTCGTCAAGAATAGGGATGGCATCCGGTCTTCCCGGCTCCCCAGTCCATGGAAACCACAGACAGGCTCAATACACTTCCATAAGGCTGTACCAGCGCCTGAGGGCCGTATCCACGGGAAGTCCGCGCCGGACCAGAATCTCTGTCATCACAGGATCGTTATAACGCAGATAGGGATTCACCCGGAGCTCCATCTCCAGGGTGGAAAAACCGTGGCCTGGATTCCAGGCCGCAAGATAAGCTTCAAGATGCGGATTATCAGGCTCAATGCTCCTGGCAAAAGCAACGGCTTCCTTCACATAGTCATGCCCGGCATAAATCCGGGTATCCCCTGGCAGGGACAGCAGTTTTTCCATGCTGTGGAAAAATGCATCCAGATCTCCTGAAAAACAATTGCCCACCGTACCATTGAAAAGGGTATCTCCGGAGATCACAAAGCCCTCTCCCACAAAGCACACCGAATCCAGGGTATGCCCCGGCGTGGCCAGCACAGCCAGCCGCTCTCCCCCCAAACTCAACTCCCCTTTGGCGCACAAAGCCCCGTGGGAAAGCAGGGGGGCACCGGAACGGGCGCAGAGGGCACCGCTTCCCTGAACATGATCCGGGTGATCATGGGTATGGGTGATTCCCACAAGGCGGAGGCCACTTTTTTCCACAGCGTGCAAAATGGCATCCACGGCCCCCCCATCCACAGCCAGGGCTTCGCCCCCGGCTTCCAGCAGATAGGCCAGATTGTCTCCGTTGTAGCGGAACTGATGAACCTTCATACATCCTCCCCTGGATTTCGGATATGTCCCTGATATTTTTTTTTAACATACAGAATTTTATTTCCCATGAAAACCTTATCTTCCCGGAACCTCCGCCATTTCTGGGATACCAGCTTTTTTTAAGAATTCCCACAATTGCCACGCACACAAAAAGAACCTGCATGCAGCCCTTGACCTTTTCTCTATTTATTGTAGTCTGATGGCCCAAAGTGGCGGAAAGTGGAAGCTTAAAAAAGGAGAACCATGTTCCGTGGCAGTTCTACGCATAAACTGGACCCCAAAGGACGCATTTCCATCCCCACCCGTTTCCGCTCGGTGATGGACAGCCAGAACTGTCTCGGCCTCATGATCTCCCGCATGGATAAAAACCTTGTGGCCTATACCTATGATGATTGGGCCAAAATCGAACAACGCATCCTGGACCTTGCGGAAAAAAATGACGCCATGCGCCGCTTCCGCAGGGTCTTCATAGGAGGAGCCCACGACTGTCCCCTCGACAGCCAGGGCCGCATTCTCATTCCTCCCTCCCTGCGCACCTACGCCGGGCTGGAAAAGGAAATTGTTCTTGTGGGGGTGCTCGACCATTTTGAAATCCTTTCCGAAGCACAGTGGGAAAGGGAAAACCAACAGCTCGAAGACGATATACAGAACGAAGAAACCCTGCGGGCCGAAATCGCAAAACTGGGAATCTGATCCATGAACTTTCACCACGTTTCCTGCATGCCCACGGAAGTCCTTGCCTTTCTCCTCGGAGAACCCGGGGGGATTTATGTGGACGCCACCCTGGGCGGAAGCGGCCATACCCGCAGAATTCTGGAAGCCACGGATTCCCGGACCCGCGTCATCGGCATTGATCAGGACCCCGACGCCATTGCCTGGGGCCGCAAGGTCCTCGCCTCCTTTGGGGACAGGGCCTGCATTGTCCGGGGAAATTTTGCCGATGTACCCGCCATCCTGGACAGGCTTGGCATTGACGCGGTGGACGGCATCCTGGCCGACCTCGGACTTTCCTGCCACCAGCTGGAAGCCAGCGGTCGGGGCTTCAGTTTCAAAGGCGATGAACCCCTTGACATGCGCATGGATCCGGAATCCGAGATCTGCGCCGCCGATCTTGTGAATACGGAAAGCGAGGAAGCGCTTAAAAAAATCTTCCGGGATTTCGGAGAAGAGCGCTTTGCAGGACCCATCGCCCGCCGCATTCTTTCCGCACGCGCCCAGGCTCCCATCCAGACCACAGGCGAGCTGACGGAGATCATCCGCCGCGTCATTCCGGCAAAGCACAGCGCTAAACAGAAAATTCACCCGGCCACCCGGGTGTTCATGGCCCTGCGCATTGCCGTGAACCAGGAGATGGCCCAGCTGGATCGTTTTCTTGAAGATGCGCCCCTGCGCCTCAGGCCCAAAGGCCGCATGGTGGTTTTAAGCTTTCATTCCCTGGAAGACCGCAGGGTCAAACAGCGTTTCCGGGATCTGGCCACATCCTGTGTCTGTCCGCCGGAATTCCCTATCTGCACCTGTGGCCGAAAGGCCGGATTTCGTGTACTGACATCCAAGGCCATACGGCCGGGAGAAGAAGAAATTGCGGTAAATCCCATGGCCCGGAGCACGCGTCTCAGGGCCATGCAGCGTCTGCCATGACACCCGGAACCTTCAAACCGCCAGGAGCCCATGCCTGGATCTTTCTTTTAAGCATGGTTTTCATAACCCTTTTCAGCGCCACATGGATCCGGACCCAGTGTACCAGTCTCAACTTTCTCATTACCCAGACCCGTGCGGATCGAGACAGACTGATCACACGGAACCGGAACCTTGAAATTGAACAGGCCCGCCTCAGGTCGCCGGAACGTATCCGCAACCTTGGGGAAACCCGTCTCGGGCTTGGGATGCCCAAAGCCGAAAACACCTTTGATCTCAGTGGAATTGTCCATGAAAAAGGCCCCTGAACCCACATTCGCGAAAACACGCTTCATGCTGGTGATTGCCGTCTTTTCGCTGCTGTTCTGCACGGTCGGCGTCCGCGCCTTCCAGGTTCAGGTGCTGCAAAGGGAAGGGCTTGTCCAGAAAGCAGAGCGTCATTACAGGAAATCCCTTGTTTTCCATGGCAAAAGGGGCAGTATTCTCGACAAAAATGGCGCACCTCTGGCCGTGAGTATGGAAGCGGCCAGCGTAGCCATCCGACCTGATCTTTTTCCGGACAGGGAAACCGCGGCCACAGCCATTGCCCGCATTCTCGGAAAACCCCGCGAAGATCTCCTGCCTCTGTTTTCAGGGGATCGTTTCACCTGGATCGCCCGAAGGGTCAGGCCGGAAGCCGCTGAGGAGATCCTTGCCTTCCGCAGCACCCTGCCCCTTACCCCCAGCCAGAGACTTCTGGCCATCCAGGTGGTTTCAGAAAGCAGCCGGGCCTATCCCAATCGGGAAATGGCCGCCCAGGTCATCGGGTTTACAGGTATGGACGGCGAAGGGCTGGAAGGTCTGGAACATCGCTACAATTCGGTCCTCAAGGGGGAAGCCCGGGATCTCACCATCATCCGGGACGGGCGGGGCCGCTGGTTCAATGAGCAGGATACCGCAGCAGAAGCCGCTCCCGGAAAAAATCTTGTTCTCACCCTGGACAAAACCCTCCAGTTCATTACAGAATCCGCCCTCAGCGAAGCGGCAAGCCGCTCGGACGCCGCAGCAGGCATGGCCGTTGTCCTTTGCCCCAAAACCGGCGCCATCCGCGCCATGGCCCATTATCCCTCCTTCAACCCCAACAACTTCGGGCCTTATCCCAGGGATTTCTGGAGGAATCGGGCCGTCAGCGAACCCTTTGAGCCTGGCTCCACCATGAAGTCCTTTCTCATTGCAGGCGCCCTGGACAGGGGCTATATCCGCTCCGACGCCATCTACTACTGCGGTAACGGCTCTTACCGCATCGGCCCTGTCACCATCCGGGACACCAAGCCCCATGAGTGGCTTTCCGTCACCCAGATTCTCAAATTTTCCAGCAACATCGGCTCTGTCAAGATTTCCGAGGTCATGGGAGAAAAGGCCCTTTTTGATACGCTCAGATCCTTTGGTTTTGGTGAGCGCACAGGCATTGACGCACCCGGAGAAACCCGGGGCATCCTCAGGGACTGGCGACGCTGGACCAGTGTGGATACGGGCAACATCGCCTTTGGCCAAGGGCTTTCTGCCTCCGCGGTGCAGCTCGTTGCAGCCGCCGGAGCCATTGCCAATGGGGGCATTCTCATGCGCCCCTATCTTGTCCAGGAAATCCGGGATCCCCTCACGGGCACTGCGGAGGTCTTTCCGCCTCAGGCCGTTCACAGGGTCATTGCCCCGGAAACCGCCAACATGGTGAAAGCCATGATGGCCACGGTCACAGAAACCGGCGGAACCGGAACCGCCGCTGCCCCCCGGGGTTACCGGGCTGCGGGAAAAACCGGCACTTCGCAGAAGACCGAACCCGACGGCAGCTACTCAAGAAGCCGATATATCGCTTCTTTCCTGGGCTTTGCCCCCCTGGAAGATCCAGCCCTTGTGGTGCTCGTCATGCTGGATGAACCCAGAAAAAGTCATTATGGCGGTGCTGCAGCAGGGCCTGCCTTCCGCACCATCATTTCCGAAGGTCTTGCGTACATGAATATTCCTCCCAGACCCGCCACCCCCATCACCACGGCCATGGGATATGGAGAAAAGCCATGATGAACATCGCCCAGCTCTTCTCTTCCTCCCACTGGCCCAAAGGCATGCCCTTTGCCCTGAAAAACAGCCTTCCCGGAGACCGCCAGATCACCGGCATCCAGTACCGGTCCGATCAGGTCCGGCCGGGCGATCTCTTTGTGGCCGTCCCCGGCCTTGCCACGGATGGGCACCTCTATGCACCCGACGCTGCAGCCAGGGGGGCCTCCATCCTTGTGGCTGAACGCCCCGTTCCGGAAGCCGGTCTTCCCACCCTGCTTGTGGATGACAGCCGCAAAGCCCTTGCTGCCCTTTCCGCTGTCTTTTACGGTTTTCCGGCAAAAAATCTCACCCTCATCGGCGTCACAGGCACCAACGGTAAAAGCACCACCACCCATATCCTGGAAGCCATTCTCCGTGAAGCGGGCTGGACCACAGGTGTCATGGGCACCATTGATTGGCATTATCCCGGTCATGTGGAGCCCACTGGCACCACAACTCCGGAATCCAGAGATCTTCAGGCGCGTCTGGCCACCATGCGGGATGCGGGGGTCAGCCACGTGGTCATGGAAGTGTCCTCCCACGCAGCGGATCTGGGCCGCATCGTCCATACACCCTTTGATGTGGCCGTATTCACCAATCTCAGCCAGGACCACCTGGATTACCACAAAACCATGGATGCCTATTGGGCCGCCAAAAAAGGGTTTCTTGAAAGCGTACTGGATGGTCGGAACGGCAAAGACGGGGCCAGCCTGGTTGTCAACATTGACGACCCCGCAGGGGAGGCACTCCTCAACCTCTGCCTCAGCCGCACGGGCGGAAAAGGTCTCATCTCCACGGCAAGACGCCATCCCGAGGCCCTCATCCGGCCAGGGGATCCCCGGCTTTCCGCCACAGGCATCCGCTGCAATCTCACAACCCCCACGCATACCTTCCCCATTCTTTCGCCTCTGGTAGGCACTTTCAATCTGGATAACCTGCTCTCCGCCACAGGCGCAGCCATTGCCCTGAACATCTGCGGCAACACCATTAAAAAAGCCCTGGAAGGCCCCCTGGCGGTCCCCGGCCGTCTGGAACGCATCCAGGACCCCAAGGGCCGCTTCATTTTTGTGGACTACGCCCACACCCCCGATGCCCTGGAAAAGGCCCTTCTCACCCTCAAGGAGACGACCCCCGGCCGCCTGATTGTGGTCTTTGGCTGCGGCGGCAACCGGGATCGGGGCAAACGTCCCCTCATGGGAACCATTGCCGCAACCTGGGCGGATCTTTGTGTGGTCACATCGGACAACCCCCGCAACGAAGATCCCGAGACCATCATCCGTGACATTCTCCAGGGAATGCCTTCCCAGGAAAGGATCTGGGTGGAAAAGGACCGCAGAACCGCCATTTTCCTGGCCATTGCCGAGGCAAGGCCCGGTGATGCCGTGCTCATTGCGGGAAAGGGCCACGAAAATTACCAGATTGTGGGAAACAATATCCTTGCCTTTGATGACCGGGAGGTTGCACGGAAAGGAGTTCTTGCCCATGCCTGAAACGCCTCCCTGGTCGGCAGAAGACATCCTCTCATCCACCGGAGCCACTCTTTTCTGCGGGCAGCCGAACACCTTTTTCCCGGACATCGGAACAGACTCCAGGAAGGCTTCAGGCCCTGCCCTTTTTGTGGCCCTCAGGGGCGAGGTGCATGATGGGCATGATTTCATTGCAAAGGCCCTCCAGGCAGGCTACGCAGGCATTCTCATGGAAAAGGCCCGCTGGCCGGAGATGAGAAATTATCTCAAATCCAGGGATTGTCCCGTTTTTGGCGTGGAGAATACCTTCAAAGCTTTGGGCCAACTGGCCCGGCATCGTCTTAAGCGCTTTCAGACTCAGGTGGTGGCTGTCACCGGCTCCAACGGTAAAACCAGCACCAAGGAAATGCTGGGAAGCATTTTCCGTAAAACAGGCCCCTGCCTTGTGACCCAGGGCAATTTCAACAATGAGGTGGGGCTGCCCCTCACCCTTTTCCGCCTGAAACCCGCGGATAAGTGGGCCATACTGGAGCTCGGCATGAACCACCCCGGAGAGATGGCCCGGCTGTCTTCCATCTGTCAGCCGGATTTTGCCCTCATCACCCGCATCGCCCCGGCCCATCTGGAAGGTCTTGGGTCCATAGAAGGCGTGGCCAGGGCCAAGGGAGAAATCTTTTCCGCCATGGCGCAAGGAAAAACAGCCCTCGTCAATGGACAAGACCCCAACTCTACCCTCATCCCCCTCAGGGAAGGGCTGCGGGTCCTGCGCTTCGGCCTGGAACCTTCCTGCGATTTTTACATGAAAAACCCAGGATCCGATGCCACAGGCTCTTGCTTTGATCTCTGTCGTCCGGGCTATCCTCCCCTGCCCATCCGCATCGGCATCCCTGGCGCCATGATGGCGGAAAACGCCCTGGCTGCGGCAGCCACCGCCCTCAGCGCGGGAATCTCCGAAGAAGTCGTTCAGGAGGGTCTCATGGATTTCAGGGGATTTCCCGGCCGCTTTCAGCCCATGCAGGCCCAGGGAGGATTCACCCTGATCAATGACACCTACAACGCCAACCCCGACTCCATGAAAGCCGCCCTCCAGGAGCTGGCCCGTCTGGGGACTTCCGGTCGCAGATTCGCCGTTCTGGGCTCCATGGGTGAACTGGGGGACAATGCGGCGGCCCTGCACCGCCAGGTGGGAGCCCTGGCCGCCGCTGCGGGCCTTACGGCCCTGTACTGCTGCGGCCCCCATGGGCAAGACTTAGCCCAAGGCGCTCGAAAGGCAGGTTTAGACCATGTTGTTCAAGGAGAAAAAGAGGCGCTTGCCTCCATGCTGCGCCCCGGACTCCAGGCGGGAGACTGGGTACTGGTAAAGGGCTCGCGTTCCATGACCATGGAAAGCCTTGTCGCACAACTGATGCAGGATATTCCCCCATCTTCAAGGAATTAAGGTTCATGCTCTATCATCTTCTCTACCCTCTGCACACCTGGTTCTCGGCGCTGAATGTGTTCCGCTACATCAGCTTCCGCACCATCTATGCCGCCATGACGGCCCTGCTCATCTGCATTCTCCTGGGCGCCTGGGCCATTCGCAGGCTCAAAGCCCTGCAGGTGGGGCAGTACATCCGGGAAGAGGGACCGAAATCCCACCAGAGCAAGGCGGGTACACCCACCATGGGAGGCCTCCTCATTCTTTTTGCCATTACAGTCTCCACCCTGCTCTGGGCCAACCTCAGCAATGCCTACCTCTGGCTGGCCCTCCTCACCACCCTGGGGTTTGGCCTCATCGGCTTTGCGGATGACTGGCTCATGCAGGTCAAGAAACACAACACCGGCCTTTCATCGGCCAACAAATTCATGCTTCAGGTACTTTTTGGTCTTCTTGCCTCCATTTTCATCTATCTCATGCCCGAATTTGACACCCGGGTCACCCTGCCCTTTTTCAAAAACATCAGCCCGGATCTCGGACTCGGGTATATCTTTTTTTCCACCTTCATCATTGTGGGCGCTTCCAACGCCGTTAATCTCACCGACGGTCTGGACGGCCTGGCCATCGGCCCTGTGACCATTGCCGCGGTCACCTTCATGATCTTTGCCTATGTGGCCGGGCACTGGGGCCTTGCCAATTATCTTCAGATTCCCTTTGTCAATGGTGCAGGCGAACTGGCCATCCTCTGCGGAGCCGTGGCCGGAGCCGGTCTCGGTTTTCTGTGGTTTAACGGCCATCCGGCCGAAGTTTTTATGGGAGACGTGGGTTCTCTGCCCTTGGGCGCTTTCCTTGGCGTCACGGCCGTGATTACCAAGCAGGAGCTGCTTCTTGTCATTGTGGGAGGGATCTTTGTCATGGAAGCGGTTTCTGTCATTCTCCAGGTGGGCTTTTTCAAGCTGACAGGGGGTAAAAGGATTTTCCGCATGGCCCCCCTGCACCACCACTTTGAACTCAAGGGCTGGAAAGAATCCAAGGTCACCATCCGCTTCTGGATCATCGCCATCCTCCTCGCCCTTGTTGCTATCAGCACACTCAAGATCCGATAGGAAACCCCATGCGTCCTGCTCACACCTTCTCCCATGCGGCGGTCATTGGCCTCGGTCTTTCCGGGATGGCAGCGGTGCGCCTTCTCAAGCGCCAGGGTTTCCGGGTCACGGGTATGGACGAAAAATACACATCCCTTTCCGAAGCCCCAAAGCACTGCGATCAGGTACAAGACCACCTGGATGCGGCCATGCTCCTTGAAACCGACCTCATTGTTCTCAGCCCAGGCGTGGATCCTCGCAGACCGGAGCTGGAACCCGCCCGCCAAAAGGGGATTCCCATCATCGGAGAAATGGCCCTGGGCCTGCGCCATCTCACCCTTCCCTGCATAGCCGTCACGGGCACCAATGGCAAAAGCACGGTCACCGAGCTCATTGCCGCCATGCTGAGAGCTTCGGGAAAAAGGGTTTTTGCCGGTGGCAACCTCGGAACCCCCCTTTGTGATTTCATTCTCAACCCGGAAGATGCGGAAATGGTCGTTCTGGAGGTCTCCAGCTACCAACTGGACACCCTGGAAAGCTTCCAACCCGATGTGGCCGTACTTCTCAACATCAGCGAAGACCACTTAGACCGCTACCCGGACATGGAAGCCTACGCCCGCTCCAAGGCCCGACTCTTCAAGGACATGCGAGCAGGGCTTGCCGTACTCAACCACAGAGACCGCAAGGTCCGGGCCATTGGCCAAACGCTTTCCATTCCTGTCTTGTGGTATGACAGAGAAACAGGCGGCCTTTGCATTGCAGAAAACCAGCTGCGTCTTGAAGATGGCCATCTTTTCCTCCTTGAAGACTTCAGCCTGCCCGGTCGGCACAACCGGGAAAACCTCAGCGCCGCTCTTCTGGCGGCAAGGGCCATGGGCGCAACGGACCAAGGCATCCGGAACACCATCGCCCATTTCAAGGGTCTGGAGCATCGCATGACCTTCTGCGGCAGCGTGTGCGGTGTTGCCTGCTACGATGATTCCAAGGCCACCAACATCGATGCTGTGTGCCGAGCCCTCACGGCCTTCAACCGCAAGGTGGTCCTGATTATGGGAGGAAGGGACAAGGGAGGAGACTACGCCCTCATGGCGGATACCGTTTCCCAGTATGCCCGAAAAATCATTCTCATCGGAGAAGCCGCCCAGGCCATTGAATCCGCCTTTGGCAAAAAAATTCCCTGTGAAAGGGCCTCAAGCCTCGCCGAGGCCGTGGAAAAAGCCGTGAAGGCCGCAGACCCCGACACTCCCGTTCTTCTGTCTCCGGCCTGTTCCAGCTTTGATATGTTCGCAAACTACAAAGACCGGGGCCTGCAATTCCGCAACCTTGTGGCAGCCCTTTCCGCATCCGGAGGAATTTCATGACAGCGGCCGCCCCCACACAGAAGGCCCGCTTCCAGGAAGATCCCTGGCTCTGGGTTCCCCTGCTCCTCCTTCTGGGAACTGGACTTGTCATGGTGTACAGCGCCAGCGCCTCCAAGGCTGCCCAGGCTTTCGGATCCGAGTATCATTTTCTTCTTCGCCAGATGGCCTACGGCGGGGCAGGCCTTCTCGCTCTCCTGGGCTGCCGCTTTTTTCCTTACCGTTTTCTTGCCGGACTGGCCTACCCCATTCTCCTGCTGGCCTTTGTGTTCTTAGGCGCTGTTCTGCTCACCGACTATGGTCACAGCGCTGGCGGAGCCCAGCGCTGGCTGCGTCTGGGAAACATCAGTTTTCAGCCTTCGGAATTCGCCAAATATGCTCTCATCATTTATATGGCCTATTCCCTCAACAAAAAGCAGGCCCGGATCCGGGAGTTCAGCATCGGCTTCCTTCCCCACTTCCTGCTCTTAGTGGTTTTTGCCTTTTTTCTCATGCAGCAGCCAGACCTCGGATCCATCCTCATTCTCATGGCCATTGCCTGGGTTCTCATGTTCTTAGCCGGTGTTCCCTTTCTGCACCTCACATGGCCCATTGTTCCCCTGGCCGCTGTGATGGCCTGGATTGTTGCCACCGCCCCCTACCGCATGCGCCGCATCCTCAGCTTCACCGATCCCTGGGCCCATGCCCAGGACGAGGGTTTTCAGGTTTCCCGAGCCCTCATGGCCTTTGGCAATGGTGGACCCCTGGGGCAGGGACTGGGCAATGGCCGCATGAAAATGGATTATATTCCCGAATCCCATACGGATTTTATCTTTGCCGTCATTGGCGAGGAAACAGGGCTCTGGGGTGTCTTTCTTGTACTCATCCTCTTTGCCATCCTTTTTCTGCGGGGCATGCAGGTGGCCCTGGAAGCTCCGGATCGTTTTGGTTCCTATCTGGCCGCTGGCATCAGCGTGGTCCTGGGCATGCAGGTTCTCATCAATACCGGCGTTACGCTGGGACTCCTTCCGCCCAAGGGACTGACCCTGCCCTTTCTCAGCTATGGGGGAACCTCCCTTGTGGTCAACCTTGCCGCCATGGGCATTTTAATGAATATCGCCGCCGCCAGGAGAAAGGCATGAACAAGGACCTGAAAAAACGACGCCTCCTCATCGCAGGCGGAGGCACCGGAGGCCACCTTTTCCCTGGGGTGGCTGTGGCCGAAACCTTCCTGAGCCGCTCTCCGGACCATGGGGTGCTTTTTGTCAACACGGCAAGACCCCTGGACCAGAAAATCCTTGGATCCAAAGGCCTGCCCTTCGCCCCCATTTCCGCATCCGGGCTGAAAGGACAGGGACTCTGGCAAAGCCTTCTGAGCCTGATGCGCCTTCCCAGGGCCTTTGGGGAAGCCTTTGCCATTCTCCGCGCCTTCAAACCCCATGCCCTGCTTTCCGTGGGAGGATACGCCGCAGCACCCGCAGCCCTTGCCGCAAAATGCATGGGCATTCCTCTGATTCTCCATGAACAGAACAAGCTTCCGGGGCTCACCACCCGTCTCCTTTCCAGGCTTGCTGAGGAAGTTCACGTATCCTTTCCCCACACTCCGCTTCCCGTATCCCCGGAAAGAATCCGTGTGACGGGCAATCCCGTACGATCCAACCTGGTCCAGTGCCGCAAGCGCAGGCGCAGACCCCAAGATCCCCTGAATCTTCTCATCCTGGGAGGCAGTCAGGGCGCAAGGGGCCTCAACAGGGTCGTTTGTCAGGCCCTGCCCCGGCTCGGATCCCTGCCCCTTTCCCTCACGCACCAGACCGGAGCCGCGGATCTCCAGTGGGTGGAGGAGGCCTATGCCGCCTCTGGCATCAAAGCCCGCATTCAGCCCTTTATCGAAGACATGGAATCCTGCTATAGAGAGGCGGATCTTGTGCTCTGCAGGGCCGGAGCCACCACAGTGGCCGAACTTGCTGCCGCAGGCCTTGGGGCCATCTTCATTCCCTTTCCCCACGCTGCGGATAACCATCAGTATTACAATGCAAAGGCGCTCAGCGATATCCAGGCGGCTGTCATCCTGGAGGAAAAAAATCTCACACCCGAAACCCTGACCCATATCCTGACGACCTATGCCGAGCATCCCGAAATCACCGAAGCCATGGCCTCTGCGGCCCTGACCCTTTCACGCCCCCATGCGGCAATCCATCTTACGGAGGCCCTGATGGCCCGTATGCCAGAGGTAAACTGACTATGTATCAAAAAAACTATCATATCCATTTTGTCGGCATCGGTGGCATTGGCATGAGTGGCATTGCCGAACTGCTGATCAACCTTGGTTACCGGGTTTCCGGATCGGATCTCGTGGCCTCGGATATCACCCGGAGGCTCACCGCCCTCGGAGGACGGATTTTCAAGGGCCATGCCGCCGCCCATATGGAGGGTGCGGATGTACTGGTGGTTTCTTCGGCTGTGAAAGCGGACAATCCCGAAATTCTCAGCGCCCAGCAGAAGGGAATCCCTGTGATCCCCAGGGCGGAGATGCTCGCCGAACTCATGCGTCTCAAATATGGCGTGGCCATAGCCGGAGCCCATGGGAAGACGACCACCACCAACCTCATGTCTGCGGTTCTCGCCGAAGGAGGCCTCGACCCCACCATTGTCATTGGCGGTAAACTGCACAGCCTGGGCACCAATGCCAGACTGGGCGAAGGGGATTTTCTCGTGGCCGAGGCGGACGAGTCCGACGGCTCCTTTCTCCGCATGAGCCCCGCCATTGCCGTGGTCACCAACATTGATCTGGAACACCTGGATCACTACAGGGACATTGACGACATCAAAGACGCCTTTACCGAATTCATCAACAAGGTGCCTTTCTACGGCATGGGTGTCGTCTGCCTGGACAATGAGCATGTCCAGAACATCATCCCCCGCATCCGCAAACGCTTTGTCACCTACGGCCTTTCCCGCCAGGCGGATTACCGCGCCAGGGACATCCGCAACCACGGGATGAGAAACCAGTTCACCGTGTTGCGCCACGGAGAGGTTCTGGGAGACATCACCCTGAACCTGCCGGGACGCCACAATGTCACCAATGCCCTTGCCGCCATTGCCGCAGGCTGTGAGCTTTCCATTGACTTTGATCAGATCCGCAGGGCCCTTGAGCAGATTACCGGCGTGGCCCGACGCATGGAAATCAAGGCGGAAGTGGACGGCATCACCATCATGGATGATTACGGTCACCACCCCACGGAAATCCGCACCACCCTGGATGCCGTGCGGGAAAGCTATCCGGACCGACGTCTGGTGGTGGTTTTTCAGCCCCATCGGTACACGCGGACCGCTGCTCTCTTTGATGACTTCACCCGCTCCTTCTATGAGTCCGACGCCCTTTTCATGCTGCCCATCTATGCCGCTGGCGAACCCGCCATTGACGGCATCACGGGCATGGGGCTCTGTGAAGGTGTCAAGGCCCATGGTCATCGCCAGGTGGTCTGTGTGGGCGAGGGGCGCGACCCCTTGCCCCTGCTCCGGGATTTTGTGAAAAAAGGAGATTTGGTTCTGACCCTGGGAGCCGGTAACGTTTATCAGGTGGGCGAAGCCCTGGCGGAGGTTCTTTCCCGTGCAGCCGCCGCCTGAATACCAGAAACTGCTCACGGATTTTCCCGGTCTTTTCCGGGAGCAGGAACCCCTGGCACCCCTTGTGCGCTTCCGGGTCGGCGGGCCTGCGGATCTCTTCTGCCAACCCCAGGATCTGGATACCCTGCGTGCTGTGGTGACCCACGCGGACAAAAAAGAAATCCCCCTTTTTGTCATGGGGGATGGCACCAATCTTCTCGTGCAGGACGGCGGTATGCGGGGGCTGGTTCTGCGTCTGGGGAAGGGATTCAAGGAAATCCGCGTGGACGGTGACTGCCTTTATGCCGGATGTGCGGCCAAACTGCCCAGAGTCTGCCTCCACGCCGCAGGCCAGGGACTCGCGGGACTGGAAGGTTTAAGCGGTATTCCGGGAACCGTGGGCGGCGCCATTGCCATGAACGCAGGTACTCCGGAAAGCACCGCCTGCGAAACCCTGGAAAGCCTTAAAGTCTGTGAACCGGACGGGCTGATCCGGGTTCTCGGGAAAGAAGCCTTCCGTTTCGCTTACCGCAGATTTTACTGGGAAGATGGCACGCCTCTGGAAAAGCGCATTCTCCTTGAAGCCTGCTGGCGACTCAGGAAGGGAGAAGCGCAGATTCTGCGTCAGCAGATCCGGCAGGCCCTCCGTCGCCGCAAGGCCTGTCAGCCTGTGGCCGCAGCCTCCGCAGGCTGTATCTTCAAAAACCCCTGCGCAGACATGCCCGCAGGACGGCTCATTGATGAGGCAGGTTTCAAAGGGATGCAGAGGGGGGATGCCATGGTTTCTCCAAGGCACGCCAACTTCATCATCAATCAAGGGAAGGCCCGGGCTTCGGATATTCTTTCCCTCATAACCTGGATCCAGGAACAGATTCTTGAAACCCAGGGGATCCTGCTGGAAAAGGAGGTCCGCATTGTCGGTGAAACCAGCCCGGTCTGACAGGCTCTCCCGCAAACCAGGCGGTCGACGGGCAAAGCCCAACCGGAAAAAACAGGAATCCCGTCCCTGGCTTGTACCAGGTCAGGTCAGAACCTGGGGACTGCGGGGGGCAGGAGTGCTTCTTCTCGCGCTGGGTCTTGTCTTTACCCATGACCTGATCACGCAGTCCGCCTATTTTCAGATTCACACCATCCGCATCCAGGGTGAGGAATATCTGGACAGAGAAAGGATTCTCCAGCAGGCGGCCATACCGGAAAAAAGCAACCTCATGGCCCTGAACCTGCGCCTTGTCCGCCTTCGCCTGGAAGCCCATCCCTGGATACGGGAAGCCGCTGTCACCCGCAGGCTGCCCCATACCCTGGAGATTACGGTCATGGAAGAAGAGCCCTTTGCCATTGTGCATCCCGAGACCATGCCGGACAAGGCCTTCTGGGCCAACCGGGACGGCCGGATATTCAAGGAGCTGGAAGCAGACGACCCCGTCCATGCCTATCCCCGCATGCGGGATCTGCCCTTTTCAGATACCCAGAACCGGCATCTCTGGTTTTCCAGGGCGCGCACCCTGCTGGATCTTCTGCAGGAAAACGAAGAACCCAGCCTGTCCGCTGGACCTCCTCCTGTTTTATGGATAGATCCGGACCTTGGCCTCAGCCTTTCCGATACGGCCATCGCCGCACGTATTCTTTTCGGATTTTCGGACTTCCGGGAAAAAAACCTGAAGCTCCGAACCCTGCTGCAACACCGCAGGGAACACAGACAGACAACGCCCATGGATACCATCGATCTCGTCCGGCCGGACCGGGTGGTCGTGATACCGGCTGCGGCTTAAAGCCCGTCGGCAGAAAAAGGAGGGACGCGTGAACGCAAACGGCGACATCATTGTAGGTCTTGACATCGGCACCACCAAAATCTGCGCCGTGGTCGGCGAGGTGTCCGGCAAGGAAATTCATATCATCGGCATTGGCTCCCATCCCTCCATCGGGCTGCGCAAGGGGGTGGTGGTGAACATCGAGTCCACCGTGTCCTCCATTCGTAAAGCTGTGGAAGAAGCGGAACTCATGGCAGGATGCGAGATCCGCCGGGTTTACGCAGGCATTGCCGGAGGTCATATCACAGGCTTCAACTCCCACGGCATCATCGCCATCAAGGGCCCGGAAGTTACGGAGGCAGACGTGGAACGGGTCATTGAAGCGGCCCGGGCCGTGGCCATCCCCACGGACAGGGAGGTCATTCATGTGCTGCCCCAGGAGTTCATCGTGGATGACCATTTCGGCATCCAGAACCCTGTGGGCATGGCAGGGGTGCGCCTTGAAACCAAAATCCACATTGTCACCGGCGCTGTGGCCTCGGCCCACAACATCGTCAAATGCTGCAACAAGGCAGGCCTTGAGGTCATTGATGTGGTTCTCGAAGCCCTGGCTTCGGGAGAAGCCGTCCTTTCTCCGGAAGAAAGGGAACTGGGGACCGCGCTCATTGATTTTGGCGGCGGGACTTCGGATCTTGCCGTGTTCTCAGGAAACAATATCCGCCACACCTTCATCCTGCCCCTGGGCGGCAACAACCTCACCAATGACATTGCCATTGGTCTCAGGGCCCCCATTGCCGATGCGGAGCGTATCAAGATCCAGCACGGCACCTGCCTTTCCGAGGGAATCCACCCAGAGGAAAGCATTGAGGTTCCTGGTATGGCGGGACGGGACCCGAGAAAACTTCCCCGCCAGATTCTGGGCGAAATCATCGAGCCCAGGGTGGAGGAAATCTTCACCCTGCTCAAACGGGAAATCTATCGTGCGGGCATGGAAAGCCGGATTTCTTCCGGGATTGTGCTCACCGGAGGCGGTGCCATGCTCCATGGCGTTGCGGATCTGTGCGAGTCCATTTTCAATCTTCCCACACGGGTCGGCCGTCCCATGGGCGTCGGGGGGCTTAAGGATGTCATCCAGGATCCCAATTACGCCACAGCCGTCGGCCTTGTGCTGTACGGGGCCAAGCAGGATGAAAACAGCCAGATGAAGGTACGCGAAAAGGGTTTTTTCAGCGCCATCATCGCCAAGATAAAAGAATGGTTCAAAAACGCCATCTGAAAAAGAAAACAATGCCGATTCCAGGTCCATCATCCGTTACCGGTACGGTTGGAACCCTTAAAGGGGAGTGAAATAAGGAGGGATTATGACTTTTACCTATGTGGAAAACGAAAAAACTGCAAAAATCAAGGTGATCGGTGTGGGTGGCGCAGGGGGAAACGCCATTAACAACATGATTGACGCCCAGCTCCAGGGAGTCAAGTTCATTGCAGCCAACACAGATGCCCAGGCCCTGGATGTATCCAAGGCCCCCATCAAAATCCAGCTCGGCTCGACCCTTACCGAAGGACTTGGCGCAGGCGCCAACCCCAGCGTGGGACGGGAAGCCGCCACGGAAAGCGAAGCGGAAATCCGGGAAGCCCTGAAGGACAGTCACATGGTCTTCATCACCGCAGGACTTGGCGGCGGTACGGGCACAGGGGCGGCTCCCGTGGTGGCCCGCATTGCCAAGGAGCTGGGCGCGCTCACTGTGGCCGTTGCTTCCCGCCCCTTCAGCTTTGAAGGTAAAAAACGCCTCAAGCAGGCAGAAGAAGGCCTGGAAGAACTGAAAAATGTGGCGGATACCGTCATCACCATCCCCAACGACCGGCTCCGGGGCATTGCCCATAAAAACGCCCGGATGGTGGATATGTTCAAAAAAGCCGATGAAATCCTCCACCATTCCGTCAAGGGCATCACGGACCTCATTATGGTTCCGGGCCTCGTGAACCTCGACTTTGCTGACGTGCGCACCACCATGAGCAAAGCGGGTATGGCGCTCATGGGGATCGGCATCGCCTCAGGAGAAAACCGCGCCGTGGAAGCTGCGGAGCGTGCCATCAGCCATCCTCTGCTGGAAGACATTTCCATTGCCGGCGCCAAGGGGCTTCTCATGAACGTCACCTCCACCAGTGAAATCACCATGGACGAGATGACCGAAGCCATGGACCGCATTTACAGTGAAGTGGGCGAGGATGCGGAAATCATCTGGGGGCACGCCATTGATGAAACCCTGGGAGAAGAGCTGCGCATCACGGTCATTGCCACGGGCATCGGCACCCGGGAAGAAATGCAGGCCAGGGCCGCCAACGTTATTCTCCATCGAACCCAGAACCCCAGAAGCGCCGTTTCCTCCCCCAGGGGCAAGCTTCGTGATGTCACCCCTGAGGATCTCGAAAACCCAGGCTTCCATGACTCCGGGGTCATTCAGCGTAAAAAAGCCGTTGGCGATGATGTTTCCACATCCCTTCAGGATATTCCGGAAATCAAAAAAGGCAACATTGATCGGGATGACCTGGAAATCCCCACTTTTTTGCGCCGCAAAGCGGACTGAGCTTTCTGGAAAAACTGCGGACCCTTTTCCGCAGAAAATCCTGAAAAAAAACTGTCCGCTTCTTCCGGGGACAAGCCCGATCCCTGTGGTATGAATCTTCGCCCCAAAGGAGGTTACCCAGAACGCCCATGGCCAGAAAAACCGCCCCAACGGCTTCCGCCCCCCTGTCCGAAACCGGCGTCATCCGCAAAGATGACAGGGGGCGGGTACGGGTTGCTCTGGTTTTTCCCAATACCTACGCCGTGGCAATGGCCAATCTCGGCTTTCAGGCCGTATATCAGCTCTTTAACCAGAGAGAAGAGGTGGCGTGTGAACGCCTGGTGCTGCCCGAAAACCCGGATGCCCCCCTCCGCAGCCTGGAAACCGGAACAGCCTTGCGGCATTTCGATATCATTGCCTTTTCCCTTTCCTTTGAAAACGATTACCCCCGCATTCCCGAAATTCTGGATAAAAGCGGGATTCCCTTTCTCCACAACCTGCGGGAAGCCCATCACCCCCTCGTCATGGCCGGGGGGGTCGCCACCTTTCTCAACCCCGAGCCCCTGGCAGACTTTTTCGATCTTTTTCTCATTGGCGAGGCGGAAGTACTCACGGACCCTTTTTTTAATCTTTACCTGAAGCACCGAGAACTGTCCAAAGAAGCTCTCCTCCACTGCCTCGCCACCCAGATGGACGGTATCTACACCCCCCACTTTTACACGCCCCTGCGCAATGCCCAGGGCCGAATCTGTGGCCTTACGCCCGCCTCCGGCCTCCCTCTTCGCGTGCGCCGGGTTTTTGATCCCAGGGTTTCAGAAAAAGCCACCTGCAGTCCCATCACTTCTGCCCACAGCGCCTTTCCCGACACCTTTCTGGTGGAGACCAGCCGGGGCTGCCCCCATGGCTGTCGGTTCTGCTCCGCAGGCTTTGTCTATCGCCCGCCCCGGTTCCGGAATATGGATGTACTGGAAGCCGCCATTGCCGAAGGTAAAAACCGCAAGATGAAAGTGGGGCTCATGGGGACTGCGGTCTCGGACCTTAAGGACATTGACCGCATCTGTGCGACTGCCCTGGAAGGCGAGCTGGTTTTAAGTTTCAGCTCCCTCCGAGCCGATGCCCTTACCCCCGCCCTTCTGGAAACCCTGGCAGCGGGCGGCGTGAAAACCGCCACCATCGCGCCGGAAGCGGGAAGCCAGCGCCTGCGTCAGGTCATCAACAAAGGCCTGGACACCTCCACCCTGCTCAATGCCGCAGAGCGTCTCGTTTCCGCAGGCATTCCCAATCTTAAACTCTATTTCATGGTAGGACTTCCCGAAGAAACCCCCGAGGACATTGCCGAACTCAAAGCCCTCGTCATGGCCATCAAGGCCCGTTTTCTCGAGGCCAGCCGCCTCAAGGGATTCATGGGCGTCATCACCGTGGGTGTTTCCCCCTTTGTTCCCAAACCCTTCACCCCCTTTCAGTGGGCCGCCATGCAGAGTGAAGCCCGGCTCAAGGCCATTTTAAAAGAACTTCGCAAGGATTTCGGCCCCATACCCAATGTCCGTTTCCATGATGAAAATCCGAAAAACAGCATCCTCCAGGCCATTCTCGCCAGGGGAGACCGCGACATCTCCCGTCTCATCACAGCGCTGTGGCAGGAAAAGGGACACCTGAAACGAGCCTGCATGGCCATTCAGCTGGATCCCTCCCCCTACCTTGCAGCCCGCAGTCTTCAGGATTTTCTGCCCTGGGAGATCCTTGACCATGGCATCCGCAGGTCCTTTCTGGAGCATGAGCGCCACAAGGCCAGCCAAGCCCTGTCCACTCCCCCCTGCCCCATGAAGGATTGCGCGACCTGCGGCATCTGTCGGGAACGCGATGCTTTCCCTCTTGCGTAAAATCTTCTATACTCACTCCATCATACGAACCGCAGGAGGATGGTCATGGTCCCACGTTTTCTCCTTGTTCTGTTCTGTCTTTTTTCTCTCTCAGCCGCAGCCGCCGAGCCCCTGACCCTGGTCTGCGATATATGGCCGCCCTATCAGGTCCATGGCGACCAGAAAGTTTCCGGTTTCAGCACGGAACTCATCCGGGAAGTCTGCGCCCTGGCGGGCATTCCCATTACTGTCATTCACGCCTATCCCTGGAAACGCGCCCTCCTCATGCTGGAAACGGACCAGGTGGACGGCCTTTTTTCCGCCAATCATACGGAAGAGCGCACCCGCTTTGCCTTGTATCCGACCCTGCCTCTGGTAAAAAGTCCCTGGGTGCTCTGGGCCCGCAGGGACGCCCCCCACGCCTATGCAGGGCTTCAGGATCTCCGTGGCCAACGCATCGGCGTGGTCCGCGGCTACTCCTACACCCCGGCCTTCTGGGAAGCACTCACCCAGAGCGACAGTATCATTGAGGAAGCTCCCAGTGATGAGGTCAATTTCCGCAAGCTCTCCGCAGGCCGCCTGGACCTTGCCGTGGCGGAGCTGCACAACGGCCGCTTTCTCCTGCAGCAGGAAAAACTCGAAAATCTCAAGCCCTTTCCCCTGCATCCCATCAAAACCGATGGGCTTTACCTGATTTTCAACAAAAAACGGGTCCCCCAGGAAACCGTGGACCGTTTTTCCGAATCCCTTAGGGCCTTCAAAGATTCCGAGGCTTACCAGGTTCTCTACAACCATTATTTTCGGGAAAACCTTCTGACACTTCCCCCTTCCCCTGAAGGATGAGCCATGCTCCCTTTTTTCTACCGCGCCAAGGCCCTCGCCTTTCTTTCCTTTGTCCTGGCTGGCTTCTTTTTCCTGGGACAACGCGGAGATATGAACAATACGGATTTTTTCATGAAACAAGCCCACAGGGCTGCAGAAATTCAGATGGACACCTTCATAGCCGCAGGCCTTGAAACCTACCTCAACCACCTGTCCAGCCATCTTGAATCCTTTGCAGTCGATGCCGATCTTCTTCCCTTTTTCCGTGGAAATACAGCCCATGAGCCCCAGGTCCGTGAACGCTGGAAACAGTTTCTGCGTCTTCATGCCCATGTGCCCTATGTGTATTTCGCAAATTACGAAGGAAAACTTTTCTTTGAACCCAACGCCGATCTCCCGGAAGGCTATGATGCCCGCCGCAGGCCCTGGTTCCGCCATGCCCTCCTGAATCCGGGCAGGGTGACCTGGACGCCTCCCTACACGGAAATTCCCACGGGAAAAAAGGTTCTCAGCGCCGTGATGGCCCTTCAGGATCCGGATTCCGGCCAGAATCTGGGCGTCTTGTCCATGGATCTCGGCATTGAGGAACTGGAAAGCCTCTTAGCCCGCATTCCCCTGCCGGAAAACAGTTTTCTTGGCATCCTCGCTTCGGATGGTCAGTTGGTCGCCTCCTCTCATCCTGAAAAAATGAAGGCCCTCCTGGCCCACCCCTCCAGCCTTCTCGCCATCATGAGCGGTGAAACCAATGTCTTTCATGAAAATCCGGAGACCCAGCTGCTCATCACAACCCGCCTTCTGCCCCAACCCCATTGGCGCATCATCCAGGGTCTTCCCCAGAGCGCCTGGCAACTCCCCCACGCCCCCAACCGGAAAATCGCCTTCTTTCTCATGGTGACCACCCTGGGACTTTACCTTTTCCTGCGCTTTCTTGAACTCCGCAGTATCCACAAGCAGGTCCTTGACTTTGAGAACCACATCAACGTCCTTCGCACAGAAGCCCCTCCTCTGCCCTCCCCATCCCCGGCCCCCCTTTTCCCCCTTGCGGATCTCTGTACGCGCATGGCCGAGGATTGCCGCAGGGGCGATGAAAAAATCAGAATCCTCCAGTCTCGCCTGGATACACTCATCCAGAAAGCGCCCATGGGCATTTTCCGCTCCAGCCCCCAGGGCCGCTTTTCAGAGGTGAACCCCGCCATGGCCCAGATCCTTGAATACGATTCTCCGGAAGACCTCATACACAACATGCATGACATCGAAAGGGAGCTGTACCTGGATCAGCAGGATCGCAAAGTCCTCCAGAACCGCCTCCTTCAGGGGCACATTCTGGATTTTCCCACCCGATTCCGCAAAAAAAACGGTACCATCGGCCACGCCTGTATCACCGCCTACCCCGAATATGGCCCGGATGGCCGTATTTTCAGCATCTGGGGGTTTTTTACAGATATTTCACGCCAATACCAGCTGGAAGGCCAGCTTCGCCGCATGGCGCTTACGGATCGCCTCACCGAACTTCCCAACCGCCGAAGCTTCATGGATCTGCTTGTACGGGAGGCCGGACGCTTCTGCCGGTACGGCGCGCCTTTCACCCTTCTGGTCCTCAATGTGGATCAGTTCCGGGATATCAACGCCGATTATGGGCATATCACAGGGGATAAAATCCTTTGTGCCCTGGCCGAGGCCTTCACCTCCGTCCTCCGAAGCTGTGATACCCTGGCCCGTATTGATGGCGACACCTTCGCCATTCACCTTGCAGAAACGCCTCTGGATGAAGGGCTTTCCGTGGCCTTACGCATCCAGGAGCACATCCATGGCCTGCACTGGACCGAACCCCCTGACCTGAAAATCACCCTCAGCATCGGTGCCACAGCCCCCCATGAAACCCTCCGTTGTCCGGATCTGCTCTTGCAGGAAGCCGAAGGTCTGATGTATGCCGTAAAGAAGAAGGGGGGTAAAGGCATGCTTCCCCTTCCCGCGAAATCCCGCACATTCTATTCATGATTTTTTAAGGAATCCCATGCGCTTCGGTGGACTTCAGAAAAACTCCCTCATCGATTTTCCCGGCAGAATTGCCGCCCTTCTCTTTACCCAGGGCTGCAATTTTCACTGCCCCTACTGCCACAATCCCAGTCTCATCCCCATGGCCGGAAGCCAGGATTTTTCCGAAGAAGAGATCCTCCTTTTCCTTGAAAAACGTCAGGGACTCATTGAAGGTGTCGCCATCACCGGCGGAGAACCCACCCTCCATAACGACCTCATCTCCTTTTGCAGGAAGGTGAAAGCCCTGGGCTACCCCGTCAAGCTCGACACCAACGGATCCCGTCCGGAGATGCTCCGCCGTCTTCTTTCCGAAAACCTTGTGGATTTCATCGCCATGGATATCAAGACGGATCCTGAAAACTACACCCCTTTTCTCTCAGGCCTCTCTGTGGCCGAAGCCCTTGTGAAAAGCATCCGCCTGATCCTTGAAAGCGGCCTTGACCATGAATTCCGAAGCACCTGTGTAGCACCCTTTATTTCAGAAGAACGCATCCTGCGCATCCTCCCCCTGATCCGAGGCGCCCAGCGCTATGCGCTTCAGCACTTTTCCCAGGCCACCCTCCTCGATTCCCAATTCTTCCTGGAAAAGGGGCGGGGATTGAATCCCGATGAAATGGAAAAACTCCGGGAGGTCATTGCCCCCCACGTCGGCTGCTGCGACATCCGCTAAAAAAAATCCGCTTCCCTGCCTTCCGGGCCAAACAGGCCCGGCCCCAGGTTTCCCTGGTATTGACACAAGCCCCTTCTTCTGATTAGTGTTCTCCATTCTTATGACGGATACGCCCTGTGGATGCCATACTCGCCTCAAAAACAGAGATTATGAAGCTCCCACATCCCAATTTTCTGCTCATACGGCATATACCTATATCATACCCAACCCTGATGGAGGACACGTTAGATGGAAATCCAGGAAGTTGTTGCAGTCAGTGCCTGCCGCACGGCCATCGCCAAATTCATGGGCGGCCTCAAAGATGTTTCCGCCCGCGAGCTGGCCATGACCGCAGGTCGTCACGCCATAGCGCGCGCGGGCATAGCCCCAGATCAGATTGATGAAATCTGCATGGGCCAGGTCTTTCCCGGCATGCAGGGCTCTCTGCCCGCACGTCAGGTGGCCATGCGCATCGGTCTTTCCAATGAAAGCAGCGCCGTATCCATCAACCAGAATTGCGCCTCAGGCATGCGAGCCATCGAAGTCGCAGCCCACAGCATCATGCTGGGCAAAACCCGCAGCGCCCTCATTGTGGGTACGGAAAGCATGACCAACGCCCCTTACCTGCTGCCCAAGGGCCGCATGGGGTATCGCATGGGGCCTGGTCAGATTGAAGATCAGATGCTCCACGACGGACTTGTGGATGAGCTGGTACCCGGTCATATGGGGCTTACGGCGGAAAACATCGCAGAGCAGTACGGCATCACCCGGGAAGAATGCGATGCCCTGGCCCTCACCAGCCACCTCCGGGCCAAGGCGGCCATTGAAAAGGGCACTTTCAAAGAAGAAATCGTGCCCGTTGAAATTGCCTCCCGCAAAAAGACTCTCATCTTTGACACGGATGAACATCCCATCCTCGATGCCAGCGGGGAATCCATGGCCAAACTGCCCTCAGCCTTCAAAAAAGGCGGTGTGGTCACAGCGGCTAACGCCTCAGGGCTCAACGACGGGGCCGCGGCCATGGTACTCATGTCCAAAAAGGCAGCCCTGGATCTTGGGCTCAAACCTCTGATGAAACTGGTCAACATCTGTGACATGGGGGTGGATCCCAAGGTCATGGGGCTTGGGCCTGCGGTCTGCATTCCCAAATGCCTGAAACAGGCAGGGCTTTCCTTTGACGCCATTGATTACTGGGAAATCAACGAAGCCTTCGCCGCCCAATGGCTGGGAGTCGGACGCATGCTGGAGACGGATTTCGGCATGAAACTCGATATGGAAAAGGTCAATGCCAATGGTTCGGGCATCGCCCTGGGCCATCCCGTGGGCTGCACCGGGCTGCGCATTGTGGTTTCTCTCTACCATGAAATGAAACGCCGGGGAGCGCGTCTCGGCGGCGCTTCGCTCTGCGTAGGCGGTGGTCCTGCGGTGAGTTCCCTCTGGACCCTGGATATCTGATCTGCCTTCTTACCGACGAAAACTTTCTCAAGCTCCCTTGCGGAAGAATCCGCAAGGGAGCTTTTTTCAAAAAAAAGACCCAGCCCCTCATCTTCTTCCCCTCCCTTGACAGCATCCCGACAAGGCCATAAGGAAAGGAGTGTTTTCAATTTTCAGGCCTTTTTTCACGGAGAACGGTAATGGATGAGCATCTGATCTGGGCGGAAATCAGGCTGGACGCCCTTGCCCGTAACATACGCGCCCTGCGCAAAAGGTCGTCCCCCACAGCTTCTCTCATGGCTGTGGTCAAGGCCGACGGCTATGGTCATGGAGCAACGGAAGTCGCACGCACGGCTCTGGCCCATGGCGCAGCCAGCCTGGGCGTCGCCCGCATGGAAGAGGGCATACGCCTGAGAACCGCTGGCTTTGCAGCGCCCATACTCGTCTTCGGCCATACCCTTTCCTGCCACATCAAAGAAATGATCCGCTACCGTCTCATCCCCTCCATATGCAGCATGGAAGATGCCCAGCGCATGTCGGAAACGGCCTTGGCTTCCGGGAAAACCCTGCCCGTACACCTCAAATTTGACACTGGCATGGGCAGATTGGGTTTCACAGGTCAGCCCCTTTCCGACCCCGTATCCACTGTGAAAAAAATCCGGGCCCTTCCCGGTCTCCGCATTCAAGGCGTGTACACACATTTTGCCACAGCAGATCAGGATGATGTGGACTTTACCCTCACCCAACTTCAGACCTTCCGTCAGATCCTTGAAAAACTGGAGCAGGCGGGAGTCCGGCCTCCCATCGCCCATGCGGCCAACAGCGCAGCCCTTATCCGCCTTCCCGAAAGCCATCTCGACATGGTGCGTCCCGGCATTGCCATGTATGGCATACAACCCGCCAGCACCATGGACAGGCAGGCCTTTCCCCTGGAACCGGTCTTAAGCCTGAAAAGCAAAATCATACAGATCAAAACCGTGCCCGCAGGCTTTTCCTTAAGCTATGGCCGCACCTGGATCGCACAGAAGCCTTCATCCATTGCCACCATCGCCTGCGGTTACGGAGATGGCTTTCCCAGACAGCTCTCCAATGGATGTGAGGTACTCGTCAGAGGTCGCAGAGCCCCTTTACGCGGACGCATCTGCATGGATCTGAGCATGATCGACGTAAGTGGCATTCCCGGCGTTGAAGTCGGGGACACGGTCACCCTCATCGGCCAGGACGGGGAACAGGAAATTCTCGCCGAAACCCTGGCAGAAAGCGTACAGACCATTGCCTATGAGCTGGTCACAGGACTGATGCCGCGCATCCCCCGTATTCCGGTGTAAAGCCCCAAGACCGTATTGAAGCCAGAATCCTTTGGTTCCTGCCTTGATAAGGCGCGGAATCTGCATCCAAGGCAGGAAAAAACCATGAGCCCAGAAACAGAAACCCAAATCCTGCAACGGGAGAATCAACGCCTTCGCAACCGCTGCCATAAACTGGAAGCCCGCTACCGGACCACTTTGGACAGCATTTCTGAAATTTATTTTGAAACGGATCGTCAGGGCAGACTGACCTTTTTTAATCAAAGCTTCTGCCAGCTTACGGGGTTCAGCCACAAAACCCTTCTTGGCAGAACAGCCCGGGATCTCTGCCCACTGGAATCCGCCCTGCGCCTTGAAATGATTTTTCGTCATATCCTGGAAAAGGGGGAAACCCAGGGGCTCAGCCATGTGGATGTTTTTCACAAAGACGGGCATACCCTTCCCCTTGAAATTTCCGTATCTCCCATCCGGAATTCCGAACAGGAGACCCTGGGTTTCCGGGGCATTGCACGGGACATTTCCCTCAAAATCCTTGCGGAAAAGGAAAGGGCCACCTTTGCAGAACAGATGCAGCAGGCAGAAAAGCTTGAGGCCATTGGCACTCTGGCTGCGGGTATTGCCCATGATTTCAACAATCTTCTCATGGGCATTCAGGGCAATATCTCCCTTCTCATGCTCCACACAGAACCTGACACACCCGCCTGGAAACGCCTTGTGAAAATGGAAGCGCAGATTCGACACGGCGCGGAACTCACAAGACAGCTCCTCGGGTTTTCAGAAGACGACACCCGAACCTCCCGCACCTGCAATCTCAACATCCTGGTGCAGGATACCCTGGCCTTCTTTTCACGCACCTGCAAAAATATCTGCGTACATCCAAGGCTTTCTCCTGATCTCAAACCTGTCATGGCAGATGCCTCCCAGATCCGTAAAGTCATTCTCGCCATCTGCGTCAATGCGGCCTCCCACGCCATGCCCCAGGGCGGGGATCTCTATGTTGAAACCGACAACATTCTTCTCACCGATGCCTTTGTCCAGCCCCACAGACTGCCCAGTGGCGAGTATGTCCGCATCCGTATCCGGGATACCGGGGCCGGTATGGACGAGAAAACACGCAAACGGGTTTTTGATCCCTTTTTCACCACCCTTGAGAAGGGACGGGGAACGGGCCTTGGACTCGCATCGGCCTTCAGCATCATCAAGCACCATCAGGGCATCCTTTCCGTGCAGAGTCTTCCCGGCGAAGGCTGCACCTTTTTTATCCATCTTCCCTGCACCCACCCCAGTGGAAAGGCCCTCCTGCCGCCTTCCAGGGGCTTACGCATTCTTCTGGTGGATGACGAGGAAATGGTACGGGAAGTGGCCGCAGATCTTCTCGAGGAACTCGGGCATAAGGTCATCACAGCGTCCGGAGGCAAGCAGGCGCTCACCCTTTTTGACCAACATGCCCCAACCATTGACCTTGTCATTCTGGATATGGTCATGCCGGGCATGGATGGCAACACCGTACTGACGGCCCTCCGGAAAAAAGCTCCCGATCTTGCGGTGCTGATCTCCAGCGGATATGGGCAGAATGAGCTTGCAAAGGATGCCCTTTCCTTTCAGCATACGGGTTTTATCCAAAAGCCCTTCACCCTGGCGGGACTTTCCCAAGCCATCCGCCAGCTGATAACCTGAAAGGCGCCAACTTTTTTTGGATATGCCCGCTTCCGGCCGTTTTTTCCCAAAACATCCCTGGGAGACAGGCGTCCGGGAGGCCCCTGAACAGATTCCAGATCCCCTCGCACTTCCCACAGCTTGACACCCCTTGCCCCTTTCTCTATATTCTTCCACAATTTGTATGGAAAAGGCTTTCCTGTTTTCCTGTCTGCACCGCTTCATGATCGGGGCTTATCCACTGCCCTTACTTAAAAGGTGTACAAGGAAGACGGAAAAGCGCAGCCGGAGCCTCGGCGAAGAATATCTTCCCCCTGAACCCCTCCGGCCCCAGGGGCCTGCCCTGACTTCTATTTCCTGCGGAAAGCGACGAGAACCTATGGTGGACCCGCTGGTATCCTTAAAAGGCGTGGGAGACGGGCTCCGGCTCCACATCGGAAGCCCCCTTCCCAAAGAGCAGATCCTTTCAGAAATCACCCCCCTCTTTGACCGCATCCGGCAATTGGCTTCCGGCGCCCGCATTACCGTAGACGCCTGCGGCAAGGAAGGCGAGCTTGTGTCTTTTCTGAGAGATTTTCTTGTGCGGGAATATCAGGTTGCAGACGTAGCCCCTGCAGACATGTCCCCAGGCCAGAGTCAGCAGGTACGCAAGCGCCAGCGGGAAGCGGATCGTTCCTGGGAAAACCGCAGAAGCGATGTACTCATGATGTGCGGCCGCGTCCGTTCCGGACAGAAAATTCAGCACAAGGGCCATGTTCTTCTCATGGGCGATGTGAATCCTGGTGGAGAAGTTATGGCCGGAGGCGACATCATTGTCCTGGGCAGTCTTTGCGGCAGCGCTGCGGCCGGACATCCGGAAAAAAACGACGCCATCATTGTCGCCCTCGACTTCCGGCCCACACGGATTCAGATTGCCGACCAGGTCAGCACCGGTCCCTATGGGTCTGCAAATCGGAGCCCTCACTATGCATGCATACGGGAAGGTGCCATTGTCGTGGCCGAATATCTGGATCAGCCACCCTTTGCCAAACTGCCCTGGCCGGAACCCCGCTGACAGGACGACCCACACAAACCCTTATGACAGCGCCATGACAACCCACAAGAGGTGAACCTTGGAAGGAAAAATCATTGTCATCACATCCGGCAAAGGAGGGGTCGGTAAAACCACGACCACAGCCGCCCTTGGCGCCGCCATTGCCCTGGAAGGCAAACGCGTGGCCGTGGTGGATATGGATATTGGTCTGCGCAACCTGGATGTGGTCATGGGTCTTGAAAACCGCATCGTCTTCAACGTTGTGGATCTGGCCAAGGGCCGGTGCAAGGTGCATCAGGCTTCCATCAAGGACCGGCGCATCGAAAATCTTTTTCTTATCCCCGCCTCCCAGAGCGACAACAAAACGGCCTTAAGCACCGACGATATGATCCGTCTTTGCAAAAAGCTCAGGCAGGAGTTTGATGTGGTACTCATCGACTGCCCGGCGGGCATTGAACAGGGGTTTGAAAACTCCGTGGTGGGTGCGGATGAGGCCGTTGTGGTCTGCACACCGGAGGTTTCCGCCGTGCGGGATGCGGACCGCATCATCGGGCTGCTTTATGCCCGATCCATCACGCCCAAGCTTATTGTCAACCGCATTGTCCCAAGGCTTGTTCAGTCCGGGGACATGCTCAGCCACAAGGATGTGGTGGACGTGCTTTCCATCGAACTCATCGGTCTTGTCTGCATGGACGACTTTGTCATCACCTCCACCAACACGGGAACACCCGTGGTGCTGGATAAGGACTCCAGGGCAGGACAGGCCTTCCGCCGCATTGCCATGCGCCTTCTCGGAAACACGGAAGTGCCCATCGTAGATCCCCTGGAGGACAATAAGGGATTCTGGAACCGCATCGGCTCCAAGATCGGACTCCGGAGAATCTGACATCACCCGGCATCGACACGGGAAATCACCGGTCTGAAAGGGGTTTTTAAATATGCTGAACAACCTTTTCTCCAGAATGTTCAAGGAAAAAGAAGCGCCCCCTGGGGAGGTGGCCAAAAAAAGGCTGCAGTTTGCCCTCATCTACGACAAACTTGAGGTTTCCGATGAAATGCTGGAGAACCTTCAAAATGACATCGTAGACGTGCTTTCCAGGTATTTTGAAATTGACAAGGCTTCCCTGCGCCTGGATATCACCCGGCAGGAAGATCTTTCAGCCCTTGTCCTCAACACACCCATCATTGCCGCCAAAAAGCGGGGGCATGAAAAAAAATAAACCGCCTCAAAAACGGTTTTCTGCCACCGCCTCCGATCCGCGCATCGGCAAAGGAAACAAGACTTCCTGTCTGCTTACTCCTTTGCCGGTGCGGCTCTTTCCCATCACATCCCTTCTTTGCCGTAGCGTTCCAGGATGGCCACATAAACCCGGGCGGCAATGCCCATGCCAATGTCGATGAATTCCGGACCAAAACGGCGGCCCCTCGGACTCCGGAAGGTTTCCCGGATGCGGGCGATTCCGGCAATCCCCTCGGGATAGCGTTTTAAAAAGGCTTTCACCGGCACCCGCCCCGCCTCCAGCATGGCCCAGACCGTATGGCTGAAATTATCCGGACCCCAGCGAAATTTGTCCGCATCATAAAGACAATCGGAAAGCAGGGAGACTTCCGGTGCAAGGGCTTCGGAATAATCCCGGAAAGCCTCATGCCTGCGAATGGCTTCACACACCGCTCCGATGTCCCGACCACAGAATCCTTCCGTCTCCAGCAGGGTGCGCGCCATCGCAGCCCCCTTTTCCGCATGATCCTTTTCCCTGCGGCAGATATCGTGGAGAAGGCCGCCGCAATGGGCCAGACGCAAAAGCCGTATGAGGTTCTCCGGTGTTTCCCCCAGAATCCGACCTTCCATGAGCACAAGGGCACCCGCCTCCACGGCCACCTTGCGGCTGTGGCCCATGCCATGGCCCCAGTCCTCGGCCAGTTGCAGAACCACCGCGTCCCGGATTTTTCCCACTTGCCTGTCTTCTTCAAAAAAAACCCTGGACTTCACGAGAAAAGGCCCGCATTCCTCATAAAAAGAGGGAACCGGGGCAGTCCGGACAATGGCCCGGGCCAGCGCCCGAATTTCATCATACATTCCCTGCATGGGGCCTCCTGGGGTTGGGGTTGTTCCTTTTCCCCTGCATACCATGGCAAAGCCCCCTGCCTCAAGCCTGCTCTGCACCGATGTTTTTCCTTGACTTGGCCCAGTCATTCCGTTTATGAACCCAAGTATTGAGCATATGCTCATATCAGGAGGTCCAATGGTTCGTCCCAAAAAAAACCGCATTGTCACCACCCACCCCGAAGTCAGCTATTTCAAACCCAGGGGCATTCCCTTAAGGGACCTTGATGAGGTGGTCCTGACCGTGGATGAACGGGAAGCCCTGCGCCTTGCCGATCTCGAAGACTACAGCCACGCAGAAGCAGGAGAACGCATGGCCGTTTCCAGGGCCACCTTCGGCCGTATCCTTCAGAACGCCAGGAAAACCGTGGCCGATGCCCTGATCCACGGCAAGGCCATCCGGGTGGAAGGAGGGGTATACACCCTGCACAAGGCCCGGGTATTCCTCTGCCTTGGCTGCGAAAGGGCCTTTGAACAGAGCGGGCCTGAGGGCCGACCCGAGTCCTGTCCCCGCTGCGCCCACAAGGAAATCACCCCATACCGGGAGCCTTTACCATGATTCTCAGTGTCGCCAGTGGAAAGGGCGGAACGGGCAAAACCACCGTTTCCGTGAACCTTGCCGCAACAGCCCCCATGCCCGTGCGCCTTCTGGACTGCGACGTGGAAGAACCCAACGCCCACCTTTTCATCCAAACGGAAGAGGTGAGACGCAGTCCGAAAAAGGTTTTTATTCCCAAAGTGGATGCAGAAAAATGCACCCTCTGCGGTCAATGTGAGGCCATCTGCCGCTTTTCCGCCCTGGTGACCATCGGCCAGAAACTTCTGACTTTTCCGGAAATGTGCCACGCCTGCCTCGGCTGCCTGCGCATCTGCCCTGAAGGGGCTATCCTGCATGGAGAGCGTCTGCTCGGCGAGGTAATCCAGGCAAAATGGGGAAGGCATGAGCTGATCTGGGGAGAGCTGCGGGTGGGAGAAGCCATGAGCCCGCCCCTCATTGAGGCGGTGCAGGGCGCCGCAGTGGCAGATCGTCCCCTCATTCTGGACGCGCCCCCCGGAACTTCCTGTCCCATGATCGCAGCCGTGCGGGACTCGGACTTCATCCTTCTTGTGACAGAACCCACGCCCTTTGGCCTCAATGATCTCCGGCTGGCCGTGGATACGGCCCGTCACCTTTCCATCCCCTGCGGCATTGTGCTGAACCGCGCGGAACCGGGTAACACCCTGATCCAGGAGTATGCCCGGAAAGAATCGATCCCCCTTCTCATGGAAATCCCCTACAGACGCAGCTATGCAGAAGCCTACTCCAGGGGAGAAAGACTCACGGATAAGGATCCGGAACTCAAAAAAGCCTTTGAGCAGCTCTGGCGGGATCTTGAAAAAAAGCTGCATTCCCTTTCCGAAAGGAGGCTTCCATGAAAGAGCTTGTTCTGCTCAGCGGTAAAGGGGGCACAGGAAAAACCAGCCTCACCGCAGCCTTTGCCCACATTCTCTCTTCCCGCATTCTCGTGGATGCAGACGTGGACGCCGCCAATCTCCACCTCATCACCCCCCACAGCGTAGAGATCGAAGAACCCTTTTCCGGCGGTATCCTGCCCGTACTGAATCCGGAAAACTGCACCGATTGTGGCCTCTGCCGGGAAGTCTGCGCCTTTTTGGCCATTGCGGACACCCATCCCCCCCGCATCGATCCCGTACGCTGCGAAGGTTGCGGCGTCTGCGCGGCCTTCTGCCCTTCAAAGGCCATCCGGCTTGAACCCCGCATCTCCGGCGTCTGGTTCCATTCCAGAACGGAAAAAGGCCCTCTCCTCCACGCAAGGCTTGGCATTGCAGAAGAAAATTCGGGCAAACTGGTTACCCTGCTCCGCAAAAGGGCAAGGGCTCTCGCCGAAAAAGAACCCTGTCCTGTCATTCTTGTGGACGGACCTCCGGGCATCGGATGCCCGGTCATCGCCTCCATGACAGGGGCGGATCTTGTGCTCATGGTCACGGAACCCACCCTCTCAGGACGCCACGACATGCTGCGTCTTGCAGACCTCTGCACAAAGATGGGCATTCCCGCTTGTATCACGCTGAACAAGTGGGATCTCAACCCGGAGATGACGGAAAGCATGGGCAGGGAAGCCGCAGCCAGGGGTCTTTTTCTGCTCTCCCCCATTCCCTTTGATCCCGAGGTTGCCCGCGCCATGACCCTGGGAAAGAGCCTTACGGAAGTCTCCACAGGCCCGGCCAGTCAGGCCATCCGTCGCATCTGGCGGGAAGTGGAAGACCTGCTGGGAGGGACAATCCCGGCTTCCCATGCAATGAAGCCTTTCCCCATGACTGAAGGAAAGGCAGAAGATTCCTGCTTTTAACGGCCTGCCCCAGGCGGGTCTTTTGTGTACACGGTAAATCAGTAAGGAGATTTCCATGAAGGTACTCGTTTCCTCCCAGGGTCGCACCCTGGATGCCCCTCTGGATCCCCGTTTTGGGCGGGCCAGCTGTTTTCTTCTCGTGGATACGGAAACCCTTGATTATTCCGTTGTGGAAAACACCCAAAATCTCCATCTGCCCCAGGGTGCGGGAATCCAGGCGGGAAAAACCGCAGCCGCCGCAGGGGCCGAGGCCGTTTTGACAGGACACTGTGGCCCCAAAGCCTTTGATGTGCTTCAGGCCGCAGGCATTACCGTGGTGGTGGGCGCTTCAGGCAGGGTCATTGACGCTGTACAGCATTACAAGAACGGCAGGCTCAAGAAGGCCGCAAGCCCCAATGTGGAAGGCCACTGGGTCTGAAACTTCGCCCTTTTTCCGGATTCCGGAATTCATCCCTGGCATGATCGGTATTCCTTAATCGGATCTTTTTTTCATTTTCCCCATGAAGGAGCTTTTCCATGAAAGTCGCCATTCCCGTTGCTGAAGGCAAACTGGCTGTACACTTTGGTCATGTGCAGGAATTCGCCCTGGTTCACGTCAAAGAGGGCAGAATTGAAAAAACCGAAAGCCTCACCCCGCCTCCCCATGAGCCCGGCGTGCTTCCCCGCTGGGTGGAATCCTTAGGCGCCACGGTCGTGATCGCAGGAGGGATGGGTCACAAGGCCCAGCAGCTCTTTGCGGAAAAGGGCATCCGCGTGCTCACCGGAGCCCCCTGCGAAACACCGGAGCTGCTCGTCACCCAGTTCCTCAGCAACAACCTCCAGACCGGCATCAATCTCTGTGACCACTGAGCCTTAAAAAAAGATAAACCTAAAAAAGGCTTTGTGAAAAAACATCAAGGGGATCCGGTTTCCCATCCCCATTTTTTCCACCGGATCCCCCTAACCCTCCCTCAAGGAAAGACTACGGATGATCACCCTCACCCTGCTCGCGGAAAACAGCACTACCCTGGGCGTGGCCCTCACCGGAGAACACGGGCTTTCCTTTCTTGTGGAAAGCCCTGAAAACCACATCCTCTTTGATACGGGCCAGGGGATGGTTCTGGCCTCCAACGCCCGCGCCCTGCATAAGGACTTAAGTCTTGTGGACACCCTTGTGCTGAGCCACGGTCATTATGACCACGTAGGCGGGCTTTCCTTTTTTCTCGATCCGCCGAAAGCCCGCACCCTCATTGCCCATCCCAAAGCCTTTGAACCCAAGTGGGCGGGCAGACAACCGGGCAACCTCATCCCCATCGGCTGCCCCTTTGACCGGAAAACCCTGGAAAAGGCGGGTTTTCAGATCCAGACCCCGGAAACCAGCCTGCAGATCGCACCGGGTATCCGCACCACAGGCGAGGTTCCCATGAAAACGGGATGGGAAAAGGTGGAGTCCTACTTCTTTGCAGGCGAACCTGCCCAGGGGGACACCATGGCCGACGACATGGGTCTGATCCTGGATACGGCCCAGGGCGTCGTACTCCTTCTGGGCTGCACCCACCGCGGGCTCATCAACACCCTCAGCCATGTGGCTTCCCTCACAGGCTCCACCCACTTCCACGCCATCATGGGTGGACTTCATCTGGGAGAAGCGGATGAAAAACGGCTGGATCAGGTTGTGGATGGTCTTGGATCCTTTTCCTTTGACCACATGGCCGTAGGTCACTGCACCGGACTCAACGCCTACTGCCGCCTGCGTCAGGCCTTTGGCCCAAAGGTCAGCGCCCTGGCTGTGGGACGATCCTGGAATTTTGAGACCTGAAAGGCCCACGTTCAGAATTTTTCTTCGGGCAGGTGATCCTTGAGATACCGGAAAAGATTCCTCCGACTTCCTTTGGGATGGCCCTGGGTCTTTTCCTTCACCGCCTGATCCACAAGAAAAAGAAAATGATGGGGATCCATACCCGGAAGAGCGGCAAGGGTTGCAGCAAGGCCACTGTCCCCTGCGGCCAGACGATCTCTCAAAGATTCAAGGTATTGCATCCGGCCTTTTTCCCGTCTTTCCCTTCCTTCCCTGTCTTCCAGAAAACGGACAATGGCCTTCAGCTGGCCTTCCTCCTGCTCCCGCATGAGGGCGGCAATGCGCTTTTCATGGCGACACCGGGCCCCATGGCTCCGGATCCTGCCCATCTCTTCCAGCGCCCTGCACAATTCCGGAGAAAGACGGAATTTCCGCCATGCCCCTTCTCCCAGGGCTGCCAACTGCAAGCCCAGGGCTTCCAGGGCTTTAACCTCCCGTTTCTTCTGGGAACGGCTTTTAAAGGGTCTCTCATCTTCCCCGTCCAGGCCCTCTCCCCCATGCTCCGCCAAGGTCTCGTCCAGCTCCTCTTCCATGTCCCAGGCGTCCGCATCCTGGTCTCCATCATCCGAAAAGGCATCCAGATCTTCCATCTCCCGACCGTCGTCGGTTCCGTACAACACTTTCATTGCAGCTCCTTCAGCGGCCAAGGTTTCTCGAATTCTTCACACCCAGGGCCTCATAAATCCGTAAGGTGGCAGGTGAGCGATTCAGGGTATAAAAATGAATGCCCCGGACCCCATGCTCAATGAGATCCCGCACCTGCTCTGTGGCCCAGTGTACCCCCACATTTTCCACAAGGCTGTCCGATTCCGCCCGGTAGACTGCCTTGAGCAGAGCTGCGGGAATCCGCGCCCCGGCAGCCAGTTCCGCCATGCGCTCCATGCCTTTGCGCGTGGTCACGGGCATAATGCCCGCAAGAATCGGTACATGGATACCCGCAAGCAGACAGCGATCCCGGAAATCATAGAAATCCCGGTTGTCAAAGAAAAGCTGGGTGACAATATAATCCGCCCCCGCATCCACCTTGGCCTTCAGGTATTCGATTTCAAGGAGACGATTGGGCGTTCCCGGATGCCCCTCCGGAAAACCCGCCACACCGATGCACATGCCGGGAAAATGCTTTTTGATATAAGCCACAAGATCAGCAGCGTATAGAAAGCCATCGGGGTGCGGAGTAAAGGCCTGGCCTGCGGGCGGGTCTCCCCGGAGCGCCAGAATATTGTGCACACCCAGGGCATCATAACCGCTCAGGATTTCATGAATTTCCGCGCTGGAGGCCCCCACGCAGGTAAGGTGGGCCACGGCGGTGAGCGGCGTTTCCCTGTGGATCCGGGCCAAAAGCCTGTGGGTGCGATCCCGGGTGGATCCTCCCGCCCCATAGGTCACACTCACATAGGCAGGCTCCAGGGGCATGAGGTCGGAAATGGTATGGAAAAGACTCTCCCAGCCCTTTTCCGTGGCCGGTGGAAAAAATTCGAAACTGAAGGTCATGGGGTTTTTCGAAAAAATATCCTTAAGCAGCATCACAAAATCTCCTCTTTGACAGTCAAGCCTGTCCTGTGCCATAGATGATCCGTCCCAAAACGAAGTCCCTGGGGCCTTTCTTTAAAAAAACTTCAGGGGACGCTCCACAGGGCCAGGGCCTTTTCCGGACCGGATTCCCGGAAAACCCCTAACATACTGAAAAACAGGGCAGCCGCCCTGAGGATCATCAAGGAAAGCATCCAGCCATGACGGATATCGGCGACATCGTACGCATCTATTTTGAAGACGAACCCACATCCTACGCCCGCATTGAAGATATCGAACCGGATATCAAGCGGGACTGGTATCACCTCACCATGCGTCTCCTTCAGGTTCCCGAAGCACCGGAAACCCTCACTTGGATCCTCCGGGATACTTACATCAATGGCGTGGAATTTACCATGCAGGGAAAACGCATCCGCCTTGAAAAACTGGAACCCCCTGAGGCCTTACGGAAACGCGAGGAAGAAACTCAGGCCGCAGAAAACCGGAAAAAGGATGGGGGAACAGCAGGCCGGGTCATTTCCTTTTCCGACTTCAAAAAACCCTGAACCGTGTCATGGGCCTGCGCCGCATTCTTTCCGTCTCCCGCAGGACGGATCTTCCCGCCTTTCACCTGCCCTGGTTTCATGAAGGACTGGAAAAGGGCTTTTTCATGGTGGAAAATCCCGTGTCCGGGAAACGTTTCCATGTGCCGGTGTCAGAACGCGAAGTGGCGGCCCTTGTCTTCTGGTCCAAAAACTACAGACCCTTTTTAAGGGAAAACACCGGGGAGAAGGTGGAGTCCAGGGGCATGGGGGTCTATCTGCACTTCACCCTCAATACACCCTGCGTCCTGGAACCGGATCTGCCTTCCCTTGATGAAAGGCTCGGGCAGATGGCGGCCCTTGCCCGGCGCTTTGGCCCGGAAAACCTCGTCTGGCGCTTTGACCCCATCTGCCACTGGAAGGACAGCAAGGGGCAGAGCCACCACAACCTCGGGACCTTTCTTCCCATTGCCGAAGCCGCAGCCAGAGCAGGCATCCGATCCTGCGTCACAAGCTTCCTGGATCCCTACCCCAAGGTGCTGAAAAGGGCCAAAGCCGCTGGCATCTTTTTTCAGGAACCGGAAAAAGACCACAAAAAGGAAATCCTCCGACGCATG
>Ga0265295_1001535_pt1 | contig 40436 bp, 30 predicted proteins | sample Munlansysbiofilm_FD_192503 | JGI IMG/M metagenome (GOLD analysis project Ga0265295, IMG submission 192503) | Leachate microbial communities from a municipal landfill in Southern Ontario, Canada - Methane capture system biofilm | ecosystem: Engineered > Solid waste > Landfill > Unclassified ... | reverse complement strand
TGGATAACCCTGCGATGTTGAGCTCCACAGTAGAAGTTCTCTTACCTGGAATGGTATAGTTCCTGGTCTTGAGCTTGGACAGTTTGGAATCGGTCTTGCCGGGCTTCTCAGCCAGTTCACCAAGTAGGTCGAAGTTGGTAGTCAGTTCGAGCTTGACCGCAGCCTGTGTGGCATACAGTGTATCGATGGATGCGGCGTCATAGGTCCCGATTCCGAAGTAGACGAAATCGGCGATCAGAACGTCCATCAGCTTGCTGAAGCCCAGATCACTCTCGGTCATGGGTGAAGGATAGGTAGGTTGAGAGATGGGGTTGGGCATCAGAACACCCCTTTGATCGCCTTGCCTATGCTAAAGAGCCATTTACGGTTATGAAATACGTATTCGATGGCTCCTCCGATGGTGCCGAAGATCTTCATGACCAGGCTAGTCTGCTTAGCCGGTAGAGCTTTGGTTGCCCGCTCCACCGCCAACTGCTTCTTGGCATAGTCATCGAGGTCTTTGGTGGCAGGGTTGATCTTGATATCCTGGATGATGTCCAGGATGATAGCCAGGGCCGAGTTGACCTTGGCCTTGTCGATCAGCGTGCCGGTAGTGCGGGAAATGATCCAGACTACCAAGGCTGAGACCAGACCCAGGATAAACTCCTGATTGGCGAAGATGAAGTCCATAGAGATACTCCTTTATCTTGGTTATTGCTTAGGTGGTGAGTTTGAACACTTTCACGAAGCCGGAGATGTAGGTGATGCCGGGACGAATACGAATGTACCAGTGGTATTTCCAATCGCTTCCGTGGTGTTCGACTTTGAGTTCGGCATCAGTACGATAGCCGATAATGATGAACTTGGGCAGACCGCCGATGATGTAATCGGCATCCATGAGACGGGGTTTGACGGGGATACCCGCAAAGGATACGTTGCCGCCTTCTAGCAGGAGGCGATCTCCGGCTCCAGTCTCACGCTTGGCGAGTTCGGCCCGGATGCGGATCAGATCCTTGTGAGCCACGTAGAACTTGAAGTTCTCCTGCTCTTCCAGCATCTCGTCAGAGAAAGCCAGGAGAGCCGCTTCAAAGCGCTTCGCCCAGTCATTGTAGGTGGTCTTGGAGAGGTTGGTGACGTCGGTGGCAGTAGTAGCCAGTTTGACCACTCCATCCAAAGCCTTGATCTTGGCAGTCGCAGAGGCTCGATCACCCTTGAAGAGGAGCAAGCGGATGGCTTTCTCAGTCTTCTTGGCGATGTGGTTCTCCACATAGGCTCCGAAAGCATCTTCACCGTACTTGTCCTTATAGAACTCGACTACGTCTCTGCCCAAGGTAAACTCAGCATTGAGGATACCGGTGGGAACGGAGAGATCGGCAGTCGATACGTTCTGAGCGGTCAGAGCTCCATCTAGGGAGTTCTTGAAGACGAGATCATCGATCAGGCCGACGTCAATCTTCTCGTCTTTCAGCAGTGGCAGAACCGAGATATCCGAGAGGGTATCTCCGGGCTGGCTTCCGATTACCTCATCGATGAACAGGGAAGTGGTGTTGGCTGTCAGGATGTTCATGGCCTTGCCGGAGTCCACGTCAGAGATGCCTTTGTATATCTCACGATGGCTTGCTTTGACCATGATCTTGTTGCCGTCGATGGTAACCTCTTTGTCCACATTTGACTGGTTAGCATCAGGCTCACCGGGAATGCTCTTGGAGATAGCTCTGCTCATGGTGACTGAGAGGTCTTTGAGGCTCTTCTCGATGCTATGGATTGCATCGCCAAGCTGGAGGTTGGGGTTACCTTTCTCCAGTTCACTGATCTTCTCAGTAATGGCGGTGATGCCCTTCTGCAAATCGGAGTTGTTGTTATGCTCAGCGACCTTACGAAGCGAATTGAGTTCATTCTTGATTTCGGCAAGGCTCGCTTCCGCACTGCGGTAGTCATCGGCTCGTCCGTAGATGGATACACCATTGAACTCGCCTTTCTCAACCTTCTGCCAGAGTTCAGAATTGAGATCTTCGCACTTGAGAACTTGCACCCAAGAGCCAACTTTAGCATCGGGAAAATGCTCTCTGTCGCTGGTCTTGAGGATGTAGTTCTCGACCACGGTGAACTCCGGTACGGGTTGCATGTTGTGGTTCACATCACACTTACCGACTAAGCCGTGCTTGGCGAAGTGGTCGCAGGACTTCTGAATCTCTTCCCGGGTGTAATAGTCTCCTTGGGAATCGTGGATATTGGGTTCCATCAGAGTGACGTAAAGCCGTCCCTGAGTGCCACTCGTTTCACTCTTGAACTTGGTGGAGTTGATCTTGTGTTCAAAGCTTCTGCCGGAAGCATTCTTGACCACAAAGCCCTTCTGATTGGCGGGAGTCATCTCATCGAAAAGAAGCGAGACTAGCTCGACTTCCACGTTGCGGAGTTCTCCCTTGAGAATGGTGCGTTTACGATTCACGCTACCTCCTTGTTGTTGATTGTCAGTTATGTAGTTGTGCATAGTTTACTGCGCTCCGAAGTTCCTGTTTTGCATGAAAAGCTGTTCGTCAGCGGTTTGCAGCACCTCGGTCAGGTTGCCGAAGTTGAAGTCTTCCGGCTTCACATTCCAGCCGAAGTCAAAGTTGAACTCGTTTGCCAGAGCCAACGCTAGGCGGTTCTGCAGCGGTCTGACTACGAACTGGTAGAACATCAGCATATCGCTCTTGTTGTCGCCACCAAGCTGCCCAGGAATGAGTTGAGAGACTATCCTGGCAGGAACTCTATGATAAGCGAGGATGCCTTCCCTTAAGTCTTTCTTGAGCCCTAAGAAACCGCCTTCTCTGTCCTGTTGACGGAGTGGTTCGAGGCGTATCTTCACGTCCCGGCTCTCACTCTCGATCAGGACTGTGGAGTGGCTCTTAGCGTTGCCTTTGACCTCGGTAAGTGCCTTCTCGATCTCGGTATAGGCATCGGTTAGCACTTCATTGCCCTGCTCATCGGTGACAGTTCCGTCTCTGAGGGTGCCACCTTCCACGATTACGAAATAGTCGATCATCAGACCATTCTTGAAGTTGTTATAGTCGAAGGTCTTGATCTCAGAGAGTATCTCTACATTGATAGCTATAGGCAGGCAGGCTAAGCCCCAGGCATTTGATCTATGTGTGGACTTCTTCACGTGGATGACGTCCTCGTAAGTGAAGTCCTTCTTCTGGTTGTTCTTGACCTGGATGTAGTTGGGCTTGAAGAAGCCGAACTCGTCATAGTTCTCTACGATCTGCACTTCAGAAGGCAGCATCCTCTCCAGTCCCATCCACTGACCCTGAGCGTTACGCATCTTGATCAGGAAGCCGTTCCCACAAGCCAGATAGAACTTCATCAGTTCTGCCAGGATGGTGGTCTGATCTTCACAGGCAGGGAACTCGGCGGCTTCCATCCAGGCTTTTACCTGGCTGTTCTTGCAGTCAAACTGCATGATAGTCGCCATGGTCAGGGCATCGATACATCCCGAGTGGTACTCATCGGTATCCAGGAGATTGAGCAGCTTACTCATCGAGTAGGGCTGAGATACCACTTTCTTAGTCTCGGCAGCCTTGGATACCAACTGCTTACCGATCCGCTGATACTTGGATAGATCTATGGGTTCCGGCTTGTACTTGGTATCCAAGAGATCAGATGCGGAGCTGATCGCCAGGTTATAGGCACCGATCCGCATCACTCTCACGATCCCGCTCCGGTACCGCTTTTCAGCAGGTCGATCTTGGCTATCCTGACCAGTCTGGTGCCGTCTATCCTACTCGTGTAATACTCAACACTGGGCAGGTCCCGGTTCATCAGCTTCTGGTAGAAAGAGCGGAACTTCTCTTTGAGTGAGTAAAGTTCAGAGTCCGGATCAGACACATTCTGGGCATTAACGATTAGGAAGACCGACCAGGCGATATCGGTATCCACATACTGCCGGGAAGTGCCATGCTTACCTGTCTCGGAATCGAGTATCAGGATGGCGCAAGGCAGGTTCTTGGGGATGTTGTCCTTGTTGTAGAGAGTCTCTGCCACTCCAGCAAGATTCAGTGCTTCGGAGATGCGGTTGCGTTCGGCTTGGTACTTCTCAAGAGCGGTCACAGGCTCACCTCGATATCATTCAATTGCTGATAGATCCATTGCTCCCGGTTGGCGATCACAGATGCGAACACATTACGGGCAGCTATGCCTTCCCGTTTGATCTTGCCCCGGATGAGATAGGCGATCTCGGCTATGGTCAGAGCTTTACCTGTCTCTTTATCAGTCCAAGACAGGTGCTTGCGTTCGACCCAAGCTATAAGTGGAGCGATCGGAGTCCAGGAAGGCACTTTACCGCCCAAAACGAAAGGCTCATGACGCACGTTTGAACCTACTCTCAAGACCATCGCAGTATCAGTGGTCTGGAGCAGATAGCTGGTATTGCCATAGAAGTCGCCCTTATCGTAGATCTGCTGTGCCAGAATCTCCTTACGGGATTCGGCATCGATCACAGAACCGATCAAATGCAATCTGCTCTCCAGGGCGGCATAGATAGCCCGGTAGATCTCGATCATCAGTTCCTCAGGAGAAGTAAAATTACGATCAGGCATCAGATAACTCCCACCCGAATAGGGCGAGGCTGTCTGGGCTTGAGTTCATTCAGTCGATCCAGACCTGCAGGATTGAGATAAGATTGCAGGATGGTAAGTGCTCTCAGCTCAAGGTTGGCTTTGAATGCGTCTATTTCGCTCCCTGTGAGCAGTTCTGTAGCCGACTGGTCTAAGCCTACGGTCTTGACGATTCCCTCGCCCAGTGTCTTCAAATTGAGAAACTCGGTAGTTGAGTGCAGCATCAGGAAACAGAACCCAAAACGAAAAGAAACGAGCAGAGGTTCCTCTTCCGGCAGGTCATCGTGAGTTGCCCGATCATAGTGCTCCTGCAGAACCAATGAGTGGATAATCTCCATTACCAAGCCCTGATGCTCTTTGAAGATGCCATTGTTGGACATCTCCTTGGGTAAGTTGAGAATAGCGAGCATGGCATCGGTCTCGACCGGTATAGGGATCACTGGCCCTTCCTCATCATCTCTGAAAGCTCAATGGCTCTCATTCCCACTTGCTTCGCCCACTTAGATGCCAGCATGCCATTAGCAGCCCGCTCCCAGTCTCCGGCAGCAATGAAGGCCAAAGTGTTGTTAAAGCCCAGTAGACCCTTTATGCCTAAGTTGAAGCACATGTTGAGCAGTACCGACTGGCGAACCTCATCGAGCTTTTTGTAAACCCCAGGTATCTCATCAATCAGCCACTGCTCGCAGTCCTGGATATCCCTCTCTAACATGGCATAAGCTTCTTTCTGGGAGATACCTCGGTCATCGAGATTGCGGCCAATACCGATGGTCAGTTTTCCCGCAGTACAGCGGTATGGCTTCAGCCTCAGACCCTCATGTCTGACTAACTGAGCTTTGATTCGGTTCATTAACGCTTCGGTCATGCTATCTCCTTATTCCAGATGTGATCATTGATCCAGAGCCAGGAAAGCACTGCCCTGTAAGCTGACAAATCAGGATGGGCAAGGATGAGACAGATTTTTCGATTGACAGATATCTAGAGCGCGATTTACTTGCTAAAACGCTGTATGGATGGAGAATAATTGGATAGAATCCCCTATAATCAGTTCATTGAGGTAAAATGGAGGGCTTACTAATGAGTAAACTGGCAGGTATACTCAAGGACAAAGACATAGTTTTCTTCCAAGCAGACAGGTTGTCGTTGGACCCTTATTTTTATGAACCCTTTCAAGATACCGATGAGCACTTTGACACTAGTGTAATATTTGAAAGCAATGCCTCAGACACCATAAGAAAAATCGAGATTTATGATCATTCATTCTTTCAGTATTTTCTGGATGGTTCAAGAAAAACATACAAGATCGGGGATATTATCACCAAAGATAACAAGTTTGTGCCAGTAGTGACAGGTCAATTGGGGGCCGTTTGCTGTCATAGAAATGAACAACACAAGCTTGAGAAATACAAATCCTCTCTCAAGTACGTATTAATGTTATATGACGGCATTAATGAACATGACTTTGATATTATCAAAAGAACTTTCGAGGGAGTTCGACATAAGGGAGTTCCAATTGAGGTTCACGATTACTCGATTAGTAAGATGAAGGACGAAGCCCCGACAAATGCTGCAATTGCCAAAATCCATAAAATGATGGCAGACGAAGAGGTAGAGATGCTGAAATCAATGATTCATGAAAATGTACTGGATACTAATCGCATGCTAGTCATAGACGGCTCATTACAGTTCATGACACAGAGATTTAATCCTGAGATTTTTTATAATGTAGTAGGTATCTCGAAATCTTTTAATCCCAATCTGACAGGTGTTTTGAAGGGAAAAAAACACATCGGCGTACTTCTTTCTAAACTCCAATTTGGTCAGAGAACGCCTGTTTATAAATATGATAAAATGAGAAACACAATAGGTGCATGGTATTTAAGAATTAGGGAAAGGCAGAACGTAAAGAATCCCTTGGAAGGTGTTGTGAAAATTGAGAAAATGGCACTAAAAGAGAATATAGAAAATGACGGTTTTGACTCAAATCTGATTGATAACATATCTTCCTCTATTCTGGCTGAACGTATTCCGACTTGCCATGGTCGTGATAGCAGATGGGCTAATCACCTTTACCCCATTTATCTGACAGAATCATATCTAAAAGCTTCATTTTTAAGCGATAAACACTACATTAATTTGTTTTAGGAGGAGTAGTGAAAGTAAAAATCGGTAGAGTATCTGCAACTGAGAGCAATCCGTCGTCTTGCGATTCTTTTGTTTTCTGGCTTGATGATAACGTTAGACTTAGCCCTTTCGACATCGTTAAAGTAGAGAACAGAATTGGTGATTTTAAAAGCCTGACCTATGCAGTAGTACAGGATATTTTACATATTACTGACAGTCCAGGTCACATGAGTAATTACATATCTTCGGATTTTGGTGACCTTGAAGCGAAACCTCTTACCCAGAAATTGGGCTTATCATATGCAATCGCTTCTGTAGTGCATAATGATAAAGAGAATTATATGCCTGTGAGAGAAGGATCAGACGTTCTCACCGCAGACGCAGAGGATATAAAGAAAGCTCTTGGTTTAGACAATATCCCACTTGAAAAGTGTATCCCAGCAGGTATCTTAAAAACCTCTACTGGCGTATCCGTACCTGTAAACTTCAATAGTGATTTTCTTGTCGGACCTGAGGGTGCGCATCTCAATATTTCAGGCATTTCAGGTCTGGCGACTAAGACCAGCTACGCAATGTTCCTACTTCAGGCTATTCAGCATTATCAAAATGATTTAGCCATTATAGTGTTAAATGTTAAGGGCGATGACCTCCTGCGCCTAGATGAAGATAACGATAAAATAACGCAAAAACAGAAAGATGAGTGGTCATTATCTGGGTTAGAATGCCATCCATTTAACAAAGTATCATATTTCTACCCATACACGAAACAGGAACCTCACTCATTGACTGTTCTAAACAATACAACGATAGAAAGGCAGAAAAAAGATCGTATCCTTCACAACTACATTTATACATTTCAGAAGGACAAAGAAAAACTGGATCTGTTGTTTACCAACGTTGACGATCCCAACGATACCATTGAATCGATTATTAACTTCATCATGGAAAGTGATGAGTTCAGCGAAGGGCATTGGGAGGACTTCAAGAAGAGCTTAAGGGAGTACACAAACAGGGAGACTAAGCAGAAAAAACCCAATCAGGATATTACAATCCAATCTTGGAGACGATTCAGCAGACTTATTAACAACTCGATTAACAATGATATATTCCAGAAGTCTGAGTCGGGAGATCCTAACCTAAGTCATGTATCCTTGAGTGAAAAAATCAAGGAAATCAAATCTGGACATACTTATGTAGTGGATATTGCAAAGCTTGACGAACAACTGCAATGCTTAGTATTTGGAGACGTAATCAAGGCTGTTTATGACCTAAAGCATGGCGGAACCGACAGGGAAGACATACCTAGGAGATTAGTCATATTTGTGGACGAGTTAAACAAATATGCTCCGTCTACTGCTGTCAGGAATTCAGCAATATTGAATTACCTAAAGGAGATTTCTGAACGGGGACGATCTGAAGGAGTCATTCTAATATCAGCTGAGCAGTTCAAGAGTGCGGTAAATGACAAGATCAAAGGGAACTGCTCGTCTCATGTTTATGGTAGGACAAATGCCATTGAGATATCAAAACCTGATTACCGTTATATACCAAAAGTCTATGCCAATATGATGACAAGACTAGGTAAGGGTGATTTGATTATTGAGCATCCGATATTTAAAACGCTCCTTAAGATAAGTTTCCCGTTCCCGTCATACAAGCAGGGGGCTGAATGAACTCAAGGGAGATCATCGTAGGCAAATTCACACTCGAGACATTAACTCTTGGAATGTACAAGAATCCCCTAGTAGTGTACAGGGAATACATTCAGAATGCTTCGGACTCTATAGATCAAGCTATTAGTATTGGACTCATTGAGTCTGAAGAGTCCTTGATAAAAGTCAATACAAATCACAAGAATCTAAGTATCGAAATCCAAGATAATGGTACAGGCGTCTCGGGCAAGGAAGTTTATAATGTGCTATGTGATATTGGTAATGCAAGGAAAGACTACCGGACTAATAAAGGATTCAGAGGCATTGGCCGCCTAGGTGGTTTGGCTTATTGTGAGAAATTAACATTTAAAACAACTTACCAAGGTGAAGACTTTGCCTCAATAATAACTTGGGACGGTGTTGCTTTAAAAGACCTACTGCGACCTGATAATAAAGAGGGATCAGATATTAACGATGTGGTAAAAAAGATTGTTACTCAAGATGTTGTTGAGGAAGATGCCGAAGCTCATTACTTTGTAGTCACGATGCACTTAGTTAGCCCTCACCATAGAAGCTCTTTACTAAATGACCACGTAGTGAAGCAGTACCTATCTGAGGTCGCTCCTGTACCTTATGATCATCAAAAATTCATACACGCTTTAGAAATAGACGAAGCCCTCAAGACCCAGGTCCATCGCTTTGACCAGTATAAGGTTATCCTCAATGACTCATCTATACCAATAAAAAAACCATATATAACTCATTTTTTAACCGGCAACCAAGAAAGAACAAAACAAAAAGACCATGTTAAAGAGATCAAATTGCTCAATGATGAACAAGGAAGATATTCTGGCTGGATAGCTATAACCAATTTCTACGGGAATATAAGAGATCTATCTATAAGGGGTATCAGGCTTAGAAAAGGCAATATTCTTATAGGAGATTCCAATACCTTCAATCAGTTTTTTCTAGCAGAAAACGATGTTGCCAACTCATGGTTCATGGGTGAGATATTTATCCATGACCCGGAGGTAATACCCAACTCTCAACGAGATGATTTTGAGCCTAACGATGCTTTTATATCCCTAAAAGAGTCTCTAACGGAGCTTGCAGAGAAGTTTCGTAAAGAATATCGAAGAGATATGTCAGAGTACAATTCAGCAATAAAGCAGTTTGGAGTTATCGAGAAACGCCTGTCTGAGATCAAAGATGAAATAAAAACCAGTGGAGTTTCTTCTGATCAAAACAGAGAGCAACTTCTCACAGAGAAAGAAAACCTTGAAAAATCGCATCAGAAAACTAAGCAGAAACTTACAAAACTTGTCGAAAAGAAAGGGATTGACGAAGACAAGAAACAGGTATTGAAAAACATCCAAATAAAAGCTGATGAAATAGAGAAAGAAATTATTGAACTTGAGAATGAGATTATTGATGCGCCATACTCAACAAAATGCGACCTTCCGAGCAGATATTCACGAGATGTAAGAAATGTATACGAGCGGATAATCGCTGTAATAGACACCTATTTCGCAAACGATAAAGAGACAGCCAAGAATTTGAGGATAAAGATTGTCGAAGAGCTTGCTGTTAAGGGTAGAAATAAGAAAAAGAAATGAATCAAAATATCCTACTTGTTGAACCTGCTTATAAAAACAAGTATCCACCTCTAGGCCTGATGAAGTTGAGCACATACCATAAAGGTAGAGGAGATAATGTATCGTTCGTAAAAGGACTGGTTCCAGAAGCTAAGGACAGAATCTGGGACAGGGTTTATGTTACTACCTTGTTTACATTCCATTTTGATTTAACAGTGAAGACCATTAGGTACTATAAGTCTAGTGTTGGATCAACGAAGGATATCTTTGTTGGAGGAATTCTTGCGTCTCTAATGCCTGAAAAAGTTAAAGACTCAACTGGAGTTACCCAGATCGTAACCGGTCAGTTATCAACAGATCGCATTCTGGGTTATCGCCGCAACATTAATATCGATGAGCTGGTTCCGGATTATGATATTCTGGATACTATCAGTTATAAATACCCGGCTGGTGACAACTATTTCGCTTATACGACAAGGGGCTGTCCAAATCATTGCCCATTTTGCGCTGTTCCTAAACTTGAACCGGTTTTTAAAACAACAAATCGAATAAAGGAGCAGATCTCAATTATAAACAGGGAGTACGGCGAAAAGCGGAATCTTTTACTGTTAGATAATAATGTACTTTATTCAGACTGCTTACAACAGATCGTAGACGATATATATGACTGTGGATTTCAGAATCATCCTACTTTCCTCATACCAAATATATACGATATATATGTAAAGAAGTTAAAGAGCGATCGTGATAATTTACACTACCTGAAAAAAGTTACATTATGGCTCACCGAATTGCATGGAAGAATTGCAAAAAAACAAGATAAAATGAATTTGGGGGTGATTTGTGAGATTCTGAAGAATAACCTTACCTATGAAACTCTGATTGGTCTGGACAAACAGATAACTCATATCATAGATAGAAACTCGGATAGGATTAAAAAACAAAGGTATGTCGATTTTAACCAAGGCATTGATGCAAGACTACTGACTGAAGACAGAATCAGGGTATTGACGAAACTTCCCATCCGCCCATTAAGAATAGCATACGATAATATCAATGATACCGATGTTTATATCAAAGCTGTGAAACTCTCATCAGAACACGGAATTAAGAGTTTTTCAAACTATATGCTCTATAATTTTAAGGATAGACCTGAAGACCTCTGGATTAGACTTCAAGTCAACCTAAGATTACGAGAGGAACTTGGCATTAGCATATTTTCATTCCCCATGAAATATATCCCGATTGAATATACGAATAGGGATTATTTAGGTGAGTACTGGAATAAAAAGTATATCCGAGCTATTCAGGCTGTTTTACTAGTTAAAAAAGGGATTGTTTCATCTAATAGGAGTTTCGTGGAAAGGGCTTTTGGGAAGACAGAAAAAGAGTTTCAAGAGATTCTACTCATGCCCGAAAACTATATTATTAACAGGTCACATAACGAGTTAAATGGCATGACCAGTCAATGGCGATATGAATACAGCGAATTGTCAGATTCTGACAGGGATGATTTGATATCTATATTGGGAAAACAAGACAAATCTATGGATGTAAGCCCAAGGGTATCATCAATACTGAAGCACTATGAATGATACCATCAGATTATACTAATCAATGGAGAAAGGGTTAAACATGAGAAATGAGCTATCATTTACTAAGGTAACACTTGATGATGACTATTTGGAAAAAACGATTGAGAAATTCTCAAGTGCGATTGAGGATCAAGGGATAAATGGAGATAGTGCTTCTTTAGAAATATTCATTTCTATGTCCCCAGTTCGTTTCATCCTTATAACTTGCATGATTACCTTGATACAATTTGTCGAGTCATATTTAAATAAAAATAGAAATACCCACTTTATCTTTGATCTCCCTAGGCCAATATCTCCTGGTGAAAGTGAATTCAGAGTACGTAAAGTTATCTCATTTATGTACGCATGGAGATTTCCGAAAGTCGTTAGCGAGGTTATCGGAATTGATTTTCAATTCTTGCTGAATAAAGAATCATTCGATTACATAAGCTCTATTGATGATGACCTACAGCACAATATCGGTAATTTTTACGACACGTATAAATATTTCAATGACTTGTCTAAGCTCACCGAGAGATCAATTAGAAGCCTATTTCATCAAGGATTATTCTGTGTTCGGAGATATCCAGCAAACAGACAAAACCTTTTGTTTGAATTCGATAGATGGACTGATCCAAGAATTGAGTTTATCCTAAGGAGTTGTACTCAAAGATATAAACCCCTTTCTATAACGCAAAGCATTATTTCAGAAGCACTTTCTAATATACTCCATCATCCCAATGCCACTTTTTTTACTGCTTGTGCTTTGTTTCGAGAAAGCGCTAAGCACCTTACGATATCGTACTGGGACAATGGAGAGTCAATCATCCAGACGATAAATTCCGCAATAGACAAAGGACATGATGTATTTGTCAAAGAACGTGAGAATGTAACATGGCTTGTTATAACCGGTAATGGAAATAGCAAAGGTACATCTATATTCAAGTCATGCTCATTTAATAAAGAAACCGTGATTTCTGACATAGTTCTATGCTTGTACGCTATATCTCCTGGTATTAGTCGAATAGCTTCAGATCCAATCAAATTGAATAATAAACTCATTGCTGGTAACGGTGTAGGACTATACAAGTCAATCAAGGCAACTACAGATCTTGGTGGGTCAGTTACACTTAGAACTAGACGGTATTTGATAAACATTAGTTCGATTGATGACAAGGATCTACGACAGAAAAGGATAGTGCATGAATTATTACAAGCTGGACTAGATAGCCAAGAAGTGATTAAAGTAAGAATTCAAGATAATTATTCTATGTTTCTTGGTAACCAGATTACTTATAGAATACCGGTTAACTGAGGTGCTCATGAATTATATCATCTCTTACCAAGTAACCGACGCTCCTTCCATATACTCCGGTAAAGAACCTTTCTATCTCAATCTGATCTCCGAAATCATAGGATCTGCAACAACTGGTAAATGTGAATTTACAACATTTGGCGAAGAAAGTTGTCATAAGTTCAAAACTCTTATGAGTAAAGTATCTTCTTCTCATGAAGACGATATGCTTTTATTGGTAGACCTGCGGGACTGTCAGAGAGAGACAGAGCTTGAAGATGTTCATGCTATTGTAAATAAAGAACGTTCTGAATGCAATAGATACGTTCTTATAGTATGGTACTCTAGTGTCATAAACTATAAGTACATCCTACATAAGAAGCAAACATATGCTTTTGATGTATATGGTCGAGTGAAGTGGGGCGTCAATGGCAAAGAGATACTAAGTGTAAAACTTTGTGCATTGCTTTACAAGGAATATGAAGAGGTTGTCAGGCATAAAATACTCAGTTTCTTTACTCATGGTTATAAGACTAGATTGGGAGAGCAGTCTAGTTGTGTTTGGTCATCATATAGTATTAAGTTTTGTGAAGATGAGTTAATGTTACTGCTGTATCTGAAAATAATTAAGCATTTTCAGCAAACTTATCCAATCATAGATTTAGGATTGATACTGTATCCAAGTGGGTCATTTCATAGACTGAAGAATATACTAGATAGAATTCCTCCTTTGATAAAACTTATAACCAACAATAATAGTATTGATCAGCATTGTATCATGTGTTGTAATGAGATAGAACTGGAGACAATCAAGATCAAAGATGTTAAGGCTTTTATCATTACGGATTTGATTAATGAAGGCACCACGATTAGTCAAATGTATCAGACTGCAAGACGTGTAGTACGCAAAAAAAACATATCTATAGAGAAGATCATTACTATGTTTTCGACGAATCAGTCTTTTAACATTCCTGGATTAGACTGTCCAACTGAGTCATTGTTTGATGCCACTATATATACATGCCCTAAAAATGAATGTGCTATGTGTGCTTGTGATTATGAACGCTCAGGAGATATCTACAACTATCAGCTGTTTAACTCGTTCACTTTTTGGTGGCTTGACGCATTGCACGATAGTAAAAAAACGGAGGAATATTGGAATCCTTTAAGGGACAAAATGAAGTATAATCCTGACTTTGTTAACTGGATAAACACACATGGAGCTTTTTTTGCTCTAGCTTTGGAAGACAAGGTTAAAGAATTATCAAACAGCGATGTAGTCGTCATATACCCAGAAGAAGGAAATATTGATGATGAAAACAAATCTGTCTCACATAAGATGATTCTAAGCCTTTATCATTTATTTAAATATAACGTTATTGGTGTACCCAGGTCACTATTAACGAAAATTGAGTCAAACGGATTCAAAGGTTCCAAACAGGCATTATCAGAGTACCCAGGTCTTGAAAGTATGTTGAAAAATCACCAATCCAAGACTTCAATTGTTATTGATGAGTCACTGTGCAAGGGGGGAACACTAAGGTCATTACTGAGCCTACTAACTTCTCTTAATATGCCTCCGTTAATAGTATTCTTTTTCATCAATTATAATCCATACCTTGCTGATGAGTTGAAACATACGTATAAAAGTACTGAGTTTCATCATTTATATTGTTTCCAGCATTTTAAGAAGGAACTATGATTGAGTTTTTACCAGATGTAAATGCAATTATCCATCACCTGTTATCCACAACGTTATCTGAAAAACAGGTAATGATGATAAACGACCTAAAATACCGCATTGAATTACTTTCGGACTCATATAAGTCACCCCGCACAGAAGTCGATGTAGTTCTCATTACAACAGTTGAAATTGAGTTTGATGCAGTTCAACTGATGTTTAATATGCCCAAAAAATATACTCAATACATTGACCTACACGGAACATACAATACATGCTTCGATTTCAAGGGAATTAGAGTTTTACATGTCCATGTCGGCATAGCTGGACCTACTTATATTTCTATAGTTTGCGCAAGATTGTTCAATCAACTAAAATGTAATATTGCCATCCTTAGTGGAATCGCCGGAGGAGTCGATGGGAAAAGCAGCACCTATGACGTAGTGCTATCAACAAAAGTAGTAGATTATGAATTCGTTAGATTTAACCCTGATGGAGGATCTCAACCTCGACACCAGTATTACGAGACATTCAATAAAGACATTATAAAACACTTAAACACGCTTAGATTAGGTAATCAATTCAACAAACAAGTTATGATTAGTGAGGGACAGAAAACTAAGAAGTACAATAGGAAGGTGATTCAAACAAATCTTGACAAATATAGTATATATTCGATTAACACCGGACTGATAGCATCAGGGCATAAGCTATTCGCAAACAAAACAAAACAGAAGGAGGTTAAGAATACTCTACCAGGTAATGAGCTTGTTGCGTTTGAAATGGAGGGTGGTGGATTCTGCCCTGTATGTAATGATTTCGGCATTAACTGGATTATTGTTAAAGGGATATCGGATATGTGTGCTGGGGATAAAGATGAAAAACAGAATAAAGATCTGCAGTTCATTGCAGCTATGCACGCAACACAGATAGTAAAAAGCATATTGGAAAGTCTTCCAAAGTTTATGAAAGGACAATAGTCGTCGTCCTGCACTTCCAATGAAACGGTGGGAACGGAGTATGCGCTCCGGATACCCCTATAGGGTTCATATCTGAGTCGTATTCAATCTGATCGTCCTTGATCCAAGGTGCGAGTGCTTTGATGTATTCCCGGGCATCATCCAGGCTGTTTGACTTGGTATCCAGAGCCATGAGGTTATCCATCACTTCCAGGGCATCGTTTAAGGGATATATCTTGTCCTGGGCTGCCAAAGCCCGGCAGATATCACTGGTACGGTCATCCAGGATCACCACAAGCTTGTAGTATCTGGCTTTGGCTTTCTTATAGCCTTGTAGCCTCCCGAACTCTCTGATGCGCAGTGCGGTGTGCTCTGCCAGTCCCTGCCAGTAATGGGCTGAGCGGTTGGCAAGGTCATTGAACTGGTCTTTGAGGGTATCTGCAAGCATCTCCTTTGTATAGCCTTGCTCGATGGCTTTCGAGAGAGTATCTGCGAAGTTCTGACGTACATCAGCCTCGAAGTGATTCCCGATCCAGAACAACTGCTGCTTCTGAATGGTGGATGATAAGTGCTGATCTTCAATGCCCCAGAGCCCGATACTGGTCTTGGCCGGTGCTTGTACTTGGGTGTCCCTAAGTCCGAGCCGCACACAACGGTCTATTATCGCTTTGGTGGGCTCATTGACCAGAGCTGCGAAGTCATCTCCCAACTGGGTATTGATGATGCCCATTAGCTTATCTATGGAATCCTTGTTGATCTTCTCGGCTCTTGGCATATCACTCAGCATTTGGATGGCAAGTCGGGAGGCATCCCTGATCTCAGTTTTCCATGCATTATTGAGGACACGGTAGTATTCAAGCATTAGCTGATCATAGTAGTTCATTAGAAGCTGAATCTCCGGACTTTGACTCTGTTCCTGCCGATATCGTATTCCGAGAACCGTTCCAGACATCCAGCCAAGGCATCACAGCCATCGATATAGCCATCAGGATAGGTGAGGAACTGACTAATCAGGGTTGGTGTATCCTGTCCCTCCGGAAAGAGCACCTTGGCGGTCTCGATGATGGTCTCGGTTCTCTCGATGCGGAGGTTCTTGTTATCCTTGTTATCGATGCGCTTTATTCTGTGGGATATCGGTGGCAGATGATTGTCAGTTGCCCACCTGTCGAAGTCAGCAAGGATACGAGCTTGTCCATAGGTAGTTTCACTGGCTGCCCTGGCTTTCACTCTGTAGATTCTATCCAATTCCTGATAGGCATCATAGTAGTATCGGAAGAACTTGGTATTCTCAGTTTGACGTATCCAGACATGGATCACATAGAACCTGTTACCATTATAGCCTATGGAGATAACAGCCTTGTAGCAACCCTTCTCTCCCCAAGCAGGATCGGCATAGAGCCAGACCCGCTTCATTTGGGATGGTTCGGGCAGTGTTCTATACTTGGTGAACCAGTGGTTCTTGAAGATGTTCCCTTCGATTACCGGCTGTCCAAGCATCTCTCTCTGATAGCCGGTATGACCGAACTTGGCTCTGAGGTTTGGCAGTGTGGCAGTAGGGTACTGCTCCTCCCAGATGGACTTGCCATGCATATCTTCGAGAGAGAAGCGCAATATCGCCTTTTGGTGGGTCTTTAATGCGATCTGGTAGGTAACGTCCAAATCTGGATTATCTGCCCGTAAATCGCCTAATATGAGCTCCTGAAACTGGCAGATGGAGTAATTGGGATGTACCAGGTTACCGAGCCAGACGATCTTGCCATTTCCCTCAGGTGAGAGAGCTCCGGCAAGCTCCTGGGTGATCTTCTCCATGCGTCTCTTGCCGATGGACTGGTTACCCATATTCTCTTCTTTATCGATATCATCACAAACGATCAGTCCGGGTCGCTTGGCTGTCTTGGGATTGATGGTTCCTCTATGACTCTGCTTGATGCTTCTGGCTCTGATCCTCGCTTTATTCTTGAGATAGAAGTCCAGATCAAAGGCATCCACTGGCTGTAGCTCCGGATAGTCCATGGTGAGCCGCTTGTTGTTCTGCAGTTCGTGCAAGGTGAAGGCAGTGCGTTCCTGTGCCAGATCTACGTCTGCGGCAGTATGGATTACGTAGCGTTCGCCTTTGATTATTCTCCAGATCGGATAGACAACACCCATGAGTACCGTTTTGCCCAGCCCACGGAAACCAGTAATAGCGATGATCCCTGTGCATAATTCGGACTCCTCGAACATGGTCCAATGAGCTGGGCAAAAAGGTAGTGGGAAGATATGCGGGAAATAGGTATGGCAGAAGAACGAGAAGGCATCCCATCCCTCTGCTGTGGTGCGTCTTATCCGCACAGCCTTGGCTTCGGGATTATCGTCTATAAAAGGCAAAACGGAGATCGTTTTGGATGCGATCTCCGTCAGAGCCTTGTTATGCCGCTGAATGAACTTCTTAGGCATAACCGGGTAACCCCCCGACGCCCAGGGGGACGGACGTCGGGGACCCGGAGGTCGGAGGACTGACCATGTCGGGCTGTTGGCTTGGAGGCTGTGGGTAGGTTGGAAGGTCCAGCGGAGCCGGAGGCAACGGCTCCGCTGTGCTGTAGGCTTGGAGGGTTTGGAGGGTAGGCAGGTCTGTAGGCTTGGAGGCAACCATGTCCGTGGCTGTAATATTATCCATTTCTAACTCTTAAGTACTCGGCAAGGTCAAGGACTATACTCTGGAACTGCTTCAGCATAGTCTCGTGCCCTTTCTCAATCATAAAGTCGGTCACCTGATCCAGGAAGCGGACGATATAGTCATTCAACTCTTTGGAGGGCTCAGCGTCCTTCTGGTTCTGCTTGATCAGACTGACGAGGCTCTGCAGAGCGGTATCTGCCGGATTCTTGGCATATTCACGCAGTGCCTGGATAAGTGCCTTCTTGCGAGCCAAGTTGATCTCATGGTCGAGTTTGCGCTCTTCCTTGAACATCTCGTCCCACTTACCAGACTTAATCCACTTGCGGACGGTGATATCGGATACTCCGAAGATCACCGCCAGCTCAGTGGGTTCGGTCTTGCCGTTCAGATAGGCTTCTTTGCAGTTATCCCGCTTGATGCGGAACTCCAGTGCGTTACTCATATTCAGGTCTTACCTTGTGACTTACCAGATACTTGTTAATGTCTTTGCCATGAACCCGTAAGGGGCCCTTGTCATTGATGCGGTAAGCGGGAAGAGGATCGGCGATGTCTCTAATCATACGATAGACGGTGGAGCGGGCGACGTTCAAAACGGCGGCGATCTCATCCGGTCTATAGTAGCGGTCTTTGAAACTCTTCACGTTTACCTCGATACTTTGGTCTTTTCTGCGGTCATCATCTGTAGCTCCCATTATTCCGTCAAAATCTGCTGGTATAGGATGCGACAGAATTACAGGGCACTGAAGTTCAGCACGATCTTGTTGTAGTTACCAGCCTCGTCTCGCACTGCGAAAGAGATGTATTGCTTAGTTGAAGTGACCAGGATAGCTTTATCGATCAGTTCCATCGCTTCCTTCCAGACAGGGTCCTTGATCTTGAAGCGACGCAAGGCGAAGATGCGATAGCGGGCAAGCTGACCATGCTTGTCCAACTGGAAGGCATCGTTGACGATAGCCTTGAGGTTGTCATTGGAGTCGGCTGACCAGGCTTTGATGCACTCATCTATCTTTTGCTTGGCGAGTTGCAGTTCAATGCCGAACTGAATCTTCTCCCGGAAACGCATCTCGACCCGGTACTTCTCATCAAAGCTGATGAGCAGGGCATTGCCCTTCCATTCAAGGTTATTCCTGCGAGCCGCGTCATTGAGATACTTCTCGATGGTCTGGATCAGCTTCTGTTTGTCAGAGATAATACGTTCTTGCAGTTTAATGGCGCAGTCCATCGCTTTCTTGACTGCGGCGTCCTTTTCCACTATTTCGGTGTGCAGCACCTTGACTGGGAATTCCCTACCTTGAGCATCGGTTAAGGTGCGTTCTTTGACTGGTGTGCTCGCTTTACTCATTTGAATCCTCCTTAGGATCGCTTTGTTTATTTGGTGATTGATTGATCTTTTGTTTCTTGATGTAGGACTGGAACATGGCGATGACCGCCCTGCGCTCCTTCTTGGTGAGCAGGTTCCAGTGGCTTTTGGAATAGTGGCTGATCGTGAATGCCCGCAGCTGGGACTCGGTCCAGCCGGCTTGCTTCATCAGAGCATGCATGTACTTGCCCTGCTTATCGTAGTTGTATTCGAGAGGTCGGCCATGCCTGCGATACTTGAGCATGATGGCCTTGAACTCGAGCAGCTTATCTTCGGATAGAGCTCTGAGCGAATCGCCATAGCCCATGCCGTTCATGATGAACTTGAAGGCGTCGAGGGGCCAGTGGAACTTCTTGACCCGGATGGCGTGGATTTGTTGACGTAGTTTTCGTTCTCTCAGTTCCTGTTCCATAGAATGCCCTCTCTTCTTAGTTGGAATATCTTTGTTTGTAGTCTTCAGCCATTAGCCTGCACATCTCATTCGCCTGCCGACGTAAGGATTTGATTTTCTCCCACTCGGTCTTCTTGGCGGCTCTATAGGCTCTATATTCCTGCTTGGATTTGCTTTCAGCTTCCTTCTTCTCCTGCCTGAGCCTTCTGCGTTCTGCGGCTTCGGCTCTGAGTTGCTCTTTAGTCTTGGCATTGGGGTCAGGCGGTTTACAGGTCAGTTCGTGGAGTATGCCTTTCTTGATGTGCTTGCCGATTTCCTTGAGCCTGGCTCTGGATTTGACGTAGTAGACTTTATCAAAGCCGATGGCATCAATCGAGGCCAGGGCTTCCAGATAGACAAAGACCCACTGGCGGCTGCGAGGGAAATCGGCGGTTATCTTCCGGATTGAGGTGTAGCTGCCATTCTCAATCAGGTTCAGTAGTTGATTAGCGGCATGGGGATGGAAGTTCCAGGTTCCCTTCTGCCCATAGCAGAGTATCGGATTATAGCGATTGGCATTTACAAAGATGCCTGTTTCGACCTCCTTGATTAGGCCCGTCTGAGTGAGATCCTGCAGAATCGGCCTGATCTCTGCGGTCTCTATTGTGGTGTATCCGGCTATCGTTTCCGCCGCGAAAGGCTTGCGATACTGTTTTACGAAGTTCTTGACCAGTTCGGTGGGTGTCACTTTACCTCCTTGAGATCTATTACGTTACTGGGCTTATCTTCAGGGAGCATCTGCCCGGTTTCGAGAGAGTACATCATCTTGACCGCTTTACGCAGGTTGCCCTTGCTGGTCTGATAGAGGTCCTCCACGATGTTCTCGGTTACCTGTATCTCCATGACCTCTTGGGCTATGGATCTGATATCCTTCTTGTTTACAGGCTGGAATTCCACGAAGGCATTGCAGCGGTCGAAGTAGTGTTCATTGAGCCGGGAGAGGCGATCCCGGGCGGTCTGCATGCCCACCAGGATGATGATGACCAGCGTCTCGTCCACGATGTCCCGGATGGCTCCGAGCAGTTTAGGCTGATCGAAGGCATAGTCGATCTCATCGATGATGATCACCGTCTTGGGATGCTCATCCAGGATATCCATGCAGTGTTTGTAGAGGTTCTGGGAGGTGCCGATGGGGATTGGATCGTTAATGTTCAAGTGATCGTACAAGGCGGCTACCAACATGTTGGCGAAGGTCTTGGCGGTGGTATGGGACTCAAGCCGCAGATAGATGTAGCCCCGCTGATAAGCGGTGCGTTGGGCGAAGGCGGTCTTGCCATAGCCAGGCCTGCCGTAGAGTAAGCCCAGACCCACCATCTCTGTTTTAGGTCGGTTAATCAGATAATTAATGCAGTTGTCAGCTTCAACCACATTGCGAATTCTGACGAGTTGATTCTGTTTCACTTTTCCTCCTATTGTATGCCGATGAACTTCAGCATTTCTTTGCGTGTTTTAGGCCTGATTTCCCCGCTCTCATCATCGTCCTGCCCGGCAGGCTTCTTGATCACCTCGAGCAGGTTGGGGAGCTTTTGCATGGCTTGTTTCTCCAGGGCTTCCATGATCTGATCCGGACCCGGTTTGGGAGCTTCGATGGCAGGCGGCTGGATAAAGGTTGGATTGTCCTCTTGGGGCGGCAGCACCAGCTTCTTAACGTAGGCATCGACCACTTCCTGGGTCTTCTTGACCGTGAGCCTGGTGCGATTGGCGATCAGTTTCTGATGCCGCTTGATGGCCTTGTATTCTTTCTTAACCTCAGCCACTGAGATCGCGTTCTCCATATCCAGGTGGATGAAGGGATCGACTGCCTTACGGACCTCAGCCTGGCAGATGTAGTTGTCCTGCAGGTCATAGACCAGTATCCATCTCGCATCGCAGAGATCGTATCTGATCAGGACTTCCTTGCCCATGTGCTCGATCAGTTCGGTGCTCCAGTACTGCATCTTGTTCAGGACGATGCCATTGTTTCTGAGCGTCTTACGGACTGTGGACATCATCAGGTAGTTTAAACGCTTAGGTTCGATCGTCTGGGCCTCGGGCACTTCCGCAGCTTTAAATACTGACCAGGGAGTCTTACCGCCCAGCCCGCTGTGAGGAGCCTCGCCATACATGTATCTGATGAAGAAGCCGATCATCTGCATGGCCTCTTCCATAGTGGGAGGCTCGGCCTTATACATCTTCTGAGCCCACTTTTCGTTACGCATCAGAGTGGATGGCTTATCTGCCACTGAAGCGCCCCGGAAGCTGCTGATAAAGCGTTCAAAGCGTTCCTGGAAGGTCTTGAAGAAGCGTTCGATGATCTTTGCCTTGGCATTATAGCTCTCGGCGAAGACTACGCCGATGCCCAGCCTGGGGAAGATACCTGATAACTCGTTGGCGAGATCGTGATCTGCCCAGCGTTCATTGAACAGCTTAGATCTAAAGGCCTTGCCATTGTCGAGATAGACGAACTTGGGCACTCCACCCCAGTTGAGAAAGCCATTGCGGAAAGCCAGTTGAATGTGCTGGCTATCTTCACTATAGGCTAGTGATGCGCCTACAGGGTATCTGGAGGCCCAGTCGATGACCATGATCATGGTCATGCGTTGTGCTTTCCCGGTCTTGGGATTGATAATATCGAAGGCGAGGTCATGTCCATCCGCTACCCAGACTTGGCCTACCTTGAGCAGGTCATTATCACGCTTGATCGTTTTCACGATCTCTTCAGCCACTGCCTTGCTGCCCTTCCGGGCTTGGGTCCAGATCGCCATGTTATTGGCTCGGTATTCCTTGCACCAGCGTCTCAAGGTAGGTTCGGAACTGGGTGACTCCAGAGAGCCCAACCTGGCATAGCTTTTCAGAGTAGCGATAGCCGAGCCGATCTTGATCTTCTGCGGCGATAAGAGCAAATTCAAGAGGTAGTGCTGTTCCAGGTAGCTAACCTTGCGTCCTCGTAGCTGATTCTTGCTCTTGTGGATCAAGGCAAACATGTCCCGGCTGTTTTCCAGGTAGGCATCCACCCACTTTCTCAGTGAGCGTTCGGTGCGCTTACCTCTGATTTCGAAAAGCTCCGGCAGCAGTCTGCCACTGTTGTAGTCTTCGGTGATTTGCTGCCAGGCTTCTAACTTGGCTTCCGAATCGTTTACGGTCATAATGGCGGTTTCACAGAAGCGGGACAGCAGCTGCGCTTCTGTCTTGCAGCTTAGTAGCTCCTTACTTTCCGGTTCGAGATTGAGCTCTTCGGCATCGTCATCCTCAAGCTCGACCTCCTCCTCCTCTTCCTTATATAAGGGCAGATCGGAATCAGTGTTCTGAGAGACTGGTTCTAGCTGCCGATCCAGTTCAATCTCGCTGATCACAGGTTCGATCTTCAAATCATCAGAATCTGTCTCCGTATGGAGAGGTTTCTGATAATCTTCAGATACAGCCTTGAATACCGGCTTCACTCCGGCTCGCAGAGCCGCACCTACGAAAGCGACGTTCTCGTCCGCATGTTCGTAGTCGAAGCGTTCAAAGACGTCAGTCTCCTGCATGATTATCCTCCTTTACCTTGGTATAGCCGATCACGAAGATGCTGATTCGCTGGGCTTCCAGGATCGTCATCTCCTCTTTGCACATCAGGATCGGTTTCATCCTATGCTTGCGGCAATAGGCCTTATCCATATCTGCCAGTTCCTGACCGGACATAATGAATGATTTAGTGGTGTGAGTTTTGCCACTCGGCACCGTTCTTTTCAATGATACATAGGCCCCATCTTCCACCATTCTCCGGATCGTCTTCACCGACTTACCGGTCAGCGTCGCTACCCTGGCCAGGGGCAGCCATAACAGCTCGATGTCTTTTTCCATTAGATAACCTTCCAAATCTAATCTGAAACTTGGCAGGCGATCTGGACTTGGACAGAAATCCGAGTTTGGACTTGGACATCCAACCTTCGGACTTGGACATTTCCCAGGATTTGGACTTGGACTTGGACATGGACTTGGACATTTTGCGGAGCACTTGGACAAAATCTCGCACAAAGAAGAAGCCGTATGCTTCGAAGCTATACGGAGCGGGACTTTACAGCCCGCGTGTCCAAGTCCGGACTCGATAATTTGGACTTGGACATTCTTCATTTGGCAGGATTCACATCCTCCGCCTGGTCTCTTTTTCATGGTCATTTTCACCTCTCTGGTTAGTTATTACGGGTGCTAACTTCCATACGTGCAATATCTTGGGAAGTCCTTTCTGCGTTTTCCAGCGCCTTTCACGAACATTCATTTCTCGCCGGCGTAAACGCCATTGAGAAACACACTCCAAAAAAAAGTCATTGACACATCTATACGGCTTTTTAGCATTGTCTCAGGACAATCATAGATACCGTATGGAGGATGTCAATGAAAAAGTTGCCTAATGGAGGAACTCCAGCCGCCCAAGAGATCGGTGAGAGACTCGGAAAACTCTTGAAAATAATGCGCTTAAAGAACTACCAATTTTCTGAAAAATTTGGTATTTCAAACGCATCTCTAGCCCGCTATAAATCGGGTGATCGACTCCCTGAACCCCAACTTTTACTCGATTTGTGTAAGGCTCGAGTGAACATAAATTGGTTGTTAACCGGAGAGGGGACTACGCAAATAACTCAAGATTTCGATGGCTGGATGAAGGAAAAATTGGAGCAGCGGATGAAGGTGGTCGACAGCAAGACTGGGCTAATCCAGTCCCCCACAATAGATTATACTCGCACAATTACGCTGCCGATTGTTGGCGAAATTTCCGCGGGGCCGAGAGAGGACGTCATAGACTGCCGGAGTTTGGGCGAGACCATAGAGGTGCCCAGAACGCTCGCACCCGGAAATGATACTAACTACATAGCTTTCAGGGTTAACGGACACAGCATGGAACCCAATATCCTGCATGAGGACATTGTGATCATCAAACAGAGCATCGACTGGGATAATGCCAATGGAAAGGTATGTGCGGTTCGTGCTACTGACGGAGTCACACTCAAGAAAGTGGTACTCGATCCGGCTAATAGTCGTATTATTTTACAGCCATTTAATATGGACTATGACGTCCAGATTATTGACCCGGATCAGGGTTTGGAATTATTCCTCATCGGGAATTTGTCACTTCAGATGCGGCTTTTCAAAATCGACTGATTTCTAGCAAACCCTCGTTTGTCCAAGTCCAGTCCAAAAAAAGCGCTATTTGAAGTTTTCGGTGACACAAAGACGTCCAAAAACGTCCAAATCTGGCTATGTCCAAGTCCGAAACAAGTCCATCATATTTACCCACCACATAAGGACTTATCCCCATTTGTCCAAGTGAAAGAAGCTTGAAGCTTTGGGTGACACATTACAAAGTTCATGCCATTCAATAAGTTGGTGCGTGGTGACAGGACGGCTTTAATTCGTTTGGTTTAGTGAGTAGAAGCAGCAAGATGTTGCTGGGCAAGAATTTAAGCACCTTGTGGACACTTTTCCACAGGGAGACCAAAAAAACCCCGGACAGGAATATCCGGGGTTCAGGATTGGTCAGGAGGGCCTTATTTCAGCAGCACCGCCTTGCGGTAGTGGCTGCTGGTTCCAACTTTCATGCGGAAGTGGTAAACGCCGGTGGCGCAGGGCTGGCCAAAGCTGTCCAGTCCGTCCCACTCGGTTTCGTGGCGTCCGGGAGCTTTGGGGCCAAGTTCGAGGCTGCGCAGCAACTGGCCGCGGGAGTTGTAGATCTCGATACTCACTTCGCCGCTTTCCGCCAAGGTGCAAGGGATCTGGGCGAGGGGGTTGAAGGGGTTGGGGTAGATGGGCAGAAGTTCCGTTACCAGCGGGATAGTGGGAATATGCATTTCACCGGGGTAGTAGAAAATGGACACAGGGCCGAAGAACTCAAAGGAACCGTCAAAATCCAAGCTTTCCAGCCAATAATAGAATGTACCGGGTTCAAAGATTTCTTCGTCAACAAAAACATAGACCTGCATCTGGGATGTGTTTGTGGCCTGAACGAAGGTGTTCAGCATCACCGCGCCCTGCAGATCATGGGAAGTGTTGCGGTATATTCTGTAGCCTGAGACATTTGTTTCTGACTGCGAAACCCAGGTGAGTTGCACAAAGTTGAAGGCACTGAGAACCGCGGTGAAAGAGGAAAGTTCCACGGGCAGGGTTCCGTCATTGTAGGTGAGGCTGATGTCATCCAGATAGCCCAAGGTTTTGGTGCCATTATCGACGATGGTGAATTGGAAGTAATAGGTACCCGGGGCAGGAGGGGTAAAGTTCTCGGCTGTATAGAACGCTGCGGGTGTCTGCCCGTTGATGTTTCCGGTGCTGTAGAATTGGGTCCAGGGTCCTGCCTGGCTGGTGCTGTAGGCCAGGTCGAACCTAACCGTGCCGTTGGTTCCGTTGAGGATCCAGCCGGTGATATCCGCGGTATCGCCGGTGTCAAAATCGAAGGCCCGGGAAATGATGTAGCCGTTTCGGCCCTGGAAACGGACTGAGTAATCCGTTGAGTTATAATTCCCAGCCCCCCATTGCCCGGTTGTCACAGACGCCGTATCCCAGATATAGTCGGGTGGAAAACCCAACATGTCGGGTGGATCAAAGTTCCAGTAACTGGTACCGTAATGCATGGCACCCAGCCACCCAGCCGCAAACACCAAAAACGCGACCAAAGCTACTCGTTTAGCCATTCTGTACCTCCTTTGGGCGTAACGCATACCCAAACAGCTTCACGTAGCAAGCGGGCCGGCCCCGCCAAGCTGCAACTTCCACCGTTAAACCAACTTTACGTCTAAACGAAGGCAGCTTCCTGCGGGACCAACGTGACCAACTTTTGGCATGTTGACATTGCTTGTCAAGTTATTTCTGAGCTACAAAACATAATTATGGATCCGAGCCTCCTTCAAAGAGCTGTAATGCCTCCCAAGATCACGATTGATAAAGAACATGGGGCTGTGGAAAAACATCCACAGTTTCTGGAGGACAACAAAAAACCCCGGCGCAAACCGGGGTATGTTATGCTGTTCTTTGCACGCTCGGAGGTTTTAAAACTCCGGCCAGGCTTGTGTAGCCTGGCAAGCGCGAAGTGACTATTTCATCATGATCATTTTCTGGGATCTGCTGTAGTCGCCTGCCTGCATGCGGTAGAAATAGACTCCGCTGGACAGGGGCTGACGGTTGTTGTCCAGGCCGTCGAAGACCACCAGGTGGTTGCCGGCGGTTTTAGCTTCATCCACCAGGGTGCGGACCAACTGGCCTTTGATGTTGTAGATGCCGATCAGGACGGGCGTGGCTTCCTTTACGCTGTAGGCGATGGTGGTGCTGGGGTTGAACGGGTTGGGGTAATTTCCCTTAAGCTCGGTGACCGCGGGGATCACGGAATCGCTGTTGGCGAGGGGGTGTCCGGCGCCCAGCAGATCCACGCTGAGGGCGGGATTGGCCGGGTCGTCGGTATTGATCAGCATGGCCACGCTGTAGTTGGTTTCGTTCAGCGGCGTGAAACTCAGGTTCACAGTGAGGAAGGACTGAGCCGGCACCACGATGAAGATGAAGTTGTTGGGAGCGCCGTTGCCCTGTTGGATGGTGAAGGGCGCGTCCACCGCCACGGAGCCGATCAGGACGGCATCACCGGTGTTGTTGATGGTGAAGGGCAGGGTGGCGGTTTCTCCGATGAGCACGCTGCCAAAATCCACGCTGGCGGCATCCAGGCTGATGACGGGCGCTCCGGCAACTCCGCCGGTGGAGGGGAAGACGATGTCGTCGATCCAGGCGCAGTCGCTGCCGGCGGAGCTGTAGCTGTCTTTCACGTATTCCCAGGTGAAGGTGTTCAGGCCGGGCTGGACGTCGTAGATGATCTGGCTCCAGATATCGTTGCTGCCGGACCACTGGTTCCGCATCTGGTTGTTGATGTAGAACTTGAGGAAGTCGTAGTTCTGTTCGCTGGAGACCTTTTTCCAGAAGGAAATGGTGCCCGCCGCGGGGCAGTTCAGGGTTACGGTCATCGAGGTGCTCTGGCTGTGGGTGATGGTGGCGCTGCGGGCGGCGTTGCTGCCGTTGTAGCTGCCGGAATCGATGGTCCAGTCACCCCCGGTGAAGGTCCAGTCGAAGGCGGCGAAATTGCTCTCGAAGTTTTCCGCCACCAGGCCGGCATTAACGGTATAGGCATGGGTGGAGACCATGTCTCCGGCAAAGAGCATGGTGTTCAGGTGTATCACCGAGCCGGCCGGGATCTGGGAGCTGAAGGTCACGAAATACTCGATGTGGCTGTCGCCGCCGGCCGGAAGGGCCGCGCAGGAAGTCTGTACCGGTTCCGAGACGTTCATCGCGCCGTCGATGACCATGGCGGTGGTGATCTCGTTGGCCTGGGCGTGGCCGGTGTTGGTATAGGGAAATTTCAGGGTGACGCTTTCGCCGGGATCGATCATGCTGTTGTTGTTGCCCAGGAAATCCTCGATCACGATCCCGCCCCAGGTGATGGCCGGGGCGTTGAGGGTGATGTTGCGGTTGTAGGCGTAGGTTTCGGTGCCGGCGGTGGCCACGATGTGCAGCTGGGCCACATGCTGGTCCGGAACGTTGCCCGCCACCTGCACGCTGAATCCGGTCACGGTGCCGCCGCTGGAGTTGGGGGCAATGTCCGTGATGGTTTCGCTGTTGCTGATCAGGGTCAGATACTGGTCATCCGTGCTGAGGGACACATTCACGCCGGTGGCGGCGTCTGTGCCCACATTGTCCAGGGTCACGTTCACGGTGATGGTTTCGCCGTATTCGGGGATGTTGTTGTTGTCATCCGAGACCACCATGTCGGCCACGATCAGGTAGGGCCCGCTGGCAGGCAGCACCTGCAGGGTGCCGATGTGGGTTACCTTGTTGAAGGCGGTGATGGTGAGGGTAAGGTCCATCGGCTGGAGCGGCGGATTGAGCATGTTCAGAACGATCGTGCCGGAAACATCGGCGATGCCTGTGGCATAAACTGTTCCGGCCTCGGAAAGGGTTACTCTGGCCCCGGGGACGGTTTCCACCATGAAGGTGCCCATGCCGAGGAAGAGGACGGGATTGTAGGTGGCCGTGAGGGCTTCGGGATTCTTGCTGCGCACCATCAGGGAAGCATCGCCAAAGATGTGCCAGCATTTATATTCGCTGAATCCTGAAGTGCCGTAAACCTCGATCATCTTGGAGGAGCCGTTGTAGAGCAGGCCGCCCAAGGTTTCTTTCGCTTCAGCTATCAGCAGGTCTGTAACCTCGTCCTGCGCGCGCATCGGTGGATTCCAGCTTTGGTTGATGCTGCTGGCATACATGCCCACAGCGCCGGTGGGGTCGCCCGTGCTGTTGTTGGTGGCGCGCAGCCAGGCTTCGGCGAAGCAGGTCTGGCTTACAAAGTTGCCGTTCACGCAGGCCACGCTTACGATGAAAGGCAGCATGAAATCGTTGGTGAGGGCGTTCACGTGGGTGTTGCTGAAGCCGGTGGTTCCCCAGGAGGTGGTGGAACCGTGGCCGGTGTAGTTGATGAAGCCGCGCCCGGCATTGACGTTCGTGGACACCTGGGTGGCAGTCGCTCCTGTGGCTTGATACAGTTGGTCAACGCTGGTGTAGCCGTAACCGAGCAGGTCGGTGCGGATGTTTTCCATGTGCTGCTGGTCGCTTTCGCCCATGTCGCCCTGGGAGCCGCCGCCTTCGTTGGAGGCGATGCCAACAGCACGCTGGGCCCATTCGCTGCCGGTTTGAACATCCCGTTCATAATAGACGGTGCGCTGAACCTGGGTTTGCATTTCGGCCTCTGTCTGGGCGGAAAATCTGCCCACATAGATGTCCGGATAGTTGTCCGCGCCGGCCAGTAGGGCGAAGGAGGGGTCGGAACCCCCGCCGCCGGAGGTGAGGGACGGCACCTGGGGCGCGTCGCCGAAGATCTGCACGAACATCAGTCCGTTGTTGAGGTCATACTGGCTTTGGATATAGGTTTTGATCTGGTTGGCGGTGGGTCCGGCGACGGTTACGTCCACCACATCCACCAGGTAGCCGTTCTGGCGTTTCCAGTCCACCCAGGGCTGCATCGCGGTGTCGAACATGGAGTGTTTCACAGCCAGGATGCGGCCGGATTCAGCCAGGTCCGGATATTTGGCCTCGTTGAAATTGAGGAACAGGTTCCGGTAGATGCCGGCGAATTCTCTGGCGTGGGAAGTTTTGGCCAGCGGCAGGGAATTGGTCAGATCGGTGCCGGAAGCATCGATGGCCACGCTGAGCCGGGTGTAAACCCGCAGGGTCTGGGTGGCGGGAAAATACACGAAGGGTTGGAAGCGAACCGTGATGCCGCGATAGTCGCGGATTATGAATGGTTCGGTGAGATACGAGGTTTCAGAGGGCCAGGGCTGGTCGCCAAAATAGACGTCGCCAAAGCTGTAGGGAACCGAATCCGGATCGATATCGCGGGTGAGGTTGCCTTTGGAAGGCGCCACCGGCAGCTGCAGTTCCACAAATTCGCTGTCCACCAAGCTCAGCTGCATCGCGGCGGTATTGGGTATGATCACGCTGCGGGCGAGCACGGGCAGGGTGGGATGGCCCGCTTCCAGGGTGATGCCTTCTTTCTTGAGGCTCAGCTCGTGCCAGGTCGCGCCGTTGATGGTCACCGGCTCGGCGTTGAATTGCCCCAAAGTGAGTTCCAGCACCATATGGTCCGGTGTGCTCTGGGTCAGGCGGATCTGGTTGGGCAAGCTCCCAACCGTCACCTGTTCCGCGTTAAGCGCCATCCCCAGCGCCAAAAGCAGGGTTAAAGGCAGAAACATGCGTTTCATCTTTCCTCCATGGGTCCGTTTATAATTCTGTTCAGGCCGGACTTAAGCAGCATCGGCCAAAGATATGTTCAAGAAATTACAGGCAATTTTCAAATTCTTCCCGATCCTGTCAATAAAAAAATCCATTGCCATTCGCTGTCAAGAGCAAAGGCAGGCGGTGCCTGAACAAGCGCCGCCTGCCAGAACTGATCTATTTCATTAACATCATTTTAAGGGTCTTGCTATAGCCGGGGGCGTCCATGCGATACATGTAGATGCCGCTGGAAACGCCGCGGTTGCTGCTGTCCTTGCCGTTCCAAACCACTCTGTGGTTGCCGGCGGGCAGATCGCCGTCCACCAGTTCGCGTACCAGTTGGCCTTTCACGTTGAACACGCAAACCCGTACGGGGCCTGCTTCTTTGGTTGAGAAGCTGATGGTGGTTTCCGGGTTGAAGGGGTTCGGGTAGTTGCCTTCCAGCTCTGTCACCAGGGGAATGGAGCCGGCATCGTTGTTGGCCACATTGGCCTGGACGTGCACGGGGATGACCAAACTGGGAGTGGTGGTGTCGTTGGAGGTGATGATGATCTCTACGTCGAGGTTCACCGCCGGGCTGGGAACTGTGTATGTGAGCGTGTAGGTGTGGCTTTCGCCCACGGGAATGGTGTAGGCGAAGTCGTTGGCCACCGCGCTGCCGTTGTGCGTCAGGCTCATGCAGGCCGGGTAGCTGATGGTTCCGCTGAGCGGCACTGTGCCCAGATTGTTGATCACGAAATCCGCCGCGAGCTGGTCGTTGGGCTGCACGTTCAGGAAGTTGATCTCCTCCTGGGGCACGTAGATCATGGCCACTTCTCCGCTGCCGGAGAGCGGGAACACGATGTCGTCGATCCAGGCGCAGTCGCTGCCGGAACTAACCGATCCGTCTTTGCTGTAGGCCCATTTGAAGGTGTGAGTGCCGGCAGTGACGGGATAGCTTACCTGCAGCCAATCCTGGTTTCCGCTCCACGAACCCAGCTCTTCGTTGTCGATGCTGAAGCGGAAGTAATCCCAGCCGCTTTCAGAGGAGACCTTGCGCCAGAAGCTGATGCTGCCGGCGGCGCCGACGTCCATGGTGAGGGAAAGCTCGGTGTTTCCGCTGTGGGTGATCGCGCCGGACTTGGCGCCGTAGAGGCCAGAATGGACATTGGCGGTGCCGGTTTGGATGGTCCAGGGCACGGGGCTGGTGTTGGTCCAGGGGTAGGTGCTGAAGTCGCCGCTTTCGAAGCCTTCGCCGGTAACGCCGATGGTTAGCAGGATGCAGTGGTTGATGTTTTGCGCGCCGGCGGAGATGGCCAGGCCTAGCGGGATCATTTCGCCGTTTTGCACTTCCGGGCCCAAGGTAGCGGTGAAGTTGATGGGAATGGTCACGCCCACGGCCATCGGCGGCAGGGTAAAGCTGGTGGCGCTCAGGCTCACGTGGGGATGGTTTTCCACGATGGTGAGGGTCCCGCTGTCGGTGGGCATGTGGCCGTTGTTAACGATGTCCACTGTGACGGAGATGTTCTCGCCGGGTTCCAGGAAGCCGTCGCCGTCCGGATCGAAGAGGATGGGGTTGCCGAACTGCAAGTGGGGCGCGTTCACGGTGATGCTGCGGCTGGAAACCCACTGGTTGGTGCCGTCGGAAACGGTGATGTCAAACGGCACCTCCGTCTGGTCCGGGATAGCCAAATGGATCAGGACGCTGAACAGGCCGGTCTGGTTGATGGTCCCGCTGGCGGGAATGCTGGGCAGGCTTTCGGTGGCCTCGAGGATGCTCACATACCCGCAGCTGCTGCTGAGGGTGGCGGTGAGGTTGGAGGCCTGCTGGATGCCCACGTTGTTGAAGGTGAGGTCCATGCTGATGGTCTCGCCGGCCTCGGCGATGCCGTTGGCATTGGGATCGTTCACGGTGATGGGGCTAACAGTCACGTAGGGACCGGTGTTCGGAACCACCTGCACGTTGGCGATCATCGGTTTGCGCAGCGAGCGCGTGAGCACGATCTGCGCGGTGCCGGGTTCGGTGAAAGGTGTGAAGTTCAGGCTCAGGAATCCGGAGGCGTCGGTGAGGCCCACACCGTGCAGCTCGTTGTTCATGGAGATGGCCACGTAGGTGTAGGGATCGGCGATCACGTCCAGGTTGCCAAGGCCCAGGAACATCGTTTGCGGGGCCTGGAAGCTGTTCTGGGCGGGAATGCCAAAATAGGGGATCAGGCTGGGATCGCCCATCACGGAGTAGATCTCCCAATAATAGTTGATGCGGCTGCTGTTGGCCTGCACCACGGCCATGTTGCCCATGGTCATTGCGGAGGCGGCGGTGCTGCCCCAGTCCGCGAAGGCTTCGTTGTTGTCGTGGAACATGGCGTCGTAAGCGCCCAGTTTGGTGCCGTCATAGGCAGGGGCCTGGCCGTTGGGGTTCGGCTTGAAGCCCACGCCCCAGTAGTAGTCCTCATCCCAATAGGTGCTGTTGGTGCCGCCGATGTAGATCACGCCGCCCTTGTTCGGCGCGCGCAGCCAGGCTTCGGCAAAGCAGATGCCGGTGTCGAAGGCGCTGGTGAGGCAGCAGTTGCCCACCACGAACGAGCTTTCGTTCACATTCTGCAGGCTGTTGATGTTGGCGATGGTAAAGGTGGGGTCGCCCCAGGAAGTTTCGCTGCCGTGGGCGGTGTAGTTGGCATAGCCCACTCCGTTTGAGACGTCGGCCACGATGGCGGCGTCGGAGGTCTGGGAAGCCGGATACAGATAGGTGTGGGAGGTTATGTTGTGGGCGGGGTTGAAATAGTTGACTGTGCCATAGTTGATCTGGCCGTTGGCGTGAGTGGGCGCCCAGTAACCGTCAGCTCCGGCGATCATCACCACTTCGCTCAGATAGGCGTCGTTGGGCATGGTGTACATCTCGTGCATGAGGGTCTTGTTCACCTGGTTGGTCACTTCGGCCTCGGTGGTGGCGGAGAAGCGCCCGAAGTACATCTCCGGCATATAGTCCGTGCCTTGCAGGCGCACATAGTTGAGGTCGGTCACGTGGCTGCCGGTGGAGCCTGAATTTGAAGGCACCTGGGGTGTGTCACCCACGATCAGCAGGTAGGTGGGGGCGGGATTTTCCGTGGTGGCGGCGTTCCAGATGTTCTGGATGTAGGTCTTGATGGCGCCGGCAGAGCTGCCCGTCTCGGCGGTGGTGGCCACGATCACGTTGAAGCCTTCCTGCTTTTTCCAGTTCACAAAGGGCTGCAGGGCGTTCACGAAGTTGGCCGGGGTGATGATCAGATAGCTCATCGGATAGCGGTTCAGGGAGATCCGCTCGGATTCGGAGTTGAACAGCAGGCTGCGCAGCGATCCCTCAAAAACGGGGGAGAAGGTGCGGGCGCGCAGCTCGTCGGTGGCGATGTGGTCCGGATTGATGAACTGGACGCTCACCTCGGCGCTGTAGATCACTTCGATCTCGCCCCGGGCGGGGTTGTAGCGCACGGGTGCAAAATCGAGCGCGAACAGCCTGTAGCCGCGCATGTGGCCCAGCTCGGTCACGCTGATGGAGGCGTCGCTGGTCCAGGCATCACGGTTGTAAAAATCGCGGTTCACCTCAAAGGAAATTGTGGCCGTGTCAGCGCTTTTGGAAACCGATTCCTGGCGCGGGAAAACAGGGTAATTAACCCCTTCCTCGCCCAGCTTGAAGCTTTTGCGCAGGGCGGTGGTGAAACTCGGGACTACCTGCGCCCCTTCCGGAACGCTGATGATCTGGCGCAGCAAGGGCAGGCGGGGCAGCCCGGTGCTGTTGGTGGAGGTGTACTGCTCCACTTGCAGGTCCGTGAAAACGCCTTCCTTGGTCTGAACTTCCTGGTAGTCCAGTTTCTCTATGCTGTAGCGGACGCTCAGGCCGTCCCCACCGCTGCGGGTAAGCTCGGCGGTGGTGGGATGGTTTCCCAGTTTGATCGAACCCTGGGTCGCGGCCAGAAACGCCGCCAGGCCCAGGATGATGAGCATGACGAAAGTCTTCTTCATGTTCTCTCCTTGCTTTGTATCTTAGTTTTCAGACATTCTTCCATTATATATGGGCTTTGTGTTGCAAGTTCAGTTCCGAAACCGGCCAAAGTTTTGTGCCCGTTGTCTGGCTGGCCACGCAATATCTTATTCCGCCGCACCACAGGGCCTGTCACCACTTCTATATCCGTTTTCGGGAGGCAATTTCTTCCACATCATTCGCTTTAACCTGTCATGATCATTAAACCCGGGAATTCTGTCAATTTCTTTCTGCCGCTGCCCAGCCCAAAGTATGTCATTCCGTGCGTTTTCAACTGAAAGGCTAGACTCTTTGTCATTTCGGGAAGCGTGTGCCAGCACGCAGGGTCCCGGAATCCAGGCCTCGCGGGTAATGCCCTGGGAGGGTGTCGATGCAGACTGTGTCTGGATCGACCCCAACTTGGATGTGATGTTTTTGGCTCAAGTTCATTCATGGTGGGAAAAATCGAGCGTCATTCCAGCGCAGGCTGGAATCCAGGTCTTTTGACGGGGTGGCGGGGTTGCCTTGGGGATCGACATTGGTCGCAGGAGTAGAACCAGTCTGGATCCCAGCCTACGCTGGGATGACGGGTGGGGCGGGTAGTAGGTTCTGGATCCCAGCCTACGCTGGGATGACGACAGTCGCACTCACTCTATTTGAACATGAGCCATGTTTTTTTTGGTTTGACCGCCTGGATTCCGGGGCACCAGGGGTTGAAACCCCCTCCCCGGAATGACACAGTGGGGCGGGGAAAACTGAAGTGAGGGATTGTTTACTGTAGTCGATGCTCCTGCGTCGCTCGACTCCAGCGGAGGTTCCACCCCATCACAATACGCCTTTGCTTTTACTCTGCTTTTCCTCCTTGACCTTTGTGTTAAATTATTCTCTGTGTCTCTGGGTCTCCCTGTCTCTGTGTTAAAACACACTCCGTCAATAGCTGAAGAGCGCGCTGATCTCGTCCCGGCTGAGAGAGGAGAGCACGGTCTGGGATTCGGAGACCACCTCGTCGAAGAGCTGGAGTTTGTGTTGCTGCAGGTTCATGATCTTTTCCTCCACGCTGCCTTTGGTGATCAGGCGAAAAACCTGCACCTTGCGGGTCTGGCCGATGCGGTGGGTGCGGTCCACGGCCTGGTTTTCCACCATGGGGTTCCACCAGGGGTCATAGAGGATAACGGTATCGGCGGAGGTGAGGTTGATGCCGGTGCCGCCGGTTTTCAGGCTGATGAGGAAGAGTTTCAGTTCCGGGTCGGTCTCGAAGCGCCGCACCTCGTCCATGCGGTTTTTGGTATGGCCGTCCATGTAGGCGTAGCGCAGGCCCTGGGCGTCGAAGACGCGGCGGATGATCTTCAGCATCTGCACGAACTGGGAAAAGACCAGGATCTTGTGGCCGCTGTCCAGGGCATCGGTCACCAGTTCCAAAAGCTGTTCCAGCTTGGCGGAGGCCTCCAGTTCGGGCAGGATGTCCGGATTGGCCAGGTGGGGATGGTTGCAGATCTGGCGCAGCTTCATCAGCGCGGCCAGGATGTGCACGAAATTGAGGTTGGCATTTTCCGGGGCGTTGAGCAGCTTTTTCTGCACCATTTCGATGATCTGGAGGTAGAGCTTTTCCTGCACGGGGTGCATCCGGCACCAGGAAACCTGTTCCTGCTTGTCCGGCAGTTCCAGCAGCACCTCTTTTTTGGCGCGGCGCAGCAGGAAGGGCGCCACGGCGCGTTTGAGCTTCACGGCGCCGGTTTCCGGCTCTTCCAGGAATTCCTGTTTGAAGCGTTTGAGCGTGCCCAGGTAGCCCGGGATGAGGAAATCGTAGATGGACCAGAGCTCGGTGAGATTGTTTTCCACGGGGGTGCCGGTGAGGGCCAGGCGGTGGCGGGCGGAGAGTTTTTTGATGGCGTAGGTGCGTTTTGCGGCCACGTTCTTGATGTTCTGCGCCTCGTCCAGGATGATCCACTCGAAGTCTTTTTCCTTCAAGGCCGCGATGTCGTTCAGCACCACCGTGTAGGAGATGATGAAGAGTTTCACGTTCGGGTTTTGCAGCAGTTCCAGGCGTTCGGCCTTGCTTCCTTCCACGATCTGGCAGGGGATGTTGGTGTGAAATTTCTCGATCTCCGCCGCCCAGTTGTAGAGCAGGGTTTTGGGGCAGACCACCAGGCTTTGGCTGTCCGGCGGGGCCCAGTGGATCATCGCCAGCGCCTGGATGGTTTTGCCCAGGCCCATCTCGTCGGCGAGGATGCCGCCCAGGCGGTAGTGCTGCAGCATCCGGATCCAGGCGATCCCGGCCTTCTGATAGCCGCGCAGGATGGTTTGCAGATAGACCGGCAGCGCCACCTGGCTTTCCAGATGGCCGCGGATGAGATCGCGTGAAAGGCCGGTCAGCCAGTCGTCGCCCAGCATGCGGAAGGCCGGGTTTTCCCGCATGTAGCGCTGGTAATAGGGCAGGTTCACCAGCCGGGAGCGGTAAACCTCGTCTGCCAGTTTTTCGCTGCGTTGCAGCAGGCGTTCGGTCTCGCGGAAGACCTCCGGGTTCGAGATATGCAGAATGCGCCCGTCCGCAGTGTGCAGAAAATCCTCTTCCGATCTGAAGAAGCGGCTCAGTTCCTCGTGGCTGAAGCTCAGGTCGCGGTAGCGGTAGGAAACTTCATAGTCGAACCAGTCGATCTCTTCGCTGCGCCTTGCCCGGATCTCCACCTGCAGCCCCACTTTCTGGATGAATTCGCTACGCAGTTCCGGCGCGATCTCGATGTCCAGGGCCTCGCTTTCCAGTTCGAACAGGCTCTGGCGCAGCCTGGCCAGGTTTTCCGCGCCGCTGAAAACCAGCTGGGAATGGCGCTCCAGGCGGCTGCGGTCCGCCCCGGCCAATTTGTCCGTAAGTTGCTCCACCTGATGGAAGATCTCCGGCGGCAGATGGAACCAGGCGTTGCCGCCCTCGCCTTCTGAAACGTAGTCGCTGCGCACCAGCGGAGCCGTGAAGCTGGTCACGGACAGCGGTATCTCCAGGCGTCGGTCTTCCTCGCCGGGATGCGGCGAAGGATAGCTGAGCCGGCCTGACAGGGCCACGTTGTCGCCCAGTTTTTCCACCTTCAGCCGGATACGCGGAGCACTGGAAATGATCAGCGGGAGGTCGATCGAGGCGTCAAAATCCAGATAGATGTCCTGTTTGTGCAGCTCGCGGTGTACCACGGTGCGCCAGTAGATCAGGTCTTTGGCGCTTAGCAGCAGTTCCTGGCTGAACAGCCGCTCCAGGGTGGCGTTGCCCAGCGGCAGCCAGACGGGACGCGCTTCGTTGCGGAACAGCAGCCAGGTGGGAAAGCCGGGATAGACCACGGAAAGTTCGTCCAGGATCACCGGAATGACGCGGAAATTTTTCTTGCCGGCGGGCTCCACCCTCAGGCTCAGAGGATAGGGCTGGGAATTGAATTTTAGTGGCTCACCGGTCTCGCGCACCCTCAGCCGGCCGTCCAGGTCCTGCATCAGCACCAGGGCCGGGGCCAGGTCCTTTTTGTAGAGCGACCAGAATTTCGCCTTGGCGCTGTAGGCGGCCTTGTGCGCGCTTAGATAGCGGAAAAAAGCCAGTTCGGCGTCGGAAAGCACCTCCAGCTGTTCCCGGTATTCCTCCAGCTTTTGTCTGGAAACGCCTTCCGGACGCCCGCCGCCCTCGATCTGCAGCAGCCTGGGCAGGTCCAGGCCTCCGTAGCTGGCGTGGTAAAAGCGCACTTTGTCCGTTTCCGGGGCGTAGAGCCGCTCCACCTCGATCACGGCCCGGTCGTGTTCACCCCGCCAGTATTCGCTGCCTCGCAGCACGCCGCCGTCGCAGGTTTCCACGGCGGGGGTCTCGAAGATGTCGGTTTTCAGGAAAAGGTAGGCGTAGCGCAGCACGCTGAGATAGTGGCGGCAGCTTTCCTCGTCGCGGCATTCATGGCAATGGTGGCTCACCACGGTTTGGGAGGTGGGGTCGTAAACGATGTCGAGCTGCGGGGCAAAGAATTCGCGGCGCTCCCCGGCGGCGATGAAATGCAGATGATAAAGGCCGTTCTCATCGATGGATTTCCAGTATTGCAGGTCCCCCCGGTCCAGGGCGATCACGGCATGGTTGAAATACCATGAAGCCGATTTTTCATGGTAATCCTTGCTAAACAGGCGGGCCATCTTTCCTCTTTGCTGCGTTAATCAGTCCATCGGCCAGCGATTGTCGGTTTTTGTCAACTTATTTCCGCTCAGATTTCCTTTTTCTGCCCGATTCATGGCAGCTGATGTCGATTTTCCCTGTCTTTACACAGCTTTCGCAGATGTTACCCACTATTGTTGGAGGTACATGCAATCTGAACCGAGGTCTTCGGTTTCAAACTGCAGGCTTCGCCCTTATCACACTTCCCATTCACTTCCTATTCACTTCCCGCACACTTCCCGCCTGTCAGGCGGGAACTAAGCGGGAGGCGGATGAGAGGCGAATAGGCCAGGGTAAAGGGCGGATCAATCGGCAAAAAAAATCCCGGAGCCAGAGGCAGCCGGGATCAAGCTGGCGATCAAACAGCGGTCAGAAACCGATCCAAGGACCAACGCTGAAAGTGAGGCCTTTGAACTTGGTATCGGGGGAACCGGAGATGGTGAAATCGTCGCCGGCGCTGGAATCCACCTTCCAGCCGTTGTAGGTGGGGATGCCGAAGAGATAGCCCACTTCGGCGCGGAGGGAGAGCCAGGAAACGAGATTCACCAGCAGTTCCACCCGGGGCTGCACCACGAAGTATTCGCGCTTGAGGGTGGCGGTGAAATTGTCTTCGGTGAAGATCTGCGGCCAGTTGAAATCGGATTGGGTTTGGGTGTATTTAACGGTGTGGCCGCCAGCTCCGAACATCGCTCCCAGCGAGGCCGCGAAACCGCGGGTGATCAGGAAGCGCTTGTCCAGGGTCACGCCGCCGAAGGAAGCCTCGTATTTCACGTTGGCATGGGTGGCTGGGTCGAAATCCTCATATTCATAGCCAACGCCCAAACCGCCCACCATCACTCCGTTGCCGAGGCTCAGCTTGCCGGCGCCGCCCTGCATCAAGAGGCCTTTGCTGTCGATGGGGTTGAGGCCGAAATCGTTGTTCGAGGTTTCCGTGTCGCCGATGCTGTTCAGCAGTCCGTTCACGTGCTCCACCGGCAGGATGGTCCAGTAAGGCACCCAGCCGCCACCGCCCCAGCCGAGGTCTTTTTTCCGGCCCGGCCTGTTTTCGGGGTCTTCGACATACACTTCTTTGCGGATCTCGCGGCTGAGTTGCTTCTCCCCCTGGGGACGCGGCTCCAGCACCAGATCGAGGTCGGTGATCTCCACGTTGCGCCAGACGCGGAGGCTGATCTTCTGGCCCGGGGCCATGGCGGAGCGCTGGCGGTCGAATTCTTCCAGATTGGTGACCGGTTTGCCGTCGATCTCCATCATGATGTCGTTCACCTGCAGGCCCGCTTTGTCGGCCGGAGAGCCGTTGGTGACGCCGGTCACGAGGATGCCGTAAAGGTATTTGTAGCCAAGTTCGTGGGCTTTGGGGAAATCCAGGTCATCCACGTAGATCCCGAAATAGACCGAGACCGGCAGTTCGGGCACCTGGGTGATGATCATCTCCACTTCGTAATCTTCTTCGCCCTGGGCGAACAATGCGCCAAGGGACAGGAGCAGAATGGCCAAAATCATTAGGGTTGGTTTCATGGGAAACTCCTTGAAAGACCTTTGCACATAATCCTCAGGGTCTGGTTAAAAAGTAAGAGCATTTAGGATCAAAAAGTAGTTTTTGAAATCTGCAAATAATTCTTGACAAAATAGATAGGCTCATATTTTGTCACTCTATCA